>Ga0182024_10015578_pt1 | contig 14530 bp, 10 predicted proteins | sample P32metaG_FD_120480 | JGI IMG/M metagenome (GOLD analysis project Ga0182024, IMG submission 120480) | Permafrost microbial communities from Stordalen Mire, Sweden - P3-2 metaG (Illumina Assembly) | ecosystem: Environmental > Terrestrial > Soil > Wetlands > Permafrost | place: Sweden: Stordalen... | reverse complement strand
GTTATGCTTACGGACAAAGAAACGCAAGCGGCTATGGGGGCGCTACTCGTTGGTGACGCGCGGCCGAGAAAATGGAAGCCAAATGAGGCTTTCTTCTTACAGGCCGTGGGAGATCAACTCTTATTATCGGTGACTCACACGCGGCTGCGGTCGCTGGTGCGCACGCTCGCGGTAGCCGATGAAAAGGCCGGCCTGCTGAGCCGGGGAGCCTACATCGACTGCTTGCTTTCCGAATCGAATCGCGCCCGTCCGCACGGAACTCCCCTTTCATTGTTGGTGATTGAGATAGACCATGGCGGCGACCTTTTGAAACGATACGGCGATGCCGAGGCGGAAAGTTACGTTGACCAATTGACCCGAGCGCTATGTTCCTCGATACGCCAGACAGATCTGGCGGTGAAATATACGGCATGGTCAGTCGTGTTCATCCTGCCAGACACGACAGCCGAGAACGCGCGGCGTCTCTCTGAGAAGCTGCGGCGGATCGCGGAGACCGTGAGACCCTCGTGGGAGCCGCACAATCTGACGATCAGTGCGGTTGCCGCGGAGTGCTCATCTCGCGCCGGCGAGGATGCCGAAGACCGAGTGACCGAATGGATCAACCGCGCGGAAGCGGGGCTGGACGAAGTTCGCCAGAACGGCGGCAATACCGTAATGGTCCTCGCAACGCCATAAGAAACCAACGCGGAGAAAAAAATGCTGATTGAGAAAGTTGGCGTGGTGGGATGCGGCTTGATGGGCTCGGGTATCGCCCAAGTGGCCGCGCAAGCCGGAAAGCAGGTGATCGTCCGCGAGGTGAGCAATCAACTGCTTGAAAAAGGAATGCAATCGATCGACAAGAATTTGCAGCGGCTTGTGACGAAAGGAACGCTGAACGCCGCTGACCGAGAAAAAGCTCTAAGCCGCGTGCGAGGAACCACGGATCTGCAGGATCTTGCCAGTTGCGACATCGTGATTGAGGCGATTATTGAGCAACTCGGGGCAAAGCGCGACCTTTACTCCGCGCTCGACAAAGTCTGCCAGGGCAGCACAATTTTCGCGAGCAACACGTCTTCGATTTCGATTTTGGAAATGGCGATGGTCACCCGGCGCCCCGAGCGGTTTGTCGGACTGCACTTTTTTAATCCAGTGCCGATCATGAAGCTCGTGGAAGTGATTCGCTCGATTGCGACGGCTCCAGAAGTGTTCGAAGAGACGATCAGGTTCGCGGTTGAGTTGGGGAAGGTGCCGGTTCGCGCGAAAGATAGCACGGGCTTCATCGTCAACCGCTTGCTGGTTCCCTATTTGCTGGATGCGGTGCGCCTGTGCGAGCACGGATTAGCGTCTATAGAAGATATAGACAATTCGATGAAGCTCGGTTGCGGCTATCCAATGGGTCCGCTCACATTGCTTGATTTCGTGGGGCTGGACACGACCTACTACATTGCGAACATTATGTTCGAGGAATTCAAAGAGTCGCGGTTCGCGCCACCTCCTCTGCTGAAACGAATGGTTTTGGCGGGATGGAACGGCAGAAAAGCCGGGCGCGGATTTTACGACTATACTGATCCCGCAAAACCAAAGCCAACTCAGCTAAACTAAGATCGAGACGTAGCCTGCGGAAGACAACGCGATCCCACATGGAATACGAAAACCTGCTCTTTGAAGTGAAGGATCGAATTGCGCGCATCACTTTCAACCGCCCAAATGTCTTGAACGCGTTGAACTTTAAAACGCTCCAGGAGCTGTCCGATTGCCTCGATCGAGCCGGAAACGACGAGGAAACTCGGGTCCTGATTCTGACCGGCGCTGGCGAAAAGGCGTTCGTGGCGGGCGCGGACATCAATGAGCTTGCCCGGCAGACACCGCTTGAAGGCCAGGAAACCGCTCTGCAAGGCCAGCAAATTTTTCACAAGCTTGAAACGCTTGGGAAGCCTTCCATTGCAGCAATCAATGGCTTTGCCTTGGGAGGAGGTTGTGAGCTCGCCTTGTCGTGCACCATGCGAATAGCCAGCCGCAAGGCGCGATTGGGCCAGCCTGAGGTAAAACTCGGAATTTTGCCCGGCTATGGCGGGTCTCAACGCCTGCCGCGACTGTGTGGCAAAGGAATGGCGCATGAGCTGATTCTTACGGGCGAAATGGTGACCGCGGAAGAGGCTTATCGAATCGGTTTGGTAAATCACGTTACCGAACCCGAGGAATTGCTGGCGACTGCAGAATCGATTGCGCGAAAAATTATAGCGAATGCGCCGTTGGCGGTAAAATTCGCGATGGAAGCAATAGAGCGTGGCATGGAAATGCCCCAGGAAGAGGGGCTTTTTCTGGAAGCCACATTTTTCAGCTTGTGTTGCGCAACGGACGATATGCGCGAGGGTACGCGGGCGTTTCTTGAGAAGCGTCCAGCAAAGTTTCAAGGAAGATGAGTCGATGGCAGAGAGCATGAAGCCGAAGGCAATTCGAGGGGACCTGAACCCTGCCGGCCTGCGATTTGGAATCGTAGTGAGTGAGTTTAATCGTTTTATCACTGACCGCTTGCTCGATGGCGCGCTTGAAGCGCTATCGCTCGCGGGGGCTAAGGCTGCACAGATCGAAGTCGTGCGAGTGCCGGGAGCATTCGAAATTCCCCTGGCAGCTAAGAAGCTGGCTTCTACCGGGCGTTTTGATTCCATTATTTGCGTTGGGTGCATCCTGCGTGGAGAAACGTCGCATTACGATTATGTGGCCTCTGAAACTTCCCGGGGTATTCAACTTGCCCAGATCGATTCGGGCGTACCGATGATGTTCTGCGTGCTCACTTGTGACACTCTGGAGCAAGCTATCGATCGTGCGGGTCTAAAAGGCGGAAACAAGGGCTACGAGGCGGGTTTAGGCGCGGTAGAAATGGCTCGTCTTTCCCAAAAGCTGTCACCCTCACGATCATCCCGCGGTGCACGCCGACGATGAGCCTCCGACGGAAGTCTCGCGAGTTTGCCTTACAAATGTTATTCGAATGGGATATGACTCGGAAAGATCCAAAATTTGTCGAAATCATTTTTTGGAAATCCGCTCCCGCTGCGGACGAAACGCGGCGATTCGCCAACCAATTGTTTGAAGGGTCGGTGGCACAGTCCGAGAAGAACGATGAACTCGTGAATCGACTTGCCGATAATTGGCGCCCCGAAAGAATAGCGACCGTGGATAGAAATATTCTTCGGCTGGCTATCTATGAACTGCGCGCTGGAACAGCCCCTGCCAAAGTGGCGATCGATGAGGCGTTGGAGCTGGGCAAGAAATTCTCTTCTGCGGAATCGCCCTCCTTTCTAAATGGCGTGTTAGACGCTGCGTACAAGAGCATGGAATCCTGACAGCTTGTTTGCCGGGTCAGAGAGAAGGGCGGGGAGAGAATCGATCGATCATTCTCTCCCTCGCATCGTTGGGGAGCAATCGAGGAAACTTTCAGAGGTTAACCTGCGGTGTTGGCGGAAACCCGCCGAAGATCCATTAGGTCCTTCTTACGTACACTCGTCGCGTTAAACCTCCAACGAGTGCCACAAGGAAAAGGACCAAGAAAATAAAAAATAGAATTTTAGCGATGCCTGCGGCGGCTGCCGCGATGCCGGCGAAGCCGAATATTGCCGCGATAACCGCGACAATAAAAAATGCGATGGCCCATCGGAGCATTTCGGCACCTCCACTTTGCGGACCGGCCAGTGAACGGGTGAAGTGTCGACGAAAGCGTAAAACCGTTCAATACATGGTCTTTCGTATTTTCGGCGAAAGCGCTCCTTACTCTTGACGACCTGTATCGAGACGCCGGAGATTACCCTTCCTATTAATTAGATGGAGCGCGAGGCGTGCAAACGAGATATCACGCACGCGATCACGACAAGCCCCCCTCTTATACAGTAAGCTCCCTAAAATACTACAGCATGCCTAGGATGCCCCCCGCACTAGAGTATCTGCTTTAATCTGCACAGATTACGGGGAAGGGCGTGCCATAAATTGGTGCTAGCCCATTCACTTCCTTGGCAGCAAAGCTGATTCGATAAGATCACCGCGGAGTGGTCGACTTAAATAACGGGACGTCCAGGACAAGTAACCGTGAAGTCCAACGAACATTCGGGCGCTGAGTTTCATCGATGCTATAGCTCGGTTTTTTCTCATCACGATTGCACAGCCGTTCATCACGACGATTGTGCGGGATTGAGCGAGGCCAAAATCGCGGCTTCCGGAGAATTCAGGCCAGGCACCCGAAGTACGCCTGTATAGCCATTCGGCTTCACACGGGCATAAGCCTGCGGGCCACCAAGTTCAAGAAATAGAGAGCAATCGTCTGGAAGCGTTGCCCTTTTAGTGCGATCGGCAACGGTTCGACGGGGCGAGTGCGACCCAGGGATAGGGTATATAATCACCTTCTATCAGAGGGCCGTAGTCGCGGGAACGGTTGTGTAATTGCTCTGCCTCACGAGTCGACGGCGATTTGGCTCTCGACTTCAGATACCACGCAGGGAGGTGTTGGATGAAGAATCTCCGAATACTCATTGCCGATGATCACGATCTGATGCGGCGCGGACTGAAAGCACTCCTTCAGTCGAAGCCCGGCTGGACGATTTGCGCGGAAGCGCACACCGGACGCGAAGCGGTGACTAAAGCGGAAGAACTCAAGCCTGATATCGTAATTCTCGACATCACTATGCCGGAACTGAACGGAGTTGAAGCCGCGCGCCGAATTCTGAAGGCCTCTCCGAACACTGAGATTTTGGTCCTGTCCGTGCACTATTCCGACCAGCTCATCCGCGACATACTGGATGCAGGTGTTCGCGGTTATATCGTGAAGTCCGATTCCGATAGAGATCTTGTTGTCGCGGTGGAGGCGTTGTCGAATCACAAGCCGTTTTTCACTCCTCGGGCAACCGAACTCATTCTGAATAATTTCAACAGAGGCAGCTCAACAGCTCCAAGCCCTGAATTCATTGGCGATCGACTCACCTCCCGGGAGCGCGAAATTGTCCAGCTGCTTTCAGAGGGAAAGAGCAGCAAGGAAGTCGCTTCTGTGCTCAGCATCAGCGTGAAGACGGCAGAGACTCACCGCGCGAACATCATGCGGAAACTCGAAATTCACTCCGTGAGCGAACTCGTCCGATATGCCGTTCGAAACCAGATTATTGAGCCCTAGGCCATCCCAGTTACATGAAATCTACGATTTGAGTAGGGTAACGCTGGTATTCCTTTCAAGTCGCTGCGCAGCCAGAATCCCTGCCGCGGACGAAGTTGCCGCACAATTAGGAGAAGAAGCGGAATCGGGTGCTCCGGGAGAAAACGGGGCGCGAGGGCTGGGCTGATTTTCCCTTCTTCTCCTTTTTAAATTGTGGATGAGAAGTAGCTGCCAAACATCTGCATAATCCTCGACATGGCCGTGATTCGTATCACCGGCATCCCGTTCCATGAAGCAACTGATTTGAAAGACTGTGGTGGCTAATTTCTAAAGGAGCTGCGGCTTGACGGATCGGTTTCTTTGCGTTCACGCTCACTTTTATCAGCCGCCTCGCGAGAACCCGTGGCTCGAATCCATCGAGTCGCAGGACTCTGCCTACCCATACCACGACTGGAATGAGCGGGTGACGGCTGAATGCTACGCTCCCAATTCGGCTGCGCGTATTTTGGGCGGTGACGGACGGATTCAAGAAATTCTGAACAATTATCACAAGATAAGCTTCAATTTCGGCCCTACCGTGCTTTCGTGGATGCAAGACAAAGATCCGGAGCTATACGCCTCCATTCAACTTGCAGATAGAGTAACGAGCGTCCAGCGGTCCGGACACGGTTCCGCTATCGCGCAAGCATACAACCATCTGATCATGCCGCTTGCGAATCCCCGGGACCGGAAGACGCAGACACGATGGGGTATCCGCGACTTCGAAAAGCGCTTTGGCCGGAAGCCAGAAGGGATGTGGCTACCGGAGGGCGCCGTCAATACCGAAACTCTGGAAGAGCTCGCGTCTCAAGGCATTGCGTTTACGATTTTGTCTCCCCATTCGGCGCGTGAGGTGCGGAAGATCGGCGAGACGGAGTGGACAGACGTAAGCGAAGGCCGGATCGATCCCTCGATGGCCTATCAGATCCAATTGCCGTCTGGGAAAGCAATGAGCTTGTTCTTTTACGATGGACCAGCGTCGCGAGCCGTAGCGTTCGAAAATCTGCTCGAAAGCGGCGAGAAGTTCGCGAACCGGCTTCTCGGGACATTTTCTGAAAGTCGCACATGGCCGCAACTCGCGCATATCGCCACCGACGGCGAGACATATGGCCACCACAGAAAGTATGGCGAAATGGCGCTTGCCTACGCGCTCGATTACGTGGAAAAGAAGGGTTTGGCGAAGCTTACCAACTACGCTGAATTCCTCGCCCAGCATCCTCCGACACATGAAGTTCAGATCTACGACAATAGCTCCTGGAGTTGTGCACACGGAATTGAGCGCTGGCGGAGCAATTGCGGCTGCAATTCCGGCATGCATGCCGGCTGGAATCAGGAGTGGCGCGCTCCTCTTCGGGAAGCACTGGACTGGCTGCGCGATTCACTCGCCCCACTCTACGAAAAAGCGGGAAGTGGGCTGTTTTGCCATCCGTGGAAGGCACGCGATGAATACATCGACGTGATACTCGACCGCTCTCATGAAAATGTTCGCGCGTTTTTTAAGCACAACTGCAAAGAGAATTTGAGCAAACAGGAGCAGATCCTCGCTCTCACACTTCTGGAAATGCAACGCCACGCGATGCTGATGTATACCAGCTGCGGCTGGTTCTTCGATGAGCTTTCTGGGCTGGAGACAGTGCAGGTGATTCAGTATGCCGGCCGTGCGCTGCAGTTAGCCGATGGCCTGAAGCTCGCGCCTCCGCTCGAGCCGGAATTCTTGGAACGGCTCGCACGAGCGCCGAGCAACCTGCGCGAACATCGAGACGGGGAAAAGATCTACGAGGAATTCGTCAAACCGGCCATGCTCGATTTGCCAAAGGTGGGCGCCCACTATGCGATCAGCTCGCTATTTGAGAATTTTGGCGAAAAGAATCGGATCTATTGCTACACAATCGAACAAAAGGATGCGCGCGTCCTTTCATCCGGCAAGACAAAGCTCGTTGCAGGCAGGGTAAACGTGACCTCCGATATTACCTGGGAGTCATCGGAAATCTCGTATGGAGTTGTGCACCTCGGCGATCACCTCATTACCGGTGGCGTACGCCTCTTCAAGGGAGAAGAGGAATACGAGGGCACACTAAGAGCAATGACGGAGGCGTTCGAAAACGGTGATTTTACGGGGCTGGTTCACACGGTAGACAATGAATATGGGGGCGGCAGCTACACTCTTGGGCTGCTATTCCGCGACGAGCAGCGAAAAGTGATGGGTGAAATTCTGAAAACTGCCGTCCGAGAAGCGGAAACTGCCTATCGGCAACTCTACGACAATCGAGCTCCGCTAATGCACTTCATGGCCAAGCTGGACCTGCCGCCGGTGCCGATCCTTCAGGTGGCGGCTGAATTCACGCTGAATGCCGATATTCGCCGTGCGTTCGAATCGGAGAATCTGAATCCGCCGCGTATACAGTCTTTGTTGGACGAAGCCAAAAGAGTCGGTGTTTCGTTGGACAAGGCAACTCTCGAATTTTCGTTTCGAAGGAGGATTGAAGCCATCGCCGACCGGTTCCGGGAAAATCCTTCCAGCTTGGCGACGTTGCAGGAGCTTGATCTGGCTGTCGGAATTGCGCGTTCCACGCCCTTCGATGTGGTCCTTTGGCAAGTACAAAATATTTATTACGGCTCATTGAAAACATTTTACGAACAGGTCCGAAACAAGACATCCCAAATTGAAGGCGACCCGGAGCAGTGGCTGCAATCCTTCCGCTCACTCGGCGAGAAGCTTTTGTTTGCCGTTAACTGACGGCCCGTGCGAATCCCTTCAGCCACATACCGTGTTCAGTTCAATCCACAGTTCAGATTCGCGGATGCTGAGAGGCTCATCCCTTATTTGCACTCGCTGGGTATCTCGCACTTGTACTCCTCTCCGCATCTTCAAGCCCGCAAAGGGAGCATGCACGGATATGACGTAGCCGATCCTCGGCGTCTCAATGAAGAGCTTGGCACCGAGGACGACTTCGATCGCCTCATCGAACAGCTGCATCGCCACAACATGGGATTGCTCCTGGATATCGTCCCAAATCACATGGCGGCCAGTCCGGAAAATCCTTGGTGGATGGATGTTTTGGAATCCGGGCAGAAATCCCATTACGGATCGTTCTTTGACATTGACTGGGACGCTCCCGGTTCGAAATTTACCCCATTGCAAAAGGGACAGGTGGTGGTCCCTTTTCTCACCGAGCCCTATCACAAGGTGCTCGCGGAGCAGCGGATTGCGCTGCGGCTGGACTCACAAGGACTATTTCTCGAAGCCGAAGGAAACCGCTTTCCGATTCGTTTCGAAAGTTATGCGGCTGTGCTTGATGCGTGCATTCTCAGGTTGCGGGAATCCGTTCGCATAGAGGGTGACGCGTTACAGAGAGTGTTGGCTGTGCGAACTGCTCCGGATCTGGATGGCGAGGGATCTGGTTGTATCGCGCTGAAGACCGAACTTTGGAGTCTCTATAAAGGATCCAACGAAATCCGGAGCGCTATGGATCGAGCGCTCCGGGAGTTCAACGGCGAAAAAGGGAACGCAGCATCGTTCGACAGACTCGATGCGCTTCTTAGCGAACAGCACTACCGGTTGGCATTCTGGCGAACGTCCGCGGGAGAAGTTAATTACAGGCGCTTTTTCGGCCTGAACGATCTCGTTTGCGTGCGCATAGAGGACCCGATTGTATTTTCCGAGAGACACGCGCGCAGCCTCGAAATGATCCGCCAAAATAAAGTCGACGGGCTTCGCGTCGATCACATTGACGGGCTGGCCGATCCGCTCGAATACCTGCAGCGCCTCCAGCGAACGCGAGCCTCCACGGATAGCGAGGACAGCGGCGCACTCAATATCTATACGATCGTCGAAAAAATAACTTCCGGCGCGGAAAGCTTGCCCTCCGATTGGCCCACCGCGGGCACCACTGGCTACGACTTTCTGAATGCCGTGAATACGCTCTTCGTTGACGCGGCAGGGTCCAGAGAATTGGAAGCGTCATACAGGGACTTCACCGGAATTCGCTCCTCATTTACGGAAACCTGGAGCGTCCGAAAGCGGCAGGTGCTTGAAGGATTATTCGCAGCTGACGTTCGAATGCTTTCTTTAAGGCTGGGCCGGCTGGCGGTGCTGAGTCGCTTCGGGCGGGATATTCCCATGCATGAACTGGTGAGGGGCCTGAAGGAAGTCACGGCGTCCCTCCCAATTTATCGCACCTACTGCAGGGACCTCCATTTATCGCAGACAGACCGCGACTATCTGCAACGCGCATTCAACTTCGCTCGCGAACGAGCTCCCCTCAGCGCCGTTTCAGACGCTGCGTTCGATTTTCTTCGGCAAGTTTTCCTGCTCGAGCCTTCCGCGGACCTGCCGCGGCATAAGGAAGTGTGGCTGGACTTCCTGAAGAAATGGCAGCAGTTCACGGGCGCTGTAATGGCGAAGGGTCTTGAGGACACGGCCTTTTTTGTGCACCATGGCCTGGTTTCCTTGAACGAAGTGGGCTGCAATCCCTTGCGCAAAGAGATCCGTTTTGGCATTTCCGCTTTTCACGACTATAACGAGAAAGCGTTCAGGAAATATCCTTTCACGCTGAATGCTACCTCCACTCATGACACCAAGTGGAGTGAAGACGTGCGAGCACGGATCAATGTGTTATCCGAGATGCCGGCAGAGTGGAAAAGCCGCCTCGTCCACTGGGCGGAGTTGAATCAGCCAAAGAAAACGATTCTTGACGGGCGCACGGTGCCTAGCCCCAACGAAGAGGTTTTACTCTACCAATCCATGCTGGGCGTGTGGCCGCTGGAAGAAAACTGGGAGCCTGAACTGAGAGCGCGGCTGCGAGAAAGAATCGAAACGTTCATCTTAAAAGCCGCCCGAGAAGCGAAAACCCATTCGAGCTGGGTATCGCCGAACGAAGCGCATGAAAATGCTTTGCGGGAATTCATCTCGGCAATTTTCGGCTCACCTGCCGACGATCCCTTTATCGCGAATTTTCGCAACTTCTTTGAACAAATTGCGCGCTGCGGAGCTTGCAATGAGTTTTCGCAATTGCTTCTGAAAATCACCTCGCCGGGAGTGCCGGATTTTTATCAGGGCAATGAACTCTGGAACGAGCAGTTGACAGACCCGGATAATAGGACTCCCGTTGATTTTGATCTGCGTAGGAAAATTCTCGAAGAGATGACGCAGACCTGCCCACCATGCATTTCTGCGTGCGCGGATATGTTAGAAAATTGGCGGGATAGCCGGCTGAAACTTTACTTGACGAAGCAGGCTTTGCATTTTCGTCGCTCGCACCGGGAGCTTTTTCTGCGGGGAGAGTACTTACCATTGGAATCCTCCGGCGATCATCGTGAATCTGTTTGCTCCTTTGCGCGCCACTTCGAGGATGAATGGTCGATTGCAGTCGTGCCCCGGCTGGCTTCGAAGCTCGGCGGCGAAACGGCTTTTCCGCTGGGTAAATCCGCATGGGGCGCGAGCAGCCTCGTGCTGCCGGGCAGTTCCCCGGCAAATTGGACAAATGTATTTACGGGCGAAGCATTGGCCGCCTCCGTTTCGCGGAGAAAGAAAAGACTTCCACTCGCCGATATCTTCTCGAACTTACCTTTTGCACTGCTGAAACACGTACCAGATTCCCAATCACAGCACTGACTCTTCATTGCGCATACCCAGGAGGCCGGGGTCCGCAAACAGAGAACAGCTTCTTCGAAATTCCGGTACAATTGACCGTTAACTCCTAGGTGTGAAAAGGCTTTTGAACGTGCAAGGCAGCGCTGTTGCTGGACCTTGCGTAATTCGGGAGATGGGAACGGATCGCGGGATGGGAATGGAACCGGAAAGAGAAAAGCGGCTTAAATCCGCCCGCCGAATCGTGATCAAAGTCGGCACCGCCATCGTGACCGGCGCCGAAGGAGAGGTGTGTAAGCCTCGCGTCGAGCCTATCGTGCGCTCGATTTCGAAACTAATCGGCGAAGGGCGACAAGTTGTTCTTGTCTCGTCGGGAGCCGTGGGGCTTGGCAGAGGCTGGCTCGGATTGCATCCTTCGAGGCTGCACGACGTTGTAACGATGCAGGCATGCGCCGCCGTTGGCCAAAGCTTGCTCATGGAGGCTTACCGAAATCTGTTTTCAGCGGAAGCTCTTAAAATCGCGCAGGTTTTGTTAACAGAAGAAGATTTCACGAACTGGCGCCGCTATTCGAACCTGAGACGCACGATGGAAAGGCTGCTCGGCTTCGGCGTAATTCCAATCGTCAATGAAAACGACACGGTCTCAACAGCGGAGCTTTCAACTATGAGCAAAGAGTCGCGGACGCCCGTTTTCAGTGACAACGATCGTCTCGCGGCCCTCGTGGTAAGCGGATTGGAGGCAGATGCGCTCGTGCTCCTCACTAACGTCGACGGTGTGCTCCGAGATCCGGCAGATAGCCCTCAATCGTCGAAGAATGGAGAGAAGCGCAGCGTGATTCCGCTCGTCGAAGAAGTGACAGAGGAGTTGAAGGCCCTCGCTTCCGGTCGATCTGCGAGCGGACGCGGCGGCATGAAGACGAAACTTGAAGCGGCCGAGATTGCGATGAATTGCGGTGGCACTGCCGTAATCGCCAACGGTCAAACTCCGGATGTATTGGACCGGATTTTTGCCGGCGAAAATGTCGGCACCGCATTTTTGCCCTCAAAACGAATGCGAGGGAAGCGGCGCTGGATTGCATATGCGGCCGATGTTCGAGGACGCGTGGTTGTGGACACAGGCGCGCATCGCGCCATCACGCAGGGCAAAGCGAGCCTCCTCGCATCGGGAGTGGTTCGCGTGGAGAGTCACTTCGCGCCCATGGACGTGGTGAGCATCGTCGATTCCGACGGGCGAGAGTTTGCGCGCGGCATCGCCAATTGTGCCAGCGAGCAGGCAGAACTGCTGTCGGACAAGAATCATTCACGCGATTCGCGGCGCGGAAATCGCACTTCTCATGTGCTCGTAACGCGCGACAATATCGTTTTGATCGATCGGGCATGATGCAAACCGCGAAGGCACCCACGGAAGGCAGCGTTGCGTTCGTGGCCCGCTCCGCACGAACCGCGGCACGGAGGCTCGCGCAACTCTCGGCGGACACCCGAAATAAAGTGTTGCTCGCAGCGGCGGCGGCAATCGAAGAAAACAGCAGGGCAATCCTGGCCGCCAACAGCCTGGATTGCGAATCGGCCAAACAGGCTGTGGCCTCGGGGACGATGTCGCCAGCCATGTTCGCGCGCTTGCAGATCAACGAGCGCGGCATCGCCCAAATGGCCAAGCAGGTTCGCGAAGTAGCCGCACTGCCCGACCCGCTGGGACGACTGCTGGAAGCTACGGAACTAGATGAAGGGCTCGTTCTGCACAAGGAAACCTGCCCACTTGGCGTGATCGGAATTATATTCGAAGCACGGCCCGAAGTCGTTCCGCAAGTCGCTTCGCTCGCACTGAAGTCGGGAAATGCAGTTGTGTTAAAGGGCGGCTCGGAAGCGGCAAATTCAAATGAAGCTCTTGTTTCAGTCTGGCGAGAGTGTCTCCGCCGTTACCCCGATGTTCCTGAAGATTCGCTCAGCCTGCTGCAAACGCGCGCGGATGTGCTGGAATTGCTTGCCCTCGATCGCGACGTCGATTTGATTATTCCTCGGGGATCGCGATCGCTGGTGGAATTTGTGGCCGAGAATAGCCGCATCCCCGTGTTGGGACATGGCGAGGGCATCTGCCACGTATACGTGGACCGCGCAGCCGATATTCAGAAGGCAGTTGCCGTGGTCTATGACGCAAAAGTGCAAGGTCCGGCCATCTGCAATGCTGCCGAAACCCTCTTGGTCCATGAGGAAATCGCTCCCCACTTTTTGCCTTTAGCAGCGGCGAAATTGAAACAAGCGGGCGTCGAAATCCGCGGATGCCCCAGCACCGTGGCCTTGCTATCGAAAGAGCAGATCGTTCCCGCCACGGAAGAAGATTGGGCCACCGAATATTCGGACCTGATTTTGTCGGTCAAGGTTGTTCCTTCGCTTGAAAAGGCTATCGACCACATCAACCGGTATGGATCTCGTCATACGGAATCGATCGTCACCGAAGATGCGAGTGCCGCCGCCGAATTAATGAACGAAGTGGATGCGGCGGGCGTATATCAAAACGCTTCGACGCGATTTGCGGATGGCTACCGTTACGGCTTTGGCGCCGAACTCGGCGTGAGCAATAGCAAGCTTCACGCGCGTGGTCCCATGGGGCTCGAAGGTCTCACAACTTACAAATTCAAACTCTATGGCAACGGCCATATCGTCGCCGACTATGTAACCGGCGCGAAGCATTTTAAACATCGCAAACTCGGGTGAACTTTCTAGCGCCGCAAAAGGGGCTTGAAGCGGCGGCCTTCACCTCGCTCGTACTCCAACATCGCTCTGCGACGAACTTGGCACATTGCGCCGGGAGAGAAGGCCAGGAATGACGAACGAGGAACGCCGACTGCTCGCCAGCGCTGACCGAGATGTGCATTGGAAGCGCTGGGGGCCTTATCTTTCCGAGCGGCAATGGGGCACAGTCCGCGAAGACTACAGCGCGGATGGGGATGCGTGGAGTTACTTCCCGCACGATCATGCGCGGTCTCGCGCGTACCGTTGGGGCGAAGATGGCCTTGGAGGCATCTGCGACCGGCACCAGCACATCTGCTTCGCGATCGCGCTTTGGAACGAAAAAGATCCGATACTCAAGGAACGACTCTTCGGCCTCACCAATCTTGAAGGCAATCATGGAGAGGACGTAAAAGAGTACTACTACTACTTAGATGCAACGCCCACCAGTTCGTACCTGAAGTTCCTCTACAAATATCCGCACGCGGCATTTCCATACGCTCAATTGGTGCAGGAAAGCGCTAAACGAACCCGGTCCGACCCCGAGTATGAGTTGGTCGATACGGGTATTTTCAAAGATAGCCGCTACTTTGACGTCTTCGTCGAGTACGCCAAGGCCAGTTCCGAAGACATCTTGATTCGAATCACCGCGTGGAACCGCGGAAGCGAGGCTGCGGCATTGCACGTTCTTCCCACCGTGTGGTTCCGCAATCGCTGGGATTGGGGCGATCCTTACGACATGCCTCAAGCTTCTGGCATTACTACCGCTGACGGAACGGTTTTCTTCGAACTCGACGAATACCATTATGTAAAACGCTGGCTGGTCTTTGAAGGATCACCCGAACTACTCTTCACGGAAAATGAGACAAATACCCAGCGTCTTTACAATGTGCCGAACCGCAGACCGTACGTTAAAGATGCATTCCATCGCTATTTGGTCGACGGCGAACATGCGGCAGTGAACCCTGCATTTAAAGGCACGAAAGCAGCGGCACATTATTCGGCACAAATCGAGCCGGGGAAAAGCTGGACGTTGCAATGCCGGCTGGTGGATCGCAACC
>Ga0182024_10015577_pt1 | contig 14531 bp, 11 predicted proteins | sample P32metaG_FD_120480 | JGI IMG/M metagenome (GOLD analysis project Ga0182024, IMG submission 120480) | Permafrost microbial communities from Stordalen Mire, Sweden - P3-2 metaG (Illumina Assembly) | ecosystem: Environmental > Terrestrial > Soil > Wetlands > Permafrost | place: Sweden: Stordalen... | reverse complement strand
CCTCCTTTTCTTTGCATGAAGCAGGTGGTGGGTATCGACCACATCCTGTTTTCGGTGGACTATCCGTTTAGCACAAATGAGGTTGGCCGCAAATTTCTGGACAATTTGCCCCTCAGCCCGCAAGAAATGGAAAAATTTGCGCACGGCAACGCCGAAAAGGTGCTGAAGCTCTGAATTATTTAATTTAAATGATTGCCTAGAGCGATGAGCAAAGGATGAGCGCATTCCTGATGCGCAACGAAGTCCGACACGCATTCGCAGACTCTGAGTCCAAGATTTCCAAATCATGAGTTCGCTGGGAGAGGAATGTGGATGCTTTCTGGAAGACTGTCCTTTGGCAACAGTGCGGCGCGGCGATTGATATGCTCGAAAACGCCATTCGGGATTGTCCAGACGCGGTTTGGAGCGACCCTGCAAAAAAACCACAATGGATGAACAACGATGTCGTGGGATTTTGGTACGTCGTCTATCATACTCTTTTCTTTCAGGATTATTATCTTTCAGACTCCGCACGCGAATTCGGGCCGCCCCCTCCATTCAACCTGGATGAATTGGACCCTGCTGGTTTGCTGCCCGAACGGCCCTACACCAAGGGCGAGATGCAAAGTTATCTGCGGCATTGCCGGCTGAAATGCCGCGATGCAATCAACGCTTTAACAGAAGATAAAGCGCGCCAACGCTGCGAATTTGAGTCGTTGGACCTGAGCGTCGCGGAACTGCTCCTGTATACCATGCGGCATACGCAACATCATGTCGCGCAACTCAATCTAATCCTGCGCCAGAAGACATCTTCGGCTCCCAAGTGGGTTGCCAAGACAAATGTTCCGATTGGCGGTGAATAGGCGCACGTTCGCAGCAAGGTGGATCAGGTAAGCGCCGGAGCCGCGGCGAGTTCTTTGCGAACGATGGGAGCGACGCGCGTGCCGAGAATCTCGATCGCTCGCAGCATTTTCGGATGAGCCAGGGTCGAGACGCCCATCTGAAAAGTGATGCGCGAGAGACCTCCCAAAACTTCATTCACATAGAGAATTTTTTTGGCGACGGTTTCGGCGTCGCCGATGAGCAGCGCGCCGGTGGGTCCGCGCAGAGCGTCAAACTGTCTGCGAGTTGTGGGTGGCCAGCCGCGTTCCTTGCCGATTTCGGTGAAGGTGTGCGCATAGCCTGGAAAGAAATCGTCCGCGGCTTGCTCGGTGGTGTCTCCCAGAAAACCGATGGCGTGAAGACCTACGGTCAGGTTCTCGGCGGAGTGGCCGGCGCGGCGGCCTGCCTCGCGATAGAGATCGACCAGAGGGCGGAAGCGTTTCGGTTCGCCGCCGATGATGGCGACCATCAGAGGGAGTCCGAGCACACCGGCGCGCGCGAAAGATTCGGGCGTTCCGCCGACACCCACCCAAATAGGCAGCGGATTCTGCAAAGGGCGCGGGTAAATAGCCTGGCCGGTGAGGGGTGCGCGATGTTTTCCGGACCAGTGCACCTCCGTGTTTTCGCGGATGGCCAGCAGGAGATCCAGTTTTTCAGCAAAGAGCGAATCGTAGTCTTCCAGACGCAGACCGAACAAGGGATAGGATTCCACAAACGAGCCGCGGCCGGCGACGATTTCCGCGCGGCCATGCGAGATCAGGTCCAGCGTGGCAAATTCCTGGAAGACGCGCACCGGGTCAGCAGCGCTCAGAACAGTGACCGCGCTGGTCAGGCGGATATTTTTTGTTTGCGCGGCGGCCGCGGCCAGCAACACCGCGGGCGCGGAGTCCAGGAACTCGGCGCGGTGATGCTCGCCGATGCCGAAAACATCCAGGCCAACCTGGTCGGCGAGCTTGATCTCCTCGAGAAGGTGCTGCACACGATCCACGGGGCTGATGGTGAGGCCCGTGACCGGATCCGAAATAGCTGCTGCGAAACTGTCTACGCCGATCTCCATTTATGCCGCTCCTATGGTTTCAACCCCATTGGATGAGCAACTTGCATTTTGGTCGCAAGTCCTTGAAGTGGCTTTTCTGCCGCCGTCATGCGCTATTGGAGTGCGGCAGCCGGCGAATGGGTGTGCGTGAGAATTAGGTTTTTGGTTATGTAGCGCCCGCCTTCAGGCGGCCATGTCCTTGATGCGAAAGTGCCCGCCTAAAGGCGGGCACTACACGAGCGTGCCGGTTTTGATCTGTTACGCACACTCGAACGCTTCGCGCAATTTTTCTGATCTATTGCGGGCGGTGGAAGAGGCCCATGTAGACAGCTTTGCCAAGGATGTGTCCCTGAATCGCTTTCAAAATCTGGGTGCGGGTCTCGAATGCGTCGGTTCCGGGCTGCACATCGATCTTGGTGTCCAGTGCAATCAGCTCAAACGTGTAATGGTGCCGTGGGCCGGCGGCAGGCGCGCCAGGTCCTCGATAGACCGCGCCGCTGGCGCTGAGTTGATACGCGCCGTTCTGCAACTGAGCTCCCATGGGTACGCCTTCGGGAAGGCCGGTAGCTGTTGCCGGAATATTCCAGACGATCCAATGCAGCTGATCATCCAGGGTGTGATTGCGGCTAACCTCCAGGTCGTGCATGTGCAAAAGGAGAGTCACCGTACCCGCGGGAACATTGGTCCAGGTAATTGCCGGGGATGTTTGGTTGCCTGCCTGAGTATATTTCGCTGGAATTTCAGCGCCATCGGCGAAAGCTGTGGTGCTCATGGCCATGGTAATCACAGGAGCAGCCGGCGCAGCTTGTCCGCCGCCTTGCGCTGCCGGAGCTTGAGCCGCCGCAACCACCGCAAATCCTACCATCATCGCAAATACTGAAATCGATCGCCGAAATCCCATCTGCACATTCCTCCTGAAATTTTATTGCGGATTGCGAGCATACAATCCCAAACATGTTTTTACAATCCTGCATGGCAGCCGCATTGCCCAAGCCACCAGAAACAGGAAGATCGAAAATTGGAAATCCGAGCCGTCAGCCAAAAAGCCACATTCCGAGAAACGACTTATCGGAATGCGTCTTGAAATGCCCAACGACTTTTGATTCATTCCGAACACGGGGGTCAGTCTATCTTCCGCACTGGCAGTTTGCCAAAACAGACTATTCTGCGATTCGTGCCTACTCGTGATATCTTGCGCAGTAAATGCGGCGCCGACGCGCACCGCATGTGCCATCAAAAAATGCAGACGAATTCGGAGGAGACACGAATGAAGAAGATTCAGCCCATCCTGGCCGCCATCGTTTTGTCGATCGCCGGCTCATATTTTGTAATGGCGCAGCAGCCCGCGCAGGCGCCACCGCAGCCCATGAGTTTTTTCATTACTAGCGCTGGTTCCGGACATGGAGCCAATCTTGGCGGACTGGCGGGGGCCGACAAGATTTGCCAGACGTTGGCCGCAGCGGCAGGCGGCGGCAGCAAAACGTGGCACGCTTATATGAGCACCAACTCGCCTACCGTCAACGCGCGTGACCGCATTGGCAATGGTCCCTGGTACAACTCCAAGGGCGAAAAAATTGCCAACGGCCTGGCCGATCTGCACGGAGACACTGCCGAACAGGCGCGCCTCGGCAACAACCTGGTGAAACTCTCCGCGCTAACGGAAAAAGGCGCCGGCGTTAACGGGCGTGGCGACACTCCCAACACGCACGACATGCTGACCGGCTCGCAAACCGATGGACGGGCCTACACCGATGGCATGGATCATACTTGCGGCAATTGGACGAGTGAAACGACCGGCACGGCGCAGCTCGGACATTCCGACCGCAACGGCGCCAATAACACTTCGTGGAACTCGGCGCACCCAAGCCGCGGCTGCAGCCAGGACAATCTGGTCAGCACCGGCGGCGCGGGATTGTTTTACTGCTTCGCCATCAACTGAAGACTGGGTGAGACGAATAGCTTCCCCGTCTCTGCTTGATAGAGGCACGCTACAACTCCGCTTTTGGTGAAGCTGATTTCTCGAACCGGAGCCCTCGAGAACGCCAATGCGGCGGCCCTTCATTAGTGAGTGTGAGAAAAGGCGTTTGAATCTAAGTGGCACCCGCCTTCAGGCGGGCATGTGCGTAATTCCAAAGTGCCCGCCTGAAGGCGGGCACTACAATTGCGTGCCGGCTTTGATTTCTCATGCACACTCCTCATCCGGTCGGAAGTGTTTCTATTTGGAAAAACTGCGAAAACGCTTATTGCGATTGATCAAAGTTTCGCGTACTCTTGCGCCCATGAAACTGCCTCTCCAGCGCGCATCGTGTTGTTGTTGCTGCTGTAACAGCGTCGCGGGTGTGTCTATTGGCGCAGGGAGGCTGACGATCTAGTTTCAGGATCTTAACTCAGCAATTCTTGAGACCCACCGCCAGAAATACTGCTGGCAGGTGGTTTTTTTATTTTTGAGGTTCAATTTCAAAGGAGACCTCCAATGTCGAGTGGCAACAGTCTGAAATCATTTGCCGTGGCCTTACTTTTAACTTTGAGTTCCGTTGCGCACTGCTCTGCCGCCGCGGGTAATGGAGAAGGAAATTCGGCGGTGCTGTCGGCCAGCTCGGCCGAATCGCGTCCTGAGGGTAAGCTTCCACCACCGGCCGAAGCCGAACCGAATGCGCCACCGGCTACGCCTCTCTCGCCTTTGCTCACCGAGTTGCAGCAGTTGAAGGATAGCGTCGAAGGGCAGTCCGAACGGATCGACAAACAAGGCCGGGAAATTGAATCCGAGCGCGCCGCTCTTCGCGATGAACTCAATCGAATTGCCCAACTTGAGGCAAAAATGAGCGCGCCGCGCAACGAAGCCGCGGCCTCCACGGCTCTGGTTGCAGAAGCGTCGCCATTCAGCGCCTATGACTCGTCGCCCGGTGTCTCGGTCGGCAGCATTGAGCCCGCTCAGACCGTTCAGACGCAGAGTCCTCCGGCGCAAGGGAGCGTGGACCGAAGGTTGGGCGAACTGGAGCAGCGGTTGAAAAAGTTAGGTCCATTGTCATTCAGCGGCGACTTCCGTTTTCGCGAAGATGCGTTTTATGGTGGCCCGAGTAATCGATCCCTGGATCAGAACCTGCAAAACTACCGGCTGCGCTTCAACATCGATGTGCAACTGAGTGACGACCTTGCGGGAGGATTTACTCTGGCTTCAGGCAATATCAACGACCCTACCTCCACGAACCAGACGCTCACCGGGTTTTACGCGCGCAAGCCAATTGCCCTGGACAGAGCCTTCATCGCCTACCATGCCGGTTATTTCAAGCCGCTGAGCCTGGTGGCCGGCAAGTTTACCTATCCCTGGTACAACACGGAGATGACCTGGGATAAGGACTTGAACCCCGAGGGCTTTGGCCAAACGCTGAATTTCGATCTGAAGTCCACGCCCGTCCTGAAGCGGGTCGCGTTCATCGGGTTCGAGCTGCCCTTCGCGCAAATTGCCGGCGTTTCACTGCAAAACAAAAGTCTGATGCAATCGGCCGTTTACGGCGGACAGTTTCAGACGCAATGGCGCCTCACCGGTTGGGCCAATTTCACCGCCTATTCCGGCTTCTATAACTTTCACAATGCCGACCCGATGGCCCTAGCCTTGTCCATAGCCAGCGCGAAAAATCCCGCCACACCATTGATCGGATTGCTTCCGCTGGCGGGAGGAGGCGGCGCGGTACAGAATTCGATGACCACGACCACGGCAACTTCGGTGGTCAACGTCAATGGCACACTTGTTCCCACCGGTGTCAGCAAGATCACTGATGCGCAGTTCGCTTCAAAGTTCGGACTGTTTGACAATATTGCGCGCTTCGATTTCACAACACCTTCCGAGCGCTGGCCTGTGGCGATTATCGGGGACTACGTGCAAAACACCGAAGCCTGCGCCAATGCCGGAAATATTCTGGCGGCGCCCGCGAACACGGCCACAACCGTGTACGCGCAATCCGCAAACTTTGCCTGCAATTCGCACCAGAGGCGCGGCTACTGGCTGGAAGCAGAGGTGGGCCGAATCCTCCGCAAGCACGATCTGCAATTCGGCTACACGCGAATGTTCATCGAACGGGAGGCGGTGCTTTCCAATTTGAACTACAATCAGATTTATCAGGGCAGCAACGTGACCGAGCACCGCATCAGCGCGTTTTATACCGTACGCAGCAATGTGATCCTCGATTTCATCGGCTTGTTTGGCCGGCCACTGAACTTCGGCAGCTCGGCTGCGCCCATCAATACGCTCGACCGGCTGCAGTTTGACATCAACTATGTGTTTTGATGTTTTCTGGAGCGCTGCCACCCATTGGTATTCGTGTTGGGCGTCATTCTGATTTTTGCAGCAGACATACGCCCGTCCATGGATGATTTGGGGGAATCGGCTGCGGATCGGGCAGGAGCGAAAGAAAATCCTCCGGCGCGCGATTGTTTTCCGCAGCCGTTTGCAGCAGTCCCTTAACTTCCTTAGGCTCCCAGCCATACTGCTAAAAAAAATCCACGCCTTCGGGCGGTCCAAACTTAAATTTCACATTGGCATCGCTCAGGTGTTTGCCTAATGACCCTTGTTGCATCAAAAGCAACTGAATCGCCGACGAGATTTCGATGATCCAATTCTGAAACTTCGGCCCAAAGGCGAGATCGCGCGCCAAGGTAGCAACCTCTTCGGGGGCAAAATAGACAAGCAAACCTTCGCTCACTACTGCGATTTTCCTGGCTCGCACATTCAACGCCTCAAAGAGAGCGCGGCGGCCTTTCAGATCGGACAGGTCGAGAGGTACGCGCTCCAGCCGGCATTTGGGCGTATCCGCTGCCAAAATTTCTTGCTTATAAGAAATAATTTCGGGGAGGTCAACTTCCACCCACTGCAGCGCAGAAGGCAATTCCATGCGGTACGGCCGGGCATCCAATCCTGCCGCCAGGTTCAGCACCAGGTCTGCCCCATCCCGAAGTAAACGCGTAAGGAAGAAATCGAACTGCCATGTGCGCGCGACCCAGGCCCAACCTGGCGCACTTCCCTGCTCTGTTCCCTGCGCCAGCATTTTAGCGATCTGAAATCCGCGCTCGCCGGCCAGCCGCTCCGCAAAAGGGTCGCGGAAGAGCGCGTCTGGCCGCCGCGTTTCCACGGCCCGGAAAGATGCGACCCATCGAGCAGTATCGGAAACACTTCGGACGATTGTATTCGGATCGTTCATCGATAGAACCGCGGAAAAGAACTCAGCAGAAATTATGTCAACCCAGAACGGTCTTTGCGTAGCTGATTTGGATTACAACGCCGAGCAGTTCCGAGATCGTTCAGTCTCCCGTGGTTTGATTCCTATTCGCGAGATTAGAGGGCTATTTGGAATCCGCTGGAGGCACGGCGGCCTCGGATTGGATGGAGGTCTGCTGGCTCACAGTCAGTTGCCAGCGGCCATCGCGTAACGTCCAGGTACGGACGTTGTAATAGGGCCTTCCGCCGCGTTTCGGGACGTGGTGCGAGATCATAACCGCGGCATTGTCGCCAAAATCGTACATCTCCATGGAAGTGATTGGATCGCCCGGCCCACCTGCTCCCGCTTCCTGCTGTTTCTTGGCCAGCGCCACGCGGTCGGGCTTGTCACGCATCGACCCGCTGTTGATGATCAGGAATTCGTCGGCGATGTGAGTTTGCCAATCGTCGGCGTCCGGATGCCATTCATCTACTTTCGTCTTTTGCCAGGCGGTGAGGATGGCCTTGTCCATGTCCGTCACGGGTTTGAACGGCAATGTACGGCAGGGGTTATCACAATCACCTTTAGCGGCATTGCCGGCGGGCATCCGCGCAGGCGCTGGCTCCGCCGACGTCGGCGTGTCCAATTCCAAAAATTCCCGCCAGCCCGCGGCGCGCTTCACCCAAATTTTCAGGAAGCGGGCATTATGATGCGCACCCACAACCGTTTCCAGCAAGCCGTAGAAATGAGTTTGCACCTTCTCATCGCTCATGTTGTCGGCGGCAAATGTGGGAAGAGTTTCCAGCACCTCTGCTTTCTTTAGTGACTTGCCCTGCGTATCCGTCCAAACAAAATCCGCGTCGAGCAATTTGCCGGCCGCCGATTTGTCCGCTTTGCCCAATGCAGCCGACAATGATTTGTCCGCTTGCAGCGCGCCCTGCTCGCCGTCATCGGCGGCGAAGACTTGCCCCACGGGCCTCAATGCCAACACCCCGCCGCAGAGGACACCAACGATGAGCATTCGAATTAAAAAAGGCTTCATGACTCCTCCCCCCAAAACTGATTGATTGACACGAAGTCTAGACCGAGAAGAGTAGGCGGGCAATGGAAATTTGGCAGGCGCCTGAGCGATACGTACGCAGGCTGCGCTCCTTCCTCTCTGCACAGCCGGCAAAGCAAAGCAATATCTATTTCGGTTTCGTTTCCTCTTTCACTCTCTCATGCAGCAGAAGCCTTCGCAGCATGCGCAGATCGTTCAGCAAAAGGTTGCTGGAATTGACGTGCTCTTCGAGTTTCCGCAGCTTGAAGAGAACCAGGCGCAAGGCCTCCACGCGGCGCGATAATTTCGATGCATCCGCTTCGGCAATATCGCCCTCGATCTCGCGCTGAACTTCCTGAAGAGTTTCAGAAAGTATTCTGAAATATTCCTGCGTGTTTTCAACGCTATCGAATGGAGTAGCGGGATGGGATTGCAACGTCTGCACCTTCCGCGGCAAACAGGAACCGCTCTGTGCTCAGAAAATCGCAGGACGAGTATACAACTTGACTTGGCCGGTGAGGAAACGCGCCACACAGTTTTAAGTTGACTGCCCACTCTGGTGGGAAGCGTTGCGTTTTTCAGGATTGCGAATCTTTGCTAACGATTCCGTCAATGTTGCTATTGTTTGCGGCACTCTGCCTACCGCGTCGTTTGCCGTCCGGCAGGCTGCAAGACTTGCTCAGGAGCCGCGGGCCGCGAAGATCCCAGCACCCAGACACCTCTCACGGTGTCGAATTGCTTTACCACGTGAGCGGGATTGCCGGCAATCAACGAGTAAGCAGGGAAGCTTCGGTTGACCAGTGAGTTCGGCGCGACAACACAGTTCGGTCCCAGCGTTAATTCACCCTGGTCGCAGTGGATCACGGTTCCCTGTCCGATCCAGCAACCCTGGCCGATTCGGATTCTGCCGCCTTCTGTCACGCCTTGCCGCCGAATGGTTTGCTTGACGTTTTTGTAGGCATGGCTGTGGTCCTGAATCAGCACCGACGATTCCAGCACCACATCACTTTCGATATGAATGCAATTCTTGGCGGACATGATGCAGCGCGGACCGACGACGGAATCATCCTCGACAATAAGGACTGGATCGCCGTCTTCCTCCAGCGGCACGTGCACGCGAAGGTGCATGTCTTTATCCAGGACCACGGAGCGTCCAAATTTCATTCGGTGGGCGTGGGACCTGTAGAGATCGGTCCTGTAGTGAATGGACAGGTTGGAACCCACAGAAGCGAATGGATAAGTCCGGCTTACCCAAAAACTATAGAGCCTGATCGCGAGCGTGCGAAGAAGGACAATCGGATCCTGGAGCTGATTGGCAATGCTCCGATGTGACTTGCTTTTGGCCTTTTTACGAGCCACATCAATCGGCAATCGTTCCTGGCTGGATCCGACCATCTGGGCAACCGCGTGATCCGCTTGGCAAGTCCGCTCCATGGCTGTTTAGCACGCAATCTGTGGTCCATTAGGGGTGCCAGTCAGTGGATTCGCGGGCCCCATTACTATACGTAACATACTGATAACACAAGACATTTATGGGATCTTAGGTGGAATTCCATGCCACCGGAAGCGATTCGCACCGGAAAAATGTTGAGTGTGGAAAACATTTATCCTATTAGAGTAAATAGGTTGTATTTACCCTATGCCGAAATGGTCTTCCAGCAAATATCGTCACAAGGCGCAGGTTATCGCCCCCGGGACCATCAAATCGCCCGAACTGCCACAAATGTAAACCGCTTCTTGATCTTTAGGAACGGAGCTTCAAAAAACCGGTAGGAACAGGCCGCAATGAGCACCGTTGCCGCCAGAGCAATCGCGTATTTTAGCGCAAAGATTAGGATGGAGTTGTATGTCACGGGAATTCGCCCGGCCAGAGCATTCGGCAAAACGTAAATGCTCTCGATGCAAATCCAATGGAACACATATAAGCCGTACGAAATTTTTCCGAGATAAATGAGAAATTGCGGAAAGCGGTCGGGCGACGCACCCAGCATGCTCGAGAGAAGGAGCACGCAGCCAGCCGCAATGAGGCTATAACCGAAAATTAATATATTCCCGGGTAAATGTTCGCCATAATGGCCGGCCCGGAAAAGCCAGCTTGCCGTGAACCAAAGGGCGAAACCGGAAAAGAAAACAGCGCATCGGGTGAACGCGTTCCAACCCGGTACCCTGCCTTTCATAAGAATTGAAAACAAGGCTCCGAGTGCGAAAAACTGGAATTGAACGAGGCTGTTGCACCAGATCGTTCCATCGAACTCCAAACCCATTGGCGCCGGCTGATAGCCGCCTCTATGCCAGTACAGCGATATCCAGGCCACAGGCAGCAGGATCGCCGAGAAAACGCCAACTGCCCGCTTTCCTCCGAATCTAGCCACGAGCGGCCACACCAGATAAAACTGCTCCTCAACGGAGATGCTCCAGAGAATCTCGGCGGGAGTCCAGGAGGAACCGAATTTTGCGATGTACCAATTTCCCGCAAGAAACAGGAATGACAAGAGCCGCGCGGTTCCCAGCCCGAAGAAAGGATAAAAATGGCCAAGTATTTTTGCGAACAGGAGAAAGCCGAAATAGAGTGGCCAGATTCGCAAGATTCGCCGCAAATAAAATGCTTTTACATGAACTGTCCCTGTTTTCGATTCTTCCCTGCTGAGCAATTCGGTAATGAGATAAGAGCTCAGCAGGAAAAACAGGCACAAGCCGTACGCGCCAACAGCCGCCACGATGGGCTGAAAAGGGATTGTTCCAGGGCTAACGGAAAGTGCGTGGACTGTAAAGACGGACATGAATGCAACCAGGCGAAGGACGTCCAGCTCTGGCCGATAGAATCGCGCCGCGGTGACATTCCCGATTACGGGCGGTTCCTGTTGAACGGATAACGCATCAGTCGTGGCGATTCCCAAGAACATCTCCTGATCGATTCCTGATCGATTCCTGATCGACTGCTGATCGACGCGAACCGTACGTGAACTTTCGAAAACCGAAATGCCATGCCGGAGGGGCGGATTAATTCCCGCCTAGATGGCGATTTCCTCGCGCTCGGATCCGAGTCCTTCTGTTTCCAGTGCTAAATCTTCAATCGGTGTGTTGGGGTCACGCAGGACTGCTTGCAATATCTTGCAATATGCGGCGGCCATGGATTCGGCTGTGGCCCGGTCGACCACATTGCTGTTGTAGCCCAGCTCACTGCGTAAAACCTGGCCACTGGACACGCTGATTTCCATGAATATGTCGAATCCACCAGACCCTGACAGGGGCATCGTCAACCAGGGGCGCAGGGTTGATCCGCCGAATTGCACGGTGGCGCCCTGAACGCCCTTGAAAAGAGGTCCGAGCTCGTTCGAGCGATCGGAAAGGAAATTGAAAAATGCCTGGAACACAGGGCTGTGCTGAAGATTGCGGCGCAATCGCAGCCTGTTCAAAATGAGCGCGAATGGAAAATCCTGATGCTCCAGCGCGCCCATTAACGTGTCGTTGGTACGCGCCAGGCACTCTGAGAAAGTCGGATTGGCAGAAAGATTGGTGCGCAGCGGCAGCAAATTAATGAAATAGCCCATGGTGTTTGCCCAGCGCGGATTGTCACGCCCGGAAGAGGACGTGCCGACCACCATGTCGCTTTGGCCGCTGAAACGATGCAGCATGACCTCAAAAACTGCCAGCATGAATGCATATGGGGTGGTCTTATGCTGCCGCGCCATTGCGCGGGCGCTCACCAGCAGGGACGGCTCCAGGATAAAGGGAACTGTTTCTCCACCATCGATCACCACCTTCGGACGCGGGCGCGAACTCGGCAAGCACAAAGTTGGCAGATCACCGCCAAGCTTATTTTTCCAGTATTCCCAGTGCCGCTCTCCGACCGAGCTCTCCACCATTCTGGCTTCCCACTCCACAAATTCCCGAAACTCCGCTCGCGGCTGTTCTGCTTCGATTTCCATTCCGGCGAGTTCCGCGGAATAAATTTTTCTCAAATCTTCAAAGCAAAGCCGCGCGGACCACTGGTCAAACACCAGATGATCCACTTTGATGAAAATAGCGTCGGCGTCGGGGCGGCGGAAAACGAATACTTGAAACAAGTTGCGTTCTAGATCGCAGGATTTCTTGAATTCGCGAAATACCCTGTCTTCCAATTCCGCATCGGTCAATGCGCTGGCTTCGACGAGAAAGGCGCGTGGAATTTCAGGCGAAAGAATCCTCTGCATCGGGCGCCCATCATCCGTCTCAAAGAAAACTGTTCTGAGAGCGGCATGACGCTCCGTGAGTTTCTTCACTGCGCGCTCGAAGGCGGCCCAATCCAGGCGGGGCGACGCCGTCATAGTGAGGCCCAGGCTGAAACCCGGAGAGTCGGGCAGGAGTTTGCGTCCGAACAAAGCCTGCTGCTGGATGTAAGACAAAGGATATTCGATCAGTTCAGCTGCGGCTGTTTGTCGGGCCGCCGATTCGCTCGCCGTACTCGCAGGGATTTCCGCGACGATCTGGGCTGCAATTTCTTCCAGGCTCGGCCCCTGTAACAGTCGTACCGAGGGAATTGTTACACCAAGGTCCGCAGCGATACGGTTCTTGAACTCCAGCGCCATAAGCGAATCCAATCCGAATTCCGTGATCGGAGGTGCTGGACTTATGCTGGAAATGGCTACGCCCAAGATGGGCGCAAGAGTTTCGATTAGATATCGGATCAGCCAGTCGCGCCGTTTTTCGACTGAAGTATTGCGCAGCTGATTCAGAAGCGGCTTCGCGGCCATCGCGGGAATTTGGCGCTCCAGTGTCCTTTGAGATTCGCTTTTCGTAGCTGCTGGTATTTCCGCCGCAATCAGCGAGGCAATTTCTTCCAGGCTTGGCCCTTGTAAGAGGCGTACCGAGGGAATTGTTACTCCCAGGTCTGCCCCGATGCGGTTCTTGAATTCCAGCGCCATCAGCGAATCCAATCCGAAATCTGTGATCGGCGGTACCGGACTTATGCTGGAGATCGGCACGCCCAGGATGGGCGCAAGAGAAGCATGCAAATACTGGATCAGTTTCCATTGCCGTTCTTCGGGTCCGGCATCGCGCACGATGCTCAGTATTGTTTTTGCGTCGGGTTTTTCGCGGGACGAACTCCTCTCGCTCGGAGCCTCCGACATATATTCCAGGATCGGCATTTTTCCGTGGCTTTCGTAAAGCGGCTTATGTACGCTCCAGTTAACATCGGCGACGATTACTCGGGAGATACCCGAAGAAATGGATTGCCCCAGCGCGGCAAGCGCCAGATCGGAGCGCATGGGCCGCAAGCCGCCGCGCTCATATTCCTGCCTGAGGTCCTCCCCAGCATGGATCTCGTCCCAGGTTGACCAGCTCACACTGAGCGCAGGAAGACCGAGGCTCGATCGATAGTCCGCAAACGAGTCCAAGAAATGATTGGCGGCTGCGTAGTGCCCCAGCTGTTTTGCGCCGACGACGGACGCCCAGGAAGAAAACATGAGGAAAAAATCTAGCGAAAGAGTTTCGGAAAGCCTGTGCAGAATCCATGTGCCTTTTGTTTTTGGGCCCAAGACAGATAATAAATTCTCGTTGCTCATCTCCTTGACGAAAGAACCGTCGAGCGCTGCCGCGAGATGAGCGATGCCCTTCAGTTCTCCGGGGACAAATGAGGCGAACAGGGCGGCTACCTGCTGCGGATCACAAATATCCAGCGCTTCGACGCGCACTTGCGCGCCGAGATTTTCCATCGCGCGAACTGCGGCGACTTTTTCTCCTGCAGAGCTGTCAGCAGGGAGACCATCCCATGTGGAACGCTCGGGCAATCCCCTTCGCCCGGCCAGAACTAGGCGGCGGGCTCCGTGGTCCACCATCCATTTGGCTACTTTCAGGCCCAAGCCGCCCAAACCGCCGGTGATCAGATAAATTTTCTCTCCATGAAAAGTGGGCTGCGGACTGGACAAAGACGGACGGCGCTTCAGCCGTGCCACGTAGCGAACGCCATTTCGGAAAGCCGATTGATCTTCTCCATCACCGTGCAAAATAGATGCTACGAGCTGAGCGGCGTTTGCTTGAGGCCGGGCGCTCGGATCGAGATCGATGAGGCCGCCCCAGTTTGCCGCTTGCTCAACGGCGATGCCTCTCCCAAGTCCCCAGACCGGCGACTGAACTACGTTCAGAATTGATTGCCAGGCCACAACATTTTCCGCGCCTGCCGTGATCATCCAAAGTCGCGCCGTCTTCTGCGTTGCAAGCATCGCCTGCGTGGTTGCCAAAACGTTCGACATGAGCGCGGATTGACTGGTCCACAACTCCTCGGGACCAAGAGTTCCCGGCTGGGAGTTATCCAATGCGGCCATGTGCAGCACGAAATCGTAAGAGCCGATGAGGAGAAGTTCGCGAGTGGATTCGAGGGAAGTCGCCATTCTTACGAACTCACCGCGCGCAGTCAGCTGAT
>Ga0182024_10015576_pt1 | contig 14532 bp, 13 predicted proteins | sample P32metaG_FD_120480 | JGI IMG/M metagenome (GOLD analysis project Ga0182024, IMG submission 120480) | Permafrost microbial communities from Stordalen Mire, Sweden - P3-2 metaG (Illumina Assembly) | ecosystem: Environmental > Terrestrial > Soil > Wetlands > Permafrost | place: Sweden: Stordalen... | reverse complement strand
CAGCTAGAGCTAACCGGAGGAGCGGGCGTACCAGGAGGCGCTGTTGTAGAGGCGCCCGCAGTGGTCGACCAGGCAAGCAATTTTATAACGAGGGAGGTTTGGAGCGCTCCCGTCAAGTTAGTCGCATTGAGAGCGTCAACCGAAAGGCTGACCAAACCGTTGGGCGTGACTAGGCAGGTGCAGCAACTCTGCAGCTCTTCGTTCATATCGAAGGTATAGACACCGATGCAGAGATCACCGTTGCCGTTGTTGAGAAACGCGCCGCCACTACCCGAAGCGCTTGAACCGTCGTTGGTGATGTTAATCACGGAATCACCAACATCCAGGTGCGCTGCGTAACGGATCTGGAACGGAGCGCCGCTGCCGGCATCGGGGGCCGTGGCGGGGCCCGTTTGAGCACAAGCGCCCCCTGCAAAAGCGAGGGTCGCTAAAACAAGCATGTGTACACGTAATTTCATCGTCTAGAATCCCCTAACCTAGTGGAATGTCCTGCAGTTTCTGACGATATCATCGGTGGCGCACTGGTACAATTCTCTAAAAAGACTAATCAGAAGGATGAGGTGTATGAAACTTCTCCAACTTATTGGGGGCTGTAAGAATAGTTATGTTAGGTTCAGTAAGTGTTCAGTGCGGTGCTTTCTGTCACTTAGCAGGATGGGAGAGGGAATTGAGTGAGCTGGACGGCTCAGATCGGCGTAGCTACATCAATGCCTGGCCTTTAGGAATGACAAATGTCTAACATCTAACTACGCGGTAAATGGAGCGGCTTTGGTCCTAGTTCATATTACCCGTACTGGGCCTAATTCATCCGTGCGCCGGTTATATGACGCGGCCGGTACCGGGACTTACCGGCCGATCAATCCGTGATATCGCGCGCTTGATGACTATCGCACTAGCGGCGGTCGTGATCCCGCTCTCGGTCGTGATCCCGTTCTCGGTCGCTATCCCAGTGGTGATCGTGCGCAATCCTGCCGTGATCTCCCTCCCAGTAACCGTCGAAGAAACGCTCGCCGTCGTGATGTGGCGCAACCCAATGCGCACCGGCATAGGGCGCCCGAGTCCAATATCCGTCATGCCATTTGTAGTGGTTTCCGGCCGGATACCAATAGCCCCCCTGGGCTGGGCGGCACAACTCGTACAACGCGCGGCGGCGGTGGCGGGCCAATTCTGATTCCGATCGAAATCTGCGCTCTCAATACAGCGCGCTCCCTCCGTCACACTCCTCCACGGTACGTTCGGTCGGACGGGACCGCAACTATATGGGCCGACGCCCATCCCTTGGGATCCGTTGTCACGGGCACTCGACCAAGCCGCAACGAACGCATCCCGTTCTTGTAAGCTAGGAACCGAGGAACACCATGCACGCCAGTACATCCCCCTCTTCAAAACAGCCGCAGGTCACTCCCGAGCGGCTCCTGCAGTTTGCCTTTGGCTATGCGCCCCCTCTCATGATCGGCACCGCCGTTGAGCTGGGCGTCTTCGACGCGCTCGATGCCGGCCCGAAGACCGCGGCCGAGCTGGCAAAAACTTTGAAGGTATCCGAACGCGGCCTTCAAATTTTGATGAACGGGTTGGTTGGCTTCGAATTATTGGGTAAGAACGGCGATCGGTATTTGCTGACGCCGGAAACCGCCACCTACCTGATCAGTTCAAAGCCCATTCATCTGGGCGGCCTTTTTCGCAGTCTCTGCACATGTCAAATACCGGGATGGCTGCATCTGGCCGACGTGGTCCGGACTGGCCGGCCAGTCGAGGATGTCACCGGGAGCGCGGAAGCCGGCGAGTTCTTCAAGGAGCTCGTTCCAAGCCTCTTCGCTCTCAATTATGCTCCCGCGCAGGCTCTCGCCCGAGCGCTCACTTTCCCGCCTGGACAGACTCCCCGCGTTGTCGATCTGGCGGCAGGTTCCGGCGTTTGGGGCATCGCCACGGCGCAGCAGCATCCTCAAGCCCGGGTAACGGCCGTCGATCTCGAAGCCGTCATTCCAGTCACCCGGAAAACGGTCGCAGGCCTAGGACTCGAAAACCGGTTTGACTTCATTACCGCTGACGTACTGAAAGCCGACATCGGTAGTGGCTACACGGTTGCAATCATCGGACACCTGCTGCATGGCTTGGGCGTGAAGGATTCCCAGCATCTCATCCGGCGGGTAGCGGCCGCGCTCGCACCCGGAGGCACAATCGCTATCGCGGAGTATCTAGTCAATAAGGATCGCACCGGACCGCCGCACGGTCTCAATTTCGCGGTCAACATGTTGGTCTTCACCGAGCAGGGCGATACATTCTCGTTCGAAGAAATCAGCGGATGGTTGCAGGAAGCCGGATTCCAGAATGCTCGCCTGGTGGAGGCGCCGGCGCCATCGCCTTTGATCTTGGCCACTAAGCCGGCTTAAAGCGTTCGAGCAGCGGGAGCACTTCACTCCAAACTTTAGCCGCGATCGCTGCGGGTGTATCGTGGCCATCGATCAACCGAAACCGTTGTGGCTCGCGCCGGGCGATCTCGTGATAAGCCTCGCGCACTTTGTGATGAAACTCGATGCCCTGCTCTTCCAGACGCGTCTCGTGCGCTGGTTCATCGCGGTTGCGGGCGCGCGCCCGCGCCAGTCCAGTTTCGGAATCGACGTCGATGCACAACCTCAGATCGGGAACCAAGCCATGGCACGCGATGCGATCTAATTCCAGAACGACCTCGGAGCCAAGCCCGCGCGCGGCGCCTTGATACGCGATCGAGGAATCGGTGAATCGATCCGACACCACCATGCGGCCGGCAGCCAGCGCCGGCATAATGCACTGTTCCACGTTTTGCGCGCGGGCGGCGAACATGAGCAGAAGCTCGGTGGTGGGCCGTAGTTCAGCGTTGGCCGGATCGAGCAAAATGTGGCGGATCTGGCGGCCGATCGGCGTGCCTCCAGGCTCCGCAGTCTCGATCACGGGATAACCTTCGCCACGCAACCGCTCGACTAGAATGCGCGCCTGTGTGCTTTTTCCGCTGCCGTCCGGTCCCTCGAAGGTGAGGAACACACCGCGACTAGTCGTAGACATAGTGCAGGACCATTTTCAGGTCCTCCCAGGCTTCCTTCTTCGCGTTCTGATTGTAGGGCCGCAGCAGGTAAGAAGGATGATAGGTGACCATCACCGGAATGTCGCGCCACTGCTGCCATTTTCCGCGCAGCCGCGTCACGCCATCCTTGGTTCCGAGCAAAGCCTTGGCGGCCGTGGATCCAAGCGCGCAAATCGCCTTCGGACGAATAGTCATCAGTTGGCGATAGAGAAACTGACCGCAGATTTCCATCTCGTCCGGCTGGGGCGTGCGATTCTCGGGCGGGCGGCACTTGACGACGTTACAAATGTAAACGTCCGGGCGTGAGAGCGGAATGCCTTCTTTGCGGGCGGTGCCTTCGATCATCTGCGTGAGCAGTTGGCCGGCCCGGCCGACGAATGGCAAGCCCTGCGCATCCTCGTCGGCCCCAGGGCCTTCCCCCACAAACACCAGTCTCGCCTGCTCGTTACCGGATCCAAACACTAGCCGATTCCGGCCTTCGTGCAGGCGACACCGTTTGCACTCTCCTATATCTTCCATGATTTTTAGCAAATTGTCATGAGCCGGCTCCAGGGGAGGTACTACGACGATTTGCTTAGGTGGCGCGGTTAACTGCGGAGACGATGCTGTAATTTGCGGGACCGGCGCGGTCCGGATCTCAGCAGCTCTCTCGATAGGCGCAGAAGCTTGCCTCCGGTATACCGACTTCACGCCCAGATCCCGATAAAACTCGAGATACTGCCGGACTTCGTCCTTCGTCATTGAGCCGCGTGCAAAGCCAGGCGGAGTTTCAAGACCTGATCCAGGATATGGCCGGCAATTTCGCGTTTGGGAGCCAGAGCCAGCGGAATATTCTTGCCCGTGCGCAGCACCAACACCACCTCGTTCTGGTCGGACTCAAAACCGGCGCCGTCCTGATTGACCAGGTTGGCGACCACCATGTCGCAGTTCTTGGATTCGAGTTTCCGCCGGGCGCTTTCCACCAGGTTTTCGGTTTCGGCGGCAAAGCCGACCAGCAACCGATCGCCCTTCTTCTTGCCGAGCTCCGCCAGGATGTCGGGTGTGGGATCGAGCTCGAGCGACATTCGCGCGGCAGTCTTCTTCAGCTTGTGCTGCGGCACGTGCGACACATGATAATCCGCTACGGCAGCAGCCTTGACGATTATGGTGGCTTCCTTCAGATGCGCCATGACTGCATCGCGCATCTCCACCGCCGTTTTGACGTGGATCACTTCCGCCTTGGGCGGCTCGGCGAGCTGCACCGGCCCCGATATCAAAATCACACGCGCTCCACGCTCGGCTGCAACCGTCGCCAACGCGTAGCCCATTTTTCCGCTCGACCGGTTGGAGATGAAGCGCACGGGATCCAAAGGCTCCTGCGTCGGGCCGGCGGTGACGAGCACCGTCTCGCCATCGAGATCCCGGTTTAAAGACAGGCCAGCCACGATATCGGCGATCCGCTCGGGTTCCGCCAGACGTCCCAGACCAGTGGTCCCGCAGGCCAGCAGACCTTCTTCCGGCTCGATAATGGTGTGGCCGCGCTTCTTTAAAACAGCCAGATTTTCCTGTGTCGCCGGATGCAGCCACATATTGCTGTTCATGGCGGGCGCGAGAATCACGGGGCCGCGAAACGCGAGATACGTAGTGGTAAGGAAGTCGCTCGCAATCCCGTGTGCCAGGCGCGCCAGCAGATCGGCCGTCGCGGGCGCGATCACCAGAACGTCGTTATCCTGCGCGACCGCAATGTGCTCCACCGCGCTCGAGAGCGTCTCCTCGGCGCTTCCTGACGCCGCAAACAGATCGGTAATGACCTTGTGGCCGGTGAGCGCCGCGAATGTCAAAGGCGTGATGAAATGTTCGGCCGCCGCCGTCAAAACCACTTGGACGCTGACGCCGCGCTCCATCAAAGCTCGGGCCAACTCGGCGGATTTGTAGGCGGCGATTCCGCCTCCCACGCCCAAAATCGCGTTCATCGCGCTTACTCTTCGGCGGGGAGAGCTTCGGCTTGTACTTTCAGCGGATCCGTATATTTCACCAGGCCGCGCCGGACCTCTTCCATGGATGTGATGGTCGGCTTCTTGGACGTGGTGGGAAGAAACGGACGCGCGCCGTTTTGCAGTTGCCGCGCTCGCTTGGCGGCCACGATGATAAAGCGGTAGGTGCTCTGTTCGGCGTCATCGGGGATCGCGAACATGGCGTTGTTTTTCAATCTCTCGGCCATATTTTTCTAGAACCTCATCTCCGGATCATGGAAATCTCAATTGTGCTCGAAGCTTTCGAGGATGGGACGGACTTGTTCTTCCATCCGGGCTTTCCTCAGCCGAGCGGCGCGAACAATCGCCGCCAGTCGAGCCGAGGCCTCCTCCAGCTCCCGGTTAATCAGGACATAATCGTATTGGGTATAATTCCGAACTTCCTCGGCCGCGCCTCGCAGCCTTCGCTGAATAACCTCTTCGCTATCCTCAGACCGCGAACGGAGCCGCTGCTCCAGAACCTGGCGCGACGGCGGAAGCACAAATATACTGATCGCCTCCGGTAGCGCTACTTTCAATTGTCTCGCACCTTGGACATCGATGTCGAGCACCAGGTCTTTGCCCTCGTGGACGGCGGCTTCCAGGCTGCAGCGGTTGGTGCCGTAGAAATTTCCGAAGACTTCGGCATGCTCCAGGAATTCGTTCCGCTCCAGGCGCTCCTCAAATTCCCGCCGGGAGATAAAAATATAATCGACGCCATTGGTTTCGGTGTGGCGCGGCGGACGAGTGGTGTAGGAAATCGAAAAAGTCAGACCCGGAATAGTCTCGAGAAGATGATGGACGAGCGTCGATTTCCCAGACCCCGACGGCGCCGAAATGATAAAAACGGTGATCATTCCAGCGTCATTCCAGATTCAGGGCCTGCTCGCGGATCTTCTCGATGGCCGCTTTGAAGGCGAGCGCAAGATCGGTAATTCGAAGCCCGAGCTCGCCGATGCCGCTGGTCTTCGACAGAATGGTATTGGTTTCGCGATTCATTTCCTGCAGCAGAAAATCCACCTTTTTCCCCACTTCGCCGCCCGCGTCCAGGATCTGATCAAGCTGCTGGGAATGGATCTGGAGGCGCGCGATCTCCTCGCTGATATCGCCGCGGTCGGCCAGAAACGCGGCTTCCTGCGCGATTCTCTGCGGCTCGATGCCGGAAGTCCCCAGCAACTCGCGCAGCCGCTCTTGTATGCGGCTCTGCAAGGCTGGAATCGCTTGCGAGCGGATCAGTTCCATCTCCTGGGAGCCCGCTTGAATGGACCGGCTTTGCTCGCGCAGCAGGCGGGCGAGTTCGGCGCCCTCGCGCTCCCGAAACTGATTGAGCGCTTCGATGGCTTCTTCCAGCACGATGAGAATCGCGCCTTCCAGAGCCGCGTCGTGCTCCGTTTCGGTAGCCGTGCCAAACATCCCCGGAATGCGCAGCGCTTGATTCAAATCCGGCTGGCCTTGCTCGCCTTGCTCGGCCGCAGCCTCGCGAAACGCCCCTATATAGGCCCGAAAGAGCGGCAGATTTAATCCTCCGCTCACGCCATTGTCGGAAGAAGTCACGGTACAACGGACATCCACGTGACCCCGTAAAATGGCGCGTTTCATGGCTGCGCGCATAGCCGCTTCGAACGCGTTCAGCGCGGATTCCAAATGAAAATGCAGATCCAGGCCGCGATGGTTCACGCTCTTCAAGCTGATCGTGATTTCACCGAATTTGGTGGCTTTATGGACGCGCGCAAACCCCGTCATGCTCCTAATGGGCGCGCTCATGGATTGACGAGAGGGTCGCTTTCAAGGAATTGAAGTTCGTACAGCCGCTGGTAAACGCCGCCCTTGTTGACTAGCTCCTCATGCGTTCCAATTTCGGCGATGACTCCCCGGTCGAGCACAACGATTTTATTGGCGCGGCGAATGGTCGACAGGCGGTGAGCGATCACGATCACCGTACGATTGCTCATCAGTGTTTGCAGCGCGCGCTGCACCAGGCTCTCAGACTCGCCGTCCAGGTGCGACGTCGCTTCATCCAGGATCAGGATCGGCGCGTTCTTGAGCAACGCCCGTGCGATCGCCAGCCGCTGGCGCTGGCCGCCGCTCATTTTGACTCCGCGCTCGCCGATGATAGTGTCGTAACCTTCGGACATTCGCTCGATGAACTCGTCGGCCAAAGCGTTGCGCGCCGCCTCGCGAATTTCGTCTTCCTTGGCTTTCGGCCGGCCATAGCGGATGTTGTTGGCGACGGTGTCGTTGAACAAAAAGGTCTCTTGCGCCACCATGCCGACCTTGTCGCGCAGCGAGGCCAGCGTGAGATCTCGAACGTCTTTGCCGTCGATCCGAATCGCGCCGCCGGCGACGTCGTAGAACCGCGGCACCAAATTGGCGAGCGTGGTTTTGCCCGCGCCGCTCGGCCCAACCAGGGCCACCACGTCCCCGGCCCGCACCTCTAAATCAACGGCATTCAAAACAAATCCATTGGGCGCGTTGGGATACCAGAAACTGACGCGGTCGAGCACGATCGAGTCCTGGAACTTGGCAAGCTTGGCCGCGCCGGGCTTGTCGCTGATCTGCTGGTCGCGATCCAAATACTCAAAGACCTTCTGAGAAGCGCCCAGCGCCTGTTGAAAAATATTGTGGATGCCGGTGAGCCGCTTTACCGGCTCGTAGAGCATCAGCAGCGCGATTACGAAGCTGGTGAATTCGCCGGCCGTCAATGCTCCGCTCTTGATGCGCAAACGCGCGTAGGTGAGCAGTCCGACGATCGTTATTGCTCCGAAAAACTCAATCAGCGGCGACGACAGAGCCTGCTGGGCCACGTAACGAAGGTTGCTCCACTTAAGCCGGTCGGCCGCCAGCAGGAAGCGGTTCGATTCCACATCTTCGGCCCCGAACGACTTCACCACCTGGTGGCCGCTGATGGTTTCCTGCAGAATCTCGTTGAGATCGGCGGCATCGTCTTGCGCCCGGCGAGTGGTGCGGCGAATCAGCTTGCCAATGCGCGCCGTGGGCACCAGCACGAAGGGCAATAAAGTGAGGCTGCCAAGGGCGAGCAGCCAGTCCTTTTGGATGACGACGAATAGCAGGAAGACCACCGAGAACGACTGCCGCAGCCAATCGGCCAGCATATGCGAGGTCGCCACCTGGATCTTTTCCAGATCGATCATAATGGACGACATCACGCGGCCCGTGGAGTTGGATTCGAAGAAATGCGCATCCTGCCGCAGCACGCGATCAAAGACCGCCTGGCGCAAATCCGTGACGGCGGAAAAGCCGACATAGTTGATGAAATAGTTCCCGAAATAATCGCACAGGCCTTTCAGGATGAACGTCGCGAGAATCGCAATCGCAACCATGCTCCAAACGTTGTGGATCCCCGACGGAACGAAGTTTTGCAAATATACGGTGCGATTAAAACCGGGGATAGTGAAGAGCGCGACCGGCGAGTCCGGTGTATCGGGTTTCAGTACGCGATCGAAGACCGGCCCTATCAGGACGGCAGTGAATCCTTGCGCAGCGCCAACCGCGGCCATAAGAACTACTGAAAGCAAAAGCGCGGCGAAGTAAGGCCGAACGTAAAACAGGAGCCGGCGAAATTCGTTCATCTTGGTTGCGGAATGGCCAGCTTGTCCACCGCTTGAAATACTTCGGAAACACCGATGCAGCCGATTCCGTGGGGATTTGTGAGCACGACAGATTGGGTGCGCCACGGGCGCCAAATTTCGGCATCCGACGATCCGAACAGCACCACCAGGGGCAGGCCGAAGGCAGCGGCCATGTGAGCAGGTCCGCTGTCATTTCCAATGAATAGCGTCGCCCCAGCCAGCAGCGACTTGATTTCGTCCAACGAAGCACCGGCAACAGTGGAATACTGTTCAAAGGCCGCAAGGCTTTCGCCCGGCCCGGCGATGAAAACCGGTTCGATGCCGAGTTGTTTTTCCAGATGCTCGGCCACTCTCAGGAACTGAGCAGCGGGCCAAGTCTTATCCACCGCCGAAGCGATCGGGTGGAGCACTGCGTATGCCTTCGGGCGATGGATCGGTTTGGCAAACAGACGCGCCCGCGGAATCTCGCCGTGCGGCACGCCCAGAAAAAACATCGCGGAAGCAAGGTGTTCGGCGGTGTGAACTTTCCGATCTACCTGTAGGATCTCCTGCGCCCGCGGTATGCGCACGTTGTACAGAAGCGAGAACCGGAAATGGTCAAAGCCGGCACGCCATCCGGAGCGCGACGCCAGGGTAAGGCGCACACTCGTCGCCCCCCCGTGAAAGTTAAGCGTAAGCTCGGGACGCCAGCGGCCGAGCTCGCGGGCGCTTGGAGCGAGAATCGCACTGACGTCCGGATTGCCGGCGAACACGGGAGCGAAACGGTCCTCCACAACGATCGCAACCTTCAGGTCCGGACGCGCTTGTTTCAGCAAACTAAGCGCCGGCGTTGTGAGCACGCAGTCGCCCAGGGACCGCAAACGGATCACCGCCAGCCGTGCGTCCGGCTTCAGTCGTTCTAGGACGTTTGTCATCCGAAAGAGCCGCTTACTCTTCGATTTTCGCTTCGTCGATCAGCATCACCGGAATATCGTCGCGAACGGGGTAGACCCTTTTGCACTGAACGCACTTCAAGCCACTCTCATCCGCCTTCAACTCCAGCGGGGCCTTGCACAAAGGACAGACAAGAATATCCAGTAGATCCTTGCTGATCGCCATGACTTGCTCTAGTGTATCAACTGCTCGTGGCAGCGGTGGCCGAGCGTTAGAACGCGAACCGCAACTGCCATTCCAAGCGGCGGTTATTGGCGCTCTCGGCAAAGGCCCCGAGGCCGCCGGCCACGCTATTGGATTGGCCGAACAAAGGCGATGTGATGATTCCGTTCACTGGGCCGGGATTCACGTGATTCAGGATGTTGCGCCCCTGCAGGGCCAGCGTGAGATTGTAGCGCTTGCCGGTGTTGCCGCCACCGCCGCCGAAAAATCCGGGACCTCCGCCGCCTCCTGGTCCACGTGCGCCGCCTCCAGGCCCACCCCGGGGACCACCACCACCTCCGCCGCCGCCTCGCGGTCGAGCAGCGGCCGTATCTTCGCGCGACGCGCCGAACCCCCACGTCCGCGCCACTCGCAGGTTGAAGTTAACACTGCCGGGGCCGCGTCCGAAATTGCGCCCCAAGAGCGGCTCGCCCGGTTGCGGGCTCGGGTTGAGATAAAGGCCGTCGTAATAGATTATTCCGGGACCTGGTCCGCCAGCGATCGCAGGCCGTGCTGTAGTCAATATCGTGGTGCCGTACGGATCGGTACCGGTCGCAATGTTGAACGGAGCGCCCGAATTCATCAATAGGAACGGCGCCAGCTGAATTCGCTCGAGCGTTGTGATCGTGCCGCCGATGAACGCCCTTTGACGAATGTCCAACGAAGATGGGCCGTATTCGCCGGCCATGCTGTAAGGATTCGCCGGCAACGTATTTATGCCGTCGGTATTGCTTTTCGCGTGGCCATACATGTAAAAGCCATTCACGGAAATATTACGGTTGAGCTGCGATCGGACGTTGGTGATCAATTGGTTCTGGTTATAAATCCCGGCGGATTCCACCAGCAGAATGGGGCCGGCGTTGCCATAGGGGTAAACTCCGGTCCCTGGTCCCGTATAGGTTCCCGGCAGCGGCGCATTGATGTCCTGCGAGCGGAGCTCGTGCAGTCCATGCGAGACCACAAAAGATTCCGAGATCGTGGTGTTCTTGGGCAATTGCCGCTCCACCGTGAGAGCTGACTGCATAATATAGGGCGTGCGCAGGTTGGAAGCGAGCTCCTCGGTCGTGTGAGCCGGCACAATCCCCGTGGTTGCCAGCAGCGTCTGAAGAGAGGGGAGCACCGGCACAACATTGCCGGCGCTGTCGGTTGAATAAACAAACGGAAGCTGGGTCGACCCGGCTTCGAATTTGTACTGCGGTTGAGAATCCAGGCGCGCGATGTTTTCTATATTCGTTTCGCTGAAGCGGTCATAAAAGATGCCGAACCCTCCCCGGAACACGGTTTTCGGCCTGGGGTTGTTCTTGCTCTGCCCCGGCGCCCAGGCAAAGCCGAAGCGCGGCGCCCAATCATCGTGATCGTGGATATTGGTCTGCGTTTCGAGCCGCAAGCCGAGGCTTAGTGTGAGGTTGGGCCTGACGCGCCAGTCGTCGCCTACGAACGCTCCCAGATCGATCTGGTGGATGCTCACCAGCGGATTGCCGGTCGTAATGGTGATTTGAGACGGTCCAGCTAGCCCTTGCAAGGCCTGCTGGTAGAGCTCGATGGAAGTAAGGCAGGTTGAATCGGTCGGCTCGCATTTGCCGCCAAACGTGAAGGTTCCGCCGTTGGCCTGGAAGTTATCGATAGTGACCGCACGTGTGCGCACACCGAATTTCCAGGTATGGGCGCCGCTGGTCACGGTGGTGTAGTTTTGCAGCTCGTAGTGATTTTCAGTATCGGTGACGCGTCCGGGTTGCACGCCGCCGCCGTTAAAGGAACCCTGCACGTTGATGTCGGGGAGATTGGTGTTGGGAGTTTGATCGGCTTCCGTGTGGTAGAGCTGGAAGCGCGTTTCGTTGATCACCTTGGCGCTCAGAACGGCGGTCTCGATCACTTGAACGGTATGATCCGTACCAATCCCATACTGACCGATGGTCGCCAGGTTGAAGTTTCCGATGCCCTGGTCGTTAACTTCATTGCGCGTGTAGCCGTAGCGCAGCGTCAAGGTGTTGTTCTTGCTGAGCTGATAGTCCACGCGCGGGCTGATTCGCAGCCGGTTCTGAGGCGCCACCACCACTTGATTGAATGGCGTGATGGCGAAGGTATTCGGGTTCACCGTAACAGCGTCGATGATGCTCCCGCTATCAATATTGCGATCGGCAAAGTCGAGAAAAAATGACGACTTGCTGCTCAGCGCGCCGCTCAAAGAGCCGTTGTACTGTTGTTGCATCAGGGGCGACTTTTCCGCGGCGTAGGGATTGCGCGAGTTGAAAACGTCGTTGCCTTCCTGGACGTTGAAGTTCCCGTGAAATTTATCGGTGCCAGGCTTGGTCAGTATCTCGATCCGGCCATAGCCCAGCTTGTCGAACTCGGGCGAAAACGGGTTCTGATTGATGCGGACCTCGCGAATCGCATCCTTATTGGGTAGCGTGCCGCCGGTGAAACCATCGATGTAAATCTGGCCCCCGCTCGGTCCGGCCGAGGGTCCGGCCAGGGCTTGCAGGTCGGCTTGAAGGTCGTCGGGATCGTCGGACAACGCGTCCAAATCGGCGCCGCGGAGGACCAGCACTCCGGCGTTTTGCGATGGATCGACACTCAGCATCGGCCCGGGATTTTCCTGCACCGTCACTTCTTGTTTTTCGGCGGCAACCCTCAGTTGCAGATTCAACGAGACCGCTTGTGGGCCGCTCGGAATATTTACCGTCGCCGGCTGTGCCTGCTCCAGACCCGGAGAGGCGGCTTGCACGGTGTATTGGCCCGATTGCAGACCGGTGATCGAATACGAGCCGTCATCGCCCGACGTGGCGGTCTTCACCGGACCCGCTGAATTCGAAACCGTCACCCGAGCGCCGGGAATCACCGCGCCCGATTCATCGGTAACGGCGCCGCGTACGCTTCCGCTTGGCTGGGCATAAACCGCGTACGCCAAGCTCACGAGCAGTACAACTACCGCGATGGGCTTTAACATTATTCGTTTTTCCTATTGTTCCGGGACGCCCACGTCCAGGTTCCAGGAACCCAGATTGACCTGCCCGCCGGTGCGGGGAGCCGCGGCCAGAAATGGTTCGACGCCCGCCACCAAAGCCATTGCCGTTACGGTGGAACCATCGGGCCTGGAGCCGGAAATGATTAGTGCATCGCCCTTTTTCAACTCGGCCAGCATCAATTGCGGCGCGCGTTCCAGCACCTGTTGCAAATCAGCGCCGCCGCCGAAACCGCCTCGTCCGCCTCGCCCTGCCGCCGCCCCACCCGTCTCAGCACCGCCCCGGCCCTCCGACCCGCCCGCGCCAGCCTCTCCACCCGGCCGCATCCGCCGCGCCAGCATGGTCGCCATCGTTTCAGGCATCCGGCGCAGCATGGAATTTTGGTTGGTTTTGACCGTGACGTTTTTCTTGGTCTGCAGATCCGTTACCTGCAGTTCGCCGCTGGCCGCATCTACCGAGTTGACGGTTACCGCGATGGCCTGGAACGATCCGGAAACCAATTCCTCGGCTTTGTAGTGCGCCCCGTCGTCGCTCTTGCTCCCCAACACGCGGACGGCGTCGCCCGGCTTGAGATCTGCAAAGGAACTCGGCTTGGCGTCGGCGAAACGTACGGACTCGGCAACGTACCGGCGGAAAGCCGCGCTCGAGGTGTCGACCAAGATATCCTTCGCATCGCGCCCATGCGTGTTAATCGTGATCTCCTTGGACTCCGGATTGACCGCCACAATCGTCCCCGCGATGCCGCGCTGTTGCCAATCGGCCCGATCCTGCGCCTGCTTCTTGGCAATATCGGCCTTTGTCATGATCACAACAGTCCTGGCCGGTAAAGTCTTCGAGCCTTCCGGAAGCGGTCCCCGGGCCAGTAGCCTGTCGCCCACCGCGACGTCCGTGAGGCCTATCTTTTCGGCCTTTTTGAGATCCTTTTCGCCCAACGGCAGCCGAAGGTAGGACGTGGCGTCGTCCAGCGTGACGGTATAGATCGACCCGTCATCGCCCTTTACCGTAAGGTTCTTAGCGGCGGAATCCGCTGCCGTGATCTCCCCGACCACGGATTTATTGGCGGCGGTTTGCGCGCTAGCGATCGCAATGGCCAGGAAAAAGGTGCACCATTTCATAATCACTATAATCACTCAGGCGACGAACGGCCGGGAAAGGGTTACCGGAGAACTGTCAAGAAAGGTAAACGGCGGCGCGCCTTAGCCTTTCCAGCGCTCCCGCAACTCGGTGAGCGGGATGTTCACGCGGTAGAGCGCAGCTCGCGAGTCCACAGCGATGAGCTCAAATGATCCCCCGATGCTCGGCGGCCCGTCTTGACCACCTAGGAAAGTCACGGATCGAGCCGATACCTGACCGCCCGACGCCCGCCCGCTCCGCTCCCAACGCCACGTGCCTGACTCCAGCCGTGTCGGCGAACCGACCGCGAAATGCAGTTCCAAAGTCAGAATCGAGGAGCTGTCGCTTATGAGCGCCTGCACGGCCAGGCGATCGCCGTCGCGCGTCCCCCGAACGGTTTGCAGGCGATAGAGCGAAAGATCCTCGCCTTTGCCGAGGTCTTCGAGCAGGGGCCGCTTGGCTGCGGTGCAACCCGCGAGCAGCAGAAAGATACCGATCCAGCGCACCTCACTATGGTAACTTTGGCGTGAGCCGATGGAGCACACTCGCAGAGGATTTCTTGGTGTGGCGATCGCTGGGATCGCGCGGGCACAACTTCGCGACCGGACGGGCATGCTGACGGTGCGGACCCAGACGCTCGACATCGCGTACGAGGAGAGCATCGACCAGAGGGGGTTTCCAGT
>Ga0182024_10015575_pt1 | contig 14533 bp, 18 predicted proteins | sample P32metaG_FD_120480 | JGI IMG/M metagenome (GOLD analysis project Ga0182024, IMG submission 120480) | Permafrost microbial communities from Stordalen Mire, Sweden - P3-2 metaG (Illumina Assembly) | ecosystem: Environmental > Terrestrial > Soil > Wetlands > Permafrost | place: Sweden: Stordalen... | reverse complement strand
CTGCGGAGCAGAGGGGAGAAGTCTGTAAATTCAAATTACACGCGCGCCCCTGGCACCCTCGGGCGACTGGCTGGTCAAGAGTTGACCGATCTGAGGACATATTGGCTGCACACGGGGGTGGGCGACAGCGGACGATGGATGCAATCGCGAGGTTCATGACGTTGGAAAAATGACGCGAAGGAGTGGCGTCGGGTGAGGCCTTGGCCTACGTCCCGACGCCCGACAGATTAGAGACGGCGCTCGTCGTGCTGGTGGTCGTTCAGCTCGTGAATGTAATGGCGGCAGGCCTGGCATAACCGCGAAATCAAAATGGGATTTTTCTTTCAATATGGGATTAACCACCGGCGCATAGCGGAAGCGTGGCCGCCTCCACGCTTTTCTTTTTCGCACCGGGCCGCAAGCGGCCTGCCGAGACGGCTAGACGGGTCCGGCGGCAAGCGCCGGGCCTCGGCAATAGGTGGACGCGCCGGGTTTTCAAAGAGCCGTTGACGGCCGTTCGAGCGGCCATCGAACGCGGTTTAACGAAGTCTCGCGTGGGGCACCGCAGCCACCAGCGCGATCTGTAAGATTCCATCCCTGCTGTTCGATACCAGGAAGCGCAAATGACGCTGGTCAGACGCCGGCAGCGACGACGCCCACTTTAGTGCTTCAGACCATTCCTTGAGCTGGGCGCACGCGTCGGCGTGGCGGGCACCGCGGTTAAGGGCCGCGTGCGGTATTCGTGGGCCGCGCCTCTCCCAAACGCTGGGTCGGCGTCCTCGCGCACTTCATAGCGCCAGCGCGTCCCGCTGCCCTCCACGATGCGGGACTTACCCTCAGCCAGCCAATTCGCCGCCCGGCGGCGAAGATGCCCGACGTGCTGCCCAGATCGGCGGCCGGCTTCTTCCAGCGACAGCCAGCGAGCGGTAAGTGCCAATTGGCGCGACATAGGGTATGATCCTCAAAAGCCGGGCCGCCCTTTTCAGGACGGCCCGACTGATACGATTCTCAGGCGGCCATCGACCCGACTGCTTTCCGCGTCCCATTGCTTGCAGGCTGAGGATGCGAAAGGCTCACCGATGAGCCGCTTTTTTCTTCGACGTTCACGGGGGTGATGATTCCCACCGCGATCGCCATGCACGCGATACTCCGCCGGCTCAGAACCGAAAGGTGAGGGGCACGCCGGCGGTTGGGTGACACCAGGGCAATACAGCGCGGGCCGACGCTCAGCACACGCCGAAACGTCGCCTTGCCGCTCTTGAGTTCCACATAGTAGTCCCGGCCTTGAATCACACGCTCAAAGCGCCGAAGCTTGCGAAACTCGACTATCGTCCCCGGCTTAAATCGCGGCTTCATCAAGTTGCCGGACAGGCGGACGCGGAAGTACGGGAGGTCGGTGAGCCGAGACGACGGCGGCGCGCCGCTCTGGTTTGGTGCTTCAATCATGAGATTCCTTGCTTGCCCATGCGGGCAGTTGGAAGTGATGCCGGCCGCCGCCGCGCCACACGGCGCGCCAGAACCGGCGTCGGTTGTGTCTGAGGAAGTGCGGTCGTATTGAACGATCTGCGCTTTCATCGGAGAATCCTTTCTCCCTCACCTTGTCCTGGCCAATCCTTGACGGGGTCAATCTGATCCGATCGCCACGCCCTGCTGGCGGCCGTACGCCTGCAATCCAAGAATCAGCGCCAGCAGGCCGTGATAGTCGAGTTCGTCCACCGTGCTTGCCTTTCCGCCGCTCACTCGCTTCTCAATCCACCCGGCAAGCCCGACTCCGCCGGCCGCCAGCTTGCCGGCGGCTTCCAGCACGGCCGCCAGACGGCACGCACGGAAGCGCAGACGATGCAGGTTGTCGGCGGCCTGGTCTTGCCAGTAACGAGCGGAAAAGTGCAGAAGCGGGCCGGCGGCGGTGCGTTCCGCGATCGCCATGAATTCGGCGAAGTCTTGGTTTGTGAGCTTCGGCGAAGTCGACGTGATCGCCTCGCCCTGGTGGGCATTGCGGAAGTTGCGGAGGATCAAGTCCACCCGCTGCTCTTCGCTGATGCCAGCGGCGCGGCACGCTCTTACCGCAAGCTGCTTTTGTTTGTCTGTCCAGGCCATCGGTTCACCCTGTAAAGAGGCACGCCGCTACGCCGCCCGCGACAATTCCAGATGCCGGGCCGCCACGCGCTGAAGGCTGATCGTCGCTTGCTCGCCCACTCTCAGGCGCAGGGCGAGAAGCACATGCTTGCGGGTGATAAGTTCAAGCTCCGGTTGCATGTCCAGAACTATGTCCACCGTCGTTTCGATGAGCCTCAACGTGCCGTGGTTTGGAAGGCACGCCAGCGACCAGCAAAGTTCCAACGCATCGTCCGCCAGCCGCATTTGCTTCATCGCGAAGAACGCCCGGATTTCTTCCAGCGTGAACAGGTCGCGGCCGGCCTTGTTCCCGTCCGGCCGCTCCACGTCCAGGGCGGTTTCCATCGCGTTGTAGAAGAGGCACCGGCTCGCGAATTGCCCGCGCCCATCGGATCGATCATCGACATGCTGAAGAATGTCGGCCGTGCCCGCCATGACGATCGGCACGGCCGCCTGGTCGTGAATCGACCGCACACAATTCAGTGCCGCCCCGAGCTGGTGCGCTTCGTCCAGAAATACGATGCGATTGGTTCCGAGCAATGCGTTGACAATCCACCGCTGAAGCTCGGCGCGCGTGCCCAGCAAATTCTTTCGCCCCAGTGCGTCGGCCAGCGTCCGGAGGAATTCGCGCGGGGTGAGTTGCTGGTCGCAGTACAGGTAAACGCCCCGCATCTGTTCGGTAAGGATCTTGAGCACTTTGGTCTTGCCGCATCCGGCCGGCGCGACAATCACGCCGATCATGCAGCGCTTGTCCGCCTGGCTCACCAGCGTCCTGATGTTCTCCGCGATCTTCGTTGAGACGAAGTCCTTAGGGCGCTGCGCCTTGGCACGCCGGGAATCGCGTTCCATCCAGTCGTTTACGGCGTGGGTGACCTTGTCCATGCTCCCGACGTACTTGCCGGTGAGCCATTCAGAAACCACGCTTTTTGAGTAACCGCATTCGCGGGCCACCTGCGCGCCGCTCGCGCCGGATTGGCCGGTATAGACCTTATACCGCTCGCGCACTTCGTTGGTCTGTTCATCCGTTAACGGTTTGGAACGTGGAAGCATCCGTGCCTCACATAAAATTCGATTGGATTGGTTCAGGCGGTCCATGGCCTCCGCCGCCGAGCCTTCAGACTCGGGCGCGGGCGCGTTGCTCGGGGCATTGCTCGGGACGTCGTTGGGATCGTTTTCACCAGCCATGATTCCGCTCCCTCAGTTGTTCAAACGGATCGCCGATTTCATCGACGGGGGATCGTGCTTCCTGCCGCCGGCGCAGCAGGTCCAGCGGGTTCTCGTTGGGAAATTCAATCGACTCCGAGCCCACCGCCTGCCGCATCTTCTCCCGCGCCGGCTTCTTTGCTTGCCCGTCCAGCGGCGTGCGGACGATCTGCATGGACGGCGGCTCCGCCGCCACGGCCACCGCGCGGGCCACATCGCCGGCATCGGCCGCGATCTTGGCCAGGTGCTCTTCAGCGGTGAGCACGCTGGTGTATCCAGCCTCCGCCTGATGTTTCAGCGACTTGGTGTAGCGGGCCTTGTCCCGGTTCAACTGTTTGACGTGCTCCACGCTGATGGCATCGCCGTGGGCGCCGCCCATTTCATTCAGGGCCGCCGCGCAGACGAATTGCATGGACGGGTTGTAGACCCGGATCGATCGCAGATCGTGAGGGTCATACGACACGAGCACGGGCTTGCGATCCTGGCGGCGCAGCGCCTTGAACGGTGACAGGGCCACATCAAACTGTCCGAAGCTCAGCGGCCGGCCTTGCACGTTGATCGTCACGCCCTTGCGCGTCACGGGCACCGGGCGATGCCATAGCGCCAGCAGCAGGTCCAGCGCGGCGGGGTCGGCCATGATGCGGCGCGTGTCACACCAGCGGGCGAACGCTTCGTTGGGACTGAGGCGCACACCGTTATCGACCAGGTCGTCAAGGTCGTGATCGGCGCGCAGGTTGTTGCCGATGATGTGATCGACCAGGCGAGTTCTCACGTCTTCAAAGGAAGGGATCTGTCGCGGGCTTTCCAGAATCTCGTTGAGCCGCTCCGGGCGCGTTTCGATGCTTTCACCGGTATACGTGGCGAACGTCTTGCAGAGCGTTTCCAGTGTCCTGAACCAGCGCTCGAGCCGGGCCTTGCCGTTGGCGTTATACGGAACAGCAAAATGGGCTTCGATGTTCAGCGCCTTGAAGATTCCAAACGTGGCCGCCTCATCGATCGCAACCTTGATCTTCTCCCGGCGCTGTGTCTTGGTCTGGCCGTGGAACATCCATGCGGAAAAGTCTTTGCCGTTGTCGATCCAGATCCGGCGCGGGCCGCCAAAGTTGCTTTCGTCTTTGAGGCCGTGGCGCAGCGCCGCCAGGATCGTGCTGCTGTTCGGGTTGTCGCTCATCACCCAACCGGTGACCCGGCGCGTCCGCCAGTCCATCCACGCGGTGACCCATGGCCGAATTTTCTGGCCGGCGAATGTGCAGATCAGGTCCAGTTGCTTGTGATCGGAAATCCATACTTCCCCCGCCCCCCACGCCTCCACGTTCTGCGGAATGAACGGGGCCAATTGCGTGCGCCACGTCTCCGGCTCCCGGTGATAGGTTTGCTGTTCAATCGTGATGCGGTCGTTCAACTGCGCGTTGCAGGCGGACAGCGAACACCACGTCCAGCCGTTTTCCTTCGCGAGTCGATCGACCTCCATCCAGCAGCGCCGAAGCGCCGGGCGATTGGCGTGAAGGTACAAATCCTTGAACGCGGCCCACGCCACTTCGGAGGATTTGCCGCGATGGTTGCCGCCGCGAATGTCGATGAGCTTCAGCGTGTCCGCCGGCCTTCGATAGACCTTTGACCAGGCATACAATCGCGAGCGGGAGATTTTCAGGTCGGTGAACTTCTCGCGAAGCGATGACAGCACGCGGTCCAATATCTGCCGCGTGCTTCCAGTCCAGTTGGTCCGCGCTGTGTTCCAGACTTCCACGCACGCCCGCCGCTGCAACGCCTCGTTGCGTTGGCGCTGGCTGTAGGACGAAAGGTCGGGTTCTCTCCAATCGTCACCCACGGGACCGGGGATGAGGCGCGGGTCGTAATCGCGCGACACGAACCATTGCGGTTGTCCGCCGCCCGGATGCTGGCCGAAGAATGCCAGGCCGATGTCTTGTAACTTTTCACGGCAAGTGCGGGCAAGATGATCGGGGTGAACGTCCAGACGCACGGCCGCCTCTCCAATCGCCGTCATCCGTCGCCAGTCGGGCGAGGGCGATGCGGCGATGTTGGAAAGGGCTAGTGCGGTCATGGTATAAAAACCGGAGGCGAGACAGTCGGACTGAGGTCGTCAAGCTTGCACTTCAGCACTGCCAGGTGATGAAGAAGGCTTGGCCGCTGCTCCAAAAGCTTGGCAGCGAATCTGGAGCAACCCTCAGCCCGACTGTCTCGCCTCCGTCGTTCATTGTTTCGCTTTCCTGCGATCATGCCGCATCACACGTTTCCGCGCTCTCGACACGGACAGGCGGCCATCCTTTGCTATCATCCAAAAGCCATCCAGCATCCACGCCTAGCACGCGGGCGAGCGCAACGGCCGTCGAGCCGCGAATGCTGGATCGTCGATCGATCGCATTAATCAGCGTCGCGGGGCTGAGGCCGGCGGCGTTGCAGACCGCTGTGCGATTCATGAACTTGGTGAGTCGCTCAAGTTTCTCGTGCGTTTGCATCGTCGGCTCCGATTACTGCTTCCCTTAGCTCTGTATATAATTCTTAAAGCTTTAATTGTCAATCTCAAAGCGTGTTTTGTTCTCGGATTTGCTTTTCTGCTTTCGCTGAAAGCCGCGCTCGGCTACTGTCCCCGCCGAATGACTGTCACTGAAAAGCTCATCCGGTTGACGGCGGACCGAGGAAAGTCGCAAGTTGCAGGCGCAGCGGGGTTGCCGAAATCCGCGATCAGTAACTACATCGCGAAAAAGCAGATGCCGCGCGGTGATAACGCGCTGGCGCTAGCCCGTGCGCTAAATGTGCCACTTGAGTGGTTGGTGGATAATGAGCAGGACTGGCCGCCGCCGCAGGTCGGTGCGCCGACGCCGGCGCAGCTTTCCGACGAAGATTTGATGAATGAAGTAGCCCGGCGGTACCGGATCCGGCTGATTGAGGCGCGCGGCAGTCTTCATCGGCTGAAGGGAGTGAAATGGGACGAAATTGCTGAATCGCTATTCCAGACACCGGTCGAGCAGCCTTTACCAGAAAAAACGCAAGCCGCGCTGAACAACCTGTTGTTCTTCACGGGCACGCTCTATTACGCCGGGGCGACGTATGACCCTCGCGTCCATGCGAACGAGCACCACGCGAACATGCCGGGCAATACTGAGCCGCTGGGAACACTCGATCTGAGCACGATAAGGGAAGAGTGGGAACGGTGGTCGCAGGAGAATGAGTTGGTCGGCCTCGTTCAGCTCTATTGGACGTGGCTCCAAACAAACAGGCGCGGACATGGTCAGGCCGACGGCGCGGGGCCAGTTCAGCGGTTCTTAAAAGAGATCAGGAGCGGGATGTATGCGCCGGAGGCTGTCGCCAAGGCGAAGGCGATGCTTGTCCCCGCGCGAAAACGCCGAAGCTCTTGACAGATGCCGCGTTCGGTCGATATGGTTTCTGTCGATCGCCTTCTAAGGTTCAGGTTGAGCCGGTCAAAAGCTGGCTAGTCACGCATCTTGAACCGGGTTCGGGATGAGCCGGATGGAAGACCGGCTTGCCAGGCATCCCGAACAGATTTTAATTTCTCGCTCAAGTTTGCCTACCTTGCACGGGCCATCTTGACACTTCCGATGCACCGGACGCATCGTGGACGTGGTCAATGGATGGACCGACAAAATCACGCCGATCGCCCACCAAGCTTTCCACGCTGTTCAATCATGCGTTTCCCTCAGCCGATGAAGGGGCCGTCGTCCTGCGCGAGTATCGCGTTTACGGTCGGCGCGCCGACCGGGACGCGCTGTTTGAAATGTACGCGCCATGGGTGCAAGTCCTCTGCGCGCGGCTCAAGAAACGGCGTCCCGATTTCTACCGCGACGATCTGGACGTGATGGTATCGGATGGGTGCCTGGGGCTTCTTGTCGCCATCGACAAATACGACGGCATCACCAGCAGCTTCCCGAGTTTGTCCGCAGACATCATCATCCGCTTCGTTCGTCGGGGAAGGATTGTCGCCAACGGTGGCGAGGGAAGGCATCGACGCAATTGTCAGATCGCGGCGGCGCGCGGCGATCTGGTTCAGCGGCTCGGCCGCGTTCCCCTGGCCGATGAACTGGCGGAGCGGCTTCGCGACGTCATCACCAACCCGGGCATCCACATCCACCGTGAATCATTGGTTCCACTCTACCGAAAAGACGGATCGCCGTTCGACGTGGCCGACAAGGATGAACCGGGCGCGCTTCAGGAGATCATGGGAAGCGAAGCGATGCGCGTGGCGCTGGCCGGCTTGGAGAAGAAAGACCGGCAGATTTTCAAGCTGCTTTTGAAGGGCGTTTCGGACGTTGAAATTGCCCGCAAACTTGGCGTCTCTCGCCAGCGCATCGGGCAACGGCTTAACGGCGTTCTATGGCTCGCCCGCTCCAACGCGCGGCTTGCGGAATGCCTGGGCGTGGAAGCGGAGCAACCGCCAAAGCTGGCAAAAGGGGAATACCTTCAATCACCCGCGAAGTACCCGCCGGCCCGGCTTGCCGTTGGATGAACCCATGAAAGACCTTCAACCCCATCCCTTCGCAGAGTTGATGCCGCCGATGAGCGCGGAGGATTTCAGCGCGCTGAAAACCGACATCGAAACCAACGGCCAGCAGGATGACGTTGTTCTGTACCAGGGGAAGATTCTGGACGGCCGCAACCGCTACGAAGCGATGAAGGCGTTGAAGATCAAGCCGCGCTTCACGGCGTTCAAGGGGACGGACGCGGAAGCGGTGGCATTCGTGCGCAGCCGGCATACGCGGCGCAATCTCACGACGTCGCAAAGACTGTGGGCGGCGTGCAAGTTTTATCCGCACTATCAGGCGGAAGCCGATGCGCGAAGATCGGCCAATGGCGGAGACAGAAAATCGCAGTTGGCAAAATTGCCATCCGCGATTGATTGTCAAAAGGATGCGACGACTGGAACAGCTCGCGACGCGGCCGGCGCTGCATTCGGTATCAGCGGCCGGACAGTCGGCGACGGGTTGAAGTTGATGGGCGATCGTCCCGACCTTTTCCCGATGCTGGCCACGGGCGAGAAGACGCTCGCCCAACTGAAGCAAATGGCGCACGTGTCGGCGCGCGGCAAGATCCTCAAGGAAGTCCGGCCGCTGGCGATCGATGACGACTCTTGCAAGCTTGTCCTGGGCGATGCCGTGGAACGCCTGGCGGAGTTGAAGAAACAATCCGTCAAAGTCATTTGCACCGATCCGCCCTACAACCTTGGCAAAGAGTACGATGCCGACCCGACCGGCGACGCGATGAAGTATGCCGACTTCGTCGCTTGGCTCGCCCTGTGGATTGGCGAATGCGTCCGAGTTCTCACGCCCGATGGGTCGATCTTCGTCATGATGAACGGCCGCTATTCGCCGGGCCTTTCCGTGGTCATGCGCGCGGCGGGGCTTCACTACCGCAACACGATCTACTGGTGGGAGAACAACCCGGAGAACCAGCAGGGGAATTTCTCGGACGGCGTCCGCCAGATCCACTACTTCACGCGCAGTGAAACCGACTTCATTTTCAACGCCGATGTTCGCATACCAAGCCGGCGGAATGAAATCGGGGACAAGCGCGGCATCGACACCGGCAAGCTTCCCGACAACGTCTGGATTGAAGGGCGCATCCCTGGCAATAGCGGCGAGCGCGTGCCGTTCGACAAAGCGCCGCCGCAACTGCCTCTCTCTATTCCGGCAACCTGTATCCGCGTGGCCAGCGATCCGGGCGACTTGGTGTTAGATCCCTTCAACGGCAACGGCACAACCGCGATCGCCGCGTTGACGCACGGCCGGAAGTACATCGGCATCGAACGCAGTCCGAAGTACCTCAGCCAATCGCGCAAGTGGATCGCCGCGCAGTTGGCCATTCATGCAAACACGGCCGGCGACAGCCGGCAGAAAGACGAGCGATGAGCAACGACCCGATGACGACTCAGATTGGCCGCGACTTGGACCGGCTTAACGGCAGGGGCGAATTCGCTGTCCCGGCGGGAGCGATGCACCTGTCGGAAGAAGCGGCGGCGCATTTCGCCATGTTTCAGCCCTCGACGCCAATCCAACGGACGCAGGCGGGGTCAGCGTACATTTCCAACCCGCTGAACCCCAACCAGTCTTGACCCCGAAACACTCAACACCGCCGGATGCCGGCGGAGAAATGGACAAGCCCGATGACAGCCACCAACACCGCCATCCTGGACGAACTGGAAGGCGCGGAACAATCGACGGCCGCCAAGCACGCGGCGGAGCGGGACAAGGCGCTGGCGACATACTGGTCGATCCTGGCCGACCCGGCGCGCACGAGCGCGGCGGACAAGGCCGCCATGGCGGCGGCGATGAAGACGCTGGGCAAGTCGATCGCGCAGGCGGATGCCGATGCGAAGGTGATCGAAGTGCTCCGCACGAAGCCTGAGATTGACGCGCGGGCGAAAGACGCGGCAAGCGCGCTGCTCGCGGCGGAGATAGCGCATCGCGATGCCCTCGAAAAGCGGCCGGCGGAATTGCTGAAGGTTCACCAAGTCGTAAAGGACAAGTGGCAGGTTATTCAAGATCGCACGCGGGAAAGGGACGGAGCGTCCGGGGCCGTCCGCGATGCGCGGGAATTCCTGGCGGCCCACGCCAACGCCGCTGAAGAGGCGCGGCGATTCGTGAAGCTGTGAGCCAACTCGCAGCATGGTTCTTGCACAACAACCCCATGCGACTTTTGCAAAGGATCTGACAAATGGCCGAAGTAGCTACCAAACGAAACACGCCCGTGAAGGAAGGCGACATGGTGAACATCGCCATCGCGCCCTCCGCCAATAAGATGCGTCGAAATGGACCGCTCCCGGCGCGCGTGGACAAGGTCTATGCCGGCGGTACTCGGATCGATGTGACCATCGAACCCGATGATCCGTTCCGATCGATGATCCTCACCGGCGTTGCCCGCGACGACACTGGAACGAAGCCTGATACGTGGCATCTGATCAGTTGAACGCGGATGCCACAAAGCCTTTCACACAACGGGAGTTTGCCCCATGATTCCAAGTCAACGACTTGCCCTCCTTCAAAGATCCCGCGCCATTCCGGCCGGCGGCGCGTCGGCATCCACGCCGCCGATGAGCGGCGGCGATCTGGCCCCGCTTCTCCCGGCCCTTCTCTTCTACGTGCAACCGCCGGCAATGACGACGACACAACTCCCTGATGGGGAGACGCTCACCTACACGCTGGTGGAAGGCAATGACTCCACCTTCGCAACAACGGTCAGCACGACGGTGTTGGGAGTGCAGACCGGGGCCGGCGGCGTTGGCGCGGCGGCGGCGACGTTCGCTTCGCCGGCCAAGCTTGCGGGCGGCCGGTACATCGGATTGAAGATCACTGCGTCGGCCAGCGCCAACGCGGCCGGCGTGTCGATCACGCTGGCCATCGCGGCGACATGAACTTTTCGTTTCTTCACACGGGGTTGTGCCGGTGAGACCCCGCCATCAAAGATCGCCGGCATCGGGAATTCCTTTCCCCAAAGCGTCGCGGCTCGATGCAAGAAATCGGCCGCGACGCTGTTCGAGAATGAGCATGGCAGAGCAAACCGACAACACCGCAGCGGACCACACTGGTGTGAGCGACGGCGAAAAGCCGGCGGCCGATGCCAAGCCGAAAGACGAAGGCGTCAAGTCGTTTCTGGAGAAGACATGGGGAAGCCATTGGTCGCATCACGCGCAGATCACACCCGACGCGGCGCGGGCGGCGGACAAGAAGGCGGCCAGAAAGAGGAAGCGGCGATGATCGTGATTCTCAAAGACAACTGCCGCATCGTAGGCTTCACGCCGATCGTCTGGCAGGCGATCGCCAGCGAGCGGCCGCCCCGCGAACCGCGCACGCTGGCGCGCACTGCTACTCTGCAAGCGGCGTTCGAAGCGGCGTTGTCGCAAGGCATGGTCGAACCCGGCAAGCCGCTGGATCTGTCCGGCTTCAATAGCATATCGGTGACACCGCCCGGCGCTTTCACTGGACCGACGCCATCCGCCTGTCAGACGGCTACGCGGCGGAGCTGGCGGCCCACACGGGTGTGGCCGGCGGCCAGGAGTGGATCGTATCGCGTGACACGGGACGCGGCGGCAAGCACGCCGTGCGCGTCGCATCGGCCGCCGACGTGGCGGGCGTGCTCACCGCCGCCGTGTGGCACGCGGCCTTCCGCCAACGCCAGACGCTCACCGCCCCGGAAGTCGGACCATAACCTCACCGGCATCGCCCACGGCCTACTGGACGGAGCCACGGCCGGCAGCGGCATGGCCAGCAACGAAGGAGCGCAGACGCGATGAGTGGTTTTGCAATTCCCCCCCTATCGAGCGGTCTGGCCTTCGACATATCGCAATTCAGCGGCGGCATGGACAAGGTGACGGCGACGGCGCAGTCGTTCCCCGCGATGTTCGCCTCGCATTTCGACGCGCCACTAAAGCAGTCCGCAGACGCGATGGGGCATTCGGTCCAGGAAATGAGCGGCCACCTCGACGCTCTCAAGGGAAAGTCCGAAATCCACGGTCACGCGGAGATGGACGCTTCAGGCATCCAACACGGCATGATGGAAGCCGAGGCAACCATGCAACTATTCCCGGCGATTGTTGTCGAGTTCATAGAAAACCCGCTACTTGCCGCGGTGGCAGTGGGCAAGGAAGGGTTTGAAAAACTGGCGGAATTCGCGAAGGAAGCTTTCGAGAAAATCGGCGACATCGTCGTAGAGACCGCGAAGCATTTTGAAGACATCAACCTGGGCGCGATCAAGACCGGGCTCTCCCCGGAAATCTTCAGCACCTACGCCGCCGCCGCTAAATCATGCGGCGTGAGCGTTCAAGAGTTCACCACATCTTTGGATATGTTGCAGGACAAGGCGGCCAACGCGATCAGGGGCGATGAAGGGGCATTGAAGGCGTTTGCGGATCTGAAGATCAACACCGATGAGCTGCAGAAGCTGGTCAACGACCCGAAAGCGTTTCTCGACACCGTTGCTCATGCGTACGAGGGCATGACAACCCAAGCGCAGAAGATCCAAGCGGCGCGCGACACCATGGGACGCGGGGGCATCGCGATGCTTTCGTTCATGGGCGACGGGCCGGAAAAGATGCATCAGCTTGCGGAAGAATATGGCGCATTCGGTGCGAAAGTGGAGGAAGAAGACGCCGCGATTGGTGAAGCGTGGCAGCACTACTCCACTCAGTTTGACGCGATGTGGGAAGGGATCAAGACGGCGCTGGCCAAGCCGATTCTGCAATTTCTTGCCGATCATATAGACCAGATCATGCCGAAGATTTCCGCGTTAGAGGAGTCGCTGGCCGATGGGATCGGTGGCGCGATGAAGTACATAGAACCGCTCGCGCAGACCGCTTGGGGCGTCTTGAGTTCATTGGCCGACGTCATCGGCGAGGAACTTGTCCCATGGTTCAAGACGTTACTGCCGCTCATTGAAGCGGTTGGCGAAGCGCTGAAGCTTATGGCCGACGGTGCCGGAATGGCGCTCGGTGCCGTGGCCACCGTTATGCATCACGTGCGCGGTGATGAAGTCGGTGCAAGCGCAGCATGGGGACGCGAACAGGAAGCAATGCATCGTGTCCGGCAAGACATGGGCTTGGAAGCGATGCCTATTACAGTGCACAACCACTTCGGCGTGGACCCCGAAAAGATCGGAGACACAGTAGGTAAGAAGACGGGTGCTTCGGTAACGATCGCACTAGCAGAGCACACTAAGAAAATCGCCGGACATCACATGCAACACAAGATAGCGCAGGCATTCGGCGGCCGTCGTTAATCAGGTCAAGACCATGTACGAATCACTCTCCGATCTTCTCGATGAACTCGACGGCATTCACCGGCGGGTGATCGCCGCCGCACGCCGCGATCCGAGCGCGATCGCGTTGACGACGGAAGTGGTGGCCGTGCTCGAATCAGCCATTCGGGCCGGCGGCGATGATCGACTCGACGACGCGTTGCGGGTGAAGCTTTTGGAAGAAACACGGTTGGCGTTCTACGCGCTTCCGGACAGGCTGCACACTTACTTGCTCAACGGCTGGAAGTCTGCCGGGCCGCGTCCGCCCCGTCGCGATCTGCTGGCGGCGGCCGAGCTGTCGGCCGTCCGCCGCGTGCTGAGTATTTCGGTGGCGTCAAAGACGTTGGTCCCGTCGCTGCACTGGGCGCTCTGCGATTCGTCGGCGGCGGTGCGGATTGAGATTCAGGAAGGCGCGACACTCGACCAGGTGATGAACGCCCTGGGCTGGGTTGTCGGCTCCCTGGGCAACAAGGCGATCTGGCGGGCGATGATCGACCCGACGCTGTCCGACGCGCTGGCGACGTGCTACCAGGGCATTGACCTTGTGAAGTCCACCGCGAAGGCCGTGGAGGAGCGCCGGGAAGCGATGGCCGCCGGACAAGTGGCGGCCGGACAAAAGACATAGAGGCCCCGTGGCCGCCTGATCGAACGGCCTTCGAGGGTCGATCGATCAACATTCAAAGGGCGATTGAAAGAGCCGGATGCATAATCCGGCTTCTTGTGCGCGCCCGCCGGTGAAAGTCGGCAGAAACGGCCGATTAAAAAGGTCGGCGCGAAGATCGGCGCGCCGACCTTTTCCCGCCCGAACCCCCGCTGTCGCTATCAAAAACGCGGTTCGTTTCCGTCCCATTTTGCAGGAAATGCCCGGCCGTCCCATTTTGATCTGGAAACCCCTGTTTTCAGCCGCGCGTTATCATGTCGCGTAAGTGCCGATGGAATCGTACCTTACCCCGTTTTCTCTCTATATACGGCTATGTACGCCTCTATCCCGCTTTGGTCTAAGCCTTATGTGGATAATCTTCATGATGAGAAAGATCGCCCAAGATAGACCGCAAATCCCTTAAAAACCTGCCGAATTGCCTCTAAGTCCAATTCCTTATCGTCGGCAATGTCGGAGATTGACCGACCTGCCGCTATCTCCGAAAAAATTCTGGCAATTGGCATTCGGGTATGAATCAGGACGGGGACCCCGCCGCGGGTTTCTGGATCCACGACGATGACCGAATCTAGCAGGGCGATTGCATGCGATATTCTTTTGGCGACATCCGGATGGTGGTGCGTGCCCTGTTCTTGTTCGCGCGGCCAAGAGATAACCGTCAGCTTGTCGCCATACGATATTGGATATGGATTTGCGTGTTCTCGATGGCGATGCGGCTTTTGCCAAATGGCCAGAACATCTTGCGACATCTTGCTCATTTGCCTTCCTCTAAATTCTTTTGTCCAGCAACAGTTAGTGGCCAACCGGCCTCACGGT
>Ga0182024_10015574_pt1 | contig 14533 bp, 9 predicted proteins | sample P32metaG_FD_120480 | JGI IMG/M metagenome (GOLD analysis project Ga0182024, IMG submission 120480) | Permafrost microbial communities from Stordalen Mire, Sweden - P3-2 metaG (Illumina Assembly) | ecosystem: Environmental > Terrestrial > Soil > Wetlands > Permafrost | place: Sweden: Stordalen... | reverse complement strand
CACGAATCTGGTGGCAAACTTCAAAATGTTCGCCATCCGTGCGCGGTGCCGGTGCCCCTGAGTCCGGCGCGGCGAGTAACATCGAATTGATCGGGCAACCAGCCGTAACCGACCCCGCCACCACATATTTGATGAAATTACGGCGCGACTGCGACATTGCCTTCCTCCAAGAGCCAAAAACGGCTTCTATTTCGAAATTTCGTAAAAAATTTATTCGGCATTGCGCAACGCGCGCGCCCGCAAGCGATACCAGATGACGATCAGTCCCACGGAAACCACAAAGATCAGCGTGGAGATGGCGTTGATCTCCGGTGTGATGCCCCGTCGCAGCCGTCCCCAGATTTCCAACGGTAGTGTGTTATCGCGCCCAATCAGAAAAAACGTCACCGCGATCTCGTCCATGGATAGCGTAAAAATCAAAAGCCCCGCCGCAATGATGGAAAGTTTCAGCGCTGGCAGCGTGACGCGCCAGAAGGTTTGCCACGGAGTTGCTCCCAAATCGAGCGATGCTTCTTCCTGCGCGCGATCCATTTTTTGCAATCCAGCGAAAAGTTCCGTGGTGGCCACCGAGATCAGCGCCGTCCCGTGGCCTAGAAACACGGTAAGCAGGCTCAGCGGTGCTCGAACAAGAACCGCGAACATCAGCAGCGAAAGTCCCGTGATGATGCCGGGAAGAATTAGCGGTAGCAGCACCAGCCGCCGAAACAAAGCTTTTCCGGGAAATGTCGCGCGATCCAGCGCCAAGGCCGCGAGTAATCCGAGCGTCAGCGCTAACGCTACGCTGGCCGCCGCCACGAGCAGACTATTCAACACCGCATCCCAAATCGCGCGGTCATTAAATAGTTGCCGGTACCAGTCCAGCGTCAAATGGCTTGGCGGGAATCCGCCCACGCCCGTGCCATTGAAAGAATAAGTAATGAGCACCGCGATCGGCAGATAGATAAACGCGAAGACGCAAATCGCGTAAATCACGAGTACCGGCGCACGGCGGCTTGTCTCGTAAGTGCTCATTTATTTGTAGGCCCAGCGTTTCTCGAGTAGTTCGCCCATCGAAAGCAGCGCCAGCGTGATCAGTAAGATGCACACAGACACGGCCGCGCCCAGCGGCCAATCGTAAGCTGCGCCAAACAAACTTTGCACCACGTTGGCGATCATCGTGCCAGATGCCCCGCCAACGAGCAGCGGCGCTAGAAAATCTCCCAGCGAAAGCACAAATGCGAACGTCGCTCCCGCCAGTAATCCCGGTAACGAGAGCGGCAGAATCACGTGCAAAAAAGTTTTGGCCGGGCTGGCACCCAAATCCTGAGACGCTTCCACGAGTGGCCGAGGAATCGTTTCGAGCGCAGCATAAATCGGAAGAAACACAAATGGCGTGTAGATGTGCGTCAGCATCAGCACCACAGCGAACGGGCTGTATAACAGGAAACCCACTGGTCCGTGCGTGATGTGCAGATACTGCAAAAATCCGTTTAGCACGCCGTCACTGCCAAGAATCGTTTTCCACGCGTACCCACGCACCAAATAACTGACCCACAGCGGAACGATCACCAATTGATACAGCAATTCCTTTCGAGCGCCAGAATGAAACGAAAGGTAGTACGCCAGCGGGTAACCGAGCAGCAGCGAGCAAACGGTCACCGACGCCGCGATGCGCATCGTGCGCAGCAACACTTGGAGGTATACAGGATTCGTAAAAAGTGTCGCGTAATTTTGCAGATTCCACTGGTGTACGATGAAACCATCACGCACCAGCCACAAACTGTGCACTAGCATCAGCGCATAGGGCAGAAGTAGGAAAATGCCCACCCACAGGAGCGGCGGCACGGACACCAGCGATTTGTAGGCGCGAGAGTACATTTCTTAGGGCCGTACTCGTACGGCGTCCGCCGAAGAAAACGCAAATTCAAATTCTCCGCTCATCGGCTGCGACGCTGGAATTCGCACGCGCAGAAATTGCCAGTCGCCGCAATCCACATCCAAAGTTTCGTTCGCGCCGCCATAGAGCTGTTGCCGGATCGTCGCGCGAAAACATACTGCACCTGGCGCACTCGCGGAATTCGCGGAAACTTGCGTAATCGCTTCGGGGCGCAACGAAAACAGCGCCGGCCCGTTCGGTTCCGTGGACCGCCAGCGCAGTGCTCCACAAATCGCCCAGCCGTCGCGAATTTCCGCCGCCAACAAATTCGTTTGTCCGATAAATTGCGCGGCGTATGCCGTCGCTGGCCGCGTATAAATATCGCGCGGCGTTGCCACCTGCTCCAGCACTCCCCCGCGTAACAGCGCAATGCGGTCGGAAAGCGCCATCGCTTCGTCCTGGTCGTGCGTTACAAATAAAAATGTGATTCCCACTTCCCGCTGCAACGCTTTCAACTCACTCTGCATCTGCTTTCGCAAATTGGCGTCCAGCGCGGAGAGCGGCTCGTCCAGCAACAATATGCGAGGCCGGTTTACGAGCGCTCGCGCCAGAGCCACGCGCTGCTGCTGCCCGCCGCTTAGCTTCGCGGGACGCGTCGCGGCAAACTCCGTCATCTTCACCATGCGTAGGGCTTCTTCAACGCGCCCGGAAATTTCTCTCGCCGCCGTGCCTTTCACGCGCAACCCGTACGCAACGTTTTCGCGCACATTTAAATGTGGGAACAGAGCATAATGCTGGAATACTGTGTTGACCGGCCGTTTGTACGGAGGCAGAGTATCCAGCCGTTTGTCGCGCATCCAGATTTCTCCGCTGCTTGGCTGTTCGAATCCCGCAATCAGCCGCAGCAACGTGGTCTTTCCAGAGCCGCTCTCTCCCAGTAGCGTTAAGAACTCTCCGCTGGCGATGTTCAGCGAAACGTCATTCAAGACCTTCACCGCGCCGAATCGCTTCGCCACGGAACGTACTTCCAGGAGCGCTGCGCTGACGAGCGCTCCGCTGTCCGTGGGATTCGCAATCGCGGTGCTCATTGCGCGGCTTTCACCTCGTTCCAAATTTCGTTGTACTTCGCGCGCCGCTGCACATCCTGCCAAAAATAAATCCGCTGCATGTATGCGTCCGGATCATCTAGATGCAAACTCTTTTTTTCTTCATCCGTCATCAATTGCGCGGCCGAAGTATTCGCCGGTGTGTAATGCGTTACGTCCGTCACCTCTTTCTGCGTTTGCGCTTCAATCATGTACTCCAGAAACGTCTGCGCCAGTTCCTTGTGTCCGCTCGCCGCGGTGATCATCAAATGGTCGATCCACCCGGTCGTGTTTTCTTTTGGAATGACCTCTCCAATGGGAAAATGCAGTTTGCGCAAATCATTGGTCATCAACGGCCAGCCCATGGCAATCACGATTTCATGATTTTGGAAAAGGTTCGTCAGTTCGCCGCCGGTGCTCCACATTTTGCGAATATTCGGTTTCAGCTCCAGCAACTTCTTCTTCACGGCATCGAGCTGCGCGTCGGACAGATTGTAGAGTTGTGAGGGGGCAGGCTTATCGAATCCCAAAATCTGTGCCGCCATAAACACCGTCGAAAGATCGTCCCACACAGAAACTTTGCCTTTCAGTGCAGGCTCCCATAGCACATTCCAGGAATCCGGCGCTTGCGCGAATGCTGTCGCGTCGTACAGCAGCGGGTTCGGGCCCCACACAAACGGCACGCCATAAATTTGTCCATTCATTTTCACCAGCGGCATGTCGCGCAGTTTCGCCGAAAGCTGCGCGTACGCTGGAAGCTTACTCAAGTCCAGTGGTGCCGCCAGTCCGCTGTGCACAATCGCCACCGCCACATCGCTCGACGGTGAAATCACGTCGTAATTCGCGGCGCTCCCGCCGCGCAGCTTCGCCACTAGTTCATCGCTCGAGCCCATGTACGACGCCACCACTTTGCAGTGATGCGTCTGTTCGAAGGTGCGCACGAATGAAGGATCCGCGTAGCCCTCCCATACCAGCAGGCTCAGTGTCTCTGTTTTTTTCTGGCAAGCCGCGCAACAAAAAAACAATGCTAGCAATCCCGCAACCGCCGCAGCGCGTTTCATTCGTCCTCCATCAAACAGCCGTGCCAGGGCCGCCACGTTAAAAGGTAGGCGGCGTATTAATCCACAACACCGACGTCTCGCCATTCCCAGGATTCTTCCAGCGATGCGGCGTGGAACTTTCAAAATACAAACTGTCCCCCGTCTTCAGCAGGTAATGCTCCCGGGCTCCCAGCCAAATCTCAAATTGCCCGCGCAACACATGCAAAAATTCTTCGCCTTCATGCGTGTAAGATTCCCCGCTGCCGCTGCCCGCCTTAATCTTGAAAATATGCGGCTCCATCGCCGTGCGTCCCCAGGCCAGCAATTCCATGCGTACACCCGGCGTGGTCTCTAGAATTTTTCGTTGCGCGCGCCGCACCAGCCGAGGGTTTTCCGCAGCCGCCTCAAAAAAGGAAAGTATGTTCGTCCGGTAAAATCGCGCGATGCGCTGCAGCGTAGCCACAGACGAGCGCATCTGCCCGCGTTCGAGCGCGCTTAAAAATCCGATCGAGACTCCTGTCGCCCGCGAAACTTGCGCCAGGGAAAGTCCGCGCCGCGCTCGCAAACGTCGAAAACGCTGACCTGGCAGCGATCCATTTTCCGGCGCAGCCGCCACCCTGCCTTGCCTTTTCAAAACGTGTACGATTGCCGCGGGGTTCAATCCCCGTGCTCGCCGTAAAAAAATCGCCCGCTGCAACAAACGCACGTCGGCTTCGTTATAGAGCCGGTAGCGGCTCTGCGTGCGCAGTGGCGTCACCAGCCCCAGCGTTTCCCACGCGCGCAACGCCGACGACGAAATCCCCACGCGGCCCGCCACCTCACTGATACGCAGGGTGCGCGCCACGGGGTGCATAGATCCGTTGGATAAATTCGATGCGTTAGATGAATTCTTTCTGCTTGACACCGGTCCCGGCTTTCTCTAAGTTTGCAGGATTATAGTAAGGTTCGGGAAGCACAAGCAACCTCGAAGAAGTGGTGCGCAAAAGAAATATTTCGCGACAATTTGCAACAAGGGGTGGGTTCATGAAGCCAGTAGTCACGTTGTTCCACGCACGTCGCACAGCGCATTCCTTCTCTTCGTGTCTGCTGTTCATAACCGCCGCGCTGTTGCTCCTCGCGCCCCTTTCCGGCGCTCAAAGTACCGGCGGCCGCATCCGCGGCACCATCTCCGACAGCAGTGGCTCCACAATCACCGGCGCCCAATTGGTTTTAGTCAACGAAGCCACGAACGCCACGCGGGACATGCAATCGGGCTCCAACGGCGAATACATCTTCATCGAAATACCTGTCGGTACTTACGATCTTTCTGTAACTCAACTTGGCTTCAAGAAGTACGAGCGTAAGGGCATTGTGCTCGACCTCAACGAGGTTGTTAGCGTGGACGTCGCTCTGCAGGTCGGCGGTACCACGGAAACCGTCGAAGTCACCGGTGCACCTCCGGTTGTTGACACCACCTCTACGCAGCTTGGTGCGGTTGTCAATTCTCGCGACGCTACCGAACTTCCGCTGAATCAGCGCGACGTCTACCAGCTCTTGCAGCTGCAGCCCGGTGTGCAGTCGCAACTCGGCAACGATCTCTTTTTTGGCTCCGATAAGAACGGCGTCGTCACCGTTAACGGTGGCCGGGGCCGCTCTAACAACTATTCGGTGAATGGCGGCGATGGCAACGACCTTTTTGCGAATCTCCCGGCGGTGCAACCCTCCCCCGATAGCATTGAAGAGTTTCGCGTGATCACGAACTCTTTCGACGCTGAATACGGCCGCAATTCTGGCGCTGTCGTCAACGTTGTCACCAAATCTGGTACCAACGACCTGCACGGCAGCGCTTTTGAATTTCTGAGGAACAAAGCTCTCAATGCCAAAGGTTTCTATGATCCGGTTAAGCCCGATTTTATCCAAAACCAATTCGGCGGCACCGTCGGTGGCCCGGTAAGGAAAGACAAAACTTTCTTTTTTGGTTCTTACGAAGGTCGCCGTATTAAGCAGGGCGAATCGTCGCAGCCCGTTACGGTTCCCAGCACAGCCGAACTTGCCGGAGATTTCTCAAACGGTGATCCGCTCGCTCAATTCGCCGGCACTCTCAACACCGCCACTGTCGCCAACGTCCTGCAAACTCGCTGCGGTTCCGTGTTGAGCCCCAGTTCCAATGCCGCTCTCACTTCCGTAATCAACGGTACTCCTCAGCCCTATAGCTCGATTTTTCCTGGCGCGCAAATCCCCACACATTGCTTTGACCCCGTGGCCACCAGTATTCTTCAATACGTACCCGCGGCAAATGTCGGCGCCACTACGTACCAAGCGGCGCCCATCGCACGTGATCGTGGCGACCAATTCACCATTAAAGTCGACCACGAACTTAACAAAAACCAGAAATTGGCCGTCTATTATTACTTCGATGACGACAATGGCCTGGATCCCTTCGCGAGATTCCAGGCTGCTGGAGGCGACATCGGCAATTTCCCCGGGAATACCAGGACTCGTACGCAGCAGATAAATACCTCCCACACCTGGACGATCGGTTCCACGGCGGTAAATGAAGCGCGATTTTCCTACTTTAGAGAAGGCCAGGCCGCTTTCAACACTCCGACGAAGACCAGTCTGCTTCAGAATTCCTGCGGCTCCGCGGTCTCCACCATCTGCTTCACCGGAACTTCCGATACGCCGCTATTCGCTACCGATCCATCGACCGGTGCACTTGCCGGCCCACTCGGCACCAACCCCGATTATGGAATTCATCCAAACCTTGGTGCCAGCAAAGAAGGCCTGCCGTTTATTTCGCTGAACGGTGGTTTTTCGGTCGGCAACAACTTTGAGGGACAATTGCCACAAGTCGGGAATACCTTCCAGTGGTCCGACAATTTCAGCAAAATTGTAGGCAACCATAACTTCAAATTCGGGGCAGACTTGCGTTACCAGAAATTTGATCAGACCCTCTATTACAACGTCAACGGTTCGATCACCTTCGGTCCAGGCGGCGTCAACGACGTGGGCGGGGTGATTCCAAGCAACTCCACAACCAGTGACGGAAATATTTATCCGAATTACTTCTTAGGTTTACCGAACAGCTACAGCCAAGGTTCCGCGCAGAGTGAACTGGTTCGCAGCACATCGGTGTACCTCTTCGCTCAAGACAGTTGGAAGATCAAACCAAATCTCACTCTGAATTATGGTGTACGTTGGGAATTGAACACGCCACTGACAGATATAGGCCATAAAGTTCAGACCTTCCGTCCGGGACAGGATTCCAGCATCTATCCCTGCACTCTTCCCACCACCAGCCCTCTCTACGTGGCAGGCAGCGTCACGACGTGCGATCAGGCTGGCGTTACACCCGTTGGCTTGGTTTTTCCGGGCGACAAGAACGTCCCCTTGGGGCTAACAGATACCTACTACAAAGCGTTTGCTCCACGTTTGGGCTTGAACTGGAGTCCAGCCGTTCATGATGGCTGGCTCGCGAAACTCACTGGCGGCCCGAGCAAAACTAGTATCAGTATGGGCTACGGCATGTTCTACAACCCCATCGAACAGTTGGTTTTGGAACAGTTCAGCGCCGAGCCGCCCTTCGGCGGCAGCAATTTCATCAGCGATCCGCTACTGCAAACTCCCTTTGTCACCCAGAGCGGCTCGGCCAATCCGAACCCCTTCAATGGCATCCTGAATCCGCCGCGTGGCAGCTCGATCGACTGGTCCAGCTTCCGTTCCATTCTCCTGTTCGGCGAATTCCCCCGGCAGCTGCGGCCGCAATATTCCGACCAGTACAATCTGACGATCAAGCGCGAGCTGCCCGGAAGTATTTTATTGCAAATGGGGTATGTGGGAACGCAGGGTCACAGATTGCTTGCCTCCTACGATTTGAATCACGGCAATCCGAATACGTGCAATGACCTGACCGCTATTGCTACGCTCGCCGCGAATGCCGCTCTGAACTTGCCAACTTGCGGGCCGCAATCGGCGGATAATTCTTATTTCCTTCCGCCTGGCACAGTTATCCCGAGTACGCCTGACGGTGGTTTGCTTCTTCCCTATAACGCTGGCAGTGGCGGCTTGGTGGTCGCTCCCGGGACCGTCGGTCCGAACGGCATTACCCTTGTGGGCTTGCGCAAGTATTCGTCACCTTTGTGCCAACCTCTGACCGGCGCGCAATGTCCCGCGGACGGTATTCCCGTGTTCTCCAATATCTTCAGCGAAGACACTGTCGCCCGCTCCAACTATAATTCTTTCCAAGCTTTGCTGGAGAAGCGCTTCTCTCACGGCCTGCAATTTCAGCTGGCCTACACGTTCAGCAAATCTCTCGATAACGCTTCGAGCTTTGAGAGCTCCCTCAATCCCGTCAATTTTAATTCAACCTATGGGCCTTCTCTATTCGATGCCCGCCACAGACTAGTTCTCTCTTATGTATGGGAACTGCCGGTACCGAAAATGGAGGGCTTCCGCGGCAAGTTGCTGGATGGCTGGCAGGCGTCGGGAATTGTCACTTTACAAACCGGATTTCCCATCCGCATCACTTCTTCGGACGATATCGAAGAGTTCTACAGCACCTTTTTTGAAGCGCCCGGCGAGCCCAACCTGGTTGCCCCCTTCAAAACGGTTAATCCCCGCGTCGGCGGCTGCGCGCTCGGGACTGGTCCACTGAGCGGTACAGGAACCGCCTGCGTCCACTTGTCTGGCGTTGTTTTCGACCAGAATCTGTTCACCAACTCGACTGTCGCGCCCGGCACGATCGGGAACGCTCCGCGTTCCATTTGCTGCAGCCCGGGAATCAACAATACGGACATGGGTTTCGTGAAGGACACGCCTATTGGCGAACGCCTTCGCATGCAATTCCGCGCCGAAATCTACAACGTCTTCAACCACGCGCAATTCTACAGTGTTGACGGAAACATCTCGGATGGTTCGACCTTTGGCTTAGCGCAAAAAGTTCGCGAACCGCGGCTCCTTCAGTTTGCGGTGAAGTTCGCATTCTGAGGACTTAGCGGTTACGCTTTCGCCTGTCCGCAAAAAGTTTTTTTGGCACCACACTGACCGCAGGGAACAGACCTGCCGGCCGACCCCATCCGGGCTAGCCATCTTGGAGAAGTACTATGCACGACGAACTGCAGAAAGAAATTGCCACCTATGAAAAGCGCACGCCCAAATCCGCGGCCGCCTACAAACGCGCGCTGGAACGTATTCCTCTGGGCGTGGCTAGCAATTACCGGCATTACGAGCCCTATCCGATTTTTGTGAAAGAAGGCAAAGCTGGCAGAATTCACGACATCGATGGTCACGAATATGTCGACCACAATTTGTGCTTTGGTGCATTAATGGCCGGCCATTGCCATCCCGCGGTAGTCAAAGCCGTCGAGCAAAAGCTTCACGAAGGCACCACCTTCGGAATGCCGCATGAACAGGAATGGGAACTCGCAGAAGAAATCTGCAAGCGCTATCCCGTGGAAATGGTGCGCTTCGGCTCCAGCGGCACGGAAGTCACCATGCACGCCTGCCGCATCGCCCGTGCCGCCACCGGCCGCGACAAAATTCTCAAATTTGAAGGCTCCTACCACGGGTTGCACGATACTGCGCTCGTCAGCGTGAAACCCAAGTCCGAAGATTGGGGAGATCCCGAAGCGCCCACTTCCGTCCCGGGTGGCGGCGGCATCCCGAAATCCAGCGTCGCCAATGTGGTTGTCGCCGCATTCAACAATTTGCGCAGCGTCGAGCGCCGTTTCTCGGAAAATCCCGGCCAAATTGCCGCGATTATTATGGAGCCCATTTTAATGAACGTCGGTCTGTGCCTGCCGGAGCCGGGATTTCTCGAAGGCTTGCGCGAAATTTGCACCAAAAACGGCGCGTTGCTGATTTTTGACGAAGTGAAAACTGGCGCGAAACTTGCCTGGGGCGGCGCCAGCGAGTATTTCGGCGTCAAGCCGGACATGATCTGCCTCGCCAAATCCATCGGAGGTGGCTTGCCGCTCGGCGCTTTCGGGGCCAGCAAGAAAGTAATGGCGCTGATCAGCGACCACAAAGTTTTTCACGGCGGCACTTACAACACCAACCGCGTAGCCATGTCCGCGGGCCTCGCCACTTTCCGCGAAGTGCTCACCCGCGAAAACTATGCTCATACGGAAAAGCTCAGCAAAAAATTGACGGATGGCTACCGCACCGTCGTCGGCAAATCCGGCTTGCAAGCCTATGTCGTCAGTGCCGGCGTCAACGGTGCGCTGATGCTCTATCCCAAAGAAATTAAGAATTACCGTGATTGGACCAAAATCGACGTCGACCTCTGGCGCCAATATTGGTTCGCCATGGTCAATCGCGGTGTCCTGGCGCAGCCCTATTGGTGGGACGAGCAGTGGACCATCTCCGTGCAGCACACCGAAGCTGATATCGACAAACATCTCGCGGTATTCGATGAAATCGCTCCGGCTCTTGCCAAAGCCCAGCAAGCGCGCGGCCTCGCATTCGTGGGCGCCGCGGGACACTAGGACCCAGACAGCCCTCGCCGTGCTAATCGGGAGGGCCCGACTTTAATCGAATCGTTTTGCGCAGTATCAAAAAACGGGGCTTAGCCCCGGAGGGAAAAAACTCTGGAGCCATCGCATTGTCCGCCGACATCGCCAGCGCCGCAGCCATAGATACGACGCCTCACGCGCCCAATTTGCGGCGCGTGCTGGGGCGCTGGGATCTCGTTCTTCTTTTCGTTGTTGCCGTTTTCAATCTCAACGTGGTTCCTTCCATCGCTGCCAATGGTGGCGTCACCGTCTGGCTCTGGCTCGTTTCGTTAATTTTATTTTTCTGGCCGCAAGGCATCGCGGTGATTGAACTCGCGCATCGTTATCCCGGCGAAGGCGGCGTTTACCTTTGGGCGAAGGAAGTCTTCGGCGACTTCCACGGCTTTCTTTCCGGCTGGTGCTATTGGACCAACAACATGATGTACGTCCCCACGGTGATGTTGTATTTCGTCGGCGTTTCTGTATTTGTGCTCGGTCCGGGACACGAAGCTCTGGCGGACAATAAAGTTTTCGCGCTGAGTGCTTCGCTGGTGCTGCTGATTTTTCTGGTTGTGCTCAATGTCGTCGGCCTCGGCGTCGGAAAGTGGATCAACAACTTTGGCGCGATCGGGACGTTTGTTGCTGCTGGTTTGCTAATTGGACTTGGGCTGGTCATTTGGCTGCGCTTTGGCACCACGGTGACCTGGGCGGATTTTAAGATTCCCGCCAATCCGCGCTTTGTGCTGAATTCTTTCGGGGTCATTTGTTTCGGTCTGGTCGGGCTGGAATTAGCTTCGGTGATGGGCGATGAAATTGAGGAGCCGGCCAAGAATTTGCCGGGCGCCGTCGCTTGGGGCGGAATTCTTTCGGGGATGTTGTACATCGGCGCAACACTGACATTGCTGATCGCGGTGAGCAAGCAAGACATCAGTGTGCTGCAGGGAATTGTGCAAGCTGTCGGACACATGGCCGCGCGTATCGGGGTTTCCTGGATCATCGCCCCGTTCGCATTTTTATTAAGCATATCTATCGCTGGCATCGGTTCGGCGTGGCTGGGCGGCTCGGCTAGAATTCCCTTTGTCGCTGGCCTGGATTGCTACTTGCCGGCTTGGCTCGGCAAAGTGCATCCGAAATACCGCACGCCAGCTGCGGCGCTCCTGGTACACGCGAGCGTTTCCATGATTCTGGTTATCATTAATTTTCTCGTGGTTGGTTCCAACGTGCAGGAAACGTTTCAATCGTTGCTCTCGCTCGCCGTTGTTCTGCAGCTGGTTCCGTTCCTCTATATGTTCGCGGCGTTGCTGGTGATTGCGCTGAATCCCGCCTTCGTGCAAGGGCGCTACAGCCGCGGCACGCTGATGTTCGCGGGCATCAGTGGATTGCTAACCACTGTCACGGGTATTGCGCTGGCGTTTTTTCCGGCACAACAAATCACTTCGTTACGCAAATACGAAATCTGGATGTTTGGCGGAACACTGTTCTTCATCGGGTTAGCGGCGTTCTTCTTTTACGTTTACGGCGGAAGAAAAGCCGCGCGAAAACTGGCGGCTAGCAGTGCCGCTCTGTAGGAGCGCTGTCGCGCGGCTATTTTTATGCCGTTGAAGATTTGATCTGGAGGCGGTGATGTCCAGCGGTAGCAAGATGGAAGTTAAAAAATACAAAAACTACATCAACGGGAAATGGCTGGAGAGTTCTACCGGCGAAACTTTTCCCGTTTATGATCCCTCCACGGAAGAAGTGATCGCGCACGTGTCCGCGGCATCCGCTGCTGACGTCGATAGCGCCGTGAAGGCGGCCCGCGCAGCTTTTGATTCCGGTCCGTGGGTTCAGACGACTGCGCAAGATCGCGGCCGCATTTTATACAAGTTCGCGGAGAAGGTGCGGCAGAATTCCGCACACCTCGCGGAAATCGAATCGCGAAATTCCGGCAAACCCATCGTAGAAGCGGAATACGACATCGCCGACGCCGCCACCTGCTTTGAATATTATGCGGGCATGGCCACAAAAGTTTTGGGTCACGTCAATCCTGTTCCCGCGAATGCCTTGAGTTTTACCATGCGTGAACCCGTGGGGGTCGCGGGGCAAATCGTGCCATGGAATTATCCGCTGGTGATGGCGTCCTGGAAACTGGCTCCGGCGCTGGCCGCAGGTTGCTGCTGCGTTTTGAAACCAGCGGAACAAACACCACTGACCGCGATGGAAGTTGCCGGTTGGTTTGAAGAATTGGGCGTACCTCCCGGCGTCGTGAATGTGGTGAATGGAGCCGGAGAAACTGCAGGTGCCGCGCTCGTAGCCCACGCCGGAGTCGATAAAGTAGCGTTCACGGGCAGCGCCGCCGTCGGAAAACTAATTGTCAAAAGTGCCGCCGACACTTTGAAGCGGGTCACGCTCGAGCTTGGCGGGAAATCGCCCAACATATTTTTTGCCGATGCCGACTGGGAAGCCTCGGTGGACGGCGCGCTCTTCGGCGTGTTCATCAATCAAGGCGAAGTGTGTTCCGCGGGCAGCCGTATCCTGGTCGAGAAGAAAATCTATTCTAAATTTGTCGAAGCCATGACGGAAAAAGCCAAGCGCATCAAGCTCGGTCCGCCGCTCGAACGCGGAACCAAGATGGGCCCACTGGTCAGCAAAGAACAGTACGACCGCGTCAGCTCGTACCTGGAACTCGGAAAGAAGGAAGCGAAAGTAGCCATCGGCGGCGGGCGTCCCAAAGAATTTAGCAAGGGCTACTACGTCGAGCCGACAATTTTTTACGACGTCGACAACCAGGCGCGCATTTCGCGCGAGGAGATTTTTGGTCCAGTCGCTTCGGTAATTCCGTTCGAAGGTGAACCGGACGCCATTCGCATTGCCAACGATACGCCCTACGGACTCGCTGCAGCAGTCTGGACGCGCGATATTTACAAAGCATTTCGCGTGGTGAAATCGCTGCGCGCGGGAATTATCTGGGTCAACCACATGCAGCCAACCTACGTCGAAGCGCCGTGGGGCGGCTACAAGCAATCGGGATTCGGCCGCGAACTCGGTCCCTGGGGCATCGAAGAATATCTCGAAACGAAGCAAGTGTTCGTAAATCTCGACGAAGCTCCGATTGCCTGGTACTAAGGCATCCGGTTTGCACAAAAAGGTACACGAAGATGGCGACAATAAATCTGCGCACCGAAATTCCCGGACCGAAATCGCGCGCCTTAATGAAGCGGCGCGAAGCTGCGATTCCACGCGGGCCGTATCACTCCACGCCAATTTTCGCGGCAAAGGCCGAAGGTGTGGTGATCGAAGATGTGGACGGGAACCGCTACCTGGACTTTGCGGGCGGTATCGGGTGCCTGAATATGGGGCATCGCGCGAAACCTGTAACTGCGGCGGTGAGCGAGCAGCTCGAAAAATACACGCATTTGTGTTTCAGCGTTACGCCGTATGAACCGTACGTTGCGGTGGCGGAAAAGCTGAACGCGCTGGCGCCAGGAAAATTCCCCAAGAAAACTTTTATCGTCAACACCGGCGCGGAAGCAGTGGAGAACGCCATCAAAATTGCGCGCGCCTATACCAAACGCCCCGCGGTGATCTGTTTCGAGGATGCCTTCCACGGCCGCACGCTGTTGGCAATGTCCCTGACTAGCAAAACCAATCCGTATAAGGCAGGGTTCGCGCCGTTTGCCAGCGACATTTACCGCATTCCTTATGCGTACTGCTACCGCTGTTCGTACAACCTGAAATATCCTTCGTGCGAAGTGGCCTGTGCGCAGCACCTCGAAGATGCATTCAAGCGCCTGGTTCCGGCGGATGCGGTGGCCGCTGTGATTGTGGAAACGGTTCTCGGTGAAGGCGGATTCATGGAGCCACCAAAAGAATTTTTCAGCATCGTGCAGCGGATTTGTCGGAAGTACGGAATCGTGCTGATTGTCGATGAGGTACAATCTGGCCTGGGCCGCACGGGAAAGTTTTTTGCGATCGAACATTACGGTATCGAGCCGGATCTGATTACTACGGCGAAGTCGCTGGGTGGCGGATTGCCAATTGCCGCGGTCACGGGACGCGCGGAAATCATGGATGCGCCAAGTGTCGGTGGACTGGGCAGCACGT
>Ga0182024_10015573_pt1 | contig 14534 bp, 17 predicted proteins | sample P32metaG_FD_120480 | JGI IMG/M metagenome (GOLD analysis project Ga0182024, IMG submission 120480) | Permafrost microbial communities from Stordalen Mire, Sweden - P3-2 metaG (Illumina Assembly) | ecosystem: Environmental > Terrestrial > Soil > Wetlands > Permafrost | place: Sweden: Stordalen... | reverse complement strand
GAAGCTGAGCTTGCACCAACTCAGGCCTTCGCGGCGCGTCATGGCGCCGGATTCCTGAGCCTCGAGTCGGCCGCAGTTTTCGCGGCGCTGCCGGAGCTCCGCAGTCAGCGCGCCGTCGAATCGGGCGACACCGTAGTCGTGTTCGACACCGGTGCCGGGTTCAAATCGACGCTGCCAGAACTGCCGGTGCGACGATCCCTCGGCGCGAACGAGGCAGACTGGGAGTCGTTGCTCAGTAGCTACGCACCAGCGAGCTGACCTACGTCCTCCTTGTCCATGCGACGAGCTCGCCCGCCGGCATGGTGTTGATGACCATTTCGGCTGAAACATCGCACGCGGCAGCGCGCTCGCACCCGCGCAGCTGCCACTCGAGCTGGCCCGGCGCGTGCGCGTCGGTGTCGATGGCGAGCCGGCATCCAGTCTCGATCGCTCTCTTCAGCAGGCGTGTTGGGGGATCGAGCCGTTCCGGACGTGAGTTGATCTCGATCGCGACGTGATGCTCGCGGCACGCCGCGAAGACAGCATCCGCGTCGAACTCTGACTCGGGCCTCCCCCGGCCAACGACGATCCGACCGGTGCAGTGGCCGAGGATGTCCATGTGCGGGTTGCGGATCGCGGTGATCATCCGCGGTGTCATCTCCGCCCGCGCCATGCGGAGCTTCGAATGCACGCTTCCCACCACGACGTCGAGCTGCGCGAGCAGATCCGGCTGCTGGTCGAGCGAGCCGTCTTCGAGGATGTCGACCTCGATGCCGGTAAGGATGCGAAACGGTGCGAGCCGTTCGTTGATGCCGCGCACCACATCGAGTTGCTCGCGGAGTCGCTCGACGCTCAGCCCGCGCGCCACCGTGAGCCGCGGTGAGTGATCGGTGAGGGCGATGTACTCGTGACCAAGGGCGATCGCGGTCCGTGCCATGTCCTCGATGGGGCTGCCGCCGTCCGACCAGTCCGAGTGCACGTGGCAGTCACCACGCAGTGCCCGGCGCAGCGCCAGCGCGCCGTCCGCAATGGGCGGGGCCTCTGTTTCGAGGCGTAGCAGGTACGCGGGTGTCTCTCCCGCAAGCGACTCCTCGATGACCCGCGCCGTGACCGGCCCGATCCCCGCCAGGCCGTGCAATGTGCCGCGCCTGCTCCGCTCCTCGAGCTCCGCATCGGGAAGCGCTCGTACGACGGCGGCCGCGTTGCGAAAGGCACGCACGCGGTACGTAGGTTCGCGCTCGCGTTCGAGGATATGCGCGATGCGCTGCAGGGCTGCAATGGCGTCGTGGCGGCTTGTCAACGTCGTTGGGCGGTCCGCATCGATCCGTATATCTTCAGGATTCGAGGTTCCAGCTGTCAGGGCGATTCCCTACCGGCGAAAATGGGTAATCTTGGGATACTGAGGCGTGGACGAGAACCTGGCCGGCGGGGTCGCGAACGCCGGCGAGGTAGTCCGAAGCGGAGAGTTCGTACTCCGCCCGACGAATCCATACTCCGCAACGATCCACGGTTTTCTCAAGGCACTTCGCAGAACGGGCTTTCAAGGCGCATCGCTCCCTGTCGAGATCGGAAATGATTGCCGGGAACGCCTGATCTACATCGAGGGAGACGTTCCGGTTCCGCCTTTCCCGGCCTGGGCCCAGTCAAATGAAGCCCTCGCTTCGACCACGAGGCTCATCAGCTCCTTCCATGAAGCATCGAGGAAGGTCGCGATCCCTCCAGGATCTTGGAGTGAAGAGATAGCAGATCCCGAGGGAGGGCCGATCATCTGTCACAACGACATCTGTCTGGAGAACGTCGTCTTCCGAGATGGTGAAGCCGTCGCTCTTCTCGACTTCGACTTCGCAGCTCCGGGGCGACCGATCTTCGACCTCGCAACCTTCGCTCTGATGTGCGTCCCCATCGACGACGATCTCAGCGCCGGGCGCCGCGGCTGGGCGCTCGTCGATCGGCCGACTCGCCTTCGCCTGGTTGCTGACACCTACGGCCTGAACGACTCGGATCGCTTCCAGGTGCTCGATCACCTGGACCGATCGGTGCAGCGAGGCGGAGTATTCGTGCAGCGACGGGTAGCAGCAGGAGATCCGAACTTCATCCGGATCTTTGACGAGATCGGCGGGATGGAACGCTATGAGAGGCGGCGGCGCTGGTGGAAGAGGAGCCGAGCGACCTTCGCCGACGCTTTGTCTTAGGTGAGTCGATCTCGGTATCTGGCGACCAGGGCCGAGAGGGCGGTTGTTCGGTCGAGCTGTACGCACCTGGACCTGCCCTCAGATGCGTTCGACGGTGTGCTCTCGATGTGGACGCTCTGCACGGTCCCGGACCTTGCGGCCGCCCTTGCTGAGTTGCGCCGCGTGTTGAAACGAGGCTGCTCATTTCACTTCCTCGAACACGGTCACGCGCCCGACCCAAAGGTGGCGCGCTGGCAATCTCGGCTCGAACCGCTCAACAAGCGGCTCGCCGGAGGATGCCACCTCACGCGAGAGATCCCGAAGCTGATCAACGACGCCGGCTTCGCTATCGAGCACCTCGACACGTACTACTTCAAGGGCGAGCCCAAGGCCTTCGGCTACACATTCGAAGGTCGCGCCGTCAAGGCCTGAGGACATCCCCTCGCCTCACGCCACGCACGTCCGGTACCGCATCAGCCGTTAGTCTTCGACGCTTCGCTCGGGACGCCACCCAGTCGCCGATGTCGGGCATCCACGATAGGCCGCGAGCTGGAGCCACGCGGACTTCGCGGGGACCAGGCGCCTGGTTGGATGATGGAGGCGATGGGTCAGCCGCGCCGTCGCATGTGGGGATTGCTGCTCCTCATCGTGGTCGCGCCGGCCGCCTTCTACGGCCTTCAGGCCGGGTTCCATGGCAACCCGCCGAGAGCCCTCCCTCTGGCAACGACAGTGCCCATCACCACGCCGACCGCCGAGCCTCGAGGTCCGACCCCGGCGGTGACGCTGGCTCCGCCCATCCCCACCCCGCGCGAACTGGACGCGATGGCGTTCGACGCCGTGGACAACGACGTCGTCATGTACGGGGGCACCGGGTCTGCGAATGCGTCCTCAGGATCGTCACGCGAAACGTGGACATTCGACGCCACGGGTTGGCATCTGCGCCACCCGGTGGCGAGCCCGGACGTCAACGCGGGATGGATGACCGAGGACCCAGTCACCGGCAACATCGTCCTGGTCGGTGTCGTGCCGACGACAGGCCAGCCAATCGGGACCTGGACGTGGGACGGCGCTACGTGGACGAAACACGGCGATCTGCCAATCAGCGCGCAGAGCATCGTCGGCATGGCCGCGCTGCCTGCGCTGAGGCAGCTGGTGCTGGTGACCGCGCTGAGCAGTGGACAATCGCCCGCTGACAACACCTGGACATGGGAGGGATCCTCCTGGCGACTCGACGCGCCAGTGATGGCGCTCCCTGTGGAGGGATCGACACCCATCCTCGCGTCCGATCCGGCGGACCGCCGGGTGGTTGCTGTGTTCACCGGCGACGCGAACAGCCGCTCAGAAACGTGGGCATGGAACGGTTCCACCTGGTCGCAGCTCGCGGCCAACGAGGTGGCGCCGTTCGACCCCGTCACGGCCACGATGGCGGCCGATCCGCGGACCGGCGACGTCGTGATCTATTACGGCGGAGGCGACGCACGCGCGGGCTCGACCTGGACGCTGCGCGGTGCGACGTGGCGTGAGGTCGACGCAGTGTCACCGGTCGTCGATACCGACTTTGGCGGCTCGTGGCTCCTCACCGACTCGAGCATCAACCGCGTCATCACGATTGGCAACGCGGGTCGTCCCGATACGCTGAACGTTCTCTGGGTGTTCACGGGGACGACTTGGACGGCGGAGCGTCCCTCGATACTCGGTGTGCCGACCGCGTAAAGGCCGACGCTCAGCGCCCAGCCGATGAGGGACGCGGAGTAACGGATCGTTCCCCGTAGGCGTTCGCACGTGCAGACAGGTAAGGAGAATCGCATGTCGAGCATCCGCCCCTCCGGCGCGAACGTCGCCGCGTACCGCCCTCGGCGGCACATTGCTTCCGTGGTCTCGATCGCCGGTCTCATACTCGTGCTTGCTCTCGCTGCGTGCGGGTCGCCGCCAAAGCCGGCATCTGCTGTCTCGTCTCCCGCTCGCACCTCGGCGCTGGCACGTCCAGTCGCCACCGCGACGGCAAGTCCCACAGCCGCTCCGGCAGCGCCTACCGGCTTCTCGCCGCTTGCTCTCACGTTTGTGAGTCCGACCGATGGTTGGGTCATCGGCACCGGGGCTTGTGCGTCGTGCATCTGGATCTACCACACGACCAACGGTGGCGCGAGTTGGTCGCAAAGCGGTGCGCCACCCGCCTCGTATCCTCTGGGTGGCTGCTATGAGTTGCCGACCCCGTGCGTCGATACTCTGCTCTTCGCCACGCCGGATCGGGGATTCGCATTCGGTGCGAACTGGGGCGATGCCTTCATGACGGCCGATGGCGGCAACACGTGGCACGCGCTTCCCGTCACGGACATCACTGCCATGGCGCTGGCGGGAAACGACGCGCTCCGCCTCCGCGGCGCGGACGGAGGATGCACCACTGGCGCATGCCAGCTGGAGCGCAGCACCGATGGCGGCGTCATATGGTTGGCCGCGGGCGAGCCGCTGCTCACGCCCGAGGGCCTGGGTGGCGACGTGTTGCTCCAAGACGATGGTCACGCATATGCCGTCGGATACGGCAACCCGGCGGGCGGCGGGCCCGAGACTGCCGAGCTGTATCGGTCAAGCAATTTCGGACTGACGTGGACCCACGAAGACGATCCGTGCTCGAGTCGCTCGGGAGTTCGTCCGATAGCGTTGCGCGTCGCCTCGTCGGCCGACGGTGTCGTTGCCATCGATTGTTTGGCGAACCGAGCCGGCAGTTCGCAAAACCTCGTGATCGTCTCGACCGATGGCGGTGCGCTCTTCCATACGCAGCGCTCGGCCCCGTCATCGTTCGGGGCGTTTGCCGTCGGTTCGGCCAGCGTCCTCGCGGTGGAGACGCCGGCCGGCTTGTCTGTGAGTCATAACGGCGGAGAGACGTGGGCGGCGACCTATTCCTGCCCCGCCGAAAACACGGCGAACACCGGGATCTCGTTCGTCGGCTTCGAGACGCCGAGCGTCGCGCATCTCATTTGCGGCGACGCAGTCGCCCGGAGCACCGACGGCGGACTCAGCTGGACGACCTACAGATTCGCGAGCTGACCAAGCCCGTCTGACGCCTCGAGAGTACGGCGGCATACGACGCGTCGAACGTGATCCGATCCGCTGATGACGAATGCCTTCTCGCAGTCAGCCGCCCCCGGAAAATCACCGTGCGCCGACCGCGGTGAGTAGAAGCGGCACCCGACCAACGTCTCTTCTGAGTACGCGCAAGGTTCGGACAGACCCTCGACTGCGGGGTTCTCCACGCCCCAATCCTGCTCGTGGGTGCGCCCGGCCACCAGTGCCCTTGGTCATCAGTAACTGGTCAGCCCGTTGCGATGGAACGCAGTGCGAACAGCACAGTCATCACCGCGCCTCCCGCCATCCAGACCTGCTCGTCTCGCCCTCCCAGCCGTTTTCCGATTGCCATCGCGATCGGCAGCGTGGCGAGGGTTGCCGCGCCATAGAACCAGTGGAGCAGTTGTTGGGGGTGCTCGCCAGTCACCACGAGCACAAGGCCGATGACGACCTCCACTGCGATCACCACGATCGCGACTCGTAGGTACATCCGCACCACGGGCAGAATCTGAGGTCGGAAAAGGCCGGCTATCGCTGCGACCGCGCCAACCGCAGCAACGACCGTCAGTACGAGACCGTACCGATCGTGGACCAGCACGCGGCTATGGTAGACCGACGTTGGGACAGCTCAGGGGCTGGCGTCGCTGCGTGGCGCGGGCGGTCGGGATTCCGAGCGACGTGGCCCGGAGCTTCTTTGCTGCGCCTTTGGCGGTCCCGAGCAGGGTCTTTGGTCACATACGCGAGTGGCTCATGTCATCCAAGGCCGGCTACATCCGCCCCTTTCCACCAGCGCGTGTGAGCACACACACTCGCTCTTGACCAACGGGACACACGGAGGCCACGCATGGACGCGCCCGCACCCTACATTCATTGGGGCTTCATTCTCATATCGCTGCCGAATTTCATCCTCATCTGCGTGATGGTGCTGCTCTTCGTGCTCGCACTCGTCGCCCCGTTCCCATCCCATCGTCCGAAGGAGCCTCGTGACCACTGACGAGCGCCCACCCGAGGTGGCGGGACAGGCGCCTCTGGAAGCGTTGCCCATCGAGGAGGATGAAACCGGCTGGACGGCCTCTGTTCGCCGGCGCGTGGAGAAGACGCTGCCCATCACCGAGCTGTTGCCCACCAAACAGCCCGCCTATGTCGGTTCGTGGGTGTACGTGTTCGGCGTGGTGACGATCGCCGCATTGTTCTGGGTGGTGCTCAGTGGCGTGGTGCTCGCGTTCTTCGGGTCCGCGTGGTGGCACGTGTCATCGGTGGGCCACTTCTTCAACAGCATTCACTTCTGGTCCGTCCAGATGTTCTTCATCTTCATGGTGCTGCATCTTTGGGGACAGTTCTGGGGAGCCGGCTGGCGGGATGGGAGAGCCAAGACTTGGATGGTCGGCGTCGTGATCTTCGCGATCAGCATCGGCACCGCTTTCACCGGATATGTCATTCAGCAGAACTTCGACTCGCAGTGGATCGCGATCAATGCCAAGGACGCGATCAACTCGACCGGATTCGGCGGACTGTTCAACGCACTCAACTTCGGCCAGATGTATGGGCTGCATGTGATGCTCTTCCCGATCGGTGTCACCCTCCTGGTGGTGCTGCACATCATTCAAGTCCGGGCGAAGGGTGTGGTTCGGCCGATCGATGATCCTCTCCGAGTGGCGCCGTGAAGACATCCAAAGTCGACAAGAAGACCTACTACCGCGGTGTTGCGATGGTTCCTTACGACCTTCTGAAGGAAGTCACGATCGCGATGATCGCCGTCCTCGGATTCGTGCTCCTGCTCTCGGCGGTTCTGTCGTCACCCGACGTACCGTCGGTGACGCTCCAGAGCTGGTCGAAGGCGGATCCCGTGGACTTCCTGACGACGGCAACGGGCGAGCTCGGCGGCTCTACCCTTGTCGCCACGTACGGGCCGCCGTACAACTCGGGAAGCGCTGCTGTGCAGAGCTGGGGGCCATTGGCTCCGCAGTCGTGGGCAGGCGTGCACGTTCCCGTCAACGCGCCCAACGATTTCGTGCTTGAACCGCTCACGCAGGCGACCGTGGGGGACACAGGACTGGCCTCCGCGTTGAGCACGTACCGAGCCGCTTCGGGTGATCAGCAGCAGAAATGGTTGACGAATTACACGACCGGCCTCGGCAACGCGACGGTCGCGACGGACGGGACGGTGAACGTCCCATCGGGCGATTACGGTCCGGTATCGGTGCTCATGGATCGGATGCTGACGTTGGCGAGATCGGGTGGCCTCGACGCGCTGCTCCTCACGAGCAACCACTTCTACCAGACGGATTTCACCCGGCCGCTGCTATTTCTCGACGACGGCGGCTACATCGCCGATCTCGCGACGCAGCAGAAGCTCATCGGCAGCGACTGGGGTGTGATGAACGAGACTGGTCGCTATCCCGGTCAGGCGTGGCTGTGGCTCTACACGATGTGGTATCAGATCCCGCCTTTCAACTCAGATACAGGATTCCTGGGAATCAGTACTGCCAACACTGACCTGGCCGTGGTCGGAGTGATGCTGCTGCTGACCGCTTTGCTCTTGCTCGTTCCCTTCATTCCCGGGTTGCGTGACATCCCACGCTGGATCCCCATTCACAGATTGATCTGGCGCCGCCACTATGCGGACATGAGGCGCCAGGCTGCCGCGGATGGCCGGGCGGCACCCTGAGGCCAGCCTCACCGAAACGGGACGGAGGCGATACCGTTCTCTGAGCGAGAGGATGGCGCAGGATCGCGCCCAACCCAGGGTCAAGCATGTCGGTCGTTATCAGTCCCGAGCCGCCAGTTGCGGCGCCGGAATCGCCTCGTCCCACCCCTGGCGCCCAGGGCGAGGGGGCGCCCGAAACGCATCGCGCTCCGATACCCGGTCGACGCCGGCGATATGCCGTGCGTGCGGGGCTCGCCTGTCTCATCGCCATCATGGCCGCGTTCGAGGTCAACGTCGCCACCGACCCCAACGTGGCGGACGCCCCGGCGATCGTCGCTTCGATCGATCGGGTGAACGGGTCGTCGCCCCAGATGATCCCCGCCTCAGATCGGATCGCCCAGGCGCTGGTCGCCTCCGAGGACGGCTCGTTCTTTTCGAACAACGGCGTCGATGATGTGGCCCTGTTGCGTGCGTTCTGGGGATTTGTCACCGGCCAGGACCTCGGTGGCAGCACGATTGAAATGCAGCTGGCGCACACGCTCTATCCGGCCGCGACCGCGGGCTTCTGGGGGCGGGTCCGCCGCGTCTCGCTCGCACTGGAGTTCGATACCCACTTCACCAAGGACGCCATCCTGTCGATGTACCTCTCGTCCGTGTACTTCGGACACGGGTACTACGGTATTCGCGCCGCGAGCCTCGGTTATTTCGGCGTTACCCCCGACCAGCTGAATTGGGCTCAAGCCGCGCTCCTCGCGGGGGTCGTCCAGGCACCGAGCGCGCTCGATCCCCTTCGACACCTCGCTGCCGCAGAAGTGCGGATGAGGTATGTGCTCCAACGCCTGGTCGGTGACGGCACGCTCACCGCGACGCAGGCCGTCGAGCTCGCCGGGTCGCCGCTGGGTCTGGTGAACGCATCGCCCGCCTCGACCTGAGACGGTCAGCGCCGTGGAACGATACGAATCGGAGCCACAAACACCATGGTGCAGTAGATGACGAGGGCGATGGCCACGTGCATGGTCATCAACACGGCAACGGCCTCGGGCGGCTGTCCGCGTACGAGTAGCCAGGCGTCGGGAAGGAAGAGCGCCAGGCTGATCAAGACCGTGAGCCGGCCATAGAGCCAGCGTGGTGCAGAGCTGATGTGGGTCAGCACGGGCCACCCAGCCGCGCCGACCAGAACCCCGATGATCGTGAGCTTGGCGTAGTCGTCAAATCGGAAATGGCTGTATCCCGCGGTGCTTGGGAAGAGGTGCGTGCCGATGGCGACGAGTATCGCGTCGGCTGCCAGTGAGCCGGTGAGGGCAATCACGGTCGCGAGGGCAAGCCGGGGAACCGTTGGCTGGCGATGCGATGGGGCCCAATCAACGCGCGCGATTTCCAGGGTGCGATCGATCAATGGGGTGTCTGCCTTCACTCCGCCAGCCTATCCCGTGGACCCTTGCAGATCGATGAAGATGCGGTGTCGGAGTAGGCTCAATCCGCGTGTGCCAGTCTCGGCGTTCTTCGAGAGCGCTCTTCGATGCATCTTCTCGTCGCTGAAGACGACGCCAGGCTGCGTGACGTTCTCACGCGAGGGCTGAGCTCCGCCGGATATACGGTCGACGTGGCCGCGCGCGGTGATGAGGCACTCGACATGCTGTTGAAGAACAGCTATGCCGCCGCAGTCGTCGACTGGCGGATGCCGGGCATGGACGGCATCGACGTCGTGACGGCCATCCGCTCACGTGACCTATCAACTCCGGTGCTCATGCTCACCGCACGTGACACACCGTCGGATCGCATTCAAGGCCTCGACGCGGGGTGCGACGACTACCTCGTCAAGCCGTTCGATTTCGAGGAGATGCTCGCCCGGCTCCGCGCTCTGATGCGACGACCGTCAGCAACGCTCGGCGTGCGCCTTCGCGCAGGCGCATTGACCATCGATCCAGCGTCGCGGCTCGCCTCGGTTAACGGCAACACGCTCGCACTCACCCCAACGGAGTATGCGATTGTCGAACTGCTGGTACGCAGGAGTCCTGCCGTGGTGAGCCGCGAGACCATCGCGAACCATGCGTGGACGGATGCCCTCAACCCCATTGCTTCCAACAGCATCGATGTCCACGTCACGAGGCTGCGCGCCAAGCTGGTTGGTGCGGGACTCAGGCTGGAGGCCGTCCGCAGCATCGGATACCGGGTGGTGGAGCGGCGCTCGTGACAACGCGCCTGAGCAGGCACGCGCTGCGAATCGCCCTGATCACCACCGCCGTGGTCGCCGGGCTGATGCTCGCGCTCTGCGTGGCCATCGATGTGATCGTGGCGCAAACGCTCCGGTCGTCCGCCACCACCCGGCTTACCACGGAGCTCTCCCAGTTGGCGCATCAGCGCAGCGTACCGAACCTCGATGAGCCCGATGTCGATGACCCGGTACTCGTCTGGAATGTGAACAATTCAGGTGCGGTGGTCGCGTCGACGGCTGGAGCGCCGGCGCTTCCCGCACACGCGATCAGCGCGACCGGACCGTCGGAGATGCACATAGCCGGCGCCGATGTCCTCGTGGCTGGGATTGGAATCGCGGGTGGGCGGCTCGTGGGTGCTGTGAGCCTCGGCAACGAGTCGAAGGCGCTCACGGCACTCACCATCACCGAGGCCGTTGTGGGACCGGTGCTCCTGGTGCTCGTATTCGCCGGCGCGTTCGTGGTGGGCCGCCAGACTGCGGGGCCGATTGAGCAAGCCCGGCGGCGGCAGCTCGAGTTCACCGCGGATGCATCACACGAACTGCGTACGCCGCTGGCCGTGATCGAGGCCGAGACAACGCTCGCGCTTGCGAATCTCGCGAGCGGTGGCGCGGATGACGCCACGCTCCGCCGGGTTGCCGACGAGACCCACCGGATGCGAACGATCGTCGAGGATCTCCTCTGGCTCGCTCGCTTCGACGCGCTACCGCCCGATCCGGTGACCGAACCCGTCGATCTCACCACAGCCGCGGAGGTGGGAGCGCAGCGTTTCGTGCCGATTGCCGAGCGCGCGCGACTGCATCTCGAGAATCGCAGCGACGGAGCGACACTCGCCCTGGTTGACGCTCCGGCGGACTGGATCGACCGCCTCATCGGCGTGCTCCTCGACAACGCGTGCCGATACACGCCGGCAGATGGCACGGTAAGCATCTCGGCGCGGCAGGAGCGGGACCACGTCAGACTGACTGTGACCGACACCGGCCCGGGCATCCCGGTGGAACGACGTGCGCGCATTTTTGAGCGTTTCCGGCGCGGTACCAGCGAAGGGGATGGCGCTGGGCTCGGCCTCGCGATCGGCAACGCCATCGTCGAGGCCACCAAGGGCCGCTGGCAGATCACCGATGCGCCGGGCGGCGGAACGTCAGTGGGGGTCGTCTGGCCGCTCTCGCGCACCCGGCTGGTCGATCAGGTCCACCCGCAGGGCTGATCGGGGACAGTCCGCGACCGCGCGGCGCGCGTGATCGAGCAGGTCGTCGGAGAGAGCGCGCGGGTCGACCACCGGGTACCCCCAGTCGTCCATCCGGATGCGCTCCGGGAAAAGCTCCCCACACATGCCGTGCGCCTTGCATTTGATCGGATCGACGCGCAGGCGGACTCTCACCACCATCCCGCCTCAGCGTCGGGAATGGGCAGCAACGACGGCTGTGCGGAGAACCGGCACTCGCCGTGCTTGAGATGACGCCGCAGGTCAGCGGCAAAGACCTCCATCGCGCTGGCAAGGAAGAGCATTGCTCCGTCGGGGTGCCTGCAGGCGCCCCGACCACGCACGTCGTTCGACCACCGCGCAATGAGGTCCATGGCAGCGGGGCGGGCCTGCCCGATGGCGACCTTGTGGAATGTCTCGGCGATGGCGGGCAAGCCGACGTGGCATGGTCCGCATTGCCCCGCACTCTGTCGTGCGAGAAAACCCAGCACGCGATCGGTCTCAGTGACCCCACATGTCGTGGCGGAGGTGACAGCGAGGACGCCGGTTCCAAGCGATGCGCCGACCAATCGAAGCGAATCGGCATCGATCGATCGATTCCATATCCGATCCACCGCCACCCAGCGGCCGAAATACCCACCCAGGAGCACTGCGGCGGGTTCACTTTCGACGCCCCCGGCGCGGTCAACGATCGCGCCGACGGTGGCGTCACACGCCGCCTCGAGGACGCCCGGCCTTCGCACGGCCCCGCTGACGGTTAACAGGGCAGTCCCGGGCGATCGGTGTGTGCCGACCGATCGAAACCACGAAGCACCGAATCGCGCGATGAGCGCGGCATGGGCGAGGGTTTCGACGTTCTGCACGAGAGTCGGCAGCCGGTCGATGCCACGTTGAAACGGCCGCGGCGGGACGACCTTCGGCTTGGCAAGCTGACCCGAGACACGCGAGACCAACGCGGTCTCCTCTCCTGCGACGTACCGATTCGGCCCGACCTGCACGTCGATGAAACGGTCGCTGTCGTCACGCCGCCGCCGCTCCCTGATCGCTGCGCGAAGCGCAGCCTCGACGTCGCTGTGGGACCGGGTGGTATAGACGACCACCCGCCGAGCGCCCAGCGCCTCGGCCGCATGCTCGAGGCCGTCCAGGACCAGGTGCGGCCGGTACGTCAGCAGGAATCGGTCCTTGAAGCTCGCGGGCTCGCATTCAGCGGCGTTCGCGACCACCACGGCGTCGCCTCCGTTCTGCTGCTCCATCACGGCCCGCCACTTCACCCCTGTTGGAAAGTCAGCGCCGCCACGTCCGCGCAGCCCGCTCTCGTCGAGGGCATCGACCATTGCCATGGGGTCGACCACCGGGCGTTGCCCGAATGCGGCCCGGTGCGCGTCCAGGTCCTCGGGCACCGGACGCGCAGGGAGCAGACGATCCGCTGACGTGCCGGTATCCATCGAAGGGCTCACGCGCTGACCTTCTGGGTCGTCAGCGTTCCGCCGATCGAGCCATTCCCCAGGTCGACGACATTGATGGTCGCGAGCACGGAGCCGCACCGGGCGGTGACGTCGCTGGTGCCGATGGTCGCCGCCGCCTGGCAGACGCGTGCCCCGGCTCTCGTCACGCTGACAGTTCCCGTACCGTCGGCGTTCGCGACGACAACGATCTGGAGCGCGGCGTCGCGGATGTCGGTGAGCGTGGCGGTCACACTGGCCGCCGAGCGGACGAGCCTGCCGGTGAGCTGGTCGCTCAGCCCGGCCGCGAGTTCGGCGGTGGACGAGGATGTGCCCACCGGGGTCGCCCCAGTGCCCACCAGGAGATCCGCCGGCGTCCCGGCGGCCCTGGCCCACCCATGCTGCAGCGGGCCGGCGGCCATCCAGACAACGAGCAGACCGGTCGCAGTGACGCCCCCGGCGATTCCCAGCGTGCGGAGCGTGGTGAATCTCGGCCCTGCGCGGGCAAGTCGCCATATCACCGCAGCCACTACCGCAAACACGCACACGGCGACGAGGACCAGCGCCCAGATCGATTTGGTGTCCGTCCCGGTCCCGAGACCGTGGACGACGGCGATAGGCCAGCTGGCGTAGGCGAAGAGGTGCACGACGCGCCACGATCTCCAGCCGAGTCGATGACGCACGAGGCTGGTCGCGGTGATCGCAATCAACAGCTCGAACGCGACGACGCCGAGGCCGAGCCAGAGCGGGCGGTACGTGGCGATGAACGGGATAAACGCGTCGACGAAATTCAGCTTCGCGAACGGATCAATCACCGACGTGACAATGTGGACGACCAGGAACACGCCCGCCAGCAACGAAAGGTTGCGGTGCAACGACTGGACGACGAATCGCGGCCAGTCGCGCCGGCTCTCACGCGAGGAGGTGAGCACTCCCAGCACGACACTCGCGCTGAGCAGCACAAGGGCGGTATACCCGCTGGCACGCGTCGCGTACCACATCGGCGTCGGTCCCGCGAGAGCCGCTAACAACGGAGATATCCGGTCAGGATCCGCCGGATACTGCTACCGGTGCACCGCCATACGCGTACTGAGGTTGCTGGATCGGTGCGCTGAGACCCGGTTGGGTGCTGCCGCTGTTGTCAGTGGCACCGGGCTGCGTCGCGGGCGCGGTGGTGATCGAATGGCCCGGGAGGCTCGTGGCGGCCACCAAGCCGATCACGCCCGTGAATGCGGTGGCTCCCACCGCCGAATAGATCGTCAGCCGCCGCGCTCGGGCGAGGGCGAGGTCTCTACGAAGGCGGGCGGACTCCAGCTGGGACGGTCGCGCCATAGTGACGACCCTACACGCGGCACCCTTGCGGAACGGTGAAGGTCGATCCGGTGTCAGGAGCCGGTAACGATCCGTCCCGGAGTGGTTTGCCTGCGCACAGCCGTCCATAGAATCGCTCGGTGGTAGAGCGACTCGCGGTCGCCGTCGGAGCCAACGTGCCCGGAAAGGGTTTCCGCGCCCTGGGCGATGGCATGCGTTCGCCCGCAATGCGACGGCGCGGCCTGCTGCTGCTGCGGGTGGCCGCAATCGCCTCCGCGGTCGCGGGACTGCTTGACTTCGTCAGTGCGCCACTCCAGGGTCGCTTCGCCGGCGAATTCGAGGACTACAAGGACTACCTCGCCGCCGCCCAAGCAGTGACGCACCACAGCGACATCTACGGCTCGTTTCTCAACCACGTCCAGCCGATTCCCGTGCAGGGATTCGACTATCCACCGGTGGTCGCGTGGCTGCTCCAGCCGCTCGCCGGGCTGCCGTCCACGACCG
>Ga0182024_10015572_pt1 | contig 14534 bp, 12 predicted proteins | sample P32metaG_FD_120480 | JGI IMG/M metagenome (GOLD analysis project Ga0182024, IMG submission 120480) | Permafrost microbial communities from Stordalen Mire, Sweden - P3-2 metaG (Illumina Assembly) | ecosystem: Environmental > Terrestrial > Soil > Wetlands > Permafrost | place: Sweden: Stordalen... | reverse complement strand
TCACCATCGAACACCCAGCCCCACCAGGCGAGGTCCCCGACCCCCCCAACTACACCGCCTGCATCAACTACGAAAAAACCGCCACGCTCCCAGCCCACTCGATCATCCAGCCACACACCACGGCAGAACTCAAGGAAAAATGCAAAGCCCGCTACGAAAACGTCGTCCGGCACATGCTGCACATCCTCATCACCTACCAATGGATCAGCCAGCAAGCCGGGGCGATGGGTATCACCATCACCCCACAAGAACTCAAAGAGGGCTACACCCGCCTTATCCGCGGCTTATTTCCCACCGAAGCCGCCTACCACAACTACCTCAAAGCCACCGGCGAGACCATCACCGACGAGCTCCTAACCACCAAGTCCTACCTCCAAGCCACCAAGCTTCGCAACAAACTCCTCCAAGAACACGGAATCCCCGGCGCCGCCCGATACTTTCACGAAACACCCCAACAACTTGCCGCCCAAACAAACTGCAGCCCCGGCTACATCATCCCCAACTGCAAACAATACAAAGGGCCCCAACCACCAGAAATGTAACACCCACACCACACGCAACGGAGGGAATCAATGAAGCACCTGATAAAGAACCTGAGCCTCACGTTTATCGCCACACTCGCACTCACCGCCACCCTCGCCGCGACCGCGAACGCCGCAGCGACACTACCCAGCCTCTTACCCCAGGCCGGACCAGGCACAGAACACATCTTAGCCAGCTTCACAAGCAAAACAAGCGAATTCAACGGCGGCCTCGAACTGATCAGCTCCGCAAAAGATGAGGGCACACTCGAAGGGACATCCCTGAAATTAGGGTTAATCGACTTCTTATTCTTAGAATACAAAGACGCGCTCGGCACGAAATGCACCGGGTTAAACGATACCGTAGAAGGCTCGGTCTTATGGTTAGGGACATACCACCTCAAAGACTACAACGCCGGGCCCACATTACGAACCGCGCTGGTCATCTTACTCACGCCCGTGCACTTCACATGCGGCAGCGCGGTCAGCACCGTCATCTCGGGCTGCATAGCAGGCGCGCTCACCCCAGAAAACGCCAAAACCAAAACACTCACAGACGCCATAGTCAAAAGAACTTCCGAAGACAACGAAATCATCACTGTCTTAAACGAAGAGAACACCACCAAAGAACTATGCCAACTCTTATCCATCACAAACGCTGGGGCAACCAAATTATCCTCTGTGGCAACGACAGAGACAATAACCAATTTCACAGGCTCCGGAATAACGAACGGCGAAGTGGAAGTGATGCGGCTGTAAACCAACGCCACACCAGCCACTGAATCGGGTAGGCGCCGGGCTCGCCCCGGCGCCTCCCACACCACCGGACGTGCGGGTCCGCATCCGGCGGTTCGCTCAGCATTCCCGGAAACGGCGGTAGGGGTCTGTGAACGTGCGTGGGCCCTGGTTGGTCCAGTAGGCGGACGGCATGGCACGGTGAAGAGGAGCGGAGCCCGCGAGTCGCCAGTAGCCCTTTCTGGTGGCGGCCCATTGGCGGGCCTGCCAGTCGGGTATACCGAGCGAGACGCGGTTGCGCCGCCTGGTGCGGTAGCGCTTCCACTGCTTCCAGCGAGCCTGTCGTAGCCGCCTTCTGAGCCACTCATCGAGGTCGTGTAGCGGACGAGGATGGTCAGTCAACCTGTAGTAGGCAGTCCACCCAACCCCAAAACGATTGATCTCACAGATTCGCCGCTGCATCGACACACCCCAACGTCGCGAGGTCAAGCGACGCAGGCGATCCTTGGCCCGTTTGGAAGCCTTGGAGTCGATCCTGATCGTCACCTTTCCTTCACGGCGCAGGAAGCCGAACCCCAACACGGGCCGCCCCATGCCCGGTCAACCACCGACTTCTCACGGTTGGCCTTGAGCTTCAGGCGCTGCTCGACGTACTGCGTGACGCTCTCCATGACGCGCTGCCCCGCCCGCTCGCTCGCGACATAGATCCTGCCGTCGTCTGCGTAGCGCACGAAACGATGCCCGCGCCGCTCCATCGCCCAGTCGAGGTCGTCGAGCATGACGTTCGATAGCAACGGCGAGAGCGGAGAACCCAACCAAAACGCTCACGCCGACCTTCAGCAAAAGCGGCGAAGATGAGCTGGTCATTACGGTCTTAAACGAAGAAAACACTGCGACCGAACTATGCAAGTTCTTATCCGTCACAAACGGGGGAGCAACCAAATTAGCCTCATTCGAACCACAGGAGACTGCAACCAACTTCAAAGGTACCCAGGTAGCCAACGGCGAAGTTGAAGTGATGCGACTCTAGACATGACGGCCGTGGAGCGCACAATGGTGATGCGCTCCACGCCGCGTAACCGGTGATGTTGGAGACAGATCAGGCGATCTGATCTGCTGCACGCGCCCGCGACGGGCCGACAAGCGGGGCTTTTAGGCCGTGCCCGGCCTAACGGCACCGACAAGTTTGACAGGCCCTCCGGGCGCACCTAGGTTACCCCGGTGATCACTGGGACCCGACAGCTGTCGGCGCGGATCGACGCCGCGCGAGGGCTTTGCCTCGCGGTCGCGGTCGCGTGCGCGTTGATGGCCATAGTGGTCCTGAATGCCGGCGCCGCGCGAGCCGCCAACGCCTTTGGCAGCCAGGGCTCAGCCGCCGGGCAGATGAGCGAACCGAACGGCATCGCGATCGATCAGGGAAGCGGCGACGTCTACGTGCTCGACACCAACAACGAGCGGGTTGACAAGTTCACCGCGGAAGGGAAGTTCCTACTCGCATGGGGCTGGGGTGTCGCCAACGGCGCCGCCGCGCTGCAGACATGCACAGCGGCCACGGGGTGTAACGCGGGATCGGCCGGGGCCGGCGCGGGGCAGCTCCGCTTCTCAGAGGGCCTGGCTGTCGACAACGATCCGCAGAGCCCCTCGCACCACGATGTGTACGTCATCGACATCGAGAACTACCGCGTGCAGAAGTTCAGCCCCACCGGCCAGTTCCTGCTGACGTTCGGGGGCCACGTCAACATCACGGCGCACGAACGCAGCGAAACATCTGGCGAAGACGTCTGCCCGGTGCGACCTGGCGACGTCTGCGGCTCGGGCAGCGAGGGCCCTGCCGACGACGAATTCGAGTTCAAAGTGGAGGGAAACTTCATCGCCGTCGGCGCCACTGGGATCGTCTACGTCGGCGACTACAACCGCGTGCAGGAGTTCAGCCCGAGCGGCGCCTACCTCGCGCAGGTGACGCTGCGCCCCAAGCTCGAAGACCAGGGGGAAGACGGCGGCACGATCGCCCTCGCCGTCAACTCGCTCGGCGATCTCTACACGATCCGCAACGGCATCAGCGGCATCCAGGAGTACTCGCCGCAGGGCGAACTGCTGCAGACGCTCAACGAAGAAGCACGGGCGGAGAACAACGAAAGCCCGACGCCGGCGCTCACGCTCGACCCGGATGGGCACGTGTTCGTCGACTACCACGACAACGAACAGCACCGCGTGCTCGAGTACGAACCCAACGGCGCCGAAGTCGCGAGCTTCGACGAAGGCGAGCCCGACGGGCTGCACGGCCTCGCCTACGGCGACAGCGCCGGGAAGCTCTATATCGTCAGCGCCGCCTCAGCGACGCCGATACGCACGGTGACGCCACCGCCGCTGAGGAACCCGCTGTTCACCAGCTTCGAGATCTTGCCGTGGCTGCTTGGACCGTAGTGTGGCGCTGAGTCGGCTTGGGGGCGATCGGCTGGGGGGCGATCGGCTGCGGGTCTGGGTCGCGCTACTCGCCGGGCTGGCGCTCACGGCGATCGCCCTCGCGGTCACGCTGTCCGGGGCTCCCAGCGTGGTCGCGGCCACCAACGGCGTCCCGCTCGAAGCGCGACTGGCGAAGACCGCGGGCTCGGTCGAGATCTGCCAGCCCGACGAAACGCTGCCGCGCGAGACCTCGGCGATCCGCCTCGCGCTGGAAGCAGCGATCGGCCCGCAGGTCCGCCTCGATGTCTACTCAGGCGCGCATCTGATCACCGCCGGGACCCGCAGCTCGGGCTGGACCGCAGGGTCCGTCACGATCCCCGTCGGACCCCTCCCCTACACGACGGCGAACGCGACGCTGTGCTTTACGATCGGCCGCTCGCGCGTTCCCGTGACCGCGTTCGGTGCGCCGGCGCCGCGCGCGATCGCCGCGCGCTACAGCGAAGCACAGGTGCTGTCGGGCCGCGTGCGCAGCGAATACCTGCGCGCTGGGCGCGCCTCGTGGTGGTCGCAGGCGCTGTCCGTGGCCAGGCGCATGGGGCTTGGCAGGTCGCTCTCCGGCACCTGGATCGCGCTGCTGGTGCTGGTGCTGGTGCTCGGGCTCAGCCTGCTCGCCGCGTGGCTGGTCGTGCGCGAGCTGGCCCCGAGCGCGCGGGTGGAGCGCAAACGCCCCGGCGCCGGCAAACCCCGCGCGAGCGTCCTGCGCCGCGTGCCGGCGGCGGCGTGGACGTGCGCCCTGGTGGCGGGGCTGAACGCTGTGTGCTGGTCGCTGATAACGCCTCCGTTTCAGGTGCCGGACGAGTCGGCCCACTTCGACTACGTGCAGGTCCTCGCCCAGCAGCAGCGCCTGCCCGGCTCGACCGGCCGCTCGAACTCGGCCGCCCTGCAGGTCACGCTGGCGGACCTGCAGTCACTCGAAATCCGCTTCAACCCCCCGCACCGCTCGCTGGCCAGCGAGGCGCAGCAGCGCAAGCTCGAACGCGACCAGGCCGCCGACTTCTCCGAGCGGGCACCGGGCGGCGCGGGCTCGGCTGGCTCCGAGCCGCCGCTGTACTACGCCCTGGAGACGATCCCCTACGCCCTGGCCTCGGGCGGGTCGCTGCTCGACCGCCTGGAGGCGATGCGGCTGCTGTCAGCCGCGCTGGCCGCGATCACCGCGCTGTTCGGCTACCTGTTCATCCGCGAGGCGCTGCCCGGGGCGCGCTGGGCGTGGACCGTCGGCGGCCTCGCCGTAGCGGTGTTCCCGCTGCTCGGCTTCATGTCGGGCGGGGTCAATCCCGACGCGATGCTGTTCGCGATCTGCGCGGCGCTCTACTACTGCCTGGCGCGGGCGTTCCGGCGCGGGCTGACGCCGCGGCTGGCGGTGGCGACTGGGACACTCACCGCGGCCGGCCTGCTGACGAAGCTCAACTTCGTCGGCTTCGCCCCGGGCGTGCTCGTCGCGTTCGCGCTGCTCTGGCTGCACGCCAGGCGCGGCGTCCCGGAGGGCCCGGCCCGGCACCGCGCCTATCGCTGGCCCGCGCTCGCCCTGGCGATCGCGGCGAGTCCGGTGGCGCTGTATGCGCTGGCCGGCCTGCTCTCCAGCCGGCCGGCCCTCGGCAACACCTCCTCCACGATCGACGGGCTTGGCGGGTCCTGGCCCGAGAAGCTCAGCTACGTGTGGCAGTTCTACCTGCCGCGGCTGCCCGGCATGCACAGCTACTTCCCCTCCGTGCTCACCACGCGCCAGCTCTGGTTCGACGGGTGGGTCGGCTTCTACGGCTGGGCGGACACGCTGTTCCCGGGCTGGGTCTACGACATCGCGCTGATCCCGGCGGCCGCGATCGCCGCGCTGGGGATCCGCGAGCTGGCGCGCCGGCGCGGGGCCGTGCGCCGGCGCCTGCCCGAGCTCGCCGTCTACGCCCTGACCGGTGTGGGCGTGACGGCGCTCGTCGGCCTGCAGTCCTATGAAAGCGATGTCCGGCAAGGCTTCGAACCATTCTGGGAACCTCGCTACCTGCTGCCGATGCTCGCCCTCTGGGGCTGCCTGGTCGCACTCGCTGCCCGCGGCGCCGGACGGCGCTGGGGGCCGGCGGTCGGCGCGCTGCTCGTCGTGATGCTGCTCGCGCACGACGTCTTCAGCCAGTTGCAGGTGATCGCCCGCTACTACGGCTGAGCCGCGGGGCCCAGGACTGTCGCCTATCCGTAGAAGCGCGCCACGACCTGAAGCTGGCTGAAGATGTCATGCGAGGCGAACAGCAGGACGATCGCGGTGCCCACCACCGGGCCCCAGCGTCTACCCGCGCCGCGAGCTGCCAGTGCCAGCACCGCCCCGAGCAGCGGCAGCAACGGCAGCAGGTAGCGCGCCTGGCCGTATTCCGCGTTGAACCGCGGAAAGACGGTGTAGGAGTCCGCGCCGATCAGCCCCATCAGCCCGACGCAGATCGCGCCGTACACGCCCAGCTCGGCGGCGCGCGCGCGCAGCGCCGCCGCGCCGCCGATCAGGGCGCGAGCGCACAGGCCCGCGATCGCGAGCGCCGGGACCAGCGCGAGCTCGTAGACCCAGTGCGGGAAGGTCGTGTCGAGCCAGCCATACAGCCCCACGTAGCCGCGAAACCAGAGGTCTTTCGCAGTGAAGATGCCGCCGAAGTCCGCCTGCATCCCCGGCAGCCGCGGCAGGTACAGCTGCCAGATGTAGCTCAGCTCGTGCCACGGCGACCCCGAGCTCACGTTCAGGGCGTTCGAGACGATCCCGAGCCCCGACGCACCCGCGGCGAGATGCGCGATCACGTACAGCGCAGCCGGGCTGAGCGCGAGCGCGAGCGACATCGCAAGCCACGTGTAGGCCGCGCGGCCCTGCGATCGCGCGGCCCGCGCGCTCAGCACGAGCAGGCCGATGAGCACGCCCGGCGCGATCCCGACGAAGTTGAGCTTGGTCGCGAAGCCGACGGCCGTCACGGCTCCGAGCGCGAGCGCCGAGGCGCGCGTCAGGCCGCGGCGAAACGCGCGCGCCAGGCAGTAGAACGCGGCGGCTGTGACGGCGTAGAGCATCGCGTCGGGATTGACCGCTCCGGACATGAAGCCGAGCAGCGGCACGAGCGCGACGCCGAGCCCGGCGACCGTCCACGCCCAGCGCACGCCGGGCAGCGCCTCGCGCACGAACAGGAACGTGAACAGCGCGGTGAGGCCGCACATCAGCGCAGACAGCAACCGCATCAGCTCGATCCGGTCGAGCAGCGTGCCGAGCCCACCGACGCTGTACGGGATCGCCTCCAGCGCGTAGTAGAGCGGCGGCTCAGAGGCGGCCACTCCGGCGTAGTCGCTTCGGCGCTGGCGAGCGTGTTCGCTGCGCTTGAGATCGCGCAGCAGCGTCGCCTGCTGGGCGCGGGTCGCCACCGGCTGGAACTCGGGCTTCTCCGAGACGGCTTCGACGCGCAGGCCTTCGAGCGCCGCGAGCTCTTCGCCGCCGTAGGTCCCGGCCGCGCTCGGCAGGCCCCCGGTGTGCACCAGCGTCTGCACATAGGCGAAGTGGTCGGGCTCGTCGGGAACCTCGAAGGGCGGCGTGATCAACGACCAGCAGACGGCGTTCAGACACGCCACCGCGGCGCAGATCCACGCGGCGGTGGGAACCGGGGCAAGCAGCTCGCGCAGCGAGCGCCGTGGCCGCTTCGCCGCGGCGCCGCTCACCGCAGCTCCCGCACGATCAGCCCCGAGCACAGCGCCAGCACCGCGCCCATCAGCGCAGCCACAAGCACCACGCTCCAGGTGCCGCCGGCGGCGCGTCCGAGGCCCGCGCGGCGCGCCACCTGGGGCAGCAGCGACCACCACGAGGCCGGGCCCGGTCGCAGATCTTCGACCGCGACGCGTCCAAGCAGCGTCGTGCCGCCGACGCGCGCCGCGGGCGAGGCCTCGGTCGGCTCGCCCGCCGGCGAGACGGTTTCATCGCCGTTGAGCGACAGCGTGAAGCACAGCTTCACCGCCGCTCGACGCCGCGCCAGCGGTGAGACCGGCACCGTCACGGCGCCACCGGTCCAACCGCCGCGCTGCTGGCCGCTGGCGATCACCCGTCCCCGTTCGCTCAGCTGGAGTGTCACCTTCGGGCCGTACTCGGCGAACAGGTGCAGGCGAATCGCGGTGGTGGCGCGCGGCAGCACTTCGTGTGACTGGCAGATGACCTCTGCTTGGCTGATCGACGCCAGGGGCTGTTCTTGGCTGGTGCTGCGGCGAGCGAGCGACATCGGCGCCTGCGTGAGCGTCAGTCCGACGGTCGCAGCGAGGAGCGTGAGCCCGGTCACGAGCGTTACCCTGACGCGGCCCATCGCGCTGACTATGCTGCGGGCGCCCGCGGGCGTCAATCGCCGCTCGAGCGCCGCCTAGATGCTGCCGCCGGGCCTTGGCTGTTTGTCTCCGACTCGCTTGCCTGGATATGGCCGGGGGCGCGCGCTACCCGTAGAAGCGCGCCACCTCCTGGAGCTGGCTGAAGACGTCGTGCAGCAGGAACAGCGCGATGATCGTCGCCCCCACCGCTGGGCCCCAGCGCCGCCCGGCGCCGCGCGCCGCAAGCGCCAGGCCGGCGCCGAACAGCGGCAGCAGCGGCAGCAGGTAGCGCGCCTGGCCGTATTCGGCGTTGTTCTTGGGGAAGACGGTGTATGAGTCGGCGCCGATCAGCACCAGCAGCCCGACGGCGATCGCGCAGTAGACGGTCAGCTCCGCCGCGTGGGCGCGCAGCGCCGCCCTGCGCGCCACCAGCTCGCGGGCGCACAGGCACACGAGCGCGAGCGCCGGGATGAGCGCGAAGTCATAGACCCAATGCGGGAAGGTGGTGTCGAGCCAGCCATACAGGCCCACGTAGCCGTTGAACCAGAGAGCGCGCGCACTCGAGAGCCCGCCGAAGTCACTGTGCATCCCCGGCAGCCGCGGCAGGTACAGCTGCCAGATGTAGCTCGCCTCGCCCGACACGCTCCCGTGCACACCCGAGATCGACAGCGCCTTCGAGGCGATCCCCAACGCCGGCGCACTGGAAGCGAGATGGCCGATCACATACACGAGCGCCGGGCTGAGGGCGAGCGCCAGCGCGGCAGCGAGCGACACATACGCCGCGCGCCCGAGGCTCCGCGCCGAGCGCACACTCAGCACGATCAAGCCGAGCAGCGCTCCCGGAGCGAGGCCGAGGAAGTTCAGCTTCGTGGCGAGCCCGATCGCCGTCACGGCGCCAAGCCCGATCGCGCCGCCGCGGGTGAGCCCGCGCCGGAAGCCGCGGGCCAGGCAGTAGAACAGCGCCGCGCTGATTGCGAACAGCATCGCGTCGGGATTCACCCCGCCGGACATGAACCCCAGCAGAGGAACCAGCGCGACACCGAGCCCGCCGACCGCCCACGCCCAGCGCACGCGCGGCAGCAGCTCGCGCACGAACAGGAAGCTGAACAGCGCTGTGAGCCCGCCCATGACAGCCGACAGGATCCGCATCAGCTCGATTCGCTCGAGCAGCGTCCCCCCCGAGCCGAGGCTGTAGGGGATCACCTCCAGCGCGTAGTACAGCGGCGGCTGCGAGGCGGATACGCCGCCATAGTCGCCACCCGCGATCGACGATTCCCGGGCGAGCTGCAGGCCTTCTTCGAGCTTTCGCTGCTGTGCTTGCGAGGCGATCGTCTGGTACTGCGGATGCTCGGCCACCCTCGTCAGGTGAAGATCCGCCAGGGCCACCGCCTCTTCGTAGGAGAAGCTGCCGCTGTGCGCCGGCAGGCGGCCCTTTTCGGCGAGCTCTTTCACGTAGGCCACATGCGAGGGCTCGTCGGGCACCTGAAACGGGGGCGTGACGATCGACCACGCCAGGCCATTGAGGCAGGCGACGGCGGCGCACAGCCATGCGGCCGTCGGTACACGACGCAGCAGTTGGGTCCAGTGGCGTGCGGTTGCGCGCGCCCGGCTCACGGCAGCTCCCGGAACACCACGCGCCAGCTGATCAGGACGACGCCGAGCATCAGCGCACCGGCGAGCAGTGCGATCCACGTGCCCGCCCAGGCATGGCCGAGCCCCATCCTGCGGGCGACCGCCAGCGCCAGCGACCACCATGACGAGCTTCCCGGCCGCAGGTCTTCGACTCTGACGCGACCGGGCAACGGCTCGCCGTGAACCTGCGCGGCGAGCGCGCTGTGCGTCCGTTCCCCGGACAGGGAGACACCTTCGTCGCCGTTGAGCAACAGCGCGAAGCAGAGCGTCACCCCCTGGTGCGCGCCGGCGAGAGGTCCGAGCGCCACCGTCACGCTGCCACCCGTCCAGCCGGCGCCGCGTTCGCCGTGGGCGATGACCTGCCCGTGGGCGAGCAGCTGGACGCTCACCCGCGGGCCGGTGAAGGCGAACATGTAGAGGCGAAGCGCGGAGGTATGGCGCGGCAGCGTTTCGGCTGACTGGCACGCGGTCAGGCTTTCGCGCGTCGTCCCCAGGCCGGCGTGCCGCTGGGTGTTGATGCGGGCGACGGCGATCGGAGCGCCCGATAGCGTGATCGCGAGGACGACGGCGCCGAGGATCAGGCTGCCTGCAAATGCGAGCCTGGTGCGGTCGATTGAGAGAGTCGTCATTTGCTCGGACGCAGAGCCACCACAGGCGTGCTTGCGCGCGGCAGATCGCCGGCAACTATGCCCCCGTGTAGAGATCGCGTCAAACGCGGGCTTTGCGCCGCTCCTGCCCGGTTCTCCGCCGGGTCAGGCCGCGCAGCGCGTGTTTCTGACTCAGGGCGAGGGCGGAACGACGCCCTCCGGATTGCGTGAAGTTGGAGACGTCGCGGTCTGCGTTTGGGCGCGTGCGAAGAGCGTGCGGGCAGCTCGTTTGACGGGCCGGGTGCGGGCCGGTAGCACTGGGGCAATGACGCGTGTGGTCACAGAGGGGCGCCACGCCGGCGGCGCGAGCGTCGAGCAGAGCCCGGCGACGTTGCTGTCGGTGATCATCCCGTGCCTGAACGAGGCGGTGAACATCGAGCAGTGCGTGAAGGCAGCCTGGCGGGCGATGGATCTCGCGGGGATCGCGGGCGAGGTGATCGTCGCGGACAACGGCTCCGAGGACGGCAGCGCCGAGCTGGCCGAAAGCGCCGGCGCGCGCGTCGTGCACCAGCCCATACGCGGCTACGGCAGCGCCTACCTGGCTGGCTTCGCGGCGGCCCGCGGTGAGTACATCGTCATGGCCGACGCGGACCTCACCTACGACTTCGCCGACATCCCCAGGTTCCTGGCGGGCCTGCAGGACGGCGCGGACATGGTCGTCGGCGACCGCATGTCCAACATCCAGCCGGGCGCGATGCCGTGGCTTCACCGCTACATCGGCAACCCGCTGCTATCGGGCTTCCTGAACGTGCTGTTCCACACGGGCGTCAACGATGCCCACTGCGGGATGCGCGCCGTCCGGCGCGATCGCCTGGAACAGCTCGGATTGCGCACGACGGGGATGGAGTTCGCCTCGGAGATGATCGTGCGCGCGGCCAAGGAGCGGCTCGACATCCGCGAGATCCCGATCGAGTACCACCCGCGCGGCGGCGAATCGAAGCTGTCGAGCTTTCGCGACGGCTGGCGACACCTGCGCTTCCTGCTGCTGCACTCCCCAAACCACCTGTTCATCCTGCCCGGCGCGGTGATCGCGGCGCTCGGGGGGCTCGTCTCGCTGACGGTGCTCGCGCACATCCACCTGCTCCAACGCCACTGGGACGTTCACGCGCTGATCGGTGGGTCGCTGATGCTGATCGTCGGCGCGCAGCTCGTCGGCCTCGGCCTCTGCGCGCACGCCTACGCGACGTACTTCATGGGCGAGCGCGACGCGTGGTTCGACCGCGCGCGCGAGCGCCTGCGACTCGAGCACGGGCTGATGCTCGGCAGCGCCGTCGCACTGGCGGGGCTCGTGATGATGGCCGTGATCGTGATCGACTGGGTCGCGCGCGGTCTCGGTAGCCTGGCCCAGGAACGTGCGGCGATCTTCGCGGCGACACTGCTCGTGCTCGGCATCCAGATCGTGTTCACGTCGTTCCTGCTCAGCATCCTGGGCCTGCGGCGCGTGTGAGGGCGCGCCTGGCTACTTGGCGTTGGCGAAGTAGTCGGCGTTGATCTGCGTGTACTTCTGCCACTCATCCGGAAGCTGGTCCTCCGCAAAGCACGCGTCCACCGGGCAAGCCTCGACGCAGGCGTCGCAATCGATGCACTCCTCGGGATCGATGTAGAGCATCTCGGCAGCGTCGTATCCGGGCTCGTCGGGCGTCGGGTGGATGCAGTCCACGGGGCACACCTCGACACAGGAGTTGTCCTTGGTGCCAATGCACGGCTCGGCGATTACGTAGGCCATTCGCTTCTTTCTAGGGTCGGTTTGCGTGGAAGGGTGGGTGGGAGAGTCAGACGAGACGCATATTGTACGAAGCATGCTGCTGCTTACCGGCGCGACCGGCCTGGTGGGCTCTACGCTGCTCGGGCGCCTGCTGGCCGAAGGCACGGAGGTCCGCTGCCTGGTACGCGATCCCCGCCGGCTGGGCGCCCAGCGCGTGCGTGTGCAGATCGCGCTCGGAGACCTCACCGACCCGCAATCCTTTCGCAACGCGCTGCGCGGCGTGCAGACGGTCGTGCACCTGGCCGCGTCGATCCGCGACCAGCCGCGCGGGTCGATCGAGGAGCTCAACGGGATCGCGACCTGGCGCATGGTCGAGGCGGCCGAGCGCCAGGGAGTCGAGCGTTTCGTGTTCTTCTCGGCGCTCGGCGCCTCCACCCACCACCGCGCACGCCTGCTGCGCGCGAAGGCTCTGGCCGAGCAGGCGGTGCGCGAGTCCGCACTGCATTCGATCGTGTTCGCGCCGTCGATCGTCTACGCCCCCGGCGACCCGTGGCTGACGCTGCTCGAACGCATGGCGCGGCTGCCGGCGATGCCCGTCTCCGGACGCGGTCGCGCGCCGTTTCAGCCGATCTGGGCCGACGATGTCGCCGCCTGCGTCGTCGCGGCGCTGCGCGCGGGCGATGGCGCGCGCCCGCGGTCCTCCACGCACGAGCGCTACGAGCTGGCCGGGCCAGAGACGCTCAGCCACAGCGAGATCGTGCGCACGCTGCTGCGCTCGCTGGGCCGCACGCGCCCGCTGGTGCCGGTGCCGACCGCGATCGTCTCACGCAGCCTGCGCGTGCTCGAGCGCGTCGCGGGCCCGGCGGCGTTCGCCACGTGGGACGAGGCCGAGCTGATGGAGACGGCGATGACCTCGGCGCGGGGCGCCGCCGACGCGGAAGCGCTGGGGGTCAGGCCGCAGCGGATGGCGGCGGTGCTGGGGGGCGCCTGAGCGCCCAAGCTGCGTGCGCTTCCAGCTGCGCGGCGAGCGCGAGCAGCGCGCCCTCCCCGGCCGGACGCCCGACCAGCTGGACCGCCAGCGGCAGCCCGTCGTCTCCCTCGAACAGCGGCACCGAGATGGCCGGCTGGCCGGAGGCGTTGAACACGGGCGTGAACGGCGTGAACAGGCCCGAGCGCGTGAACGTCGCCATCGGTTCGGAGGCGGCGGTGTCGAGCGAGCCGATCGGCAGCGGGCGCTGTGCGAGCGCCGGCGTGAGCAGCGCGTCGTAGGGCGCGAGGAACGCAACCAGGCGCCGCGCGAATGCCTGCAGCTGTACCGCCACGGCCAGGCCTTCGATCGCGCCCAGTTTCTGGATCATCGAGAAGATCGCCCAGCTCATCGGCTCCATGTCAGCGGCCGTCGGCTCGCGGCCGGCGACGACGCCTGAGTAGGCGATCGACAGGGCGATGTGGTTGGAGAAGACCGCACCGAACAGCTCCGAGAGACCCTCGATCTGCCAGGGCGGATCGACCTCCTCCACCTCGTGCCCGAGCGAGCGCAGCAGCTCGGACGCGTCGGCCACGGCGCGCGCGCAGCTCGGGTCGAGCACCGCGTCGGCGATCGGTGGCAGCGTGGTCGCGGCGATCCGCAGGCGGCCCGGGTCCTGCTCGGCGAGCCGGGCGAAGGGATCGCTCGCGGGCGGCGCCCATGTGGCGTCCCCCGGCTCATACCCCGCGAGCACGTCGAGGATCGCCGCTGTATCGGCCACGGTGCGCGTGAGCATGCCGTCGCTGACCAGGGATGAGTCGCCGAGTTCCGGAGCCGATGAGATCCGCCCGCGCGCCGGCTTCAGTCCGACCAGCCCGCAGCAGGCGGCGGGGATGCGAATCGAGCCGCCACCGTCGTTGCCGTGGGCGACCGGCAGCATGCCGCTGGCGACGGCTGCCGCCGCGCCTCCGGAGGAGCCGCCGGGCGTGCGCTCGAGGTCCCAGGGGTTGCGCGTGGGACCGAAGATGCGCGCCTCGCTCACCGGCAGGATGCCGTACTCGGGCAGCGTGGTGGTGCCGACGATCACGAAGCCGGCGTCCTTCAGGCGGCGTGTGACGTTGTGGTCGTAGTCGCACTCGTTCTGGGCCATCAGGTGGCAGCCGTAGGTGAGGCGCAGCCCTTGCGCCGGGCGGTTGTTCTTGATCGCCACGGGCACACCAGCAAATGGGCGGGCATCGCCCGGCCCGATCGCCGCGGCGGTGGCCAGCGCGCGCTCGGCGTCGACCTGGGCGAAGGCGTTGAGGGCCGGGTTCAGTTCTTCGATGCGCTCGAGTGAGATCTGCACGAGCTCGCGCGCTGAGATCTCCCCCGAGTGCACCATCGCCGCAAGCTCCAGCGCGGGGCGGAACATCAGCTCGCCGTCGGACATGGGTTGCAGCGTACCCGCGCGCGAGCAGTCCTGCGAAGATGTGGGTCTGCCCACAAGGCAGCCGGGTGGGCGGGACCCAAAAAGATCAAGCCCAAAAAGATCAAGCCCAGAAAGCGAGTGCCATGAGCGCGGTTCAGTCAGC
>Ga0182024_10015571_pt1 | contig 14535 bp, 14 predicted proteins | sample P32metaG_FD_120480 | JGI IMG/M metagenome (GOLD analysis project Ga0182024, IMG submission 120480) | Permafrost microbial communities from Stordalen Mire, Sweden - P3-2 metaG (Illumina Assembly) | ecosystem: Environmental > Terrestrial > Soil > Wetlands > Permafrost | place: Sweden: Stordalen... | reverse complement strand
GTCAGCGAACTGTCGAGTCCACTGCGATGGAAGAAATACTCCTGTCCATCCTCGGCGGTGATGAAGCCGAAGCCGCGTTCGGCGACGATCTTCTTTACGGTACCAGTCACTCTGGTCTCTCCAATTCCTTCTCGTTATGCAAAACAGACGCAGCGCGTCCGTTCGAGAAGGAATGACGACCACGAGCGATACCCCTCGAGATTCGAGGTGATGCCATCACCATACCCTATTGGGGCGTTGCCAAACCTCATCGGGGCGTTGCCAAACCTCCGGCCCGGCATGCGGGTCGCCTGAAAGCCACTCGGCCTTGCGGCCTGATCGGTCGCCGCTCACAATTCCCGGTGTGGAGGCAGCCGCGTGGGGTTCGTGAGCCGGGCGTTCAAGGGTCGCCCTCGCGACGAGTCTCGAGATGCGCGCCTGCCGCCGGGTCAGTACCTGGTCCACGACTTCCCCGTCCTCTCGGCCGGCCCGACACCCCGCACCTCGCTTGCCGAGTGGACGTTTTCCATCGAGGGCGAGGTGGATGAGGCGAAGCACTGGAACTGGGAGGAATTGCGCAATCTGCCCAGCGAGACGCTGACGCGCGACATCCATTGCGTCACCAAATGGTCGAAGCTCGACACCGCCTGGGAGGGAGTCTCGGTCGACACGCTGCTCGAAGGCGTCGAGACGGCGGCCGACTACGTGATGGCGTTCTGCGACGGCGGGTACACCACCAACCTGCCGCTCGAGGACCTCACCGGCGGGAAGGCCTGGATCGCGTACGCCTACGACGGGCAACCACTCGAGAGCCAGCACGGCGGGCCGGCTCGGCTCCTGGTGCCGCACCTGTACTTCTGGAAGAGCGCCAAGTGGGTGCGCGGGCTTCGCCTGATGAACGAGGACTCGCCCGGCTTCTGGGAGACCTACGGCTATCACATGTACGGCGACCCTTGGCTGGAACAGCGGTACAGCGGCGACTGATCTGGCTCACCGCCGAGGTCGTCGATGTCGTCGATGAGACCCCTCGTGTGCGCAGCCTGGATCTCGCGGTGCCCGGGTGGCCGGGACATCGCGCCGGCCAGCACGTCGATGTTCGGCTGACCGCGGACGACGGATACCAGACGCAGCGCAGCTACTCGATCGCCTCGGCTCCCTCCACCGACGAGCGGCTCACCCTCACCGTCGAGCGCCTGGACGACGGCGAGGTATCGCCATATCTGGCCGGTGAGCTCCGTGCTGGCGACAAGCTCGAGTTGCGGGGCCCGATCGGCGGCTACTTCGTGTGGGAGCCGGCGGCCGGCGGCCCGCTGCTCTTCGTTGCCGGCGGCTCGGGCATCTGTCCCCTGATGGCGATGCTCAGGCTCCGGCAGGCTGCTATGAGCACGGTTCCGGCACGCCTCCTGTACTCCTCGCGCTCGCTCGAGGACGTCATCTACCGCGACGAGCTCGACCGGCTCGGCTCGACGGGCAGCGGCGTGGAGGTGATGCTCACCCTGACCCGCGAGCAACCCGGGACGTGGAACGGCCTTCGCCGCCGCATCGATTCGGAGATGCTGCACGCGGTCGCTTGGCCCCCGGCTGAGCAACCGTTGATCTTCGTCTGTGGCCCGACGCCGCTCGTCGAGACCGCAGCGAATGCACTCGTGAACCTCGGCCACGAGCCGGCTCGCATCAAGACCGAGCGATTTGGTCCAACCGGAGGGTGACATGGAGATGCACGAGCAGCAGCTGAGACTCGACGGCAATGCGGCGGCCGGAATGTTCGAGGACCTCTTTGTTCATGACGTAACCAGTGCTCGCGGTGCGTGCGCAGCGTGCGGCGCTGTTGGTGAGATGGGTGCGCAGCATCTCTACATGACTCCGCTGTCGCCGGGCGCCGTCCTTCGCTGCACATCGTGCGGCGGCATTCTGATGGTGATCGTGCACGCAGGGGGAAGGTTCCGGCTTGCATTGCAGGGTCTCGTCTGGCTCGAGATGCAGGACGCGGCGGTCGCGGGCTCCGGTTAGTCGGGCAGTTCCTCGCCGATGAGGTGCGATGTCGTCGGCTCCGGATCTGACAGGGAGCGCGCGTGGTCCAGGTACGCGGCGTCAGTGCCGGTCAATCGATCCGAGTGCTGGCGCAGGTGCTCTTCCCACGATGCGACCACAAAGAGCTCGACAAACTCGCGTGGCGTCTCACCATCGCGGAAGAGACCCCATTGCGTCGCGCCGGTGCGAAGCCGGGAGAGGCGAACGCGAACCATCGCCTCCAGGAATACAACTTCGCGCTCCGGCGAGATCGTGTAGGTGACCCTGACGACGATCGGTCCCTGGTCGGGCTCGGTGGGCACAGCGAGCTGCGGCTCGGATCGCGCGACGGTTTGCCGGTCCATGCCCACGGTATCGATGAGCGGCCAGATCCTGGTCGTCGCGGCCCCCACGACCATCAACGCCGCGGCAATCAGAAACGCGGGCACCACCCCCTTGGGCGCGGCGATCACGCCCCAGAGCACAGCGCCGATTGCCTGGCTGCCGAACAGCACCGTCAGGTACACGGAGAGACCGCGAGCGCGCACCCACTCGGGAAGGAAGAGTTGTACCGACGCGTTCATCGTCGAGAGCACGGCCATCCATGCAAACCCCGCAGGCAGCAACACGAGGACCGCCACGATGATGTTGGGAACGAGCACGACAATCACCATCACGACTGCGTACACGAGGCTCGACGCCACCAGCAGGCGGTTCGGAGTCAGTCTCGTCCGCAGCTGACCCAGGAGAAACGACCCCGCGACCGCGCCAACCCCGAGCGCGCCGAGGAGCAGGCCATAGCCGCTGGCGTTCATGTGCAGGCGCTGCGTCGCCACCAATGGCAGGAGTGCCCAGAGCGCGCTGCCGGGCACGAGGAACAGCGCGGTGCGAAGGAGCATGCGCCGGATGACCGGCGCATAGCGCACGTACCGTCCGCCCGCGCGGAGGGCTGAGACGAAGCGTTCGGGGAGCTGGCTCGGTGCCTGGGCGTTGGGATGCCAGGCCGCCACCACGATTGCGTAGAACAGAAACGCCGCCGCGTTGATGGCGAAGACCGCGCCGACCCCGATCCGGGCGATCAGCACGCCGGCGATGGCGGGTCCGATGGCGCGCGCGACGTTGACGCTGATCGAGCCGAGCGTCGACGCTGCGGCAATCTGGTTGCGGGGAACCAGGTTGGGGATCAGTGACTGATACGCGGGCAGGGAGATGACCGAGCCGGAGCCGAGCACAAACGTGAATGTCAGCAGCAGGGCCGGTGGCATCTGACCCGCAAACGTCAACACCGTGAGGGCGACGGCGGTCACCGCCATGAAGGTCTGGACTGCCATGAGCAGCAGGCGCCGGTCGAACATGTCGGCAAGCACGCCGCCGACCACGCCGAAGATGACATCGGGGAGCATGTCGGCGGTCTGAACCAGCGCAACCAGGACCGAGGCGTGGGGTTGGTCGACCAGCAGCCACTGCGCCCCCACCGTCTGCATCCACAGACCGATGTTGCTCACCAGGACCGCGAGCCATATCGCCCGAAACACGCCGATACGCAGCGGCGACCAGGTCGAGGCGTGCGCAGCTGGGTCGGACGTCGTGGGAACGTCGCTCACGGAGCCGACACAGTAGCCCTCGGGGCGGGGGGCGACAAGCGGGCTCGCCCCGAAGCCGGGTGCGGCAGCCTCATCATTGACTGATGGGTGACGCTGCCGGGGAGTGGCTGGCTCTGCCGTACGAGGAGTGGCGCGACACTCGGGACACCCTGCACATGTACGCGCAGGTGATCGGCAAGCTCCGGCTCGCGCTCAGCCCCTTCGAGCCGGGCTGGGCGAACGTCGCCCTGTACGTCACTCCGCGGGGATTGACCACCTCACCGGTGCCGTTCGGCCTGCGCACCTTCGACGCCGAGCTGGATCTTCACGACCACGCCCTCGTGCTCCGCACCAGCGACGGCCAGACGGAACGCCGCCCCCTCGGCGGGGCGGTGGCAGACTTCTACCGCGACGTCATGGATGCGCTGCAGCGCATGGGGATCGACGTCAGCATCTCGGTGAACCCGTCAGAGGTGCCGGATCCGATCCCCTTTCCTGAGGATCGCACTCATGCCACCTACGACGCCGTGTACGCCGAGCGCTTTCATCGCGTGCTGTCGATGGTTGATCTGGTGATGAAGGAGCATCGCGCGCGGTTCCGGGGCAGGACGAGTCCGGTGCACTTCTTCTGGGGGACGTTCGACCTCGCCCTGACTCGATACTCGGGCCGGCTCGTCGAGCCGCTGCCTGGCGCCATCAGTCATTTCGGCTCGGACGCGGAGATGATCTGCGCCGGTTGGTGGCCAGGCGATCACCGACTCGCGTCGCCCGCCTTTTTCTCCTACGCGTACCCGGCGCCCGACGGCATTGACCAGGTCAGGGTCCAACCCGATGCCGCCGCGTGGACCTCCACAGCGGGCGAGTTCCTCTTTCCATACGACGCGGCACTCTCGACCGAGGATCCGTCTCGCGCCATCCGCGAGTTCCTCGCGACGACATACGAGGGCGCGGCGAAACGCATGGGGTGGAGCGGTGAGCTGACAGCATTGGTCGAACCAACGTCTCTTTCCAATGACGGCGATCCAAGGAGCTCCACATGACCGAAGCCTGCCGGCACCTCGACCAGATCCACGATGTCACCCCGTCGGGCGCCGGTTGCGTCGACTGCCTGGCCGCGGGACGCCACGATTGGGTGCACCTGCGTGTCTGCCAGGAGTGCGGGCATGTCGGTTGCTGCGACAACTCGCCGGGGAAGCACGCGACCGCTCACTTCAAGACAGTCGGTCACCCGATCATCCGCTCGTACGAACCGGGTGAGGACTGGTACTACTGCTACATCGACGACCTGACGTTCGAGCTCGAGGATGCTCCCCCGGCTCCGTCGCATCCGTAGGGGCGACGGCACGAGTCACGGCGCCGATGACGGGGTGCCGTCCACCGCACGGTAGGCGGCGCCAAGCGTCGTGGCAAGCGTGCGGTGCGCCGGACTTGTGCCGACGAGGATTGACTGCGATGGGTCGACGCCGGAGGTCCGCGCGAACGCCAGGATGAGCCCGGGCAGTGGTGGCCGGCACCAGCACGCCGGTGCCCCGCCCGGGTGAGGGCACAGCGCGCCGGTCACCGGACCGTTCACGTGCGCCGCAACCCGCGCAACGTCCTCGTCGAGCACACCCGCGGCCGCGTCCGGTCGCCAGTCGAAGATCAGGTGCACGGCGTCAGGAGCGGCAGACGCGATCGCGCCTTCCCACCCGGAACGGGTCAGCGCCGCGGCAGCGACGAACACCGCTGCCGGCGCGTCGCTCAGCTGAGACGACGCTCGCGGCGAACGTTCAAATCGAACGCGTTCCACTGAGATGAAACCCTCGTCGGGCGAGGGCGGCTCCAGCTCGCGGAAGGCGCGCATCTGCCGCGTCGGGCTGAGGAGCCCGGGCTCGCCCCGTGCCTGCTCCTGCAACTGCTCGGGAATGGGAAGGGAGCCGAACCGGTCGAGCAGACGCTCGACAAGATTCACCTGCGCCTGAGCGAGTGGCGCGTCGATCCAGATGCAGCGAACCGCGGCACCGTGCCGCGAAGCCACCCCGATCACGTGGCTCCGCAATGCGCGGCTGAGGTACGTGTTGTCGAGAACGACTCGGCGCACGCCCGACGCCAGCGACTCTCCGAGCACGTCACTGAGCTGGCGGAGGGAACCGCCGCGCTCGTCACGGTTCAGGCGAACGTAGCCGTCGGCAACGTAAGCCTCGGCCTGGCGGCTCTTCCCGGCGCCGGGGACACCCATGATCAGGACGACCTCCGCATCGTCGCCGGGTGACGTCACGCGCGACGGTTCTGGTTGCGGCCATCGCAGAGCGGTCGCGAGCACGACTCGGTCGGCCGGTGCGAACTCGAGGCTCGCCGCCCGGGCAGCCGAACGGGCGGTTTCCGGCCGGCGCGCTCCGGGAATCGGCACCACGGCAGGGGACAGGTCGAGGAGCCATGCGAGCGCGACCTCTTCCGGAGTGGCACCGCGAGCGCGTGCGATCTCCGCGAACTCCGGGCGTCGTGCGATTGCATGCGCGCGGCGCGGTCCGCCGAGAGGCGAATGGGCGATCACCGCGATTCCGCGCTCCCCGCAGAAGTCGATCAACCCTCCTCGGACCGCGCGGTCGTCGAGCACGCTGAGCGCAACCTCGATGGCGCTGACCTCGACAAGGTCGACCGCGTCCTGGAGCTGGCGGCGGTTGACATTCGAAAGGCCCACGTGGGCGACGAGCCCTTCGTCGAGCAGCCGCGCGAGTGCTCGCACCGAGGTCGGCCACGGTGTCCGCGGGTCAGGGGCGTGGATCAAATAAAGATCGATGGGCAGGCCGTCCAGGGCCGCGAGGCTGGACTCGCAATCGGCACGGATCGCCCTGGCCCGACCGTCAGGGATCCACGCGTTTGCCACCCGGGTCATGCCGCCTTTGGTGACGATCCTCGCGCGCCGGTCGGCGCCGCACGTGCGCAACGCGCTTGACAGGAGTCGCTCGTTCTGTCCATTCGCCGCATCGTCGCCGTACGCGTGCGCGGTATCAAAGATGGTGATCCCGGCCTCAGCGGCGGCGGCAATGGTCTCGGACGCCGCATCGTCACCGGCTGACGCCGGCAGGCGCATGCAGCCGAGGCCGATACGGAGTTCCAGGGTCTCGAGCCAGCGCTGACGGTTCAGGCCTCAGAGGGTACGGCACAGCGCGGTGCTGAGACGCGAGGCTTTTGGTCCCAGCAGCACCCCTTCATCTCTGTTAGCCGACTCGCCGGTAGCTCCGCACCGCCAACGGGACGAACACGATCAGCGCGCCCGCCAGCCACACCACGCTCTCCCAGAGTGCCGGGTTCAGCGGAAACGCCGGGCCGCCCAGCGCCATCGAGCGCATCGCGTTGATGACGAGGGTCACCGGCTGGTTGTTCGCGAAGACCTGCAGCCAACTCGGCATCGTCGAGACCTGGACGAAAGCAGAACTCACGAATGTGAGCGGGAATATCCAGATCAGACCGAAGGCCTGCACCGACTCCTCGTCCTTGATCGCGAGTCCCACGAACGCCGAAACGGAACAGACGGCGATGCCGAACGCCTCGGCAAGGAGCACCATGCCGATCGCGCCGGCCACCCCGTTCTGAAAGCGGAAGCCGACCGCGTAGCCGACGCCGATGATCACCAGAATCACGATCAGCATCCGTATGGAGTCGGCGATCAACCTGCCGGCAAGCACAGCGGAGCGGGCCATGGGCATGGCACGGAAGCGGTCGATGACGCCCTTGGTTGCTTCCTGCGCGAGAGCGATCGCAGTCGCGAAGGTTGCGAATGCCGCGGTCTGGGCGATGATGCCCGGCATCAGATAATTCACGTACCCGCCCGCACTCGCCGTATGGATGGCGCCGCCGAACACGTATCGGAAGAGCAGCACGAAGATCACCGGCTGCACCACGGTGAACACGATGTACGCGGGAACGCGCAGCCACACCAGGAGATTGCGGCGCGTCATGACCAATGAGTCGCTGATCGCCCAGCGGGCCATCTGAACTGCGCTCGGCCGAATCCTGGTGTTGAGCGGCTCTGCGATTGCGGTCATGACGGCACTCCTGCGGCGGGGTTTTTGCGTGCTTTGCTCCCGGTCTCCGGCGCCGCCTCGGTTGCGTGACCGGTGACCGCCAGGAAGACGTCGTCAAGCGAAGGCCGGTGCAGCGCAAGGTCCTCGGTCACGACACCTGCGGCATCCAGGCGCCGCACGGCTTCGACGAGCGCCGTCGACCCGCGGCTACCGACTGCAACCTTGAGGCGCCTCGTCGCCGCCTCGACGGTCGGCGCGGAATCCGACAGTCCGGCGACCGCCGTGACGGCGTCGTCGATCCGGCTTCGGTCGGGCACCGTGAATTCCAGGAGATCGCCCCCGACCTGGTCCTTGAGCTGATTTGGCGTCCCCGAGGCGATAACCCGGCCGTGGTCGACGACGACGATCGTGCTCGCAAGCTCATCGGCCTCGTCGAGGTACTGCGTCGTCAACAACAGGGTCGTGCCGCGGCCGACCAGCTCCCGGATGATGTCCCACATCCCGAGGCGCCCATAGGGGTCGAGGCCCGTGGTCGGCTCGTCGAGAAAGAGCACGGACGGCTCGGCGACGAGGCTTGCCGCCAGGTCGAGCCGCCGCTGCATGCCGCCCGAGTAGGTCTTCGCGGGGCGGTCGGCGGCGTCCGCGATATCGAATCGCTCGAGGAGCTCGGCGGCCCGTCCCCGGACGCTCGATCGCGGCATGTGGTTGAGGCGCCCCATGATCTCGAGGTTCTCACGCCCGGTCAGCTCGAGCTGAATCGCCGTCGACTGGCCGGCAAGCCCGATCCGGCGGCGGACGGCGGCGGCGTCCCGGACCACGTCGTAGCCCTCGATGATGACCCGGCCCGAATCCGGGCGCAACAGCGTGGTCAGGACGCGAACCGCGGTGGTCTTGCCGGCGCCGTTGGGTCCGAGCATGCCGAGCACGCTCCCTCGAGGAACCGCGAAATCGATCCCGCGCAGCGCATGCACCTTGCCGAAGGACTTGTGCAGCGCGGCGACCTCGATGGCGAAATCGGCGTTGGTGAGAGTCATGGACGCACGAGGATAGGGCAAGCGGGCCGAACCGCCACCTGCGGCTTCGGCGCTGGAGGAAGTCCAGCTTCGCGAGGATGGCTTCCGTGGCTGTATGCCATTCTCAATGGGTGGCGTATCACGTCTCCGCTGACGAGTTCGAGCGCATCGCCGCCGAGGCGCTGGAGAGCATCCCGCCGGCGCTTCGCGCCCAGATGGATGCCGACAACCTGCTGATAACCATCCAGCAGGACGCCACCGAGGACGACCGGGGCGGAGGGATCGACCAGCGTGTGCTCGGTTATTTCCAGGGCAGCAGCGAATCGACGTTCAGCGCGACCGGGTATCCGAAGCGGATCGTGCTGCTCCAGCATCACATCGAACGGTGGTCCAGGACGCGTGAGGAACTGGTCGACCAGGTGCACGACACGGTGCTGCACGAAGTGGCCCACTACTTCGGCATGAATCACAACGACATCGAGCAGACTCGACTGCACCACTGAGGAGCGGCGATGACCGGCGAACCAGATCCCAATCAGCTGGACGATCGATCCGGCGTGATCACCAAACGGAGTCCGCTGTCGGTAGACGACGCGGTGGCGCGTCTCCTGGCACTCGTGACCTCGAAAGGGATGAAGGTCTTCGCGGTGATCGACCACAGCGGCGCCGCCGCCGGCGTCGGGCTGACCCTACGGGATACCAAGGTCGTCGTCTTCGGCTCACCACTGGCTGGAACGCCGGTGATGCAGGCCTCACCGCTCGCCGCCCTCGATCTGCCGCTCAAGGTCCTGGTCTGGGCGGACGGGAGCCAGACCAAGGTCAGCTACACCGCTCCGAGCGCGCTTATGGCGCGCTACGCGCTGACCCCGGAGTTGGCCGCGCAGCTCGCAGGGATCGACGCCCTGACCAACGCCCTCGTGGCGGCTTAGGAGGAACCGCGCTGCGATTTCGGGGCCGTTCCGGGATTGCTCGCAGGCACCGACCCTCCAGAATAGCATCGCACGCGCTTGTAGCCTGATGCTGTCGACGGCAGCCGATGCTGGCTCCGCGACCGTCATGAGGCAGGTAGTGAGACGAGGCAATGACCCAGTGCGCCCGTCATCACGGGACCGTCACTTCTGGCTGAACAGCGTGGCCGCCGTCCTGTTGACGCTCGGTGTGGTCGCTGCCATTGTCGGCCTGCATGCCTGGTCGAGTCAGAGTGAGCGGGCCGCGCAATCGATCGGCTCGCTTCGCACCGCGATCGCAGTCGAACAGGAGGGGATCCTCGACTCCCCTCGTTTGACAGCGACCCGTCAGGCCGAGGCGAATGACGCCCTACTGCTCGTTCAAGCAACCGAGACGTCGACCGCGACCCGGGGCGTGATCGCCGGGATGACCGCCATCTACCAGCTGGCAGTCTCCGACGAGATATATGCCCTGCGTCGAGGCGACGTCCTTTCGGCGGATACCCTGAATGTCGCACTTGGCGATCCGGCCTTCACGGCGCTCGACGGCACGCTGGCGACCGTCAGCGAGGCGGAGACATCGAGTGCGGCACGTGGTGTGACCATCGCTTTCGTCGCCTCGATCGGTATTGTCACCGGTTCGGGTGTCGTCACCCTGCTCTTTGGGGTGGTCGCGCGCCGCAGACGCGCCGCGATCGCCGCACAAATAGCGATGTCAGCGGCCCTGATATCCGAGGCGCGCGTCACCTCGACACGCGAGGAGACGTTCAGATCGCTGTTCGATGAGAATCCGCAGGCGATGATGGTGACCAGGCTGCCGGCACTCATCACCGAGGACGGCAACCTGACCTTTCTTGCCGTCAACAATGCCGCGATCGCGATGTATGGGTACAGCCGTGCTGAGTTTCTAACGCTCACCCTCGCGGAGATACGCCCCGCCGAGGATCGGGCGCTGCTGCGTACGAACCTGCATGCCATGCGGGGAGGACGCACGCACTTCGATGGCATTCGCCACGAAATCAAGAATGGCGGTGTGCTTGACGTCGAGATTGACACACGCGAAACCATCTTCGAGGGCGAGTCGGCGATGATCGTTTGCTCGACCGATGTCACCGACCGTACCCGCCTGCAGCGCGAGCTCGAGCACCAGGCATTTCACGATGCGCTCACCGGCCTGCCGAACCGTTCGCTCTTCGGAGATCGCCTTGAACATGCTCACCAGCGTCTCGCCCGCGGGACCGGCTGCTACGCGGTCCTGATGCTGGACCTTGACAACTTCAAGACGGTCAACGACGGCCTGGGTCACGCCGCCGGCGATGCGCTCCTGCTCGAGGTGTCGCGCCGGTTGTCGGCAGGAATCCGAGCCGGCGACACGGCTGCGCGTCTCGGTGGTGACGAATTTGCGATCCTCCTGGAGGATCTCGCCGATCCCGCTGCGGCTTCGCGTGCGGCGGAGGGCATCCGCGAACTCCTGCGCGCCCCGTTCGCCGTCGCCGGACGATTCCTCACGGTCAGCGCAACCATCGGCGTGGCCACGTCATCGGGTGGTGGGGCAGCCACCGACGTCGTCCGCAACGCGGATGCGGCGCTGTATGCGGGTAAGGCTGACGGCAAGGATCGTCACGCGATCTTTTCCGAGGACATGCATGTCACCGCCATCGAGCGGCTCACCCTCGAGCAGGATCTGCGGGCAGGTATCGGTCGCGGTGAGCTCGTGCTCCTGTATCAACCGAAGGTGGATGCCCGAACCGGGCACATGGCCGGCGTCGAGGCGCTCGTCCGGTGGAATCATCCCCTTCGTGGCCTGATCGCTCCCGACCAGTTCATCCCCATCGCAGAGCAGAGCGGGCTCATCAACGACCTCGACACCTGGGTGCTGTCGACCGCGTGCCGACAGGCTCAAGCCTGGGCCACGTCCGCGGTCGGCGCCGTGCCCGTGGCGGTGAATGTCTCGGGACGGAACCTGGTGAGCTGCGGGCTCATCGATCGCGTTCTCGCCGCGCTCAAACAAACGGGGCTGGACCCGAGGCTTCTCGAGCTCGAGGTCACCGAGAGCGCCGCCGTACCCCAGCAGGGCGAGGCGCTCGACCTGCTTCAGGGCATCCGCGACCTGGGCGTGCGCATCGCGATCGACGACTTCGGCACCGGGTATTCGGTGCTCAGCCGCCTGCAGGGTTTCCCCGTGGACACGCTCAAGATCGACCTGTCATTCGTTCGCTCGATCGCCTCGGAGCATGTCAGCGCACCGATCGTCGACGCGATGATCGCGATGGGGCTCAGCCTCGGCCTGAAGATCGTGGCCGAGGGGGTTGAAACCGAGGTGCAGCGCGAGTACCTGGTGAAGCGCCATTGCACCGAGCTTCAAGGCTATCTGATCAGCCGTCCGATCACGGCGGACGAAGTGGTGGCACGGTTCCGGCCAGCGGCGGCACTCGTCGCCGCCGCGTAGGGGACTACGCCCCCGAAGCCTCCAGCGACCGGCGGAAACGGCGCTTCTTCGCTGCGTACATCGCGGCGTCCGCGCGTCCTGTGACGGTGGCGAGCGACTCGCCCTCGCGTGCGGTGGCAGCGCCGAAGGAGAGCTGCAGCGCCGACACCTCGGTCGCCTGGATACGGCGGATGGCGGCGCGGACGCGGGAGAGGTAACGCCCGGCCCCATGCTCGTCAGTTTCGGGCATGAGTATCAGAAACTCGTCACCCCCGACCCTGGCGATGCGATCCGACCCTCGAGCGTGCCTGCGGAGGAGGTTGGCGGCGGCTCGGATCAAACGGTCGCCGGACTCGTGCCCGTAGCGGTCGTTGACGGACTTGAGATTGTCGAGGTCCGCGCTCACGATCGTGACCGACCGCGCGTATCGACGGCGCCGGGCTTCTTCCGCCACGACATGCTCGTCCCAGGCGGCGCGGTTCTCCAGCCCGGTGAGCGGATCGATGCGCGCCTGACGCGCGAAACGGTCGCGGTCCGCAGAGAGCTCTTCGCGCGAGATCGCCTGCACGAGGAGCGATTCGGCCACCTCGGCGAGCGCGTATCCGATGCGCTGGCACAGGTTGGTGAAGCCGCGAGCGCGCGTGGCCGCGTGAGCGACCACGAGTACCCCAAAAGGCTTTGGACGCCCGATCGGAACGGCGAAGCGCGCGACCAGTCCCCGATCGCGCCCGAGTGCATCGCCCGCCGCTGCCTCCAACTCCAGCTCCACGAACGCTCCCTGCTCAGCGCGTTCGAACAAGGTGATGAGCGTGCTTCGGATCGCCGCGGCATCGAGCTGCTCTGACCAGTTCCGGGTCACCACCTCAGCGACCAGGCTGCCGTTGCAGTGCAGCAGCACCGCACCCACCTCGCACGCGAGCGGCTCGGCAGCCTTGCCGGCGATATGGCGCGCAGTCTCAACCACGAGCTCGGGTCGATATTCGATGAGGTTGCGGATGGCATGGGCGACCTCGAGCTCATCGGCGAGCAGCTTCGCCGGGGACACCTTCTGGATCACTGCGACGAGGTGCGCCGCAGCGGGGACCAGCGCGGCATCGGGGTCGGGCGAGGGCTCGTCACCGCCGAAAACGACGAGATGCTCGCCGCCCACCGGAACCAGGACGGCGTGCTTCGCCCAGTACGGGCCGATGACTCGGACCGGCTCGCCGGCGCTGTCAACTCTCGCCGGCCGGCTTGAGCCGTGGACCCGCGTCGCGAGCGGCTCCTCCTCAAGCGTCAGATCAACGATGCCGGTCCATACGGCACCGCGTCCGCTCCCACCGACAAGACTGAACCCGGCCGGTGAGATGTGAAAGATCAGCGTGTCTTCGGACATGCGCGGAGATTCATCCCTTCTTGCATGGTTCCTTCGGCTCCCCGAGGCGAGATGCGCTCGCGGGCCCGAGTCTCACATATTGGGACTGGGTACGTTCGCCATCGGCGCGCACGTCGCCTTTCGGTGCGATGCCGAAGGCGAGATGAACGACGCCGTGGTCGATGGATCGGCTTGCACGTCCCATCGCCACGGCCTTGAAGACCTTGAGCATCCGCCGGTTGTCGATGAGCGTATCCGCGCTGAAGCGCCTGATGCCCTGGGCCGCGGCGTACCTCGCCAGATGCCAAAGGAGGAGTGTCGCCAGCCCACGACCCTGGTGCGCGTCGGCGACCGCAAACGCCACCTCGGCCTCGTCGCCACACGCAAGTTGCTCGTAGCGGCCGACGGCGATCATGTCGTCGCCCAGGAATGCGACAAATGCCATGCGGCCGTGATAGTCGACGGTGGTGAAGTGGCTGACCTCGAGGTCGGTCAGCTCCGACCGAGGACCGAAGAAGCGAAAGTAGACGCTCTGCTTGGACTGGCGTGCGAAGAACACGCGATGCGCTGTCGCATCGCCGGGTTTGATGGGACGGATGTGCACGGAGCCGCCATCCGCGAGCACGGCGTTGATCGCCCACGCCGACGGAGAGCTGGTGGTTGTGTTCATAGACATACCCTTGGTATTCATCGTGGATCTGCGTGCTGCCCGTGGCCAGAGGACAAGGTCACGAATGGCGGGGGCTGTTCGACCGGAGCCAGGCGACTGGTCCTGTGCGAGCCAGCGCAGAGTCGGGACCAACGGCGACTGCCTCTGATGCCAAAGGCCCCTGGTATGCGCCCCGGCAGCACGACTACGTTCATCAACACACACCAACTCGACCCGGAGGAACTGATGAAAGCCGCAGTCGTTCGTGATTTCCGTCAACCACTCGTCATCGAGCATCGTCCGGTTCCGACACCGGGCCATGGCGAGATCGTCGTCCGCATCGAGGCCTCGGGGCTCTGCCACACCGACATTCACGCAGCGCATGGCGACTGGCCCATAAAGCCGACCCTCCCGTTTGTGCCGGGCCATGAGGGCGTCGGCATCGTGACGCGCGTCGGAGCCGGGGTGACCCGCGTCAAGGAAGGTGATCGTGTCGCGCTTCCATGGCTCGGCTACGCGTGCGGCACCTGCGAGTTCTGCGTGTCCGGATGGGAGACGCTCTGTG
>Ga0182024_10015570_pt1 | contig 14536 bp, 19 predicted proteins | sample P32metaG_FD_120480 | JGI IMG/M metagenome (GOLD analysis project Ga0182024, IMG submission 120480) | Permafrost microbial communities from Stordalen Mire, Sweden - P3-2 metaG (Illumina Assembly) | ecosystem: Environmental > Terrestrial > Soil > Wetlands > Permafrost | place: Sweden: Stordalen... | reverse complement strand
GCCCGCCTGACCTGCTGCCCCGGGACCAGCCATACAATGGTCCTGCCTGCCCCCATGGTCTAGCGGTTAGGACGCCTGCCTTTCACGCAGGAGATCGCCGGTTCGAGTCCGGCTGGGGGTACTGGCCGGATCGCCCGTAACCACGGGCTTCTCGCCTCGCCGCGCACAGCCAAGCGCGCTCCGCCATGCCGCTGATGGGGCCCTCACGGGGCCACCGGCACAAGAACGACCCCTGAAACGGGGTCAATCAGCGCACTTTTCGGCAGCGCGCGCAGGCCTCCCGGGAGCGTGCGATGTCGCAGCGTGACGAGTTCATCGCGCACGCGCTAAGGGTTGCGGCCGCCAGCTCGTCACGCGCCGCGCGCGTCAGTGCGGCTGCAGCGCTGGCCCAGCGAGGGTCGCGGCGGGACCGTCTCGCGCGTCTTCCGATCCAGCGCGCACTCGGCGTCGAGTCTCTGTTCGCGCCCGCCCGCTGTGCGCTGGCTGACGGCCTAGTCGCCCTTGCGACCAATGGCCCGGACGTTCGCAGCTCCACCGTCCTGGTCAGCTTCACGCCCGCCGAGCGTGACCGCCCCCGCGAGCTTGCGGCCGCAGCACAAGTCGATGTGGCCGAGCTTCTCCGGCGACAGGCGTTCCAGCCTCGCGGCCGGGGAGTCCCCTCAGGAGTCGTGATGCCTCCGTAGATGCCGCGCCACTCCAGCGGCCCTGTCCGCTGACTTGGAGTTGACGCTCCATGTCAGCGGTGCCGGTCGATCCTCGATAGCGGGCTCGTGATCCCGCGCATCCGGCTCACCAAATCCCCTCAACAGGAAGGTGGGCCGGAGGTTACCAGCCGGCCTGGCGGATCCACAAGGCCCGCGCAGCTCCCTGCGGCCTAAACGCGCTCCCCGCGCTCTCGCCGTCAAGTGCCGACTGTCAACGCGAGCTTCGCGGATGGCGGCGCTGGCGTTGGAAGTCAGCACGACACCCGCGGCGGCAAGGCTCCTCCGCTTCCCGCGTGACATCGACATGGTGCACGCGATCGCGCACGCACTAGAGCTCACCGCGGCGGACCTGAAAGACGGCCGCCACGAACGGCTGGTCAACCACATCGTGCAGATGGTCTCCTACTTTCACCGCACGGCTCGCGCTACTGGAGTCCCGCACGGAGCATCAACACGTCGGCAGATCGCAAAGGGCGCTGGCTGGGAAGACGGAGGTGGTCGCCACAAGAATCTCGTGCGCTCCCAACGTCGCTGGGAAGACATCGCCTACGACGCTGGCCTCCTGCGGATCGTCGGCGCACAGGGTGGCCTCGCATGGCAACTGATGGACGGATGGCAGGAACACGCGGCACCGGAGGACTCTGGCCACCCAAGACGGCACGAAACCCGTCGGCAGGCACGGCAGCGACGAGTCGCGCCCTGGAAGCGGCGTATCGGCAACCGAACCCGCCGGTCCTTTCAACGAGGGGTCTGCCGCCTTGGAACAAAACAATTGCCACCCCCTAGGAACTCCCCTCCTACGGAGGGTCGTTCAACAGAAGCCCTGGGAATCATCGAACGACTTGAAAAGGCATTCGAACAGGCCAACGGCGCGGCATCGAAGGGAGTGGGCGAGCTGCCAGCGGCCCTGGAGCGCTATGAGGCCGCCTGTGCCCGACTCGTGGCCGGCTCTGGTAGTGCGGGGACAGCCGCCCGGCCTGTCGAGCGGCTGATCGACGACATCGAGAGGGAGGTCACAGACCGAGCTGCCGCCGGGAAACCCCGGATCGGAGCGCTGGCATGGTGGGCGCCGCGAGTCGACGGATGGGCACGCGGCACAGATCGACGGCGACGAGCCGACGCCAGGCTTGCGGCGCAGAAGCAGGCCAAACAGAAGCGATTGGACGCCTTTATGACGGCCTACCGCGAGTGGACCAGCAACAGTGCGGGAGCGAATTACTCTCAGTTCTATCGGCGCTATTGGGCGACGCTGAGCGCTGAAGGCACGGCGGGAACGGAGAGGGCGAGCTTCGGTGGCGTTGGCCACGGCCGGACTCGACGCATGCTGCCGAGCGGCGCTGCCAGCCGTCGGGCCGTGAGTCGCCCGACGGCGCCGTCTGCTGAGTTCCTGAAGGCCTATGAGGAATGGCAGGCGGCGGGCGACGGAAGACCATTCCGTATGCCGTAAGCCCGGCCCCAGTGAGAAGGAGGCTGGGGACAGGAATGGCCTAGCGTCGCTTACCGGGGTGATTTAGAACTGTCTTTCAGCCGGTGTCACGGGCTGCGTGGCGATTCCTTTGGTCGCCATGGGAGTAGCCGGCGTGTTAACAGTGGGACGATCGCTCCCCGTGATGCGATCGTCGGGACGAGCACGCCGCCGCCGATCGCGGGCGTGGCGAACGAGGTGTCTGGCACTCGCACTCTGCGGCCGCTTCCTGGTCGCCGACGCAATCGTGAGTTTCTCCGGAAGCCGCGATCGATGCGATCGTGCCCGATGAGTCCGCTCCCCGCGCCAGACGGCGCAGGCGGCGAGTGGGGCCGAACCCGCGTAGTTCGTGCCTCTGCGCCCCTGATGCGTACGATTTTCGATGCGGCGACACCGGAGCGGGGATTTAGAATCTTCCTGTGGGCTTCTTCCAAAGTAAGGATGATCGCCGCCGCGAATTCCGGAAGGAGCAATGGCGGAAGCGCGTTGACGCCGAAATGCGCGCCGCTAAGGAGGCCAAAAAACAGGCACGCCAATCCCGGAAGGCCTGGCAGGAGAAACAGCGGGCTGCCAAACAGGATCTCAAGCGAGAAAAGGAAGCCGCCAAGCAGATAGCGGCGGACACACCGCCCGAGCAGCAGGGCGCGAGTCGCCTAGCAGGGTCCAGCGAGGCGCGCGCCGTGTATCCCGCCTATGGGATGGCGTGGGCAGTTGTGTTCCAATGCGCTGACGGACCAAACGCGCTCGGCGGTCGGTACTCGACCGAGCACGAGGCAAAAGCGGCGGCCTCGAAGGTGAAGCGGGTGAAGCTAGGCGCCAGTTCCAAGGCGGTGGGCGGGTACTTTGTTGTACGTGTGTCGGGAGACTCCCGATGGGCAGTGATGTACGACCTCGGCGGCGGCAAGGAGTGCCTCGGCAATGGTCGGTGTCCGACGCCTGAGGAAGCCAATGCGATGGCGTCCGCGACGAGGGTCACGACCATCGCTGGTGTGCCGCACAATGTCTGCGGATATAAGCTGATCGACGGCGACGCCGGGCCATGGAAGCTCACCGCTTTCTGCGAGGACGGAAGCGAGCACACACTGTGCGGGCGCTACGAGAGCAAGGAACTTGCGACGCGAATCGCCACTACTCTGCGCACCGTTGCCAGTTCGTCCGGCTCGGAGAGGGTCGTGCGTCGCGCCCGGGTTTTTAGGGAGGGCGCGCCCGGGGAGCGAGCGAGCCAGCGCTGGCTTAACCAGGTAGCAATCGCACTCACCCACCTCGGCTTTACCGAGAGAGCGCGCAACACGGGCCGCGTTCTCGGCGGCGTCCCGGTTCTCGATGACATCACGTTCGATTGCAACGCATTTTCCTTGGTCATCGGCGCGTTCGAAACCGACGAAATGGCTGCTGACGCTGAGCTCGCACTCAACGCCAAGCCTGAGCTCAGCGACGCGTTGTCGCGTGGGCGCTATGCGCTGAGGAGCGACGATCGACTCCTGTACACGGCAAGCGGACACGAGCGAGTAGTCGACGAGTTCCTACTGGAGGACGTGGTCCTCTGCGTCGGCGAGATCGACCGGCCCCCGATCGACGAGCCAGACTGGATAGATGTCACGATGCTCGGCGAGAACCGCCTCTGGGCCAACGACGAGGCTGGCCACGAGAGTTGGTCAGGCTCGGTGTCGTCTGAGACGGGGACGCCCCTACGAGAAAGTGACGGGCTGGCAACGTCCGCGACCCCGGGGCGAGTTCCGCTTGAGTTTCCTCCCATCTCAATTCCTGACGATCTACGTTTCGAGCAACGGTTCTCTGCGGCCGTCCGGCTTGCGCGGAAGCCCGCCGCGCTGTCTGGTCTTGAGGAGTCGTACTACGGTGCGCTCGCGGAGCTAGAGAGCGGCGACTCTCGGGCGGCGCTCGTTGCCCTTCGCTCGGTCATTGTGGCTGACGACCGGTCGCAATTGCCCTCTGCGAAGGTGCTTGCGGCTCTGCTCAGCCTCCAGCTCGGCAATGTTGCCACGCCGACTGCGCTCTTCACCGCGTGCAGGGTCTACGAGCCAGATCCATTTGCCAACTGCGTAATCGAGGATTGTGCGCTCCAGATCCCACCCTTGTTGAGACTTTCGAACACACTTTGCAACCCATGCCTTGCGCTCGGCCTCGCCACAGTTGGGGCAGACCTTAGCGTCGGACGGCTCGCCGAAGCGGCAAACGGCCTTGAGGAGATGAAGCGACTTGCAGATGGCGCTCCGCGGGCACGGTCACGGGGTGCACATCCAGCGGAGCTGACGGTTCCCGTCGGCCGAGACCCGGACGGGCGGCTGGTTCTTTGCTGCCTAGGCAAGACAGGGCATCTCCTGATTCGCACTCCCGGCCGCCCGCCGGGCACGCAAGCGATTGACAGAATCGCCTCATGGGTGCTGCGCCGACTGACTCCCGACGAGCTTGCATTTGTCCTCGTTGACTTGGAGGGCACTGGACTCGCTCGTTATGAAGGTCTACCGCACAACCTCGGTCGCGTGGTTCATGATGTTCACGGCGCGCGTGCCTGTCTACGCTGGCTTGTAGAGGAGCTCGACGCTCGTTCTGCGCTCCTCGCTCATCACGGGTGTCAGAACCTGAGTTCGTACAACGTCGAAGCACCCGAGGGTCGTGTGCCCATGTGCTTATGTGTTGTGCACGGAGCGGGAGCCACGTTGAGGGGACCCAACAGCGAGGCGACTGACTTGATCCGCCGTCTCCTCCACGAAGGTCCTCGCTCCGGCATCCACCTCGTACTTACGATCGCCACCCCAGGCGGCCAAGCAACCGGAGACCTCCTGGAGGATTTCGGCGCCTGCGTCACCATAACCCAGAGCGACGCAGACGGGCGCCGATACCAAGGACAGTACGAGGAAGGCGCTACCCCGGTAGCCGTGACGCTGGAGCCGGTCGCTCGTCGCGAACTCGACGAGCTATGCCTGCACTGGCGTTCACAGGACGGGGACGAGCCGCCGGGACATTGGCGCCTACCAGGCAGCAGGCCGGATGGAATTGACGACTTGCTGCTGGCGATCCACGCAGCGCTTGGTCAGCAAGACTTTACGTCGTTGCCCATCACTTGATCGCCACACGGTGAGTGGACCGGGCCAGGGCAAGAGGGCTACTGATTGAGTCGGATCTTACCCGTAAGATGCGGTAACAGGAATGTGAGAACGGCTAACGGATACCAGGAGGCCGGACTACATGATCTCGCGCGGCGATTCGCAGCTGCCGGTCCGCCACCCGTGGGGCGCAGGAGAATTGGAGTCTGTCCTTGACGATTTTCGCTCCAGCTATCTTGGGCAGCAGCTCTACGACCCTGACCTTGCCGCCGGCAACTGCAAGCCTGGGGCTCTCGGCTTGCTGATCCTGTTGTGGAAGCGAGGCGTCGGCGGCGCGCAACTCTTGCACCTTGAGCGCGGCGCTGTGGAGCATTACGTCGTCGCGGTCGATGATGCTCTCGTGCTTGATCCCAGCAGCCGACAATTTCGCGAGCGCGACCCAGTCCCTCAGGAGGCCACCCTAGAAAGCATCGTAAAGGAGTGGCCAACGGTGACCCGGGTCGATATCGGCGATGCATGGCAGCGGCGTGTTCACATGGTCCCCGCCGTCCTTCCCGACTGGGAGAACGTATCGCGGGCCAGGCTCAAACGACAGGGCGAGCCTGACTCATCCGGGGCACGCTTGCCACCCGGACTATCTCGATCAGCAACTGCTCATTGAGGGTAGCCGCAGAGGAGGGCGCTGCCTGCCTGACCGCCGCTCGCGGTTGATCGCTGGGAAGCCCTGGGCGCAACGCGATCACGGTGCGCCGAGGCATGCGCGTCGTCATTCCGCGGGCCATGCGATCGCGAAGAATTGGCCGGCTTGACGCACAAGGCGTCTGTGTCATCAATCGCTTGGCTCGATGCGAGCGGCTTTTAGAGCGTCGTGTCGCAGGTCGCTGGTCCGACGGTCACCGTGATCTCGTCGCCGGCAGCCGATTCGCCGGCGTAGAAATACACGTCGGCGTAGCCGGAGCCGTTCGTGTAGTAGCTATCGGTTCTGCCGTCTCCGGTAACCCGTGCGTCAGTGTCCGGTTGGTTGGAGTGGACGTACACGTCCCAGTCGCTGTACGTACTGTTCCACTGGGCCGAGGCGGTGCAGCGCGCCGACGGAGCCGGCGGCTTCGTTGGTGTTGTTGGCTTGCGCTTGGTGATCTGCCTGTAGAGCTTCACCCAGTTCACGATGATCAGCTTCTGCGCTCGTGACAGGCTCATCTTCCTCTCACATACCTCGTGATTGAGGTAGTCCTCGACCTTGTCCTTGGGGTTCGGTGACGCACCCGGTTCGGGCCATAGGTTGTGGGGGGCGTTGGTGGCGCCGCCCAGCTCGAGCGGTACGAAGTGGTCGTATTCGTAGCCCGATGCGGACCCTGTGTCGCCGTATGCCGCCATGCTCGCGTACTTCTCAGGCTCGGTGATCGATTCTGAGGGCCTCACGCTCTGAGTCCATCCGGACCGGCAGATCGTCTGCCCGATCGTGGCCTGCGTGACAGCGGGGTTGAGCGCCCCTGGCGTACAGCGCGGATCCGGGAACGAGAACAGACCATGACCTCTCGCATGGCAGCGGTTGGCCGCCGGCTGGGACTGGATCACACGGTTGCTCGCGGTCGAATACACCAAACCACTGGGCCCAACACGGCTCGGTGAAGCCGATGACTGCGCTACGAACGCGAGCACCGAAATCGCAGCGCCAGCGGCCGCCAGCGATCTGAGGCACCCTGGGAACACCACCGGAAGTCTCGCACGCCGCAAGGTTGCGGTCGAGGACCCGCCGACGTTCTCGACGCCCGACCACCCTGATTTCGAAGTTACACAGCCGGTCGAAAGTGGACTCCACCCACGCTGATACTGATCGGATCCCTAGGAGATGACATAAGCGGCACCCGCGAGAGCTGGCGACTGCCACTCGCGACGAGCTGCGCCTGGCGGACGACGTCATGCGTGCGCAGATCCATGGCCTGATCGGTGACGCGCCGATCGGGCCGGCCGGCGGCGTCAGCCGCTTCGACCTCACGACCGAGCGCGAGTACGACGAGCGCGAGGAAAGCAGGCGAGTGCTAAAGGCGTTCCGGGCGCTGATCCGCGTCCAACTACGTCAGTGAGGTCGTGGCGCAGAGCGATGGGACCGTGCGAGCTGTGAGCGTCAAGACTGCCAAGCGCCACGTGACGATCTTCCGCGCCTACGACAAGGGCATCGAGAGCGGATCACACCCCGCTGGGGAAAGAATCCGCTTCGAGGCGCAGAACAGAGTCCCGAGCACCACCCGTGCAACCGCCGAATCTCTGGCGATCACCGACTTGCAACACAACTTCGGGCGGTCCCTGGAACCCTTCATGCTAGGCAGCGAGGTGACGGTGATGAGCACTGACAGCGTGGTGGAAGTTCTCGCGCGAAAGATCAGCGAGGGCGAGCTGACCCCACAGGTCGGCGCGCGGCTGATCGGCGACGCTGTCCTGCTCGGAACCTACGGACGTGCGATCTACACCGACGATCGAATGAGCCAGCGACGTGTCAAAGCTCTACGAGACGCCGGCGTAGCGGTGGACGACCAGCTACCTCCCGGATCGACCGGTGCCGGTCACCCAGCTCTTGCGTGAGCTGGTCTCCGAGTTCAGCGTGTAACGCACGCCAGAGGCCCCATTCCAGGGGTCCTATCGGTCGCGGGGCCGTCCCGCAGGGCTTTAGATCGCCTCCTATGAGCCCGGCCCGGGACCGGATCGGCCCCGAAGCGGTCCCGGAGGGGATCTAACCGGGAATCTGGTCGCGAGCGCTCTCCTCGGCTGGCTGCTGTCCGAACGTGGCGGCGATTTCCTCGGGCGTGGCTGGCGGGCCGTCGAGTTTGAACCGAGTGACGTCGTCGGGCGTCGTCGGACTCAACTTAACGCCGGCGAGCACCTTTCGCTCGAACTCCTCGAAGCTCTCGAACCGCATCACCTTGCGGCCGTGTGCGGGTTGCGGAGTCGGCTGGTCGCTATCCGTCATGGCAGTCCGCCTCGCTCGCGTGGATAGCCAAAGACTGGTAGCCGATGGGAACCAGCTTGTCGAGTCTGCCGCAGAGTGCGCAGGTCTCGCCAAGCTGCTGTTGGGCGTCTAGCTGCCCTCCTGTGTCACGGTCGATGGCGCGTTGGATACGTGCCTTGAACCGGGCGCTGTCGTCCTGATCGATCATCGCTAGATCGTACACTGGCGTGGAAGGAGTGGCGGCGCTTCGAGGCTCGACAGCCAGCTATAGTTAGTGCCGTGATTTCGGCTGCGCCTCATCACGCCCCTAACGCTGGCCCCTTCGGGGAGCGCGCCCGATGACGGGCGCGGATCGCAGCGGCCGGCGCCGTGCTCGAGCTGCGGTGCCGCGAGCCAAGAGACTCGACCTGCGCGTCTCCGAGGACGAGCTGGTCGAGCTGCGCCGGTTGGCTGGCGAGCGTGGGATCTCGATTCAGCGGATGTTGGTCGACGACGCGCTTCAACGACGGGCTATCGAGGGGAACGGCAGCGGCCACCTGAGCGGTGTCGTGATCGACGAAGTGGTTGGCGAGCTGATGCGCATGCGTGGTGAACTCGCACGCGCCGGGAACGTCGCCAACCAGGCGGTCCGCGAAGCCCGCAAGCTCGACGACGAGACACGCAAAGCGATGAAGCTGAGCACGGCCGTCGAGGCGGTGAAGGAGATCGCGAGCGTGACGCAACGAGTGAGGTCGACCGCGACCTCGATCGGCAGGCTGCGGTGATCCCGAACATCACCCGAGGCGGATCAGTCGCGGGAGTCATCGCGTACCTCGCCGGGCCCGGCAACGAGAACGAGCACGAGCACCCCGAACTGCTGATGGCGAGTCCGGGCGTAGTGGCCGAGTCGGCCTTCCGCGTGGTCCCGATTGAGAGCAAGCGCAACCAGAAGTGGCTGACCAACGCGATCGACGCGCCGCGGATCGCGTGGGGTCGCAACGTGCGCCAGCGTGACAAGACGACCGGCGAGATGAACGACGCACACGTCTGGCACTGCTCGCTGACGCTCGCGCCCGGAGAGCAGCTGACACCGGCACAGTGGCAGCAAGCCGGCCGCCAGTTCGTGAAGGCGATGAAGTACGACGCCTGCGAGTGGGCGATGGTCCGTCACGGCAAGACCGGCCGTGACCAGCTTGAGCACGTGCACCTGGTCGTCAACCTCGTGCAGACCGAGAGCGGCAAGCCGGCCAGCGTCCACAACGACTACAGCCGCGCTCAGGCCGCCTGCGCCAAGCTGAGCCGTCAGCTGGGCCTGACCGAGCTCCAGGGCCAGCAACGGCACCTACCCGAGCGTGAGCGCCGGCCGACCGCCCCCAGACGGCTCAGGCAGGGCGTCCGCCACGAGATCGTCCAACGGTTCGAGCGGGCCGAGCACGCGGCCGCCGCCGCCGGCCGCCAGATGACCGTCGAGGACCTCGCGGCCGTTGGCGTCGCGCAGCGCATCACTAGACGCGGCAGCACCCTTGCCCTGGCCGAGCGCCGAGACGTCGCTGTGCCGCTCTCCGACATCAACGCCCGCATCGACGAGGACAACGCCGCCATCAAACACGAGCAAGACCTCGCGGCCGTCGAGCAGACCCGCCAACAGCAAGCGCCGGCGCCCTCACCGCAGGAGCTATCAAACGCGCAGCTCGACGAGCTGCTCGCCTCACACCCAGAGATGGCCGAGGAGATCGAGGGCTACCGTGCCCTGCAGGAGGCGCAACGCCTCACGAGGATCAGCACTCCGACCACCATCGAGGACGCGCGCGCCGCAGGCAACGCCGAGGATTCCCCCGAGCACCCGCGTACAGGCGGCTACCAGCCACCCGACCGAGACAGCGGGATCGGCCGCTAGCGTCTTCCCCGTATGGACGAGGACGACCGCTACATCGAGCAGCTGGCCGAGATGTTCGGTCTCGCCGTCGAGGAGATGTGGGCCAAGGCCGAGAAGAACAGCGGCCTGGCCCGTGAGCAGCTGCGCGGCAACATGCTCGCCGAAGGCGGCTACTTCACCCAGGCCGGATTCGATGTCGCCTTTGCCGAGCTCCCCACCGGCCCCTACTGACGTGGAGCCGGTCCTGTACGCGGCTGCTGCCGACGAACGCGTTGCGATCCGCCTCAACACTCCAGACCCTGAGGTCGTGGTGATCACCAGCGTCATGCCGCGACTCAGCCTGCGGCTCAAGTCGACCCACCTCTCCCTGCTGGGTGGATCACCCGTGTTGGTCAGCCACCTGCCGACCTGTGCTGGTGGTGAAGCGATCCAGCGCGAAGCCACCGGCATGGTTGGGCGCAGCTTCGAGCACTGCTGTTTGCTCGACCACCTGGCCGAACTTCAGCACTCGATCGAGCGGCTCACTGACGGGCCCGCTCCGGTCACGCTCGCCGACGACGCGCTCGAGCAGCTCCCCGTTTACGACTGACGCCACCACCCCGACGCATCCGCTTCGGGTGAGCGCCCAAACCAATTAGGGGAAACCCCTATTGGCAGTCGCTAAGCGAAAAGCGCACCCTCAAAACAGGCCAGAAGTTATGCCTAATGAGTGGTGCTACCGATCGACCCAACAACCGTTTACGAAGCAGCCATGTTCGTGCTGGCGGCGCTCTGCGCATACGGTGCGATGCGCTCACCGCGGGCGCGTCCGGTCGGTATGACGAAATACGAGCCCATGAGTGATGCCACCGACACGCCGCAGCAGCTCACCGACCGGCATACCGATCTGCTCACGATCACCGACGCCGCGAAGGAGTTGGGTGTCTCAAGACGCCGAGTTGAAAGGCTCGTACAGGCTGGCGCGGTGGACACGATGCGCCAAGAGCGCAACGGCAAGGCAGTCCACCTGATTCACCGCGTGGTACTACCGGCCATCCGAGCCAAACTGGCCGCGCAGCCGTCCGGTGTACCAGCCGGTGAACCAGCGAGCCTGGCGCTGACCTTGCTCACCGAGCGCGCAGAGAAGGCCGAAACCGAGCGTGACGACCTGCGCCAGGAGCGCGACGAGCTGCGCGTCGAGCTCGCTGCGGTCACGAACGCCAGCGGCATCCGCGCCTGGAAGCTCAAGCGCCAGATCCGCCAGCGGCTGGGCCCTAGCTGATATGCCTCTGAAAGTCCGCGCGGTCATCAAACTGATCGAGGCTGACGGCTGGGTCCAGGTCAGGCAGACCGGCAGCCACCGCCACTACCAGCACCCAACCAAGCCCGGCACCACCACGGTGCCCGGACACATGCGCGACACCTTGCATCCGAAGACCGAAGCGAGCATCCTTCAACAAGCGGGACTACGCAAGCCATGAGCAACGCCGACAACTACCTGATCCTCATCGAGGGCGACGGCACCACCAACTACAGCGCCTGGTCGCCTGACCTGCTCGGCTGCGTTAGCACCGGCGACACGATCGAGCAGACCGTCGCCAACATGCGTGAAGCGATCGCCGGCCACCTAGAAGCGATGGCTGACGCCGGCGAGACGATCCCCGAGCCATCAGGCCCAGGCATCTACGTCGAAGCACACTCCGTCGCCGCCTGAAGCGCCTCATCACAGAAGCCCGCCGACAGCGCGGAGTGCGGGTTAGTCTTCGGAGCGCGTGCTAGTGGGAGCGGCGCTCTGGCGGCTCTGCGGCAGCTGTCTTACTGCGACGTCGGTACTGGCGTTGTGCCTCCGCCCTGGCGCACTTCGGGGAGCAATACCTGACTCCCTTGTTGCGATGCCAGCTTCCGGCGCCGCCCAACTGATGCACGAACATCTGCTGGCATTTCGCGTTCTCGCAGCGACGAGGGGTGACGTCCTTGGTCACCATGTAGTTGAAAAGCTGCTGACATCCCGCCGTGAACAGGTCAAAGGTCGCCCAGTCGGCGGGGTCCCCAGAGCGTGCGCCTGGCGTCCAGATTTGCAGCCCGCTGTTCAGAATCGTCGCGAATGCCCGCCACACGTCGAAGCCCGTTCCGAAATCGATCGATGGGTCGTCCGTGATGAATCCCTCGTCTGCCCAGTAGCCCAGCGGATCTCGGTTGGAGCAAGCGCAGATCCAGGTGTTTACTAGCGCGCGGAGTGCCTTGAGGCACCAGCGCGCGTCTTCGACGCTGCAGAACGGCTCCCATCCGACATCGAGCGAGCGGAGGTGACGACGGCGCTCGGCGGGGATGATGGCCCGATCGAGTTCGTTCCTAGGCCACGCTGGCGACCAAAGCCACGGGAAGCGGTCGAGCAGCGCTTGGACCTCAACGTCACGGTCGAGGTTGAGGTTGAAGAGGTCGCGCATGATCCACTCGGACGGCAAAGGCGCACTACCACCCTCGACCTGTCGGTCCTTCACGTGCACCAGCGGCAGGATCGGCGAAGACGGCCATAGCGTGATAGGAATTGAAGATGAAGTGGTCACGCGTCGTACTCTATCGCACGGTACCGTTCTGTCATGGCCATTCGTGTCCACAACGTGCATCAAGCAGGGAGCTCGCCAGTGGCGGTCGACCAGTTGACGGATCCGTTGTTGGTAGCCGCGCAAGCCCTGCTGGATGCCGCAGCCCGGTTTGAGGGCCTCGAACGGCGGCTCGCTGCGATAGAGGACACCGGCGCGCCCACCGAGAAGCGACTCACAGTGGCCGACGCCGCCGAATATGCATCGGTACACCCGGAAACCATTCGGCGAGCGATCCGAGACGGCCGCCTCGAGGTCGGCCGAGCTGGCAAAACGCTGCGGCTTACACAGGGGGCGGTCGACGCTTGGCTCGGGGACTCGCTGGCCTCCAGGAGCGAACCGACCCGTTCGGTGCGCCAACGCCGCCGCAAGTCCACGACCGATGATTTAGCTGAAGCCTTCGGGGTACGCTAACGCGTGGCCGCGATCGAGAAGCGCGTAAGCAAGTCGGGCGCGGTGAGCTGGCGAGTCCGCTGGCGTCACGCCGGCCAAAAGCGCTCCCAGACCTTCGATCGCCTCTCCGACGCGCGGAACTTCGCCGCCGACGTGCGGCTTCGCCAGCAGCGCGGCCAGCTGGACATCATGGACCGAGGAGAGGTCACACTCTACGACTACATCGTCGAGGTTTGGGCTCCAACGAAGCGAGCTGAACTCGGAGTGTCGACACGTCAGCATTACCACCAGCTGATCAAGAAGCACATTGAGCCTTTCCTCGGGACTTACAGCCTCCGAGATCTGAGACCCGAGACGATCCGGCGCTGGCAAGCTGAGCGCATCAGCGACCACGCGGGCACCGAGTCACTCCGCAAGGCGAGGACACTGCTCGGGAGCATCCTTCAACAGGCTGTCGAGGGCGAGTACATCGCGGCGAATCCAGTTCGAGCGGTTAGGCCCTCCAAACGACCCAGAGCGACTGTTGTGAGACCGATCGCCCCGAAAGACATCGAAGCACTGCGGGCTGCAGCGCTGCGTCCGTGCGCCATTGAGGTCCAGGCGGCGCGTCCCGGTCAGCGGCAGCGAACCGCATACGCCGCGGCCGCTCCGGGGACGGCATACACCCGCCATCGCGATGCCACGATGATCTCGGTCCTCGCCTACGCCGGACTGCGCCCTCAGGAAGCGTTGACGCTGCAGTGGCAACACGTGCAGGACCGCACGATCCTGGTGTACGCGCCGAAGACCGACACGACGCGGAGCGTCCGCTTGCTTCCACCGCTCGCGACGGACTTGCTCGAGTTCAGGATGGCGTCGGGTCGACCTGACGGTGATGCTCTGATCTTCCCGGACAGCAACAGCGAGACCTGGTCGAAAGGCACATGGGACAACTGGCGCAAGCGCACCTTCGCCCGCGTCCTCAGAGACGCAGGTCTCGGTCCCGCTCGGCCATACGATTTGCGGCACAGCTTCGCGAGCCTCCTGGCGCACGAGGGACGGCAAGCCGCCTACATCGCCAAGCAGCTCGGTCACTCCGTGTTAGTGAGCCATCGGGTGTACGAGCACGTCATCGACGAGCTCGAGGATGCTCCTCAAATCAGCGCGGCAGATGCCATCGCTGAGGCCCGCGGTGGTGAGCCGCTCGGCCGTCCGATTCGCAACGTATTTTCGAGCTGATGCGCTCTCCTCTACGCGTGGCCACAGAAGCACGCGCCGCCCGACGAACGCCGCACGGTTTTGGGGCTCTCATGGGGCCAAGCGTGTGCCCAGAGCAGTCGCTCGTGGTCATGCTACGTGCGCCAAACCCCTTGCGCCGCACGGATTCGGCGCGATGTCTGACTACCCCCGAGGACCGTGGATTCACCCTTTCACGCAGGAGATCGCCGGTTCGAGTCCGGCTGGGGGTACTTACTCATGCATGGCCGCGACGCCGTCCTTGAGCGGTAGGGTGGACGGATGCGAGGGAAGGCAGGCATCGTCCTTTACG
>Ga0182024_10015569_pt1 | contig 14537 bp, 26 predicted proteins | sample P32metaG_FD_120480 | JGI IMG/M metagenome (GOLD analysis project Ga0182024, IMG submission 120480) | Permafrost microbial communities from Stordalen Mire, Sweden - P3-2 metaG (Illumina Assembly) | ecosystem: Environmental > Terrestrial > Soil > Wetlands > Permafrost | place: Sweden: Stordalen... | reverse complement strand
TGCTTGGCAACAGCGGCACTGGGAAGTCGCACATCGCCCTGGCTCTGGGCCTGGCTGCTTGCCAGCGCGGCCACCGCGTGCGCTTTACTACCACTGCCGCTCTGGTCAGCGAGTTGATCGAGGCTCGCGACGAGAAGAAGCTTCTACGTTTCCAGAAGCAAATCGCCAGCTACGAGTTACTCATCGTCGATGAGCTGGGCTTCGTGCCACTGTCCAAGACCGGCGCCGAACTGCTCTTCGAGATGCTCAGCCAGCGCTACGAACGCGGATCAACGATGGTCACTTCCAACCTGCCCTTCCAGGAATGGACCGAAGTCCTCGGCTCGGAACGGTTGACCGGCGCCCTGCTCGATCGGCTCACCCATCATGTCCACATCCTGGAGATGAACGCCGACAGCTACCGCCTCAAGCAGAGCCGCCGCAAACGGACCCCATCATCCGAACGCTGAATCCCACCCATCCGAACGCGCCTCGGGGTAGAAGGGCCTCTTCCGCTACGCTCCAGAGGCTCTTTTACCCCGCATACCTACAACAAACGAACAGCTATCGACTGGCCCACTTTTACTCCGCCCTTGACACCATGCTTTCTGACGATCCTCTTATTTCCGCAGTCACATGCGCATAGCCATAATGACTCACGGTTTTTCGTGCTACCAACGAACTTCAGTGCAGTCAGTCTTCCGAAGCGCTTTCCTTTTAAGTTGCTACGTCCAACTCTGCCCGACATCCGTAATCCCATGGTTGAGTGGACATTGATAGCAGAGTCATGGGAATCCCTCAAGGCATTTTGCTGAGCAAAGCACGTTGTCAATATATGCCGCGACTTCATCGACCAAGGCCCAGGAAAATGCCCCGCACTATGCGCAACTGACAGCTGAGAATGCAGTGGCGGCGAACGAACGGCAGCGCAGAAGCAGGGCCTGAGGCTTATTTCTGGAGATGAAGCAGAACCTCCATCGGCACTTCGCCCACCGCCATTACTGCCGCCTTGAGTTGGGCTTCCGTGCATTTGAGTTCTTTCGTCCAGAACTCTACCTCGCCGGGATCTGTGATGTTGATCCGCTCTCTATCCCGTGTGCCAGTTTCTGCCCTATCGTCTGAACGATATCAGTTGCCTGACTAAAGTGAGTGTGTAGAAGGAGACTGGATTGCGAGAAAATCAGCTGGTTTAATGATCTTTATACCCCGATATTGCTCGAGCTTAAGTAGATGCTTGTCCCCACTCACTAAGTAGTCAGAGCCGCTGGCCGCTGCGCATTCGAGAATTCGATCGTCCGTGGGATCTTCAGTGATGATGTCGATCCGCTGTTTCGGGTCTACGTGCTCGGAGAGACGGGATATTTGCCTGAGAGCCCGGCGAATCTCCTCTTCCTCCCACCCGAATTTTTCACGCCGCAGCACTTTCGCCACTTCATCGAGTATGGCATCTGAAACCGCAAGCTGAATCACGCCCTCTTCGGCCATTTGCAAAACACGGCGGGGATTGCCCGAGAAGTTTAGGCCCGAGATGATGACGTTGGTGTCAGCAGTGACGCGGAGCACGGTTTACCGCGTGCGTTCGGCTCGGACTGCCGAGATTTCAACTTGGACGTCCTCAGGCTTTAGACCGCGTGCGCGGGCATTGCGCTCCCCATATTCGAGCGTCTTACGCCATTCGTCACGGCTCAGGCGAGCCTCGACGGCATCCCGGACGAACTCCTCTGGAGATATCTCTTCCTTCGCCGCGGCTTCCTTGACCTTGTCCAGAAGTTGGCCGGGCAGTCCGATATATTCCGTCGCCATACAACTATTATCCGCCTTTTCGGGGAAGGTAGCACACCTTTTACGATTGTCAACAGCTGCTGAGATGCCCAGTCAGATGACCAGATGCATCGCTGAAGTTATGCGCTCACGGGCCAGCTTGGCCGCTCCCAACGCAGTTTTGCCTGCAGCCAAAGTATGCGAAAGCGCTGATTTTCTCCGAATGCCAGAGTGCTCGATGAGCAACGTATCCGTTCCGCCACCAAAAAGCGTGTAGCGGTCTTCCATTCGGTCAAGCGCTACGCCCAATTGGGCGATCACCGCATCCGCCTCATCCGCCGGAACGATGAGCTCCAGGTTGATTTTCTTATAGAACATCAAATACCTCTACTTGAATTCTATTCCTCCATAAGCTGACGCGCCGCCAACTAGGCTGACTTCCGCTTTGTGGCACTCTTCGCCGGAGCCTTTACGAGCCCAATGCCCTTCCGTGCGGGCGCTTTCTCACTCGCGACGGGCTTCTTCGGGACGCTTGCGGCTTTCTCGCCCAGGCTCTTACGGAGCGCGTCCATCAGGGTCACGACCTTACCGGAGGTGGCGCGCGGTGCCTCATCCTTCGGAATCGGAAGATGGTTAATCTTCGCATCTACCAACTCCTTGACCGCCGCTTCGTATCCATCCTCGAACTTGCTGAGGTCGAATTTTGCCGATCGTTTGGCAATGAGTGCCTCTGCCATTTCCAGCGAATCTTCGTTGATTTGCGCATCCTTGATGTCTCGGAAATAGTCCCGCTGGTTTCGGAGTTCGTTCTGATAGCGGAGCGTATAGCCCATCATCCCGCGGCCTTCGGTTCCCGCTGGTGTGAGCGCGAAGATATGTTCCCGGCCAGAGAATGCAATCTTGCCGATGGCAACTTTTCCGGATTTGACGAGCGCCTGGCGCACGACCGCAAAGGCTTCGGTCTGCGCATCATTCTCGGGCACGACGAAATAGGGCTTCTCGACGTATTCGGGATTCAGTTCGGCCTGGTCGATGAACTGCGACACCGCAATGGTGTGCTTGGAAGGCACGCGCAAGTTGTCCAGCTCGCTCGGCTCGATGATGACGTATTGGCCCTTACTGTATTCGTAGCCTTTGATGATCTCATCCTTTTCGACCACGTCGCCGGGCTCACTGCTTCCGCTATCCACGGCACTTTGCAGCACCTTCTGATGCCTGACGCGCTCGCCCGTGCTGCGGCTTATCTGGTGGAAGCTGATATTGCTCTTGGCTTCCGTTGCGACGTAAAGGCTCACCCCGAAAGAGACGAGCGAGATTTGGATCTGACCTGACCAATAGGGACGTGCCATGACACACCTCTGTTTACCACTTTGATTCATGGGTAAGCAGAGGGGATGTATTGTGAATTGAGTAATTTGAAACCAGTAAAGCCCTCCAAAGAGGGCATTCGAGGTGGATTATGCCTGCGACGCTATCTTGTGGCTGTCACGGAGCGCCTTCACTCGATCGTGGGAAGCCGCGATATGGGATTGCTGCCTGACGAGAACCTCGCGGATAGAGCTGTGGATGTCCGGATCTGCGAGGGCATCTTTGTAGACCTTCTTGGCGGCGTCTTCGCCTTGTTCCGCCGTCTCCAGGAGGGTATGATCCCCGCCACCCAGATGAGCCTTCAGATCGCCCCAGGTACGATGAACAGCTCCGGCCGCTGTGCCACCGACATCCTCTGTCACGCCCGCGGAGTGCTTGAGTTCATGCTCGAACTTTGCGCGTGTCGTGGATTCTTCCACGAAGAAAGCCTTCGCAGCGGGATCTTCCAGATGCTCACCGATCTTAGGGAAGCCTTCATGCCCATCATGCAGAACTTCGATTACCGTTTTGACTGAACTGTTTACTTCCACCATTTTGAATCTCCTTGCACGCCTTCGATGTCTCCGCGTGCCAAGAAGTTGGACCGCAATCAGATTTCGATCCGGTACGGCGCACATCTTTAGCGAATGTTGAGTGCGGTCAAAACTCCCTTGCAAGTTGTATGACCGTGGCTATAATCCGCACGCTTGCAACCCAAACAATGGAGGATTTCAATGGCACAAGCACAACGAGCAGAGGCGGCAAACGACGAGCACACCGGATCGGCACGTCCGGTGAAATCATTCAGACAAGGCGGCGTCAAGGTAGATGTATGGCGCAACCCCGGCCAGAACGGGGACATGTTTAATACCACGATCAGCAACAGCTATAAGGATGACGCCTCCGCGGAATGGAAGGAGACGAAGAGCTTCAGCCCGACAGACCGTGCGGTCGTGTCTCAACTGTCGAGCCAGGCGTTTCAGGCTATTGGGGAGCTGAAAGCTCAGGATCGCGGGCGTCAAAGATGGGGCTTGCGCGCGAGGGCTTCCGGTTTGCGCCGGAGCCCCTTTTCTTGCTCGCGCCTTTGCGCGAGGGGAATCACCTGAGAGTACCGAACTGATCGTCGATAACTCTTCAACGCTTGGGTGTGAGAAGCGTCCTACATCTTTGGAAACATGGAACGCGAGACGTTTGTCTCGAAAACCAAACGTTCGAGGGAGTGAATTCCGAAGATTAAATTGCTACGGTTCACATATGGAAACCAAGAAAATACTCGCAGAACTCGATGGTGAAATCGCACGCCTACAACAAGCCAAAGCTCTATAGGCCGGAACGACCGTCAAGCGCACGCCGGGCAAGGCCAAAGCAACGGCAGCTCCTGTCGCCAAGAAGCGCAAGATATCGGCAGAAGGCCGTGCAAGGATCGTAGCCGCAGTCAAGGCACGCTGGGCGAAGCAGAAGAAGGCGGGGAAGTAGAACGAGGTTTCGCTCACCTTCGGGCTACGTATCCTTGAATTCGCTCTCGTGGTACGCAATGCTCCATAAGGGCATGCCCCCGCCAGCAGTGCAAATCGATCGCGCGGAGGGTAATCAACCAGTTCCATCAATCTGTCGAGGACACGCTGGGCACGAGGGTACTGGATCCAACGCTCCTGGCGAAGCCAATGAATACGTTCATCGTTGGTCAATAGCGCTGCACTTCTGCAGGAAGGCTGTAGGTGCTTCAATTCATCAGTGTTCATTCCGCCTCCCAGATTTCGACCGGAAAGGGCTTGATCTCGGTTGCGGCGGGACTGTCACGCCGACCGATAGGGTTTGATGTAGTGGCAGGAATTTTCTCCTTCCTTTCGGGATTGGTGTAGGCCGAAGCCACAACTGCGGAGTGGATTTTCCTCATGAAAATACACTTTCACGGCTCTCTGAGAGTTCACTCGATCCCCGAGAATTCCTAGTTCCGCTCCCATACTTCGATGTTCGGGAAGACCTTCGTCAGGTGGTAGTGAACGCGGACGTAGTTCAGGAACGGCGCGAAGTTGCTGCGTCCCGGATGGCTGGCGAAGCGCTGGCTGCCGGGGTCGAAGTTGAACAGGGCAATCATCGGCGTCTGATGAATCTCGACGCCTCGTATCGCAGCGGCCACCTGATCCGCCGTCGTGTAATCGGTGTCGGTGAGGTAGTCGACCGTCGTTGGGTCGTCGAGCGAGAGCGCGAACGTATACAGAGGGACGCCGACATACGATTCGCCGGCTTGGGTGTGCTGTGCAAACCATTGGAACTGCTCGAATTCGGTTGGATCGAAGAAGGCAGTGCGGCCGGTAGGGAGATCAAGATAGCCTCGCCAATGCCGCTGCAGTTGAAAGGGAAGCGCTACGAGGAACACCAGCCCAATCGCCCAAAGAATTCTCCGAATAGTACGGTCGATGGCAGTGATCCCGCGTACAAGCCAGACGCACACCATCGCCGCCGGCGGAGCGATCATGCACATGCGGTTGTAGCTCGCGGCCTGTGCGACCGCAGCGAAGAGCGCGAGCCCCACTAAGTTGATCAGCAGCATGGCATCTCGTGTTTTGGGGTCAACCGTAGCCCTTGATCGAAAGAGCCGAAAGAGGCACCACAGGTAGCCGAACGGTACCAGAATATGGATGAAGAAGTAAGGAATCAGGCGGGATACATCCATCAGCTGATGGTGTGGCGGGAAGTTCATGAAGTAGACGCCCGGTGTGTGGAAGGTTCTCGCCGGAAAGTTATGGACGACGAACGTGACCAGCGCGAAATACACGGACGCGAATCCCGCGCGATACGAGTAGTAGGCAAGCACGCTGCCGACGATGATTGCGAAAGGAAGGATGAGCGCCGTCAGCTGGGATGCGATATGGGACTTCCGGTCGCGCGTCCAGATGAGATAGGCGCCGATGGCGATCAGGCTGAAAAGGCCCTGGCTCTGGGTAAATAGAGTGCCGAGACCGCACAAGATGCCGACATTCACGACTCTGCCCTGTGTTCTGCCTTGCAGGAGAATTCCCACGGCTGCCAAAACGAGAAGCGTGCAATACCAGTGATGGGTCGCGTCCTTGGTGATGTCAAAGTCCAGCACAAGGAAGAGGAGCGCGGGCAGAAAGATCTGAGGTCTCTGCAGAATACGCGAGGATATCCAAACGAGAAGGCCCGCGATGGTCGCTCCGAGGAAGATGACGGAGGCCTGCGCCAACCAGGCATGAACGCCGAGAAGCCCGAAGACGCCGGCGTAAAGCAGGTCTGATCCGGGCATGACGTACGTGAAGTAGTCGCGAAAGGGTACCTGGCCGTGGAGAATTCGGATCCCGTGCTCGAAATATAGGGTCTCATCGAGAGATACGATGAGCGGAGTTCCCCCGAGCGTGAATGTCCGGAGGTAAAGAAACGCCAGCGTGGCTGCGGCGAACAGGGAAAAATGGAGCTTTCGAATTTCGTGGGCGCGCTTGAAAGATGGCTGGGATCTCATTAGGCTCCCTGTCTCGATTCACAGCGAAAAGAATACCGTTCCTCATGAGCGCCATATGTCAGAGAATTGTCACTCTCCAATATTGTGTAAGCCCAGATTCTCGCCAACCTCACCGAGTCTCAATCAAGGCTGACAAAGCCTTGAAACGCCGGTTCAATTGGTCCCACGCCGCCACTCCTTTCAAAAAACTTGAAAGTCAAATCCCCTCAAGGATCAAACTGACAGATAACGAGCTTTCACTGGCAACGCAACGCAGCAGGACCGCTCGATTCGATTGGAGCTTGAGTTCGAGAATTGTCGCTTCATGTCAAGTTATGGACAATCTAACGATTGCTGCGGGGCGAGCCGGTTTGAACGGCCGGACTCGCCACATGCAGGCTCATGCTTCATTGGACGTTGAGAGTGACCTGGAATCGTTGTTCAGCACAGGGAGCCAGGGTAGGATCCGGGTTCTTGCTTGCATTTATTCCACAGGACTGCGTCGTAGTCCCCACATCGCCGGTTGCATAGGGATCGGAGGCGGCAATCACGGTCACCGTGCTCGTTCCTTTGGGAGTAAGGAAGGAAGGAAGCTCCGCCGCATCCGGAAAAGGTACTGAAGACGGCGAAGGAAGTGGCGATTTCCACAGGAGCGTCAATGCCCGCCAGGCTCCCGAGCGCATGAGGCTGCGGCGTTTCATCAGAAGTCCAAGGCCGAACAGCCCAGAGAGCCACCAGAGCAACGAGCCTTGCGCCGGCGAGTTTGGCGGATTGTTGATGACCACCTTCAGTTTAGTGGTAAACGGCGGGTAACCAAGCGAAGGTGTGCTTGCCAGCACCGATACCTGTCCGGGCGAAAACAGACAGATGGCATTTGCCGGCAGCGATGAGGTAACGCACTGATAGCCGACGACGCCCTGTCACCCACCATAGCTGGTGGATGTAAACGTGACGGAACTATCGGAGGTCTTGCTGCTGGTGAGAGATAGGTTGCTCGAAGTCAAGACCACTTGAGGGGAACTCACTACCACGATCTTGCCCGATATCGCCGATCGGACGTAGTTTGCGTCTCCACTGTATGCGGCGTTGACGGTGTCCGTGCCAACCGGCAGCGCTGTGGTTCAAAGGGATGCCTGGAATGCGCCTCCGCTCGCTGGCGCAAGGTTTACCACGCTCGGAGAGGCGCTGCCGCTGGTGAAGGTAACCGTTCCGGTGGGAATGCCGACACCGGTGGAGTTGACGGTAACAGTGAACCGGCCTCCGGCTACGGGCTTCGCCCTTCGCCTCCAGCCGGCTCACCGGAAGCGCAGATAGATGTCGCCAGCAACTGATGGAGGTAAATGTCGTCGGTAGGGAAATATAGTTGTCGTCCAATGGAAAGAATAGTTGACGCAGATCACGGGACAGCTGTCACCATGAAAAGTATGGCTGACAACCTCGCGTGGCAGATGCTCAGGCAGCGGCTTCCGTCGAGATCTCGTCTTAGGTTCCTCAGTCGGTCTCACTCGCTCAACAGCGGCTTCCATCTCGGCCTGCGAGGACTCCAACTCTTCCAGATGAAGTTCAAGTTGCTCAAGCTGAACAACGATCTTCTCGCTCTTGACGCCGAACACCCGGCGCCGCAGCTTCTCGATGACCAGCTTCAGATGCTCGATCTGCTCGCTGCTGGAACGCAGTTGCTCATCTTGTTGGGAGAGTATCTGTCGATGGGACTCGAGCTCAGTCTCGAGCGATCGAAGCTCGTTCTCATAAGATGCGGCAAGTAATAGAAGCTCGTCTTCATGAGAAGCGGTAAGAGATAGAAGCTCCTCTTGATGCTGAACGAGCGTATGCGTCTGAGCAACGCATCTGTTGTACCGTTTCGGTTTGTGATTGACTTTCGACATGAGCGACGCAGCAGAAGGCAAAATGATACGCAGGCGGCGAAGCCGGATCAACGCGGAGAAGATCGTTGCGGAGTTTGAAGCAAGCGGGCTGACACGTCAGGCTTTTTGCAGCCAGCGAGGCTTGTCGGTGACGGCATTGGATAAATACCGGCGGCGTCGGCATGATGGATCGCCTTCCGATCCGGTGCCTATGATTCCGGTTCAACTGTGTTCGCGCATTCCTGAAGCGTCGAACCTAGATGCAGAGGTTGGCGGCGCGTTGTTGCTGGTTGAGTTACGAAGCGGTCGGCGGATCGAAGTGCGGCGTGGATTCGATGCGGTGACTCTGGAGCGGCTGTTGACGGTGTTGGACAGGGCGTAGGCGGGGTTCGGGTTTGGACCGGCGACGCGGATTTATGTGGCAGCCGGCGCGACGGATATGCGAAAGAATTTCAACGGTCTCTACGGCTTGGTGCGCGATCATCTGGGCTGTGATCCAGAAAGTGGCCACGTGTTCCTATTCGCAAATGCGCGTCGCAACCGTCTCAAACTTTTGGTATATGACGGAAGCGGCCTATGGGTTTGTTCGAAGAAGTTAGACTGGAGCTGTTTTCGCTGGCCGGGAACCGACAGCACGGTTAACAAAATCGTGCTGAGTCATGAAGAGCTGACGCTTCTGCTGGGTGGTATCGATCTGAAGCAAAGGAGTTGCCGGGCATGGTATCGCAACGCGCCCGAAGCGGAATCAGATAAGTTACGAATCACCCTATGAACACTGCACGAAATGATTGCATGTGCTTATTGAGCGTGCTATGAAAGAAGCATCGTGAGTGAGAGCGGTCAATCATCCGCGCAGTCCAGTCCGAGCCCTGACTGTTCTCTTCACGCCGATCTCCTCGAACAACTGAAAGCACACCTGCCGGACTCGCTGTTCGCGGCGGTGAGCGGCAAGTTGAATGCGTATGCAAACGAACTGGAGTATTCAAAGCTGAAGAACCAAGTTCTGGAAGAGAAGCTTCGCCTTCAGCGGATCGCCAAGTACGGTCGTGGCAGTGAGAAGCTAAGCACCTTGCAACTGGAACTGTTGGAACAGGAACCTGGTGTCAGCAACACGGAAGTGGCCGCTGAGAGCGAACGCGACGTACGGCTCCGCTAAATGAAATGGACCATTCAGGTCAACCGGAGCGACAATTTGTGGCATTAGACTAAATTGGGACGAGAACCTACGGGCCGTTCCCGCTGAACATGGAGACTATCCACGTCTTTGCGGAGAGGCCGTACCCAACTGAGGTCGGAGGAATCCGAAGCCTGTCGCAGAGAGCGATGTCCTCTGCATGCAGCGGTGAGAACATAGTCTACCGAGATAGAGCATCTAGGTTTCGTCAGTTTGGAATGGGCACCATGCCCGCGAATACCCACGGATCAACAATCTAAACAAGTTCACTCCTGAGGTCAGCCTCTGGAATATGGTCTACTTCGAAAGAGTAGTCGAATTGCTGGCGAACTGATCTGAGCCCCAAAAATTGAGTGCCCTACGCGACCAGGATTGGCATGGTGGAGCACGGGTGGGAAGATCAATTGAGTGTTCAAGGTATTAGACGACACTCGGAAGGATCCGGGCCGAGGCGATGACGGGTAAGAACCGATTCGAATTCTTCTGCCTACAAGCGATCGTCATTGTGACGCTGGCCGTTGCTGCGACACCAAAGACACTCCAGTGCCAGAACTCCAATGAGTTGACTACAGTTCGAGAAGTTCGTGCCCTCACGCCGGATCAGGCTAGCGAGGCAAGACCGGTGCGCCTGAAGGGCGTAGTCACCGTGCTTTCCGGCTGGAAGTCTTCGTTTTTCTTTCAGGATTCAACCTCCGGAATCTCAGTCAATCGTCTCAGCGACTCGCCCCCGCTCCAGCCGGGGCAAGAGGTTGATCGGCCCCGGTATTTTTGAGCCAGATGAAATGTTAGTCCTCGACACTCTTGCCTGAGCGATCTCGCGGATGCGCATCCGCAACTCAGTCCGTGGATCGAGGCAACTGCGATACCGATAGGTCGCTCTCGCCAGGCAAAGAACACGGCACGCACGCCGCTCACCAGGTAGCTCCCAACCAGACGCTCCACCATCGGCACACGCCGCGAAGGCTTCACCATTTTTTTGACAGCACATCCTGCAACATCGTCTTGTCCAGCGTCAGCTTCGCGACAAGCTGCTTCAGGCGCATATTCTCTTCTTGCAGCTGAGCCATCCTCCGAACCTCGTCCACCTCTAGGCCAGCGTACTTAGCCTTCCACCGGTAGAACGTCTGCTCGCTGATCCCACCCTTCCGGATCACCTCAGCCATAGGAACACCCACCTGCGCCTGCTTCAGAACACCCACGATCTGCTCCACACTGAATCGCTTCTTCTTCATCCAAAGCCTCCCCATACTCAGGTCAGATTTGGTCGAAGACTAACATTTCATCTGGCTCAAAAATACCGGGGCCGATCACATATTTCACGAATCGGCGCACTGTCCGCAAGTGATGCCAGATCACTAAATCCGCTGCGGAATCAGTGATTTCTTTTGTCTCAAAGCCTGCGGTCTTGCCCTCTTTAACTTGCTGCATAAGTTGTATCTGGCCATAGTGTATTTTCAGGAACTGTCTGGACTTTAGCCAATCTCCATACGCGGTACCATCATGGACTATCTGCTCATACGATTTGTGCGGAGCCATGATTTTGCTTGCACAAAGCCCAGCCAGCAAGACACTTAGGAAATTGTTGCCCTCTTGCTTTCCTGCCCATAGGTAAGGCTCGCTCGGGTGTAGCGCCACAGAACCAAGTGCGTCTGTTCCCTCACCCAAGGCCAAGTGGACCGCGACGAAAGGAATGTTGTACCTCAGAAGAGCAACAACGTGCGCAGCTTCGTGATATGCGGGTTTCTGTTTGTCGCTGTACTTCATTTTCCCTATTTCCTCCTTCCTCACGCAGCCCCCAGTTCGGAGGCCAAGGCATCTAATTCGGCTGTCCCGTGGATTTCCCGGTATGAGGAGAGAACAAAGTCCCTCTCCTGAGCGGCTAGAAACATCTTGCGCAACGCTTCCAGCAGCTCACCCTTAAGGTTGAGTTCCACCTGTGCGTCGAGTGGTTCCAGCCCCTGTGCAAGCTGGGCAAGCCGCGCCTCAAGGCGGCCCAGCCTGGATTCATTGTTAAGAGATTCTGTACGTTGGCTCATGCTGCCACCTTTGCGTCACTCTGGTTGATGGCTCCGAAGTGGTTCCCCGCGGCGAACCTCTTGAGGCTGCCCGCCGTGATCAGAACCTTGCGGCCAATCTTTCGGGTCTCAAACTCGTCCCTTGCCAGTAGGTAGTCCAAACTTCGAATCGATATGCAGAGCGCGGTTGCCGCGCTTCTCCGGTCATACAAAAGCCTTGTTACTTCTTGTGTCATTCCTTCAGCCTCAGCACCATGCTGCACCCCTGTAACCTTCCGGTGAATAGGGGAAACTACTGAGACGCTGCAGGCGGACCTCGTCTGGTGTGACCCATCGAGCCCAATCAAAAACTGGGCCTTATTGGCCAAGCTCGTTTATTTGGAGGTGCTGGGTCCTGATGACCCGACCCTGGATCACGATGAACGCAGGGTCGTGGAGGATCTAGCCACGCCGGCCCTCGGGGGCCACGCTGATCTGATGAACGAAACGGGGGAGGTCTCAAAACCTTCGGTGGCAACCACGGGCTCAGTGCCGCATCCGGCTGAAAACAGCCACCAACAGCCACCGATGTGCGCAATATACGCGATTTACAAGGAGTCCATTTATTTATGATCATCCGTAGAGGTAGTTTTATGGCTCGTTGTGTGTGGGAGAAAGTGCCGGAAAGCGGCGTTTGGTGGATTCATTACATCGACGCAGAGGGCAAGCGACGGCGCGAGAAAGTTGACAGAAAGAGCGATGCGATGAAGCTCTATGCACAGCGTAAAGCTGACGCCGCTGCTGGCAAGAAGATAACCAAACCTCTACGGCAGCGGGAACGAACGTTCAAAGAGTTTGCTGATTTGGCCTTGGCCTATTCCAGAAAGAACAAAGCCAACGTCTCGGATGATGAACAGAAGATCGGGATTCTGGTAGCGGAGTTTGGGAATATGCCAGCATCATCCCTACGTGCAAAAAATACCCCACCGGGGGGTGGGGTCTATCCGTAGAGGAGTTTTTGCCTTTAACTTCGCTGCGGTCAGCGAACTGATTTCAATAATGGAGCGAATGTTCGGATGGAATCTGTATTGATTTGCTCAATATCCCCGCCGGATGTCGTTTCGGCCTTTCCGTGGGCTGGCTCACTGGTGCTTAATAAGCAAGGCTCAATCTGCTGACCGTCTCTATTAGCTTCTGCGATATAGCTTGTCATCGCTTGAGCAAGTTGTGAGTCCACCTCATCCGCGATTGCCATCACGTCCAGCAACAGCGACTTGGAGCTAACGTCGATAAGGTGTTCCTGTAATGCCTCGAATATTGAGACCTGCAACATTCGGGACTCCTCAACCATCATGGCTGCGGTGTAACCTTGGTCCCGGCGCAGACAGCCGTGGTCGTGCGCACCGTCCGACATCAAGGCGCGGGTGCCGATCGGAAGCGGATTACGAAGTCGGGTCACAATGTCGCGAAACACTTCCGGAAGGTGAGCGCATCTCTCTTCGGCCGTTAGTTGTACAGAAATAATATCCGGCTCCGCGTCGACGCGGCCGAGCCAGTTTGCAATTATTGTCTTAGTTTCGACTTCCAATATATCAGCGACTTTCTCTCTAAGCACCGTCATTACGTATTAAACCCTCCGCGCTAGTTGAGCAGTAACATTGTTGGAAAGAATGTGCTTTACCGCTCACATTCTTTGCTCTCATGCTTGCGAGCGAGCCATTCGCGTGTCAAGATCACTCTATTGGAGGAAACAGCGACAGTGTTTCTTGCGGCCACTCCAGCGCGGTCCCTTGCAGACGAGAATTACTTATGCAACTTGCCGCGCTCCACGGGAGCTGCCTTTTCTGGATAGTCACTCAATCTTAGCTTCTCTGCGACCTGATCCCGCTCAATGCTAAGTAGCATGAGAACCTGAAGTCTGTTCGCTTTCTGTATAGTCATCGTGAGACTCCTCCATGAGTTACACCGTGCTTATAACTTTACCGGGAGATTGGTTGCGTTTAGCTCATATTGGTTAAAGCGATACGGTACTAAAGTCTCACTGGTTTAGGTTATTTTTCACTAGATTCCAATAATGCGGCTTTACTCCCCAAACAGCGATAGCATCCCTTGCGGTGGCTCCAGCGCTTCCGGTGGCACAGGGTCCAACAACTCAGGGCCATTGCCTTTCAACGGCGCAACCCTCCACGCCTTCATCTCTTCGGCAGGGTATGTCCGCACCAGATCAATCAGCGGCGCGGATGGGGGCGAGGGTTTACGAACAGTTGTATTTCGAGATCAGCGGTCATCATCGCTTGCCCACAAAACATTGAACGGGTCCTTCCGATTGCGGTCCTTGATCGCAATGTGAGGAGGAGGGGGCTTGACAAACCCGCTGCGATCTATGTACATCGGACGTTCGGGTTCCCTTGAGCCTCGCCCGTCTTTCTTCTTTGCGACTGCGCCGGTACTTCGATTAACAACCCATCTTTCAGCCATAGACCCCGCCCGGCTCAGATTGTACTCTCACACCTCAAGCGGACGACGATTTGATGCGCGTACTCTCACACCGCCGATTCCCTGCATCTCACTCTCCAGGAGAACACGATGGCCACCTCAAACAATCCCCTCGCGCCAAACCCAGTGACCGATATTGACGGTCCCGAAGTATTCCCGCCCGTTGAACCCCAGGAAGGCCCTGGAGAGTCTCTCCCGGAAGGAGAAGCGGGTAACGTGCAAACCGACATCGGAAACGGAGCGCCTGCAAACGAGCCCGTTTAACCACGCTTTGCGGCCTGTTTTGATGCATAATATAACTCGGTTCAGACGAGATACTGGGGGTCAACACTGAGGTTTCACTGCGCCGACATAGCGAATTGGGGGCGATCTTCGCGGGGCGAGGGTCGCCATTTTAGTTTCCAGGTCTAATGGGAAGTGGAGACGAAGATTGTGAAGAAGGGGGAGGAATACGCGGCGTT
>Ga0182024_10015568_pt1 | contig 14537 bp, 20 predicted proteins | sample P32metaG_FD_120480 | JGI IMG/M metagenome (GOLD analysis project Ga0182024, IMG submission 120480) | Permafrost microbial communities from Stordalen Mire, Sweden - P3-2 metaG (Illumina Assembly) | ecosystem: Environmental > Terrestrial > Soil > Wetlands > Permafrost | place: Sweden: Stordalen... | reverse complement strand
TGAGCGATGCATGGCCGATCCACCGCATGACCGTGGTCGGGGCGATTGGCTCCCCGTGCTGGGTCAGGAGCAGGGTGTGTGAGGCGAACGTCCGACGATAGTCGTGGTTGTGCGCCTTCGCCACCCCCGCCAGCCGGTAGACCATCTCGTTGACCTTGCGCCACGACCGCAGGCCTCCGGTCTTCCGGCTTGGGAACAGGAGGTCGCCGTCGGTCGCGCCCGCGGCCCGGCGCTCGCTGACGACGCGGCCCAACAGCTCGGCAAGCGCCGGGGCCATCGGCGGTTGCCGCGGCTTGCTCTTGATCCCGCGATATGGGTTGTCGCTGACGTTGAGCAGCTGTTGGTCGAGGAGCACGTCGCCCACCAGCAAGCCACGCACCTCCGACAGCCGAAGGCCGCAGTAGATCATGGTGGCGAGGATCGGCTCAAAGTCTGGACGCCGCTGGGCGGCGTGGAGCAGGAGCGCACACTCCCAACCGGCGAGGGCACGCCCGGCTGGCTTTCGCTTCGTGCCCCGTGGCCGCTTCACGAGACCGTCGACCGGGTTGGCGTCGACCAATCCTTGCTCCAGCGCGTAGCCAAACAGCAGCCGCACCGCAAACCGGTGATGATGGATGCTCGACGGTGAGAGCCCGCCCCGATGGGTCGGACGGGCGGCGTGCTTCTTCCGCTGGTCAGCCGGTGTCGTGTCGAACGCGGTGGGTGGCGTCGCCGACTTGAGCGTGGTCAGAAACTGCTTGACGTGCATGGTGGTGATGGCCCGCACCGTCATGTCTCCGACACGGACCCCGTGCAGTTGGAAATCTTGAAAGCGGTAGAGCGCCACGTTCTTGAGATAGCCGAGCTCACGCTGCGTGCGCTCCGGGCGCCGCTCGTCTGATGCCTCCTCGCGGTCTGCCAGAAAGCGGGGCACAAGGTGGTCGATGGTGAGCGTGGTGCTCATTCTCACCACGCGCTCACCGCCCCGCCGCGTATTGAGCTCTTTGACGACCTGCGCGCACTCGACCGCCGCCTCGTCGTACGTCGGCGCGGCCAACAGCCAATGGTGGTGTGGCTCATCGGCCCTGAGCGCTGCCGTCCAGGCCCGCACGTCGAACGCCCAGCGCCCGCCCCGCACCCGCTGGTAGATGCGGTCCTGCTTTCGCCGCCGGATCAGTTTCATCTCGTCCTCGGTTCTAGGAGTTTGTCACGGCATTAGCCGCTGCTCCTAGATCGTACGCCGATACACTCAATCCGTACATCGCCCCGCCCCTCATCAACGTGGGCCGTCCATCCCCCGGGCGTTCAGACGGCGTACCATCTCCTCAAGAGCTTGACGTGTCTCCTCGGCGGTCAGCTCGGGCGTCTGCTCTCTCTTCTTCGAGAGGGGCTCGCCCCGGAGCCTGCGTCGCTCACGCCGCGCAGCATCGCGCCGAGCTCGCACTTCCTTCGATGGTTGGGTCATACACGAATCGTGCGTTTGTAAGAGCAACGAGTTCAAGCCCCCAGTGATGCATCTCCAAGGTGTTAGAAACCGTCATGATGACCGAACGAGATCGCATCATCTTCGCCGCTAAAGTACACACCTTCCATACAACGGGGGTACCACGCTACTTCTCGAATTCACCCGTTCCAACAAGGAGGAATTCGAGATGCGGAAGAAGCGAAAAGAAAAGGAACCCAGCGTTCGGGATGGCATCCTCGCATGGGGGCATAAGTCGCTCAATCACCGCAGGCATGTTGTGGCACTGCTCGAAGCCGGTTACGTGACGGAGAAGGGGGCGTTATTGATGGCCGCGTATGGCCCAGACGAGAACTACTTCCTGGCACGGTGTGCCTATAAGGCGGAGACGGACGCTGAGGAAACGGCCAGGAAGAAGCAAACTGCGATCCGCGCCAAGCGGCGGAGAGCGGCGTAAGACGGACGGGGGTCGCTGCAGCGGCCCCGCAGTTCGATGTTCGTGTGTACAGTGGCATGCCCACAAGGAAGATTGATAGCAGAACGACAGCAGCATCCCCACGTTTTGTAGGAACCTCACCAAATGAACCCCGAGTACATCACCAGGCAGCAAGCTGCCGACCTAGCGGGCGTGCAGTACGTCACGATCCGATACTGGGCCCGGAAGGGCCGGCTTCGCGGCACCGCCGGCTTTACCGCCAACCACGTGAAAGCCCTCCTCGTCCGGCGCGATGACGTGCTGAACATCATGGCCGAGCGGGCGAGCAATCCGCGCCGTTATGGCGTACCCCGGCTCAGCCGGCGTGTGCGCCGGCAGATCAGTGAGACCATCCGGCGCCAGTGGGCGGAACGGAAGGGGGCGGCCGATGCCTGACCAGCGGGAATTGGCTCCGCTGCGCCGCAGCGCTGACGACCTTCTCATCGTCGCGATGGACCGCTTCACCCTGCCCGACGTCGGTCTCACGTTCTCATTGGCGATCGACGATCAGGGGCGGCTGTGGCAGGCCGAGGACAGCCGTGGTGACCATTGGGGGCTGATCACGCGTGAGTTCATGGACTTCGAGGCCGAATTTCTAGAGGCGTACAGACAGTATTCGGCTGGGCAGGCACGCAGAGGCCGAGCAGCATAAAAAGCAAAACGCCCACCGAGTTGTCGGCGGGCGTCGCGGGACCTGATGTCATTCTGGGCGTTATCCGAACCGCCGTCGAAATAAACCGGAACACGGAGACCACGATGCACAACGTCAGCGGCCTGACCGCCGCCAAGTCACACCCCTCCTAAAAACTATCCCGGAGGGGACTTATAGGAACGCCCTCCGATGGCCACGACAACGTTTCTCGATCGCGCTCGGCCCCTGATCACGAAGGGGATTCGCGTCTTCCCGCTGCAGGCGGGCACGAAGGACAAGCAGCTGCTGCATGGCGAGGGCACCGACGGTTGGGCCGGACAGGCCACGACCGACCTCGCGAAGATCATCGAGTGGGATCGCCTCTGGCCCCACGCGAACATCGGTGCCGTGGCTGGCGACGACCACGTGTGGCTCGATTTCGACCACACCGATGTTGAGCCGACCGAGTTGTTTGAGATCGCGCTGCCGCCGACGTGGACCGTGCGCACCGGGCACGGCTGGCATCTGAAGTACCGGGTGCCGCAGCCGCCGCACGATGGCGTCACGCGCACCAGCGGCCGCATCCAGCAGGCGCCGGTCGTCGTCGAGATCAAGACCGGCAACGGCTACGTCGTCGGCGCTGGCTCCGTCCACCCGGACGGCCACGTCTACACGCTCGTGCACGACCTGCCGCTGGCGGAGCTACCGGTGCCGCTGCACCGGATCTTGGCGACGGCGAAGCTCTCATCGGGGGCACGCCGCCCTGGGCGCACGGACACCGACACGATGCCGTTGTGCGAGATGATGGATGGCGACGGGCGGGACAACCGGCTCACGAGCATCGCGGGTGGCCTCCGCGCCAAGGGGATGGACGAGGGCGAGGTCCTGACCCACCTCCGGACCGACATCAACACGCAGTTGAAAGAGCCGTTGCCGGATCGCGATCTATCCCGGATCGCCCGGTCAGTCGCCCGGTATCCGGACGAGCGCAACACGCCCGAGGCGAAGGCCCGGCGGCGGGTCGTGAACCATCTGAACCAGACCTACGCGTTCGTGCAGATCGGGAGCGGTGCCTACGCTCACGAGACGCTAGACCACGGCGACGCCCGGTATGAGCTCCGCACCCTCACCACGCTCCGGGCAAAGCTCATGAACTATCGCATGGAGGGTTTCGAGGGCAACGCCGCCAGTGTGTGGCTCTCTGACCCCAGCCGCCGGGAATTTCCGAACGGCATCGTGTTCGAGCCACCCGGCATTCCGCTCACGCCCGGGTCGTACAACCTGTGGCGAGGGTTTGCCATCGAGCCCAAGCCGGGCGACTGTGCGCTCCTCGCCCACATCCACGACAACGTGTGCAGCGGGAATCCAGAGCACGCGCGGTGGGTGCTCGGCTGGCTCGCGTGGATCTTTCAGCGCCCGGCCGAGAAGCTCGGCACCGCCTTGGCGCTCCGCGGCGTGCAGGGCTCCGGGAAGTCGGTCGTCGGCAAGATGGTCGGGTCACTGCTGGGCGACACGCACTACAAGGCTGTCGCCAACCCCGCCGACATTACGGGCCGGTTCAACTCGCACATCGAGGCATTGTTGCTGCTGCAGGCGGAGGAGGCGTTCTTCGCCGGCAGCAAGGCCGAGGCGTCGGTGCTCAAGAACCTCATCACGAACGACACGCTCCAGATCGAGCGGAAGGGCGTGAACGCCATCACGCTGCCGAACTACACCCGGGTGATGGTTACATCCAACAGCGAGTGGGTGGTCCCGGCCGACTCGGGCGAGCGGCGCTGGACGGTGCTCGACGTGTCGCCCCAGAAGGCCCAGGACTTCGGCTACTTCCGAGACCTGTGGCGGCAGATGCGGGAGGACGGCGGCGACCGGGCGTTGCTGCATCACCTGCTCACTACGGAGCTCGACGAGCCATTTCTCCGCCGGCCCCTGGACACGGACGCCCTCCGCGAGCAGAAGCATCGCGGCCTGCCGATGGAGGACCAGTGGCTGGAGACGATCCTCGAGACCGGGCATCTGCCGGGCGACGACCGGGGCGAGGGCGTGACGCAGACCGCCGTGCTGCTGGAGAGCTTCAACCAGTTTGTCCGCGAGCGCCGGGGGCGGCTGCTGAACCCGACCGCGATCGGCATCTACCTCGCGAAGGCGGTCCCTGAGCGGCAGATCCTTCGCACGCTAGAGGACAAGAGACGGGCATGGGAGCAGCGGTGGCCAACGCTGGACACTGTCCGGCGTTGCTTCAGCCAACGCACCGGTAGGCGTGACATCTGGGACGGCCCCGCCATGTGGGTGGCGGCACAAATGGTGAGGGCATAGGCCGATGTCCAACCTCACGCCAGACACCGGCGGGAACGCCGGACACCGTAAGCCGAAGCGATGGCATCGCTTGTCCGGTCTGTCCAACCTGTCCAACCTTTTTCTCTATTCAAGAGGAGAGAAGGTAGATCGGGTAGGTAGGAGGTCCTTCTGCCGTATATCGACGGAGTTGGGAATTCTGCCAGACAGGTTGGACACGCTGGACGATGGTGACCGGCGATGACCCCCGACGTGCTCCGCCAGTATGCAATGGCGATGCCGGCCGGCACGGTCATTCCGGTGATCCGTGAGACCCTGCTGGACCTGCTGGACGGGCAGATCGTGCCACCGGCACCGGTGACATTGCCGCCTGACTGTGACCCGTGGTTGACGGTGCCGATGGCGGCCAAGTATGTCGGCCGTTCCCCGTCGTGCGTCTCGACGTGGTGCTGGTCCGGTAAGGTCAACGCGGTGAAGTTGAACGGCGGCCGGCGGTGGTCGATTCGCCGCAGTGAGCTAGATCGGTTCGCGAACAACGCCAGTGATGTCGGGGAACGCCACCGCTGATCTTCGCGTAGCCCCCGCCCGCCCGAGAGCCTGGCGCTGAAAAGCTCCGGCGCGTTTTCCGTGACGTTCGCTGTGACAACGATCCGCAGGTCGTGGTCTCGGCATCACTTATCTGCAGCGACCAGCGGACTGCCGGTCCTCTACTCCCGTCGTCGTCACTCGCGGTCGCAGGTCGGTGGCCCTCACGTGATCCCACTGGTGACCGGCACGCGCCCGGACGCTGTACGTGCATGGCAGGATCGCGATTTCTGACACTTTCGGTCCCCACCTGACTCGTTCTATGTCCGGCCGTCTGGCCGCGTGCCAGTGGCGCCGAGGCGCGGTGGAGAGCTCCGAGCGGACTTGTGCCGGTGGCGGGTGGCTGGACGGTCGGCCCGGTAGCCTGGTGGGGCCTAATGCGTCGGCCGGACCCCTGCCGCTAGCCGCTAGACTCGCTCGTCCCGCCGCCGACCGATGCAACGCGGGCCCCAGTACTTTCGCCACGTTGCGCTCACCTCAAGGAGGAACTGCCCCACAGGCTAATTTCAATCAGGTCCCGCCCCCAGACGACCGGCGCGTAGCGGGTCCAGCATGCAGGCAAGCGCGTGGCGGACAAGGCATCATCGATCGTCATCCCGGTCCCCATCGCGGCCGGCCAGACAACCCGTGGGGGTTGGCACCACACCCCGATCACACGGGCAAAGATCTCGCTGGCGAGACGTGGCAAGCGGCCGTCCCCTGAGACGCTGGCGAAGCTTCGGGCGCTCCCGCCCAAGGGCGCACGGGTTCCCGGGTGGCACCACAGTGACTCGGCTCGGCAGATGATCGCGGCCGCGAAACGTGGCAAGCCAATGTCGGCCGAGGCACGACAGCACATGAGCGAGAGCAAAAAGGCGTGGTTCCGGAACCCGGAGAATCGGGAGCGGCACCGCCAACGGCGAACACAGTTCTATGCTGAACATCCGGAGCACCGGGCGGCTCTGGTTGCTGCCGGTGCGGTGGGCTGCCAGCATCGCTACCACCCGGCGCCGGTCGTGTCACTGTCCAACGCCCAACTGGCGCTGCAAGCAAGGCAGCGGCACAAGGATCTGCTGCGGGAGCGTGCAGCGTGACCGGCTGGGGCCTCCTCGGAGATCCGGATGAGTCGGCAGCAGACGCGGAGATCCTGCCGTTGCCCAAGCCACGAAAGCCGAGGCGGGAGCCGGTCAGGTGCGCGGCGAAGATCCATCTGGTGCAGAAGGCGGGCGATGCCTGCCCGATGTGCGACGCTATCGCGGCTGGCCACAGGGCCGCGATCCGCCGGAGCGCACCCTCATGGTGATGCCAGACGGGCCGCTCACCCTGGCGCCGCACCCAGAGCGTGAGACCTGCGATGCCACGACGCTGCAGGGACACCTCCAACGGGTGGAGCGGCTGCTGGCTGAGGAGACGGCCAACCCAAAGGAGCAGGACGCGCGTGACCAGCTGGCGAGGAGATACGCGCTGGAGCAGACCATCCACTTCCTGCAGGTCCGCCTGCAGCGAATCGCATAGGAGCAAGAGCAGATGACGGCAACGATGATCCCGGTGGGCGAGGCGCGTTTGCGGTTGGACAAGGCGCGAGCGCGGCGGCAGACGCTGGTGCAGGATCGCGCCAAGGCGCTGGACGAGGTCGGGCGCCTGCACGCGGGCGGCCAGCCGACGAAGGAGGCCCGCGCTGGCCTTCGCTCGCTCGACGACGAGCTGGAGATCACTAATGCGGCGCTGCCCCACCTAGAGAAGACGCTGGCGGCCAGTGAGAAGGTCGAGACGGATCGGGCGACGGCGGCGAAGCGAGCAAGCCTCCACGAGCAGGCGGACGCAGCTCGGGCGACAGCCCACCGGCTTGCCGCCGTGTTCAAATCGGTCGCTGGGCTCCACGCCGATTTGATGGCCAACGTGGAGGCGATGCAAACGCTGGGTCGTGAACTGAAACTCGGTCACGCCTCCGGCTTCGCTAGCACAGCCGACTTCGCGGTCCGATGCGCATTTGCACACGCGGTGCGGAAGCTGGCCCCCGCTGGGAGTGAGGCCATCTCGACGATCCCACCGGGCTATCAGGTGCCCGTCGATCAGGTGATTGAGGTCATGCTTTCGGAGATTCTCACATGAAAAGCGCTCGTGTGTACGACGAGGCGACGGTGCGCCAGGCGCACCCGATGAATGGGGGCGAGACAACCGGTCAGTGGCAGGAGCGGCTTGCCTACCGGTTCGTGTTCGCCAACCGCCAATCGCTTCGTGACCCGTTTGTGTACGGTGCAACCACGACAGCGGCAGGTGCGGCCGATCGCGACGTGTGCATCAACTCGGAGCCGGTGAGGGAGTTCACCACGGCAGTGCCCGTGACCGACATGAAGACTGTCGATCTCGTGCCAGATCGTCTTCCGGTCTCTGGATCTCTTGGGCAGATCCTCGCTAGGCCGACGACCGACCCTCGTGTCCTCGTCTGCACGCGGGCGGAGCGCGACAATCCGAAACTGTGGCCGGAGATCCGGGATCTCGCCACGAGGAAAAACCTGCTGATCCGGTTCTCACCGTGATCTGCGGCGCCAAGACCAAGCCACTGCCCGATGGCACGGTGCGGGGCACCGGCGTGTGTCAGAAGCTCGTCTCGCGGGAGGGGGATCGGTGCCGGCTTCACGGTGGCGGCACGAGCAGGCGAGCAGGCCTCGCCTCGGCGACGTACTGCGGACCGCCAAGGGCACGACGGGTCTGGGCCCGAGACTTTAGCACCCGATTGTTGGAGCAGCACGAGGCTGGTCTCCTGAATCCCGATCATCAGCACATGCTCAACGCCGAACTGTCGCTGGTGGATCAACTGGTCGACACAGAGCTCAAGAAGACATTGAGCGGATTGGTCGACGACCGAGTGGCGGGGATCAAGACGCTGACGGAGAAAATCCTGCTGGCGCTCCGTACCTCCGACACCAACGGGGCGACGACGGCGGCGGAGGAACTGCACGACGCGGTGCGCCGCGAGCAGGGGGAGTTCAGGGCGACCGACCGCCTGCTGCGATTGCTGTCGCAGAAGCGTGAGATGGCCGACGTCCAGCGGAAAAACAGGAGCGCCGAGGTCAACAGCATGACGGCCGAGCAGGCGAGTGCCTTCGGCGCCGCGTTGCTGCGTGCGGTCGTCACGGTGCTGATGAAGCACCGAATCGAGAATCCCCGAGGTGCGATGCAGGAGATCGAGACGGAGGTCCGTCGAATCTACGGTGCCGATGATGCCGAAGAGCCGACACGCAACCGGCTCAAGGCCATCGCAGTGATGCAGGGCGAATCAGAAGTCCAGACCCCTAGTACAACTGAAGGAGCGTGACCCATGCCGATCAATCCGAAGCACCTCCACGCCGACAATATGTCCAACGGCGTGATCTATGACGGCGCTGCGTCACTCGCCGCACCGTGCGTCAGTGCCGAGGACCTGCTGCACCGTCCCACGACAGCCAGCGCTGGCCCCGGCTCAGATGGCATGCGGTGGCAGCCGCGCCCTGACGCCGCCCAGATCACGGGCAGGCAGATCGCCATGACCACCACGCCGCTACCCGCTACGGCCGATCCGAATCACACCAACTATCCGAAGTCAGGCCACGCCACGCGGCCGTTCGGCATGGGGACGAACTGATGCCAGCCGAATCCGCACCGGGACAGTTCGGTCCCGACAGCTTCGGTGGCCGTGTGCAAGGCAGCCAAGGCGACAAGTACGTGCAGGGGCAAACCTCCCAGACGGGTCCTGACACCGCAGGACGCGGCGGGGTCGTACCGTCGCCGCTCACACGGCGTCACCCGTTGAGCGGCAGGTTCACCGATGAACACCCACACGACATCCACCGCGATGTCCACCAGGACCTTGCACAGCGGCAGGCGCAGGACGCCGTGAAGCGGATGCGAGACGCACACGCGCTGCGGCGGAGCGAGGACGGACGGCTCAGATGAGTGACCGGTCCCCTTGTACAGTTTGGAATTAGGCGAGCTTTGTGGCGAGTTGCTCGTCTAGAATCTCGCGAACGGTAAACGGGACGATGACCTTGCCGGACTTTCGAAAGAATGCGCCGATTTCCCGGATCGCATCAGAGCTATAGGCGAAGGAGACAAAGAACCCTTTGGTGCGGTCCTCGCGAGTCATGACGGCTTCAAAGGCATCTATGTCCGGCCGGCCTGCCTTATCGCGCTGCTTGACCTGAATCGGATACCAGATATCCATGAAGTCGAATGCCGGTAGCTTCTCCGACGCCTTCTTCGGAACAGCCGAGACAGGATAAATTCGCCCGTCAATCCCCATGTCTCCGACCTTCGCCTTGTTGGGGATGCCGCCGAGCGCAATAACCGCCCAATTCTCGAATTCGAACGGCGGAATCTTGCGGAGTTGGTCCTCACTCCATGGCAGGTCGCGGACAACAAACCCTCGCCCGACGCTCCATAGCTTCTCGTCCTCCCGAATCCCGCAATCCTTTCGCAGCCGTTGGGCCATGACGCGGCAGGCGGTCGGGGAAATATCGATGCCGATCCATTGGCGTTTAAGCCGCTGGGCGGCCACGAGAGCCGTTCCGCAGCCGCAGAAGGCGTCCAAGACGACGTCGTTCTCTTTGGAGCTTGCGCGGAGAATCCGATCGAGTAGCGCGAGCGGCTTTTGCGTAGGGTACCCGAGGCGCTCAGCGTCGTTCGCCCGCAACTGGTCGATGTCCGTCCAGACATTGCCAAGCACCGGTCCCTGTTGCTCGTCCAAATATCGCTTGAACATGATTCGCCCAGTCTTCTCGGCGGGAAACAAAAGCAGCCCCTTTGCGTCGTTCTCTGCCATCCGGGCTGGTTCGTGGCGCCAGCCGTTTTCTGGTGGCTGGTGGCCCTTGTAGACGTACCACCCGTTCGGCTTGCCGGTTTTCGCGTTGATTGCCGCCATGCCACCGCCGGCCGGCGCGGATAGGTCGGCTGTGTTGAACCGCCTAGCTCCAGGTGGAACGACCTGCGTTCTGATTTCGTCCTTCGTCATGTGCCGAGTCGTCCCGTCCGGCAACTGAAGCCAGAGATACCACTCGTGAAGGGTTTTGGTGGGATAAGCGACGTGCTGTGGATTGAAAAAGTGCTTGCCGCCGCCCGTGTAGAGGAAAATTGAATCGTTGACGACTGGGAATTGCTTGGTCGCGTCGTTGTGAGCGTCAGAGCGTTGCCAGACAATTTCGTTGAGAAAATTATTCTCCCCGAAAATCTGGTCGAGCATCACCTTCACGTAGTGGCTGGCGTGCCAATCGCAGTGATAGTAGAAACTGCCGGTCTTCTTGAGAACGCGCGCCATTTCAACGCAGCGGGGCCGCATGAACTCGATGTACGCTTGAGTGGAAGCGTGACGGTCCTCGAACGCTCGCTTCTCCTTCCCTTCGCCCCAGAACACTTCATAGTTGCGGTTGGAATTGAATGGCGGGTCGATATAGATCAGATCGATGCACGCGTTCGGCAGCGTCCGGAGCCGGTCTAAACAGTCTCCGCAGTAGATGACGCGGGTGTCGACCACAGACGATGGACGATTTGTCATGCGTACAATATGCGGTTGCGCTGCCTATCCGTCGAGCAACGCAACCCCTTCATCGTGCTTTCACGCGTGATCTCAGGGTGTCGATGGAGGGCGTTGGCGGGAGCGCCGTGAGTGTCGGTTCGAGAGGTTGCCGGCTGAGAACGTCGAGATCTCGCCCGATGGATCATTTGGCTTAATAGCCGTTCCGTCCCTGTAGAGCCCCGCAAATACGTCCTTTATTAGCAGTTGCAGCATCAACACGTGCGGCATAAATGCCCAGCCGTGAGTTTCACGTGTCATCACCATGCCGTGAAGGAATGGCACATGCACCCCGGCAGACGCGAGGTCTCCAGCATCCCAATAGCACAGGCGTGCAAAGCAGATGACGCCCATCAGGTAGCGATACTCCTCGGTCATGTCGCCGGATTCTTTTCGCCCCAAGATGTGTTGCTCATACGGCGCGATGCGCGCTTTGAAGCTGGCCATGACCCGCTCGAAAGTCCCCGGCAGATCATCCATGACATCGGTGCTGCGCTCATACGGTTCATAGAGCGGTGACATATCAAGAGCCACTATTCCGGGATGACCGAGCGACGCGATCTGGCCCACTGCCTTGTCGATATTCGATAGAGCCGTGGTCTCCTTCTGCACACGCTTCGTCTCGATCGTGATCTCACCGCCCGGAACCGTGCACAGGAAGTCCGGCACGGGGCTGTTCGGCGAGGTGACCAGTCGGGGTGCCGCACCAGCCTTCAGCAGCACGCTGCCAAACATGAACTGGGAGCGAAAATCCAATGCTTGCTCATCGTCCTGCTGAAGCAACGTGCCGCGAACCGACTTTACCAGCTCTCGGGCGATGGCGTCGCTGCGCGCATCTGACACCGCATGAGCAATCTGGATAAAATCGGACGCGAGCATCAGTGCTGCGGCAGTATCGCGCAAGCCTTCCCGCTCATACGACCCGCGGGAGGCAACGGCGCGGAGGTGCTCCGATGCGTTAGCCAACGGGCCGTCATCCAAGCCCGGTAGGCCCCATCGGCGAAGTTTCTCGACCGCGGCATCAAGGCTGTCGGCGTAAGCCGCGCAGTCCGGTGCGCGAACCCTGTGCGGATTGTCTGGTAGATGTCCTGCCACTGTTGCCACCCTGTAGGAATCCTGGAAAAATAATCGGTCTGCCCGGACCGGGATCGCGGTCTAGGTGGTAGCCTGTCGTCGCCGCGCTGAACTCGGCCTCGCCTCGATGAGCACGCACCGCTCCCGGTGACGGTCATTCCTCAGCAAGTGCGGCATCCAGTTGCCCATCGCGTCGTCACCGCCGAGGTAGAACGAGAAACGGCGTGACACGACCTCACCCACGTCAGCCATCCCGAACTCCCTCCCCGGCACCACGACCCGCTGGTCCGGGCGGAACTGCTGCAGGACGACGATGAGCTGCTCCACGGTCATGACCGCGATGATAGATCGGCGTGGAGCGGATGTCAGCCGCCGTGGCGCGCTCCGGCAATTTTGGCGCATTGCGGCAACACCGCCATCAGAGTGGGCCGATGTCGGGGCGTAGGTCGGGGTCGCCGTAGACGGTGAGATCGGCCAACCGGCTGCGGATGGCACCGCAGACGTCGTCCTTTGCCTTGGTTACCGCGGCCCGAGTGGCAGCGTGGTCAATGGCGTTCGGCGCCATCTGTGACACTCTTAGTTCTTCTCTTGCGGCATCCCCAACCGCATCCAGAGCCTCGAAGATGGTCCAGAAATAAAACGGTTTCCAGCTGTTGATGACGTATTCGAACTTGGTCAGTGCGCCCCGCGCTGCATCGCGATGTTTAGGGTTGATGCGTTCGATCGGATGGTTGCTGAGCGCGATGGCGTTGTCGAGCACGACTACCGCGTCCCAGATGTTCTTGTAGGCCTCAATCTCGAGATCGGCCTGCAACTCAGTGACATGGACCGTCCTGCTGTAGCCAGCTTTCACTTTCTGCGCGGCGCTCGTGAGCGCTCCGATATCGCGCTTGTTGGCGGCGTTGATTGCGAACTGCTTCGCAAACGCGACTAGTCCAGCGACGATCACGCCGCCGAGGACAGCGTTGGTCGGCTCCATGCCTACTCCGTGCTGCGGAGGTACTCCATTCGCCGATCTATGGTGACTTGAAGTTTGGCGAGAGCGCGCGGGATCCGCCCAGCTACCCCTCGGTATCTGGCAAGGTATTCAGGATTGTGGAGAAGCGTCGCGTCATCAAAGACGTCAAACATTGGCTGTACCAACACCAGAAGCTGGCCAACCAGCCTTATAACAGCAGGATCGGCATGGTGCCTGTGCTTTCCATTGATGTCGTACCAGGTCGCGACCGCTTTGCGGGTTTGTGTGTGAATGGTCGCGTATTGCCGTATACCCTGATTCGACTGGGCAGCTGTGAGCGACAGAGCATGGAGCGTTGCGGCGTTAGCAGCAAGGTCCGACATACACGGACCGATGGCGTCGTACGCCTCCACCTCTCGGTCCAGAAGCCGGGGACGTCGAGCCAATGGCGGCATCACAATGTTGTTGACGGGTGCGAACGCGTTGTTGTTCACTGGCGCTTGGATGACGGACGGGGATTGGTTGACGGTCGCCTGCTTATCGCGTGTCCGCCAAAACCACTTGATCACGCCGCCAATGACGGCCAGACCGCAACCGCTACCCAGGACCCACACGATGATGTGGGCCGTGTCGGACAATTCCACCGGCGGTTGCATGTCAGGGACTTCTTCTGATGAAGTCCAGTCGCTCACGCAACTCAAACTCCATCTTGCCAAGCGCGTCGGCTATATCGGACCCAAGAATACTATACCGGTAATCGAACACAGGGTCAGTCCCGCGCCGTGAATCTGTGCCCCACATCAGAACTAGGCCAGCGAATCTGGCGCCTTCGTCGGCAGCGTCGGCGACCTTGTGACCGACATGGAAGATGTGCTTCCCCCGGACCTCGTTCCATTTGGCCAAACTCCCTACCAGCCATCTGTGTGCCGGTCCGAAATCCGATTCGGTCATCTTGTCAGACGGCAACATGGCAAAGCGGTGTAGATTCCGGCCGGCATTAGCGACGTCGCCGACTGCTACTCCGATGGCATCGCAGGCCTCTTCCTCTCTCTTGCGCAGTGAGACTGCCGGAGGAGGCGGCGACGGGACAGCAACGTTCACCGTGGGCGCGAAGTTGTTGTTGTTGACTGGTGCTTGGACAACAGAGGGGTTGTTGGTGATCGCGGCCTGACCATCGCGGTGGCGCCGGCGGAACCACTCCAACAAGGACGCGAGGATGATTGCACCGCAGCCCTCGAAGGCCCACTTAATGGCATCGGGAAGGCTGCTGAACCACGCCAGCGGCTGCATCCTGAAAGTATAGCCGAGCTTCCTGCGGCTTGGCCCTGTCACAGTGACTTGTCACATCCGCTAGCAATAGTGGCTCACAATCAGTGATCCGACCGTGAGCCACGGCTACCAGGAGTGACTGTCTAGGCCCCGAGCCTATTCTTTTCAGTCCGCTGCTCTACCAACTGAGCTACCTGGCCTAAGAGGGGTGTAACGTAGTCCGCCGCTTGGACTTCCTCAAGCCGATCGCTCGTGCCCGGTAGTTGTGTTCGGGCTTGGTGGGCC
>Ga0182024_10015567_pt1 | contig 14538 bp, 17 predicted proteins | sample P32metaG_FD_120480 | JGI IMG/M metagenome (GOLD analysis project Ga0182024, IMG submission 120480) | Permafrost microbial communities from Stordalen Mire, Sweden - P3-2 metaG (Illumina Assembly) | ecosystem: Environmental > Terrestrial > Soil > Wetlands > Permafrost | place: Sweden: Stordalen... | reverse complement strand
CTCGATCAGGCTGTTCCCTTTTCTCGAGTTCAAGCCGCGTCCGGACTGGGGGCTTTTCCGCATCTTCACATTTGGAATAATGCCGGGTGTCCGGACGCGCGTCAAGATTCCCGAAAGTTTCAAATAACGAAAGTTATATATCCGGTGCCCGCCAATAAAAGGTGAACGCATGGATAGATATGATGATGGTGCGGATGCCAACACAGCCTGGCGTCCGATGCAAGCAACGCGGGCCGGCGGATCTGGAGCGCATCCTCTCTTCTGGACGCTCTCCTCAATATTCTTCTGGACGCTCTCCTCAATATTCTTCTGGAAGCTCTCCTCAATATCGCTGGTTGGTGCGCGGTGGATGCACGTTGAGAACCGGCTGTTAAGTGCCAATCTCGGTAGGTTTCCACGATTTCATTCAAACTCATCGAAGGTGGCGGAGCCTCCCTGAAGAACGCAAATCGTTCTATACTCACTTCGAAGGAGTCGAGGAGCGCAAAATGGCAAAACGGAAGGGTACTGCCCGTCGTGGATTCTTGAAGGGCGCAGCCGCGGGCGCCGCGGCATTGATGGGGTCTCAGAGCTCGGGGCGAGCACAACAACCGGCTGCCGCAGGACGGCCGGCTGCGTCTCCGCCCACGGCAGCGCAGCGCGCGGCGGAAACCGGCCCGCCGTCGGCGGTTGCGGTGGAAGCTACTCAAACCCCCGGCTCCGACTACATGGTGGATGTCATCAAGTCTCTCGGGATCGACTACTTCGCAGCCAATCCCGCATCGACGCTGAAGAGCCTCCACGAATCGATCATCAATTATGGCGGCAACACGGCTCCCGAGTTTATTGAGTGCACGCACGAGGAAGCGTCGGTGGCGCTCGGCAACGGCTACTTCAAGATCGCGGGGAAGCCAACTATGGCGGGGCTTCACGGGACCGTCGGCTCGCAACATGCCGCCATGGCGGTCTATAACGCTTACTGCGACCAGGCGCCCGTGATTGTCGTGATGGGCAATATTCTGGATGCGGGGCAGCGGCGCGGCTACGTGGACTGGCTGCACAGTTCCCAGGATGTCGCGGCCATCCTGCGCGAGTACACCAAGTGGGACGACGCCCCGATATCCTTGTCGCACTTCGGCGAATCCCTGGTGCGCGCTTACAAGATGGCGCTCACTCCGCCGATGATGCCGGTGGCACTGGTCTGCGATGAGACGCTGCAGGAAAAGGCGATCCCGCACGATTTCGATCGGCGCATTCCCAAACTTTCCGCCATCTCTTACCCCACGGCGGATCCCAACACGATCACGCAGCTCGCCAAAATGCTGGTGGCGGCGGAGAGCCCGGTCTTTGTGGCATCGCGCTGCGCGCAAACGCCCGCGGGGATGCAGTCGCTGGTGGAGCTCGCCGAGCTTTTGCAGGCGCCGGTCATCGATCAGCACTTCCGGCTGAATTTCCCCACCCGTCATCACTTGAACTACTCATACAGAACCCGGCCGGTGGTCTCCGCGGCAGACGTGATTGTAGGACTGGAAGTGCAGGACTTCTGGTCCGTCGTGCACGCCTTCGGGCGGGAGGGCGATGCGAACCCAAGGGCGATCACCAAGCCCGGCGCGAAGGTGGTGAGCATCACCGCGATCGATTTGTTCACCAAGAGCGTCTACGAGAACTTCCAGCGCTATGAAGACGCCGATATGGCGATTGAGGCCGATGCGCAAGCTACGCTGCCCTTCCTGGTGGATGCGGTGAAGCGCGAACTCACGGCGGATCGCAAGCGGGCGATCGAGGCACGCGGCGCGATACACAAGGCGGCATGGCCGAAAGCTCTGGAGCAGGACCGTGTGAACGCTTCGTACGGCTGGGACTCAAGCCCGGTCAGCACGGCGCGTCTGTCGATGGAACTGTGGGGACAACTGAAGAACGAAGACTTTTCGCTGGTGAACGACACGGTCTTCATGCAGAATTGGCCGCTGCGGCTTTGGGAGATGAACAAGCACTATAACTTCATCGGCGGACGCGGCGGGGAAGGTCTGGGCTACGGACCCCCGGCGGCGGTGGGAGCGGCTCTGGCCAACAAGAAATTCGGCCGCCTCTCGGTGAACATTCAGGGCGATGGCGACTTCATGTATTGTCCCGGGGCGATGTGGACGGCCGCGCATCACAAGATTCCGCTGCTGACGATCATGCACAACAATCGCGCGTACAACCAGGAAGTCATGCTGGTGTCTCGGATGGCTGGAGAGCATAAGCGTCCGATCGACCGCTGCACCATCGGAACGGCCATTACCGATCCCAACATCGATTATGCCAAGATGGCCCAGGGTATGGGCGTCGAAGGGGAAGGGCCGATTACAAATCCGAAGGATTTGGGTCCGGCGATCGCGCGCGGAATTGCGGCTATCAAGCGCGGCTCGCCATATCTCATTGATGTCGTCACGCAGGGCAGGTAAAGAGATGAAGACGACGATGATGACGACGAAAAGTTTTGGTGCCGCAGTGTTGCTGTTTGCGGGCTTTGGGGCGATGATGGCACAGGCGCCTTCCGGCGGCGATGCCGTAAATGGCAAGCAGATCTTCATAAAGCAGGGCTGCTTCCGTTGTCACGGCACCGATGGCCAGGGCGGCGCCGGCCGGCGGCTCACGCCGAATCCGCTGGCGACGCCGGCGTTCATCCAATATGTACGGAAGCCATCCGGACAGATGCCGCCTTATGCCAACCAAGTAACGGATGCCGAACTCGCCGAAGTCCGGGCTTATCTGGCGACCATTCCGCCGCCTCCGCCGCTTAAGGATATTCCACTGCTGAACCAGTAATGCGAGGATACATTGTCGGTATTCTGCTGTTGGGAGCCCCGGCGGGCGACAGCCACACGGTTCCTCAGAGGCGCGCCGTCGTAGGTTTCGGCTGCAGGCACCCAGAGCCGACAGGCCAGACGGACGGAAGAAGACGGCATACCGACGGCGTGCGTCGTGAACTTCGATCACATCGTTAGGTCGGCGGATCGCTTCGACCGATGCCGTCGGTGAAAACGTGCGACCGCGGCACTGGCGGTTTTTGGGATGAGATGCTCGGGGGGTTAGCCATTGAAACAGCGCCGCGGCCCTTCGCGGGAGCCGCGGCGCTCGCCAGGCATTCACTTACTTATCGCCAGTGATGATAGTGACGATAATGGTGGTAGCGGTAATGCCCATGCGGGCCCGCATAGACGTAGCCGTATGGGTAATAACCGTATGGGTAATAGGTGTAGTATGGTGCACCGATCTCCACTCCCACTCGCACCTTGGCATTAGCAGGTGATGGTGTGAAGAGCGTCCGGGGGAGGCGACACGGCACCGGTACAACGGAGGTGACGTTCCGTCCATTCAGAATGTACAGCGATTTGTTAGGGCAAGATTCTGGCGAATGACATGCACGTGGAATGTCCAGGGAGGTATTAGTTCATATGAAGCGCTCTAAAATCCTGGCAACGTTAATACTCGGTGGAGCACTAATGATTCCGGCGGGGTTCGCGGCCGCGCAGCAGTCCGACGAAAAGACCACAACAACGACCACGACCACTGAGACGCATCGTTACTACGATCCGGGTTACAAGGAATATCACACCTGGAGCTCGAATGAAGATCGAGCCTACCGCATGTATCTTCAGGAAGGTCGTCGGGACTATGTTGAATTCCCCAAAACGACCGTCACCCAGCAGACCGAATACTGGAAGTGGCGTCACGATCACCCGGATAAGGTTATCTTCAAGTCCGAAACCGACGAGCGCCACTAACGCCGCAGTAGCAAGCCCGAACGGGAAGGAGGAGCCGCGAAATCACGCGGCTCCTCGATCCTTGGTTATTTGCGCGAATCACTTCAACAAGACAGGTGGTTAATTTCTGCCGCATCGATGTCAGGCACCAGGGGTCGGAGGAGGTATGTGCCAACGGTGGCCGATGGGGCCGACCAAGTCGCGGCACGTAATAAATCTCACCACAGCTTATACCTATTCCCGTGATTGCGGAAAGTCGTCAGCGGCAGCGCTGTCCGGAAGGCGGTAATCGTTTTTTTCGGCTGCGCCATTCCGCAGAGCGCCCGGGTACAGGAGACGAAGCCCATTTCAGCCAGCAAAATCCGCTCCATTGTAAACCTGAAGCGCGGAGAGAATTTCGAAGCGAGAGCCGACTATCGGTTTTGGAGCGATGGGCGCTGAGACTGGCGAGGCGCGCACGATTTCTCCGCGTTTCGCAGCTGTATTTCATTTCCCCGAGTAGAGCAGCCATCGCCTGTTCGAACGTCTCTATTCGCGGTAGCGCGCACTCTTCGGTCCACGGCCCTGGCCTCAGCCTTTTGCTCCGGATCGGGTGGGCTTACTAGATCATCGCCGTACTTGAGGATAACCACCCTGACTCGCTGACGGCCGAACTTTTTTGCTTCTGCCTGGATGGGCATATAGATGTCGATGTGGTGGCCGTCCACCTTCCCACCAGTGTCTTCCACGACATAGTCGCCGGAATATCGGGCAGCGCCGTAAATGCGAATGCGGCTATTCAGCGGCAATACCGACCGGTCGGCGGCCACGGTGCCGGGATGCGACCACTTGCCGGAAGCGCCCATGCCTTCCACCGAATATGCAGTGGCGATGAAGTAACGGATAGTGGGCCGGCGCGGTATATGAGGGGACGGAGGCGACGCCAAAGCCAGCGTCAGGAGTGCAAAAAAAATCACAGCGGCGTCCAAGGTCGAAAAGTCTGACTCGCTCTTATCACCAGGCGGCCGCGCTTTTCTTCCAGTAGTGGCGGGCCAAACGGAAGCGCGATCGCAAGATCGTCCCGTCTTCAGTGCGAAGGGGAACAACCGACGGGGCCTCTTCTTCGTTTTCCAACTCAGGTCCGCATTGCTTTAACTCGACCGCGAGCACCCGGCCTCCGCAGCCGCAGAAACGCGCGCCGTACCCGTCGAGCGGTTCGGTAACGCCGTTGATCTCAACCGGCGCGATGAAACCGCTGAATTGTTCGGGGATGCCTGGATCCACGATGTACACGGCATTAGCCGCCGTAACCACGACAGCATTTGCCGCTGGCCGGAATAGCACCTCCAGATGGCGGCTGCGGGCGCATTCAAAAACTCCAATCCATGGTGTGCGGGTGCACGGCCGGCGCGCTCCCAACGGTTCTGCGTCGAACGTGTATTTCTTCGACGGGCTGATTCGCGCCAGGAGGAAATGCGTACTTCGACACTTCGACTCCGCCAAGCGCGGCTGCGCAGTATTCGCGAGCGCGCAGAGCGCGCAAAAACCCATTGCCATTGATCGTTGACATACTACGGGTCCCCTGAAATCTGCGCAATACTCTCGGGAGTCTTGAAACAGCGCCTTTCGGAAGAGTGGAAGCATTTCCTTTCGGCTAAATCTCGAATCGAAAAGAAGCAAGCAGACTGCCAATGTCATCGATGGAACAGAGGCCCGATCGGAAACCTGTGGCGGCGGCTGACGGCCGTTAATATCGGTAATCTGTCTAGGACGCGATTTTGACGAGGTGAGGAACCCTTCTTCGTCCTCTGGGCACAGTGGCGACAAACCGATACAAGACCGGAGTGCGGGGAAGGCTGATATCGGATTGGCAGGAAAACGGATGAAATGGTCGGGGCGAGAGGATTCGAACCTCCGGCCTCCTGGTCCCGAACCAGGCGCTCTACCAGGCTGAGCCACGCCCCGAACTGTACCAGTGTAGCGCGGGCTGCCACAAGGGATATCATCAAGTTGATGGCCACATCGACGAAATCGTTGTACGACATCGACTTTGTCGAGTGGGCTACACGCACGGCTGATCTGTTGCGGCAGGGTCGCTTCGCTGAATTGGATCTGGAGAACGTCGTGGAGGAGATCGAGGATTTGGGAAAGAGCGAACGCTCGGCCGTTCGATCTCAACTACGCCGGATGTTGGTCCACCTCTTGAAATCAAGGATTCAACCGGAACGGTCCGGCGCGAGCTGGCGGGCATCGGTGGCCAGCGCGCGGACGGAGATCCTGGATCACTTCGGAGACTCGCCCAGTCTGAGGAAACATGCCGAGAGCAACCTTCGGCGCATCTATCGAGAGGCTGTGGAACTTGCGCTGGTCGAAACAAACCTGGCCGGACCCACGGCGAATCCGGACATCCCCGAAGAGTGCCCCTATACGCTGGAAGCGCTGCTCGACGGCGATCTGAACGCGCTCTGGCCGCAGTGAGATGCGCAAATTGCGGGATTTGCCGTCTGTTAACGACGTGATCGATCGCCTCGGCCCCTCTACGCGAAGGTTGCCCCATGCGTTGGTGGTCGCTGAAGTGCGGCAGGCGATCGAAACGGCACGGGATGCGCTGAAAGCCCGCAAGACGTCGCTGGCACCCATCGAGAGTACCGTTGAAGGTGCTCTGGCCCAATGGACGCAGCCCTCTCACCGGCATCTCATCAACGCGACCGGAGTCGTTCTGCACACAAACCTGGGGCGAGCTCCCCTGGCGCAGTTTGACGCCCTGAGCGGTTACAGTAATCTCGAATACGATCTGCCAACAGGCGAGCGTGGAAAGCGCGATATCCATGTAACAAAGCTGTTGGAAACGATTCTGGGACGGCCGGCGATTGCCGTTAGCGCTATTACTGTAAACAACAACGCCGCAGCTGTTTTTCTCGTCCTCAACGAACTGGCGATGGGCGGGGAGGCGATTGTGTCGCGCGGCGAACTGATCGAAATCGGCGACGGCTTCCGCATCCCGGAAATCATGCAGCGCTCCGGTGTCCGGCTGCGCGAAGTGGGCACGACGAACCGCACGCACATCGGCGATTACCGCGATGCGATCAACGATTCAACGCAGGTGCTGCTAAGGGTTCATCCGAGCAACTTCCGGATGACCGGGTTTACCGCGCGCCCCGAGTTGAGCGAACTGGTCCAACTGGGGCGAGAGCGCGGGATACCGGTCTATGAGGATCTCGGCAGCGGGTGCATCGTCGATCTGCGCGCGTACGGAGTGGATGAACCGTTGGTTCAGGACAGTCTCGCGGCCGGGGCCAATCTAGTATCGTTCAGCGGCGACAAGTTGCTCGGCGGACCGCAGGCGGGAATTATCGCGGGGGATGCCGATCTCATCAAACGCGTGAGGCGGAATCCGCTCTTCCGGGCGTTGAGACAGGACAAACTCTTCCATCAGGCGATGGAGACGACGCTGCGGCACATCCTGCTGGAAGAATACGACTGCGTTCCCGCCTTGCGAATGATCCGGATGACGGCGCGAGAAATCCGGGAGCGGGCCGAAGGTTTGGTGGGACGCATACGGCGAAAAGTACGAATCGGCGATGGCGATTCCGTGATTGGCGGCGGCGCCACGCCGGAACGGACCCTGCCGACTTGTCTGATCGTGATCGAAACGGAAGACGCCGTTGCCGAAGAGCGGCGGCTGCGGTTCAGCGATCCGCCAATCATCGCCCGCATCGAACGGGACCGCGTGGTATTGGATTTGAGAACCGTACTGCCTGAAGACGAAGAGGCTCTGGTTCGAGCTCTTTCGTAATTAATCAGGCTCTTTCCTGGTAAGTTCCTTCTGAAGTATTGACGCGAATTTTTTCGCCTTCGGTGATGAAAGGCGGCACCTGAACTACCAGTCCGGTTTCCATCTTCGCGGGCTTCGTCACATTCGAGACCGTGGCGCCCTTGAGCCCGGGTTCCGTCTCGACCACCGTCATATCCACGGTAGCCGGCAGCTCCACGCTGATCGGTTTGCCCTCGTAAAACTCAACGGTGACTTTGAGTTGGGGGATCAGGTAATTGGTCGCGTCGCCGAGCAGATCCCTGGTCAGGTGCATTTGCTCGTAGTTTTCGACGTTCATGAAGTAGAAATATTCGCCGTCGTCATACAGGTATTCCATATCGTGTTCGTCGAGCTGGGCCTTTTCCACCTTGTCTTCGGAAGAGAAGCGGTGCTCGGTCATGGAGCCCGTGCGGAGGCTGCGCATTTTGGCCTGCACAAAGCCGCGGAGATTGCCCGGGGTGCGGTGAGTCATGCTGAACACGGAGTACAACTCGTTGTTGAACTTGATCACCATTCCAGGACGCAGTTGTGTTGCGGAAAGCATAGTTGGGTAAAAGGCTCTTATTCAGTGTGAAGCCCCAGTATATCAGCCTGTTACGGAAACAGGCCGTTGCGCGGCGCGATAGCCCAGACACATGATCGCGAGAAACATCGTCAGGACCTCCGTATCGCCGAGGTTCTTTTCCATAATGCCCGCGACCATGGTGCCGATGATCGAGGCGATGGCGGCCTGTAACAGGAATCGCCGGTCCGAGCGTCCGGGCGATAACGTTGCGAGCGCGCGCCGGAAATCCAGCAGAGGAATCAAAAGGGCCGCGGTCAGGAATAGCGCGGCGGGCACACCGCACTCGGCGGCATAGTGGATGTAGATGTTGTGCAGGTGCTGATAATTGCCCTCGGGCAACGGGTAATGGATATCCGCGGGAAGGTACGCATCGAAAACCGCCTTCTTCCTGATCTCCTCGGGTCCGACCCCGACGATCGGATGTGCCTTGATCATCTGCCAGCCGGTGCGCCACACGATTTTGCGGTGTGTGTTGGAATCCAGCTGTCCCCGTGGTTGGTTCAAAGAACGCGCGCGTTCCTGGACCGCCGCGGGAGCGATGAGCAGGCCCAGCCCCAGCACGACGGGCATTGCGATCGCGGCCCATTTCCTCCACTCCCACAGCAGGTAGAAGCCGGCCACCAGCGCCGCGATCCAAACAGAACGGGTATCGCTCAAAACCAGTGCGATTCCGACCACCGCCGCGCATGGTACCCAGAGCCCTCGCCATCTTTTGATATCCGGCGCAAAGAGAAGGAACGACGCAACCAGCAGGAGGATGAATAACTCCTGCCCGGAGAATGTCATCCAGTGGCTCATGAAACCACGTATGCGGTCGGCGATGTAGAAGTGGTAGAAATCCGTGTGCGCGGCACGCGCGCCGGCGACATCGGCCGCATATTGAACCAGGCCGCGGCCCGCCGTGATCGTGCCCACGCCAATCCAGGCCAGCACCAGCCACTTGGCTTCGGCAATGGTACGGATAGACGAGTAGACGATGAGCAGCATCCAGTAGACCACCACCATCTTGCGAACGCTCGGAAGGCCGAATCCCGGATCGGGCGAGAACGCCAGAGCCACAAGAGTCCACCCGAGAAACATTACCAGCGGGATTGCTACGCGGGGCCACCGGAGGGGTAATCCGGAAAGGAGCAGCGAGGCCAAAGCCAGCGCGAGCAGGATCTGAGAAACGGCGATCGAGAGAAGTATCGCGACAGCGGATGCGGATGCCAGCCAGACCGGCAGCCTTCTCAGGAAAGGCGAAGGGACCAAAGCCTAGAGTATCCCGCAACCCTCATTACAATTAACTAACGTTATCATTTAATTCGCGTTTCGACGCACTTTGCAGTCGCCACCACTTTGCGCCACGGTGTACGATGGGGATTAACGCATGAAGATGCTCGATGCGCTGGCTCCGGAGGACTCGGATCGGGAATTGGCGCTGACTCTCGATCCGGCGAGAATACCTGCGCACATTGCCATCATCATGGATGGCAACGGACGGTGGGCGAAGCGGCGCGGGCTGCCGCGCGTCGCGGGCCACAAAGTCGGCGTGAGCACCGTGCGTTCCGTGGTGGAGGACTGCGCGAACCTCGGCGTGAAAGCGCTGACGCTTTACGCTTTCTCCGCGGAAAACTGGAAGCGTCCGCGAACCGAAATAGACATGCTGTGGCGGCTGCTGCGCTTCTATCTGCGGCACGAGCTGGAAGATCTGCAGCGCAACGATATTCGTCTGCAGTCGAGCGGACATGTGGAAGCGCTCCCGGAAAGCGTATATCAGGAGCTTCTCGCCGTGGAGCGCGCCACCGCGCGCAACCAGGGCATGAGGTTGAATCTGGCCATCAACTACAGCGCGCGCATCGAGCTGGTGGACGCGGTGAACGCGCTCATCGACGAAGCGCGCATTGAAGGCCGGCTTTCGAGCCTGGTCGTCGACGAGAAAATGATTTCGCGCCGCCTCTATACCGCGGGTCTTCCGGAACCGGATCTGTTGATCCGCACGTCGGGCGAAATGCGGGTCAGCAACTTCCTGCTCTGGCAGATCGCTTATGCGGAGATCTACGTCACCGATACTCTGTGGCCGGATTTCAATCGGGCGGAGTTGCTCAGGGCCATCCTGGATTTTCAACGCCGGGAGCGCCGCTTCGGCGGACTATCGGCCGAATTGCCGGCTCAGGAGCGCGGAGAAGACCGGGAGATCGAAGAGATCGTCGTCTCCTCGCAATGAAGCGCGTCGTCACCGCACTTTTTCTACTCCCCATCGCCGTTTACTCCGCACTGTTCGCTCCCTGGTGGATTCTTTTCGCGGTCGTGGCTGCCTTCGCTCTTCTCTGTTTTCGCGAATACGCCACTATTACGGGATCTTTCGCGCCGCTGGGATACGTAGCGGGAATGCTGATCCTGATCGCCCCCCGGGACGATATGATTTTGCCGGTTGTCCTGAGTACGCTGGCCGCATTGTGTTTGACGTTTTTCGCGGACGATCCCGCAAAGAGCTTCACGCGCGCATCGGCGCTGGTACTGGGGATCGTCTACATTTTCGGTTCGTGGAAAACCGGCATATTGCTGCACGACATCAATCCCAACTGGCTCATGTTCGGCCTGATGGTGAACTGGGTTGGCGATACCGGCGCGTTTTATGTCGGGAGGAAGTTCGGCAGGCACAAGCTCGCGCCTTCGATCAGTCCGGCCAAAAGCTGGGAAGGCGCTGCGGCATCGGTGGTGACAGGCGTCGCGTTTGGCATGATCTACCTCCCACTTACGATCAAGGGCACGTCGTTGCCCACGGCCGGGCTGCTGGCATTGGCGGCGAATGTCGCAGGTCAGGTGGGCGATCTGGCCGAATCGGCTGTCAAGCGCGGCGCGGGCGTGAAGGACAGCGGCAATCTGTTGCCGGGCCACGGGGGAATGCTGGATCGCGTGGACAGTACGATGTTCGCGCTGCCGGTGCTCTACTCGCTGCTAACTTTCCTGAAGTAAGACCGACAAAGCGCAGGCCAAAGGCCTACTTCACACAACTTGATTTGTGGAGTAGGCCTTTGGCCTGCGCTTCGTTCAGGTTGTTCTTCCTATTTATTGTCCTTCTCGGTCGGAGCGCCGGTGCCCTGCGATCCGACAAATAACTTCTTGCCGTCGGGAAGTGTGATATTGCTGCCGTTGGCACGGTTCGATCCGTCCTTCGCCTGCCAGCCCTCGACAACGATCTCGGTGCCCGGCAGCAGAGATTGCTTGGTGAACCCGCGCCGGAGCAGACCGTTCGGAGCGCCGGCTTCAATCATCCAGTTGGTGACCTTACCGTCCGCATCCTTCACGTCGATGTGGATCCACGCGTGCGGATTGATCCACTCCATATTCGTGACGGTGCCCTTCAGGATCAGCGGCCTGTTGACGTCGAACTCCGCCGCGAACGCGTGATGCGCCCATACCGGCGCGGCGGTCGCCAAAAGGCCCGCGGCTAAAATCACCATGCAAAACTTCGTTCTCATTATGATTCCTCTCTTAGTTCTTCTTTGCGGCGGCCGCGGCTTGTTCCGCAATGGTCCCGGTGATCATGTTCCGCATGGCCATATTTCCCTCATGGCAGGCGTACTCAAAAAGCTGGTACCCGGGCTCGTGCGTAATCGGGAAGGCGATCTTCCACTTCGCGGTATACGTCCTCGGATCGTCGACCGTGAGTTCGTAATTGATCGTGTTATCCGCCACGCGAGTGAAGCGTTCCGTCAGTTTCATGTCTTCGCTTTGGATCCCGCCGCCGTTCGGACCGATCCCCATTTTGTCGTTGAAGTTAGTCGTCTCTACAACCAGAGTGTTGCCTTCCCAGTGGCCGACCGGATCGCCCATATAGGAACGAATGCCGGGTGGCATGTGCGCACGCCCGTCAGTCGGAATAATCCGGGTATCGTGAACCATCTCGTAGCGAATCGCCACGTATCCCGGCGTCTGCACGATCTCGAGTCCGTTCCCGTAGATAACGGGGATGATGGAGCCCGCCACGCCGCGCGTGATGCAGCGGTCGTAAATGCTCCAGTCGGTCCACGTTTCGGGAGTCTTGCCGCGTGTCGCTCGCGCGGCCGCTTGTTTCGCTTTGCCTTCGGCAGTCAACTCCGGGATTCTTCCATTCGGTGGATCCACGATCTGCGAAGTCTGCTTCGAAGCGCGGCGGGCGTACTCGCCGAACTGTCCGGGAACCGGAGCCGCATCCACTCCGCGGCCGAACGCTCCGGCTGCCGGCGCCGCAGTCTCGCCTTTGGCGGCAGCTTCCAGCTGCCTCTTGGCGGGAGAGTGATTCTCGTCGCTGGGGTTCTCAATCCGCTGCTTCGACTGCGCGACGGCCTTTTCACGGGCCTTCAACTCGTCTTCCGTAAGATAGAGCCGGTCGCCATACGAAACCGGCCGCTCCATGGGTACACCCCACGTGTCGTCACTCGTCCAGGTGCCCTGGAGGTCGGGATCGCCCCACGGTGTTTTGGATAGCGACCAGGACTTCGCGTTGCTTCCGGCAGTATTCCCCGGAGACGCCGGCTTTAGCGCGGCTGGCGTCTGAGCTGCAAGCGGCAGCGCCGCGGCGAACACGATCAAACTGCTCAGTGCGAAGATTCGCTTACTCATTCGAGATCTCCTTAACATTTAATTCTAAACCCCGAATTACTTCCCCGCCTTCTTGCGGAGATCGCCGTAGATCAATTCTTCCGTGAATTCAACACACTTGAATTCCAGCAGTCGGGCGTCCTTTTCGCGGTGGCGATAAAGAATCACGTTGATCTTCCACGGCCGGCTGAACGTTTTCGGATCTTCGATCGTGGCCTCGTAGTTCATCGTGTTGGCGTCGAGGAGCGAGTAGCGCTCCACCACGTGCAGGCTGTCGCTGGCGAAGTTGCCGGCGCGATCGAGCCATGCCATGCCATTGAAGCCCGTCACGTCGACTACCAGCGTGTTCCCATCCCAATGGCCGTTTGAGGTCCCCATCCACGTATCGGTGACGGCCTCCTGCGGCTTGCCCATATTGATCAAACGATTCTCGGAGCCAAACTCGTAAGCGATGAGAATGTCCTTCTGCGATTGAATGATCTGAAAAGGAAACGCCATGTAGTTGGAGCGCGGCACCCCAGGCATGTAGCACTTGATCACCGGGTCTTCCTTCCAGCGATTGGCGAAATTTTTCTTCTTCTGTTCCAACGCTGCCGGGAGATAGGGGATCTCGACGCCATCGACTATTCCCTGACCCGGAGGAACCGCCCCGATCGCGCCCAGTTGATAGAACGGTCCCGCTTGCGCGCCATGGGCCTGAATGTCCCAATCGGCGGTGCTGAGGGACTGCCAGAGCCCCGTCAGGTTAGGTTTGCCATCTTTCATGCGGGGTACGCCGGCCGCCGTGGTTTGAGCGGCGACTGAGGGCACTCCAAATGTAGAGCCGCCCAGCGCCAAAACGGCGATTAATGCCCCCAAAAAACGCTTCTGCATCCGCTGTTTCGTCTCCTGAAGTCCGGAGCCAGCATATCAGTTTTCAAAGCGATTTTCAGAAGGTCTGTTTCGCGAGGTATCCCATCAGCAACCGGTTGAACTCTTCCGGTTTCTCGAGCATCAGGAAATGGCCAGTCCCGGCGATTTCCACATACTCCATGTTGGGGAAATGTGTTTTCATGTACGCGCGGTCGCCGAGGCCGGATTTATCGGCATAGAGTCCGAGCACAGGTTGTGTGAAGACGTCGCCCTTCCAGACTGCCGGATCGAACGTGGCGTTCATCGCGCCGACCGCGGTCGCTTCCGGCGCGCCCATCATCATCGACAGAATATGCTTCTGCATTTCCGGCGTGGTGGAGGCGGAGAACATGCCGCGAATCATGGCCTCGCGCACCCTAGCTCCATCCGGACCCGCCATTCGGTTTCCCGGCGGCGGAACGCCGCCACCAGCCGGCGCAAGGTTACCCATCGATACCAGGGCCATCCACAAATACCATCGCCGCCACATGCTGCGGATAGAGCCGGGCGTACTGCACAATGACCGGAGTCCCCATGCTGTGGCCGACCAGAACCACGCGGTCCGCCTTTGCCTCGCTCCGTACCGATTCGACGGCACGGGCGAACAAATCCATCGACAGTTTTCCGTCCCTGGGCGCGCCGCTCTTTCCATGACCGGGTAAATCGATCGTAAGAACACGATAGTCTTTCGAAAGGGCGGGGACTTGCGACTCCCAAGTCGTATCGTCACAAGTCCAGCCATGGACTAAGATCACTGTCCGCGGGCCTTTACCCGTTGAAGTCGAGTGAAGTTTGATGCCGTCAACCGTAGCGGCCGATAGCGCTGTTACAAACAGAAGGCTAAGCAGTAATCTCATGACACACTCCTGTACTTTGTACCGCTGGCGATCTTGTCGCCGGTGATTTGGCTGCCGCTATTCTGCGCTGCCGTTCAGCGTCCTGTAGTACGCATCGTAAAACGCGAGAATCGCAGGCTGAATCCCGGTTCCCACGCT
>Ga0182024_10015566_pt1 | contig 14538 bp, 10 predicted proteins | sample P32metaG_FD_120480 | JGI IMG/M metagenome (GOLD analysis project Ga0182024, IMG submission 120480) | Permafrost microbial communities from Stordalen Mire, Sweden - P3-2 metaG (Illumina Assembly) | ecosystem: Environmental > Terrestrial > Soil > Wetlands > Permafrost | place: Sweden: Stordalen... | reverse complement strand
CCTGCGTTCCTGGACCCGGATGTCCCCGGACCTCATGAGCACTCTGGCCGTCCCGGGCGAGGACTCCTGCGTTCCTGGACCCGGATGTCCCCGGACCTCATGAGCACTCTGGCCGTCCCGGGCAAGGACTCCTGCGTTCCTGGACCCGGATGTTTCCAGGGACCTGTACAGAGTCCTGGGACTCAGTTGCCGGGCTCGGCCTGCGCGTAGCTCTCCGCGACTTCCTCCGGCGTCATCGGCAGTCTCGCTTCCGACGGCGGCACGCCCGCATCGATCACGTCACCGAGCAGCAGCGCCATCGAGTACTGGGGGTCCGCGTCCAGGGCGCGCCCGATGGCGATATTGGCAAGAGTGCCCTCGCCGGCCTGCCAGGCGGTGAACGCGAGCAGCGAGGCGGGCGCCGGCACGTACTCAGGGCACGCCCGGCGGACGATGTCAGTCCACAGCCGCTGGTGCGCTTCCTTGTGGTCCGGCTCCATCCGGGCCCACGCATCGTCGCGCACCCGCAGGTCGGTGAGGGTCACGCTGAGCCAGGCAATCTGGTCATCATCGGTGAGCCGTCCACCATCGCGGTATGCGCTGATCGCCTCTCCGACCGCGCGCCGCCCGTCCTCGACCACTAGCCGCAGCACATCGCCGCTGCGCCCGGATTTCCGCTGCTCCGCGAGGAGCGCCGCCACCCGTGCCCGCGCCCGTTCGGTGGCCCGGGCCATCGACCGGGCGGCAGGACCCTTCACCGGGGCCAGCGTCCTGGCCAGCGACTCCCGGTCAGGGTAGGCGGCCAGCCCGGCCGTCACGAGTGCCGCGGCGGCCGGGTGCGCGACCGGGTCGTACGGCACTCCCTCCGCCGGGCAGCAGGCCGGGTCGTGGCACAGGTAGGACCAGTAGCGGGCGTCCTCCACCCGCAGCACCTCGCGCAGCGAAATCCGGGCGCTGCCCGCCGCGGCGCGGAGCGCGTCGGCGACTGGCGTGACGAGGTGCCCTGGGCCGTAGCCGATCAGGATGGCCGTGGTGATCCGCTGGCGGGCCAGTATTGCCGCCGCATGGCCGGCGATCTCCTCCGTTACCGCGGCATCCGGCGGATCCGGCAGGTCATAGCGGAAACCGAGCTTGACGCGGGCGCGCGGCGGGGCCAGGCCAAGTACGACGAAGCTCTTGCGCGGGTGAAATCCCAGCAGGTGCGGTACGACGGCAAGGACACCGGACGGCGAATCCACCCGGACTCGCTGCAGTGGCGCAACGCGAGCCGGGTCGTCGCCTCCTTTGCTGGCTTGCCGCCGCCGGCGAACGGGCGGACGGGTGGGCGACGTGCCCGCCGGGCGAGTGGCCGGAGAGCCGGGCGGTTGCGCGGGCGGGGATGAACTCGCAGAACGGTTATCTTCCATGCGGCCACCCTGGAAGCCGGGCGCCCATCGGGTCACTCAGATTTCGCCGCGCCTGGGGATAACCCCCCATAGCCCCGCCGCCGTCCACAGGCGGCGGCCGGCACTGGACAGATCGCCCTGGCGGTGTTAAGGCCGCGGCACGGTCCGCTCGGCCGAAAAGTCAGACTTCCGTATCGGAAAGATACATTCCCGCCTGGACTCGCTGACGGTCATGGCTCCTATCTGGGGAAATACGTATTTCTCCAGGCGAAGATCACCCAAAGGCCGCGCAGGCAGCAGATGTCTTGTTTCCTCGGAATGGGGCGATTTTCCGGATGTTAGCGCTCATAATGCGCGTGGGGCCAAGCCGGCGAACCAGCCGAACTTCCCGTCCACGGTCCTCGACCCTGGCCAGGTGTTCAACGGCCAGGTGTTCAACTCCGCAAACCGTCTACCATTTCTCCAGCTGACGCACGAGACAGCGGCCGGCGCCGGCATCCGTTCAGGATGCCGGCTCCGGCCACGCCAAGCATGCGGGCCGGCGCCGGGCGGGACTCATTTCCGGTCGGGACTCAGTTCCGGTCGGGCAGCTGGCTCTCGAGGAAGCGGGCGACCAGGCCGCGGACCACCGTCGCCATCGAGAACCCGTGCTCGGTACACCAGTCCCGTAGCTGCGCGTGCTGCTGCGCCGGGAACCTGACGGGCACTACCTGGTAGGCGGTGGCCGTCATCCCCCGGCCCGGCTGGCCGGCGGACAGCTGCAGGGCCTGAAGTTCCCCGGCGTGCTCGCTCGCCCGCATGCCGAGCGTCCATTGCCGGGAAAGTCCGGGGCGCTGCCGCAGCAGCCAGGTATGCACTAGGTCCCGCTGCTCAGGCGGAAGCTGGCCGACGGCATGGACCAGCAGCCGCACCGGGTCGACGGAGTCTTCGATGGGCCCCGGCGGGCCAGCGTCCTCCTCCGCGGCGAAGGAAGGAAATCCCTCGGCGGCAGCCGCGGCGGGTGCGGCAGCCGGTGCGGCAGCGGCGACCTCCGCAGGGTCGGGAGCATCCGGCTTCGCAGGGCCGGGGGCACCCGGGCCTGCTGGCGATGTTGTCATGATCGTTCCCTGGCAGTGCAGAAGGAAGGCCTGTGGTACCGCAGAGATATCACGATATCGGGCACGGTATCAATCTGGACCTAGGTGCCCCGGGTGCCCGGGAGTGACGCGCTGGGCTGGCCAGCTACACGGAAATGCCAAGTAGCGCGTCGACCGTGTCCCTGACCAGCGACGCGGCGGGTGCCGCTGAGCTGGCCAGCGCGGCGTCCGCCCAGTGATCGACGGCGGCGAGCGCGCCGGGCGCGTCCAGGTCGTCGGCCATCCGCTCGCGCACCGCGGCCAGCAACGCATCGGCCGCCGTCGGCCCCGCCGCGGCCGCCATCGTCCCCGCCGCGGCCGCCCGCTCTCCCGCCGCCCGCTCCCCCGCCGCCCGCTCGCTGACGGAAGGTGACCGCTTGCTACCCGGCGCCGGCGCGAGCACCGGCACCTCAGCGGCTGCGCCGAGCGCTACCGCGCGGCGCCAGCGGGCCAGCCGGTCCGCCGCGGCGGTCAGCCCTTCGGAGGTCCAGTCCCAGTCCTGCCGGTAGTGATGAGCGAGGATCGCCAGCCGGATCGCCATCGGGTCGACGCCGGCCGACCGCAGCTCCGACACGAATACCAGGTTGCCCAGCGACTTCGACATTTTCTCGCCGTCGAGCCGCACCATCCCGGCGTGCGCGTACCGGCGGGCGAACATCGGGCCGCCGCCGCCTGCCACCCGGGCGTGTGACGCACTCAGCTCATGGTGCGGGAAGATCAGGTCGCTGCCACCCGCCTGGACGTCGAACACGGCGCCCAGGTACTCCGTCGCGATCGCCGCGCACTCCACGTGCCAGCCGGGGCGGCCCGCGCCGAAGTCCGACTCCCAGGACGGCTCCCCCGGCCTGGCCCCGAGCCAGACCAGCGCGTCCAGCGGGTCCTTCTTCCCCGGCCGGGCCGGGTCACCGCCGCGCTCGGCTGACAGCTCGATCATCGCCGCAGGATCGAGCCCGGACACCGCGCCGAACGCCGGATCGGACGACCGGGCGAAGTACACGTCGCCGTCCAGCTCGTACAGCGCGCCATGGTCGGCTAGCAGCCGGTTGAAACGCTCGATGAGGTCCATCGCCTCGACCGCGCCGACGAAGCTGGCGGGCGCGAGCACCCGCAGCGCCGCCATGTCGGTCCGGTACAGCTCGATCTCGCGCCGGGCAAGGTCCCGCCAGTCCTCGCCATCCCTCGCCGCGCGCTCGAGCAGCGGATCATCGACGTCCGTGACGTTCTGCACGTAGGTGACGTCGTGGCCAGCATCCCGCCATGCGCGCACCAGCAGGTCCCAGGCGACGAACGTAGCCGCGTGCCCGATATGCGTAGCGTCGTACGGCGTGATCCCGCACGCGTAGAGAGTGGCCGAGCGCCCGGCCGCCGCGATCGCCAGCTCACCGCTTGCGGTGTCCCTGATCCGTACCTCGTGCGGATGTCCGGGCAGGTCGGGAACGCTCGCGGAGCGCCAGGATTTCATGAGCGCCAGGCTACCGAGCGCCTGCGGTCCTGGCGTCCCCGGCCGTTCCGGCCTGCTCGAACGCGTACGCCAGGGCGATCAGCCGCGGCTCGGTCCAGGGCGCTCCCATGAAGGAAACGCCAACGGGAAGACCCGAGACGAAACCAGCAGGAACGGATATAGCGGGGTACCCGGAAACGGCGGCCGGCGTCGACGAGCCGAACACATGATGATCGCCGAGCACGTGATCGGTCAGCCAGGCCGGGCTGCCGCTCAGCGCGATGACCGCGTCGAGGCGGCCGGCCTGCAGTGCCCCGTCCAGTGCCGAGGTGGCCAGCCGGCGCGCCTCGCCCCGTGCGGCCAGGTAGTGCTCGTCAGCAAGGTTGCCGCTGGTGGCATCCGCCTGCTCGAACCGCTCCTGGCCGAAGTGAGCGAGGACAGTTGCTGCGTAATTCCTGTTGAAGATGATCAGGTCGGCAAGAGTCGCTGGATGGCTGCCGGGCACTGCGCCGAGATAGGCGTTCAGGTAATGCTTGAACTCATGCAGCAGGGCGAGCTGCTCCGGCTCCCCGATCTTGTCGATGCCGGGGAACTCCACCGGATCGATCACCTCGGCGCCGCCGGAGCGCAGCCGTGCCACTGCCGCGTCCAGCAGCGCGACCGCGGCCGGGCCGGCCGCCGCGGATCCGTCCCGCCAGACGCCGAACCTGGCGCCGTCCAGCGCGCCGGCGTCGAGGAAGGCCGTGTAGTCGCGCAGCTGGCCGCCTGCCTGCCCGGACGCCTCGTCGGCCGGATCCCGGCCGGCCAGCGCGCCGAGCAGCGCGGCGGCATCCGCCACCGAGCGGGCCATCGGGCCGGCGGTGTCCTGGGCCGGCGAGATCGGCACGATCCCGGTCCGGCTGATCAGGCCCAGGGTCGGCTTGATGCCGACGATGCCGCAGGCACTGGCCGGGCTGATGATCGAGCCATCGGTCTCCGTGCCGACCGCGACCGGGGCAAGCCCCGCGGCGACGGAGACGGCCGAGCCCGAACTTGAGCCGGACGGGTTGCGGCCGGCCCCGTGCGGGTTCACCGCCTGGCCGCCGAGCGTGCTCCAGCCGCTGCTGGAGTGGGCAGAGCGGAAGTTGGCCCACTCGGACAGGTTCGCCTTGCCGAGCACCACCGCGCCGGCCGCGCGCAGCCGGCCGACGAGGAATGCGTCGCCGTTCCCCGCGTCCTGCAGCGCGGGCGAGCCGGCCGTGGCGGGCAGTCCCTCGACGGCGATGTTGTCCTTGATCAGCACCGGGATGCCCTCGAGCGGTCCGCCCGGTGCCCCGTTCGCCCGGGCGGTGTCGCTGGCGCGGGCCTCGGCCGCCGCGCGGTCGCTGACCGCGATGACGGCGCGCAGCCGCGGATTGAGCCGCTCGATCCGCGCCAGGTAGCACGCCGTGATCTGCGCCGATGTCAGCACGCCGGACGTGATCGCCTGCTGAAGCTCGCTGACCGACGCGGTGGCCGCGTCGATGCCCGTACCGTCGATGTTCTCGCTGAGCGATCCGGCTTCCACCATGATCGAAGAATAATTGAACAGTCGATCAAGGCAAGGCCCAGTTCGCGGCCGTGCGGCCGCCCCTGGCAGAGCTCAGCATCAGTGCGGCTAGGGCTAGACCGAATTAGACGAATTGCCCGGTTCGAACTGGACTGGCCGGAAGGCATTTCATGATCACGGAGGATCCGCACGTCCCAGCTGATGAGCACGGAGGATCCGCACGTCCCAGTTGATGGGCACGGAGGATCCGCACGTCCCAGCTGATGAGCACGGAGGATCCGCACGTCCCCAGCAGGCCGGATCCTCCGTGCTGATGAGGGCAGGCCGTGCATATGGGCGGATGGCGGGGCTGGACGGCTGCATGGCGGGGCGTAAGCGGGCTGGAGTGCCACTAGTGGGCTAGTGAGCTGCGGGGCATGCCTTGCCTGGGGCATGTGAGGGGGCGTAGATGACCACGGACGGGTTCTCGAACACGCGGTGGTACCGCGCCGGGTCGGTGCGGAATCCGGCCAGGTCGGCGGCGTGGCCGAACCGGTAGAGGACGACGTACCTGACGCCCTGGCCGGCGAAGATGCTGGCCGACCGGCAGCTGGCCGGGTGCAGCAGCACCTCCTGGGAATCCAGCAGCGGCGCGCGGCCCGCCGTCGGCAGCGAGCGCGGGTGCGCGATCCGGAACGGGCTGTAGGACTGCAGGCCGGTGTATCCGCCCATGGCCAGCACGGCCCGGTTGGTGATGCCGGAGTTCATGGCCGGGGTCGAGATGATCGTGCCGCCGGTGTTGTGCTGCCCCAGCCAGGCGCCCGCCGCAGCGACCTGCGGGTCCAGGATGCCGGTGTGCACCGGATGGCTCTCGGCCACGGTGGCTCGGATCGCCTGCACGCCCGCGATCGCGACAATGGCGCTGGCCGCCACCGCGGCCAGCACGGCAACGGCGCGCCGGGGCGCCCGCCAGCGCACCAGCGACTGCAGGATCAGGCCGGCGCCGAGCGCGCCGAGCACGGACAGCGGGCCGCCCAGGTCGCGCTCGAAGCGCTGCGGGAAGCCGTCGGCCGCAGTCCGGCTGCCCGCGTACATCAGGCCGAACCAGAGCACCAGCGTCAGGGCGGTGAGTACCTGCCCGGGCCTGCGCAGGTACCTGATGCCCGCCACCAGCGCGGCGAGGCCGAATACGCCAAGCCAGACGACCGCCGACGACAGCGCGGACAGCACGTTCGTCACGCTGAGCACCGGCTGGCTGCCCACCGCGATGGATACGGCGGTGGAGGTCCCCGACGTGCCTGCACCGGAACTGCCGAGCAGGTACGTGTAGGCGGCGTAGGCCACAGCGAGCACCCCGAGCCCGCCGAGCGCGAGCGTCAGCGTCCAGGCCAGCCGCCGCGCTTCCGCCCGGCCATCCGCGCGCAGTTCCTCCCGCGCCTCCGTGCGCTCCCCGCCCCGCGCTTCCGTGCGTCCTTCGCCCCGCGCTTCCGTGCGCTCCCCGCCCCGCGCTTCCGTGCGCTCCCCGCCCCGCGCTTCCGTGCGCTCCCCGCCCCGCGCTTCCGTGCGCCCTGCATCCGGTACGCCCTGGCGGCTTGCGTCCAGCGCTTCCGCGTGCCCTGCATCCCGCGCGTCAGCGCGCTGCGCCTCGCGTGCTCCAGCGCGCTGCTCCTCGCGTACTCCAGCGCGCTGCGCCTCGCGCACTTCAGCGTGCTGTTCCCCGCGCACTGCCGCGTGCTGTTCCCCGCGCACTTCGGTGCGGGCCTGGCCGTGCGCTCCCGCGCTGCGCCAGCGCCGGCGCTGGCGCAGCAGCAGGTAGGGCAGGCCGACGACGCCGACGGCGGCCAGCAGCAGCGCCAGGTACAGGGTGGCCACCGAGTGGTAGAGCACCACGGACCCGCCGACGACGGCGACCAGCAGGCCGGACCGGACCGTCGGCGACCCGTACAGCGTGATCAGCGCGGCGACCAGCATGACCAGCAGGAAGTAGGCCGCGGTCAGGTCGGGATAGCGGCCCTCGGCGAAGCTCGCGTACGGGCCACGCAGCACCAGGCCGGACAGCGCCGCGGCGGCCAGCCCGTACTCCCACCCCCACACCTTCGTCGCCAGCGCATAAGCGGCCAGGGTGGTCAGCATCAGCAGAGCCGGCGCCAGCACCGGGAACAGGGCCAGCGGCGTCAGCCCGGACACCCGGCAGATGATCGCCGTCAGAGTCGAGAACCCCGGCGGGTAGATCAGGTAACTGGAGTACGTGCCGTGCGCGAGCATCTGCTCGGCCATCACCGCATGCGAGAACAGGTCACTCCCGCGCAGGTACGGCCAGTCATGACGGACCGGCCCGGTGTAGGCGCGCACGGCGGTCAGGGCCAGCACGACCGCCAGCACGGGCTCCCGGAGCACCGTGGGTGGCTGCCAGCCGGATTCGGTTCCGGCCGGCGCCAGCGCGCCGGCCACCACCAGCGCGGCCAGCAGCACGACGAGCAGCCACCACGGCGAGGGTAGGCCGAGCGCGACGGCCAGCGCCACGCCGAAGGCGGCGACGATCAGCGCCAGCGTGCGCCAGTCGCTGATCGCGCGCGGCCGGGGCAGTACCGGGGTGGCAGGCAGGCCGGACGCCCCTCGCAGGGCGGGCGCCCCTCGCAGGGCGGGGGTGCCTCGCAGGGCGGGGGTGCCTCGCAGGGCAGACGTTCCCCGTAGGGCGGGGGCTTCCCGGTCGACGGGCGCTCCGCGCAGGAGGAGCGCCAGGGCGCCGGAGCCGAGGACGACGACGATGGACACGATGGCCACCCCGAGGGTGACCCCGGTCCCGAGACCGCGCGCCAGGGCCAGCGCCAGCACCGGCACGGACGCCAGCGACAGGGCCGCCGACCACGCCAGCCGCTCCCCCAGGCCGCCGGCCGGGCGCAGGAAGCCGGCCCAGAAGTACCCGGGCAGCACGCCCGCAGCAATCGCGCCGAGGAAGGCGCGCGCCAGGTCCGCAAGCAATTGCCACCGCCGGTAACGGATCGAGCCGGTTGCTCAAGACCGGTTCCCCGGCCGAGTCAATGGTGCTAAGTCATCCGGACCCTACACCAGCGCGCCTCTAGACTTCCGGGGTGACCTTGAGCATCGGCACCCTTGATACCGTTACCGCGCTCGGCCGGCCCGACCTGCTGGCCCCGGCTGTCGCAGCCGCGCTCGCGGCTGCCGATGCCGCGCTGCCGGCCGAGGCCATCGGCGTTGCCGAGATCGACCCCGAGCTCGCCGACACCGCCGCCTTCTGCGAGCGCTACCACGTGCCGCTGAGCGAGTCGGCGAACTGCGTGGTGGTCACCGGGCGGCGCGACGGCGAGGCCAGGTTCGCCGCCTGCGTCGTGCTGGCCACGACCAGGGCCGATGTCAACGGCATCGTCCGCCGCCAGCTTGACGTCCGCAAGGCGTCCTTCGCCGCCGTCGACCTCGCCGTCGAGCAGACTCAGATGGAGTACGGCGGCATCACCCCGATCGGCCTGCCGGCCCACTGGCCCGTCTTCGTGGACGCGGCTGTCGCGGCCGCACCGCAGGTCATCGTCGGCAGCGGCGTCCGGCGCTCCAAGCTGGCGCTGCCCGGCGAGGTGCTCGGCCGCCTGCCCGGCGCGCTGGTGCTCGAGGGCCTGGGCAGGTAACCCTGCTACGGGAGCCAGGACACCCGGCCGTGCAATGCCGCGTAGCCGACGAACGCGACCGTGTCGATCAGGGTGTGCGCGATGACCAGCGGGGTGACGCGTCCCCACCGCCGGTAGAGGTACCCGAAGATCACGCCCATCGCGGCATTGCCGAGGAAGCCGCCGAATCCCTGGTACAGGTGGTACGAGCCGCGCAGCACGGCGGCGAACACGATCGCGCGCCAGGGCGTCCAGCCCATCTGGTCCAGCCTGCGCAGCAGGTACCCGATGACCAGCACCTCCTCCAGGATGCCGTCCTGGGCCGCGTTCAGGATCAGCACGGGGATGCGCCACCAGACCGCGGGCAGGTTCTCCGGCACGACGGTCAGGCTGATGCCGAGATGGAACGCCGTCAGGTAGAGCGCGAGCCCGGTGCCGCCGATGACCGCGGCCAGCACCGCGCCCCTGGCGGCGTCCAGCCGGGGCTGGCTGGCATCCAGTCCCATGTCCGACGGCGACTCGCCGGACCGGGCCAGCAGGTAGAAGACCAGTGCGACCGGAGCAAGCCCCTCCGCTACGCTAAGTAGCTGCAAGACCAGATCCAGTAGCGGGCGGCCAGGGGCCAGCGACCCGACGAGCAGCGCCTGCTGCTGCCGCAGCGTCTGCGGCGCGGTCAGCGAGCCGATGAGCTCGATCAGCGCGTTCAGGCCGCTCGCGCCTAGCGAAACGGCGAAGACCACGAAAATTTCCCAGCCCATCAGCCGCCTCGGCGGCAGGCTAAGACCTGTTTCCTCCCGTAGAGCCACGTCAGGACTTTAGCCGGTGGCAGCGACCAGGACGGCAGACCGGGAGGCAGCGACGGGCACGGGGGGGCGCGGCCGGGGCGCGCGCAGCCCGGTCGTCCGGCACCTTGCGCTGCTCGCGTGTTACCTGGCCGCCGGGATCGCGGCAACCTGGCCCCGCGCGGCGTACCTGACCGGCAGGGTGCCGGCCGTCCGCGACGTGAGCAGCTACGTGTGGGACCTGTGGTGGGTGGCACGGCAGGTTACCCACCTGGGCAATCCGTGGGTCACCCACCAGATGGCGGCGCCGGCCGGGATCCAGCTCGGGTTCGACACGCTCATGCCGCTGGCCGGGCTGGTGATGACACCGGTGACGCTGGCGTTCGGCCCGGCTTGCTCGTTCTTCCTGCTGACGATCGCCATGCCGGGCCTGCTCTGCTACGTGATGTACCGGGCGGGGCGGCTGTGGCTGCGCGCGCCGGGCGCGGTGGCGGCCGGCGCGCTATTCGGGCTGTCTTCCATGCTGGCCTGGCAGGACTGGTATCACCTCAATATCGCCCTGGGCGCCGTGACGCTGCCGATGACAGTGGAGGCCGCGGTCCGGCTGCGGCGCCGGCCGGGCGGCCGGAGCGGCATCATCACCGGGCTGGTCGTCGGCGCATCGGTGCTGGTCAACCAGGAGACCGCGGTGATGGCTGTCATCCTGGCGGTGCTGCTGCTTGCTCCGTGGCTGACCAGCCGCCCGTGCGCGGCCCGGCTGGTGCCGTTGTCCGCCGCCGCCCTGGTCGCCGCGGTGGTCGCCAGCCCGCAGCTCATCGCCATGGCCCAGCAGGCCAGCGCGGGCGGCAGCGCGGCGCCGCCCGCCGTCATCGCGCAGGGATACGGGCTGTACGGGGCGCAGCTGCCGGGCCTGTTCGGGCCGTCGCCGCGGGTGGCCGACTTCGGGCTGTCCGGCGTCGCGGCCATCTACAAGTACCGGCAGCCGGCCGAGGGAGTGCCGACATTCGGCCTGGTGCTGACCGTCCTGGCCGTGGCCGGCCTGGCCCTCTCCTGGCGCCGGCGCAGCGCGTGGTTACTCGCCCTGCTCTGGCTCGGCTGCGCCGCCCTGGCGCTGGGCACCACGCTGTACGCCGGCAGCAGGCAGTACGTCCCGCTCGCCGAGGCGTGGCACGGCACGCGGGTATCGCTGGCACTGCCCTACACCTGGTTCGTCCGGATCCCGGGCATGTCCGCCCTGCGGGAAGCCGACCGGCTCGCCCTGCTCGGGCTGGTCCCGGCCGCGCTGCTGGCCGGGAGCGCGGTGGACTGGCTCGGCCGGCACGTGCGGCCGCTGGCGGTGGCCGTGCTCGCGCTGGCGGTCCTGGAGGCCGGCTGGGCCGGGATCCCGCATCGCGGCACGATGCTCACCGCGCTGCCCGCGCTTGACCGGCCCATCGCCGCTGACCGCTCCGGCTCCATCGTCGTGGACATCCCGTTCGGCCTGCGCGGCGGCATCCCGCTGTACGGCAGCGGCATCTCCCCCCGGCCGCTGCTGCTCGCGACCGCCGACGGGCATCCGCGGGCGATCTCCTACAGCTCGTGGGTGCCCGCTCCCGCCGCCGCCGCGATCACCGGCCACGCCTTCTATGCCGGGCTGATCGCGGCGCAGCACGAGCAGCGCAGCTCGCCCGCGCAGCGGGCCGCCGCGCGGCAGGACGCCAGCCGGATGGACATCGGCTGGCTGCTCGGCTGGCAGCGGCTGCGGCCCGCCGTCCGCCGCTACCTGACGGCGGCCGGGTTCCGTTTCAGCTACCAGGCAGACGGCGTGTCGGTCTACCGGCCCGCATGGCGGTCCGCGGGCCGTACCCGGGCTGGCGGGCCGTAGCTATCCGCGCTCTGCGGAGTTATCCGCGCTCTTCGGGCAGGCCGGCGGCACCAGCGCCATCGCCGGTGACCCGCGCGATCGCGAGCACCGACTGGCCGAACGGCGGCCGCACGATGATGCGCTCGGCGAAGCGGACGACGGGCACCACGAGGCGGTCATAGAACGTCATCGTGCCGCCCTCCGACGGCGTCTTGCCGAGCAGGCTGGTGAAGGCGTAGTAGCAGAGGAGCCCGAGCGAGTTGGCGTACCGCACGGACACTACCTCCAGGCCCGCGCTGGCCAGGGCGGCCCGCATCGAGCGCTTGGTATAGCGCCGGACGTGCCCGGTCGCGATATCCACCTTGCTCATCGCGAACGGGAAGGCGGGGCAGACGAGCACGATGTAGCCGCCGCGCCGGACCAGCCGGCCCATGCTCCGCAGTGCCCCGACGTGATCGTCGATGTGCTCGAGCACGTTGTAGGCGATGAGGCAGGAATGCTCAGCCCGCTCCGTGGCCGGCAACATGATCTGCCGCACCGACACGCCGGGGTAGGGAGCCATCTCCTTCTTGAGTTGCAGGACCGAGGCCGGATCCGCATCAGTAGCGGTGAAGCTGCTCACCAGCGGGATCCATTCCCTGGCGTAGTCGCCGAGGCCACTGCCGATCTCGATCGGGCTGTCCCCGAGATACGGCTCCGCAAACTGCGCGAACCACTTGCGGTGATTCCTGCATTCCGCCAGCGCGACCAGCACATCGCACTGGACCTGGCGGTTACCCCGGATCTGGGGCACGTCCTTGGTGACGTCCCCCCCGGACCGCGCAGTTTTCATTCGCATTACCTTTCCTAGCCCAAAATAACAACAAGAGGGACATCTATTCACCAAACTGACTCACGAGATGCTACCGGCGGCCGCGGAGCGGTGGTGCCACCCGGGAAGTTCTTAACCACATGGTGGATGATTCAGACGGACCAGGAGACACCGGCGCCGCGGTATCCGGATTCGGTCATCGGTGCCGCGCGTGACACGCGACGCCGCCGGAGGGTGAATGATCACAGTGACGCGTGAGGAGCAGTCATGTACCAGCCGTACCCGTCCGGCTCGCAGATGCCGGAGCAGCCCCCGCGGCCCATCGCGCCGCAGCCGGTGCTGATGGCCACGAAGCTCATGTATGTCGGCGCTGCCCTGAGCGCGCTCGAAGCCATCTACACGGCGGCGACGGCCAGCGGCCTCAAAGCGGCCATCCTCAAGGGGCATCCGCTGTACACCACGGCCCAGGTGCACAAGGCCGAGACATCCATCGTCATCTCCGCCATCGTCGGCGGCCTGCTCGCGGTCGGCCTGTGGATCTGGATGGCCAGGATGAACGGGGCCGGGCGTAAGTGGGCGCGGATCGTCGCGTCGGTTCTCTTCGGCATCAACACCGTGGACCTGCTCATCACGATCTCCCAGGCATCCGCGATCACGGCCGTCGAGGCGAACGCGGGCGTCTCGATCGCGCTCGGCGTGCTGGTCTGGCTAGCCGGGCTGGGCGCGATCGTCCTGCTGTGGCGCGGGGAGTCGAGCCAGTACATAGCCACGGCATCAGCCAAGGACGCGGCCGCCTGACCCGTCGGGCGGTGGAGCCGAGGGCAGCAGGGCCAGCAGCTGCTGCCAGGCCAGCTCGGTGCCGGACGCCAGGCAGCCGTCCACGACGGCATCCGTGCCGAGCGCGCTGACCCGGACCTCGGGCAGCACCGGGGCCAGCTGGCGGAGTTCCTCCGTCACGGCGGCGGCGAAGCCGGGAGCCTGGCCGATCCCGCCGCCGAGCACGACGAGCTCAGGGTCGACGACCGTGACGACCGAGCAGACGGCCTTGGCCACCAGCCGCGCCTCCTGCGCCACGACGGCAGCCGCGCGGTCATCCCCGCGGGCCGCCGCGGTGAACACCCGGCGGGCCGACACCGGTCCCCGCATGCCCGCCCGGCGGGCGGCACGGACCACGGCCTGCGCCGATGCCGCTGCCTCCAGCGCGCCCCGCTTCCTGGCGTCGCCGGGGTCCGTGCCGAGGCCCTCGGATATCGGCATGAACGCGATCTCGCCCGCGACGCCGTGCACGCCGCGGTGCAGCCTGCCGTCCAGCACCAGCCCCATGCCAATGCCGGTGCCGATCCAGACGAAGGCGAAGCTGGCGAATTCCCGGCCGTGGCCGTGCGCCTGCTCGGCCAGGGCGGCGGCATCGACGTCGTTCTCGACGACAAGATTCTGGCCGAACTCCGCCCGCAGGCCGGCCAGCACGGCCGGGCGGCTCAAGCCGGAGAGCTGGCCGGTGAGTGCCATGGCGTTCCGCCGCGGGTCGTAGACCCCGGGGCTGCCGATCACCGTCTGGGTGATGGCGCCGCGGTCCAGTCCCGCGTCGGCGCAGAGCGCGTCGGCCAGCCGGCTCAGCTCGGCCACCCGGCCGGTCACGCTGGAGGCCCTGGCGCGAGCTGATGCCCTGGCGCGGATCTCGCCGGTCAGGTCGGCGAGCGCGCCGCGCAGGTACTGCAGGCCGATGTCGAGGCCGAGCGCGAAGCCCGCATCGGGCCTGATCTCGTACAGCCGGGCGGAGCGGCCAGGCACGCCGGTCCGCTGCCCGGCGATCCGCACCAGGCCAGAGCGTTCCACGTTGACCAGCGCCAGCGAGACCGTCGGCTTGGAGAGGCCGGACAGGCGCGCAAGGTCAGCACGCGAGCAGGGACCGAGCTGGCGGATGTGGCTCAGCAGCAGCTGCTCGTTCAGCTCGCGAATGAGCTGCGGCCTGGCTGCCTGGCCGCCATTGCGGCGGCCGGAGCCTGGCCCGGCGGCCGGCCCGCTGACTGGTCCGCCGGGCGGCCCGCTGACTGG
>Ga0182024_10015565_pt1 | contig 14538 bp, 15 predicted proteins | sample P32metaG_FD_120480 | JGI IMG/M metagenome (GOLD analysis project Ga0182024, IMG submission 120480) | Permafrost microbial communities from Stordalen Mire, Sweden - P3-2 metaG (Illumina Assembly) | ecosystem: Environmental > Terrestrial > Soil > Wetlands > Permafrost | place: Sweden: Stordalen... | reverse complement strand
GTGATTGGCTTCTAGCTTATGCCATTCACTGGGAACTCAGGATTTACCGGCGTGATCGCCGTATTCCCACTCGTAGGGCACGCCGGTGTCGCCGAGAATGAACCTGACCAGATCGGCGAAGCCCGCTTCGGCGCGAACATCGTTCGACAGGACGACAACACAACGCTGCCCCGCCTCGATGCAGACCATCGTGTTGGCGGTCTGGCCATCGTGGCCGCCTTTGAAGAAACCGTGCCTTTGCGGGCCATCGAAAACGACGACACCGAGACCCGCGAACAAATCCTTGCGCTGCTCGCTCACCGGCAGGTCGGGAAGAAAAAGTGGAAACTGATGAGCCGTAGTGATGTGCAGGCTGGGCTTCGTCATCTCGGCGCGCGAGGCCGCACTCAGACCATCGCCACGCACCAGAGCCGCGGCAAACTTCGACATGTCATAGATCGTCGTATTCATTGAGCCCGCCGCGCGCACCTTGCTGCGCTTCTCATGCGCCTGCGGTTGGCCCTGATCGTTCCAGCCATCGGCAACGTTGGAGTCGAGACCGTCATGCCACACCAGGCTGGTGCGGGTCATGCCCAGCCGATCAAAATTAGCTTTGGTCAGATCCCCGACATCGAGCCCCAACCCCTGCGCCGCGCGGCCGTGTTCAATGACAAATTGCAGCAGGATGAAACCTTCGCCCGAATAACTGAAGCGCGTGCCAGGCTCGAAATGGATGTGCAGCTTATGATCGGGCTCGACGAACCAGAAGTTGCTGAAGCCGGTCGAATGGGTCAGGCACATGCGCGGCGTGATCTTTTCCCAACGAGGGTCCGAGTGAGGATCGTCGGCTAGATCCTTATAAGGCCCGTACTTGTCCGGAAAAACCGGATCAGGACCGTAGCTCGGCAGCGGCTTGTCGAGATCGTTCTTGAGAGGTGTGTCGAGCTTGAGCTTGCCCTGATCGACCAACTGCATCACCGTATAGGCAAACACCGTTTTGGTGAGAGACGCACCGTACATGACCGTGTTCGTGGTCAGCGGATCTCCCTTGGCATTGCGGACGCCGTAAGCGTGAACATAGCCGACCTTGCCGTGATCGATGACCGCAACCGCTATGCCCTTGGCTCCCGTCTGGGTCATGATCTTGCTCACCTCAGCGTCAATGGCGGCGCCCGTGGGCATGGCTTGTGAGACCACCGCGACGGGAAGCCAGCAGGCAGCAAAAAGCACAGCCAAGAGTGGAACCTTATCCCGCATTGTCGTCGATGAATACTCCAGATCGACAGCATTTTACGCCAAGGCACGGCGTTGAGGCTTGAGCAAACGAAACGGAAACGATCGGTCAAAGGCAAAGGGTCGCCGGTACGGCAGGCCGCAAAGGCGACGGGCGCAGCAAAAAGGGCCGCTGGGATTGCGACCCTTGAAAGTTCTTCTATAACGCTGGCTTACAGCGTAGATTCGATCTCGAATCCCCAGGCTTCGAGCAGAGGTTCGGGGATATACTTCGAGTTCTTATTGCGGCGTGCCCACTCCCGCAGACGGGTCGACCGGAGATACTGGTCGGGGGAGAGTTTGTATTCGCGCACTACCTGCTCAAACTCGGTAATGGTAGGGACTATCGGCCCGATCGGCTCAGGCTTGCCCCAGTTCGGATTTCCGCGTCGCTTGGCCATGAAACTTGCCTTTCGTACAAAGGGGGAATGAACTCAATTCAAACTTCGTTGCTATCTATATGATTCTCCGAATACTTTCGGCGATTCATACAAAAACATCGCATGCTGCAGGAGCGAATCGTCTCCACTATCCCACAGATCATAAACGCTAACCGGAGACTCAGCATCTTACGGCACTATTGGGTCGAAAGTCAATGTTATTTTGCTGAGCGTCGCTTGAGTAAATGATTTCTAAGCTGCTGTATCCATTGCTGTTAGTTCATCTTTGATCGGCCCAGATTGGAACAAGTCTTCCCGTTTTGACCGCAAGAGATCGTGCCTGGTAAGCGGTAGATTCCCGCTTCGGGCTTGCGTTTACGCCTGAAGGCAAATCCCGATAGAGAGTTCAGCGAGTTCTCACGGCCAAAGCGGGTTACAGCCGTAACCTCCTGCGTAAGTGTTTTGTTGATGCGCCTTTGGCAGGAGCTTACATTTGCCGTAGCGCGTATTCCGCACTCCGGAATCGCGGAAGACCGAAGGCGGTACCATGAAATTGAAGTCGTTGCTGCTGTGTTCCGACGAGAAGATTGTGCGGGTGCTGCGGCGGACGCTGGGCGATCTCGACATTAGCGTCGAGCACTGTGCGAGTTCGGAGATTGCGTTGCACCATCTGACGCGCGGGCGCTTTGAAACGATCATTGTGGATTGTGCCGGTGAAGGCGCCGCAGAAGTGCTCGGCGTTGTGCGTTCGTCGCCGGGCAACCAGCGGGCGGTCGCAGTGGCAATTCTGGACGCCAATACGGGCTTGCGTTCCGCCTTCGAACTGGGGGCGAACTTCATCTTATATAAGCCGGTTACGGCCGAGCGAGCTAAGTCGAGCTTCCGCGCCGCGCGAGCTCTGATGAAGAAGGAGCGGCGTCGCAACACGCGCGCGCCAATCCAAATTCCCGTGGAAATGTCGAGCCATGAATCGGGTGCGCGATTGAAGGCGCAGACCACAGACTTGGGTGAGGGAGGGCTCGCGATCAGCTTGCCTCGCCGCAGCAAGCCTCAAGGGCAATGGCAGTTGTCATTCACGCTTCCGGGCTCGGCTGCGGATGTGGAAGTGGACGCGGAGTTTGCCTGGGAAGGAACTGGCACGCAGGTGGGAATGCGTTTTCTGGATCAATCTCCTGCAGTTGTGCTGCAGTTGCGGGAATGGCTGAGCAGGAATTCTTCCGAGGTTGAAGTGGACGATCCGCCGGTTCGCTGCCAGCTTCTGGATCTGAGTTTGGGCGGTTGCTATCTTGAGATCAGTTCGCCATTTCCGGTGTCGACGCGCGTAACGCTTTCCATGCGAGCTGCTTCTGTTCAGTTGAAGACGGAAGGCGTGGTTCGGGTGATGCATCCCGAGAAAGGGATGGGAGTTGAGTTTACGAAGAGTACTTCCGAGCATCGCGCGCTGCTGGAAAAATTTCTGAGCGTGCTTACGGAGAATCGCGACGTGCTGCCCGAGTTGCTGGTCGAGCCTGAGGGCCTGGAAACCGGTATTGAGCAGCATTCTCGAAGTGTGGACTCGGGGGAAACCGAGGACACACTGCTCGCTCTGTTCCGAAGGCGAGATCCTCTTTCTGCCGAAGCGTTTCTGGCGGAGTTGCGAAAGCAACGTGGCGCTGGCGCGGCCGTTGGCGCATCTGCCTGATTACGCCTGCGATAACTGCGGACATCCTTGGTCGATCGTCACTGATCGATCATCATTGGTTCAGTGGAGTTCCTTCCGCCGGACCGCCGGCTACCATTTCAGTCTTGACGACTGTTTTTTGATTTGCCATTACGTCGACGTCGGTTTCAAAGGTGTGATATCCCGGCAAAGTAATTTTGATTTTGCGTTTTCCCGGCGCAACGAGCAGGGCTTTGCCAACGCCTTCAAATTCTGCTACGTGACCGATGAAGACTCCATCGACGAACACTGCCGCGCGATTCGGCTTTACCTCTAGCTTAATTTCCGCCGTGATTTTCGGCAGGACCACGCTTGTGTCTTTTTCCATCTTTACGTCGATGGATTGTTTCTCTCCTGCGCGCACGACGACTTTCTGCGTGAAATCGAGATATCCGCCTTGTCGGACGGTGATCTCGTGATCGCCGGGAAGCAGCAGAAGCTTTTTCGATCCCTTCAGCTCATTCAGATAGCCGACGTATTGGCCATCGACCCAGACGCCGGAAGTGTTTTCTACTTTTGAGGCTCCGACGAGTTCGACTTCTCCCAGGACCTTGTTGTCCGCTCGAAGAAGTGGAGAGAAAACTAGAGAAGCAAAAGCAAAGAGGACTAGTAAACAAGTGAATGCACGGCCTCTGGAATAATTCATGAGAAATCCTCCTGCGTTTCAGATGACAGCGAGGAGGCAAAGGTAGCCAGTCGCAGGTTCCTGGATCGGCACGAGTTACGAGTTGTCATAAATTTATTCATGTGCTTTTTAGTAGCTTGCAGTTCGGCTTACGCGTTGGGCTGGTTAAGCGGGAGATCCCTTCGGCTTCGCTCAGGGCAGGCTCTTCGCTTCGCCTGAAAAACGGCTCCGCTCTGGATGACCGCTGCCGCATTTTGCATTACTTGCCCGCGGTCCTCAGATTCATGCTTGCGGTTTGGAGCTTATAGAGTATTTGGCCTGCCTGCTTGTGATCAACCTCGCCTGACAGCAGCCGATTCATGACCTGCTGCAGAGCGCGCTGCACCGACTTCACATCGTTCAGCGGCACCGATTCAAACCAGCTCTGGCGCGCACGCTCTGCAATTTTTCTCGCTCCCTGCTCGCGCTTGCGCTGATGGGAGTAGCAGTACCGTTGCCCCCTCATCGCGGGACATCCACAGAGCGCGGCGGTGTTCATCTGGTGCTGGCATAGTGGGGTCGTCGCTGGTCCCATTTTGTTCCTCCGGGTTGTGAGCGAGTGGGCTTCCGGTTCGGTTACGGCTGTGAGTTTACTTTTAGGTAACGGGTACCCCCCTCCCCCCCATTTTGCAAAATCTTTAGAATCATGGACCTGGCGGTTTTTTCCCGGTAAATACCGTCTTCTAAAGGACTTAGAGCTTAGTTCTTTTGAGTCAGGTACTTGCGCTCCCTGATTTCGGGTTGTCCGGGTTGCGCCGCTGCGCCCTCGACTCCTTGTGCTGGACGATGATGGAACGAATTTGGTGCGGGCGCAAGGTCAGATGTCACAATGGGGCTGTGGAAAACTTTCGGAGGGGGGAAGGAATTGCGGCGCTTGTGGTTCCCAGGTCTCGCAAAGGCGGCGAGACCTGGGGCACCCGGCTTCCATCGGACCTTAAGCCGGGCGAATATCTTGTACTGTCCGGAATGGTTGCGAACGGGTATAACGGATTCGACTTTACCGTTAACCCGGAGATTCGAAATGAGACTTCCGTTAGGCAATCGGCTTCATCAGGTGAGCGGCGTCCCCCCATTGAGCCGGAGGCAGCAAGCCCTCCTTTACCGAATTCTTCGCCAGCCACAGTTGTCCCGCAAGGCCCTGGGACTATCTCTAGCGTCCGAGATAAGACCCCTGTCCCCTCACCCGCGAATCCGCCCGAAGAAATGATGGGGATTTCTTTCGCGGGGAACCCGTATGTAAGGCATGACGGAGTTGAGATTTCGGGCGTCGTACCCACGAGGTCAGCAAGCGTGGTAGATATAAGGTCGGGGGACTTCATTCTCGCTATCAATGACCACTACCTTTTCACCATTGATGAGGTTCGCACAGAACTTCTACGTCATGAACCCGGAACCCGCGTGAAAATCCGATATCGACGTAATCAACTCATTTACGAGAACGATCTGGTTCTTGGAACCCAAGCAGAATCTTCTCCCAGGTAAGAAGCGAATCGGGAATAAGTCGCTTTGGGCCCGATTCAATCGCGAGGAAGCCCAGCCCCCTTCGCCGCGGGCGGCGCCGCGTCCCCCCGGAAATCGGGGCAGCCTCCGTTGATGTGCCCTGAGCCAATGGCATACTCTTGGCGAGAGGAAGCAAGTTCCTCCGCTGCGCCGTCGCGTTCGCTCCGGCTACGGTCGGAATGACAAAAGGTGGAGAGTTGTGCTGCAAAAGCCCCTCCCAAGCGAGCTTGAACGGGGCAGTCGCTTGCCATCTGTGGCGATGCTTCGTTCATCTCTTCGTCCTGAAAAATCCACAGGCCGTGGCGCGGGCTGAAGCCCGGTTGAAAGGAAGGAGGCTGGACGCGGCGCTGAAGCGCCGCTCTTTCACGGTACTGCCGGCGCGGGGTGGGCCAGCCCGAGAAGTGGGATCGCGTGGAGCCGAGAGCGAATTCCGTTGCGCTGGCTACCGAATCCGGCCTACGATTACTCCCATGGCGAAGGCGAAGAAGTTCGAACTTGAGAGTCCTGTTCCGATACTCGACGAGGAAGACGAGGATACGCTGGCTGCCATTGATGAAGGCGTTCGGGATGCGAAAGCTGGCCGAACCGTCCCAGCCGAAGAAGTCCGCAAGCGATTGCCCAAGTGGATTACCGCCTCCTCTACACGCAAAGGGCGCTGAACGTTCTTGCGGAAAGCATTCTTGCCGAAATCGTCGGCCACATCGCCGAAGACGACGCGGATGCAGCTTCCCGCTTCGGAAGTTCCTTGTTGGATCACGTTGATTTGCTCCTCCGTTTTCCTCGCATGGGTAGCGTCATCCGCAAGCGGCCGCGGGTTAGAAAACTGCTCCACAGTCCTTTCCTGATTTACTACCGGGTAGATGACCAGAGGCGCGTGATCGAGGTTCTTCACCTTCGTCACGGCGCAAGAAAGCCGCCCGGATCTGAACTCCGCGGGTAACAAAGCGAAGAAGAAGCCGGAGAAGTTATTCCTGCCTCAGAAGTGAATCCCACGGCTCGATCTCGAAGTAATTATCCGGTTGATGAAACGTAGTCTTGAAAATAGAAAAGAACCCCTTTTGGCCAAGCACGCCTGACAAGCTAAAGGCGTCACAGAATGCACATTTTACTGTGACCTCGCGATATGCGTGATCGGAGCTGCCTTCACGTAGCACGGAGAGAAACAAATTCGCCAGTTTGGCCTCTTGCGGCTTGCCAGAGGTTCCAGAAAAAGGCCACTTCGGAGCTTTGTCTAAATTGATCCCGAGGATGTGAGCCACGTCACTCGGAAATATCGGATAGTCGGCCCCTGAATCCACAAGGGCAATCAGCCTTGTGGTGTTGAAGCCGTTTCGCAAAACAACGTCCAGATACGGACGCGGAGGGGTTCGAACAAATGCAGTTGTGTAGGGAAACTTCACGCGGCTGTTATTTTACGCCAGCCGCTATTCCTTCATCTTCGAGGGGAATTTTGATCAAAACGGGGGCTAGTTCGCCGTTGAACTGCGCTTGCAATGAGGCGGCTTCGATGGATTTCGAAGTGCCGACAACGCGGGTCTTGTCGTGGGACAAAGCGACCCAAGCTCCTGCCGGGGAATCTTTCAGGAGCAGGCTCAAATCACGGACAGATGTATTCTCCTGGTTCACTGGCTTAGATACGCTCCCTCACTGCTGGACAAGATCGGCGGGGGAGACGCCCAACTTGAGCTAAGAATATCTAATTACCAAAGTAAGTCAAGTGACTCAGGTGTGGCGTTCCCCGTGATTACGAATGGCTTCAATGCCGCGTGTTGAGCGCTTGGGTGGGCCAGCGTCCGAGTAAGGGCTGATCCTTTGACGTTAAAACGTTTTGCGGAATAGCCAGAATAGTGAGCCTGAGAGGAGCATGGCTACTGGCAGCGTTAGCACCCAGGCTAGGGCTAGATTGCGGACTGTGGACCACTGGATTCCGGAATGGTTGGCGGCCATGGTGCCGGCTACTCCGGAGGAGAGGACGTGGGTGGTGCTGACTGGGAGGCCGAAGCCGTCGGCTGCTCCGATGGTGGCCATGGCGGTGATTTCGGCGATTGCGCCTTGCGCGTAGGTTAGGTGGCTCTTGCCAATTTTTTCTCCTACGGTTACGACGATGCGTTTCCATCCGACCATGGTGCCGAGGCCCAGGGCCATGGCTACGGCGACTTTTACCCAGAGAGGAATGAAGCGAGTCGAGTGGTCGATGTGCTTTTTGTAGTTGGCCAGGACGGCGGCATCGTCGGCGGCGATTTCGGGCCTGCCGCTTTTTTGCATGAGACGCAGAGATTCGCTGATCAGATACATGTCGTTGCGGAAGTTGCGCACGCGGTCGTTGGGGATGTTCTTCATCTCTTTGTACAGCGCGGTTTCGTTGCCGATGTCGTTGACCATGGTGCGCAGCGCGAGCATGGTGTTGGGCGTGAAATTCTTGTCGCGGACATAGGTGGTGACGTCGTCGTGCGGATCAGCCACGGTTGCGTTGGGGCTGACGTATTTGGTGAGGACTGTCGGCTGCTTCCATGGAGACGGCGATGAAATCCTGCGAGTCTTTGTAGGTGACGGCGTGGTTGAGAGCGTAGGCGGTGGGGACGGTGCCGATCAGAATTAGCATGATCAGGCCCATGCCTTTCTGGCCGTCGTTCGAGCCGTGGAAGAAACTGACTCCGGTGCAGGTGAGAATGAGCAGGCAGCGGATGTAGAACGGAGGCGGCTCGGCGCCTTCCGGAGCTTTATAAAGTTTGGGATCCTTGATCAGAGCTTTGGCTAGAAGCAACAGAAGAAAAGCGCAACCGAAGCCGACGATGGGCGAGAGCAGCAGGGAGTAGCCGATATTTTTGGCTTGGCCCCAATCGACGCCGCTGGTGCCGCTTCGTCCGTTGATGAGCTGGTTGGCGATGCCGACGCCGATGACCGAGCCGATGAGCGTATGCGAACTGGACGCGGGGAGGCCGAACCACCAGGTGCCGAGGTTCCAGAGAATGGCGGCTACAAGCAGGGCGAAAACCATGGCGAATCCGGCCGAGCTGCCGACTTGCAGAATAAGTTCGACCGGCAATAACGAGACGATGGCGAAGGCTACCAGGCCGCTGGAGGCTAGCACGCCGAGGAAATTCCAGAAGCCGGACCAGACGACTGCGATGTGCGGCTCGAGCGAGTGGGTGTAGATGACGGTGGCCACGGCGTTGGCGGTGTCGTGGAATCCGTTGACGAACTCGAAGGCTAGCGCGACCAGCAGGGCAATGCCCAGCAGGATGTACGGCAGCAGGGATTCGTTGTGAACTGCGGAAAGATCGTGCAGGAGGCTGGAGCCGGCATAGGCGACTCCGATGACGAGCACGATGCCGAAAATCAGCATGCCGGTTTTGCCGGGAGAAGAATTCGAAAGTTTCTGGTCGAGTACGCTCGGCATTGCTGTGGCCATGATTTGCCCTCAGGTATTTGGGTAATGGAAAAGCGAATGCGACTGTTGAAGTTCGCAACTATACGGAAAGATTGTTACGGGAGTATGAAAGGCAGTTCTCAGTTCTCGGTTCTCAGTTTAGAAACCTACAGAACGGTTGGAGTGGGAGTTAGCTTCCGGCTCGTTCGGTTATTGCGCTCCTGCTACTTTTGCGTGGGGAAGAGCGCTTGGCTGGCGCAGGAGTTCTTCTGCCGCTTTTGCGTCGACGGGTTGGGAGAATAAATGTCCCTGGCCTAGATCGCAGCCTTGGGCGTGGAGATGCTCGAGTTGCCGGATGGTTTCGATGCCTTCGGCAATCACTTTCAATTTCAGTTTGTGTGCCAGAAGGATGATCAGCTCTACGGTTTCCGCGGTGGCTCGGTCCGATAGCATGCCGGCGATCAGGGAGCGGTCGAGCTTTAATGCATCGACGGGGAATTGGCGGAGTCCGCTCAGCGACGAATTGCCTGTGCCAAAGTCGTCGAGGATCTGCTGGCGGCCGATTCAAGAACTCGCCAGGTACGGTCTTTGTGGCGGATGCGGTAATCCAGTTTCTTGCCGATGCCGGTGGCACGGGCCTCGCGCGCGGCCTCGAGCACCTTGAAGCGATCGTCGGGATGAATCTGATCGAATGCGGAGGTTTCCCCCAGTTCCGCGGCAGAGTAGCCGAGAATTCGTTTGTAGGCGGGACTGTTGTAGAGGCGATGTCCTTTGACGTCGACGAGCGCGATCATGTCGGCGGCATTTTCGGTGACGATCTGAAAAAGTTCTTCGCGGTGCCTGGACTGCTGACGGGTGCGAAACGCGCGGAACTGCTGGTAGAGCGCGAGAAGCGCTAGTGCGCCGAGAGCGATCCAATGCAATGGCGGCATGGGTTGGGGCGAAGGCCTGTCTTCGAAGGAGATATCGGCGATTTCCCGGGGGAACTTAGCCTCTCGCAGAAATGCGTTGAACCTTGGTGCTGGGCGCCTCCGTTTGAACCAAGGCAACGAGTGCTATCCGATAACAACAGTCTGTGAGGAGTCGGCGTTGCTAGCCACCGTTTTCGTCGATGGATTGCCTCGCGTTTGCCCGCCAATCCAGGAGTTTTCGCGAATCGATTCACGCAAATCGACTTCACAGGACAACTATCCTTGCTTGCTGGCAGCCCAGACTGATTTCTGCGACAAAGCCGCTATCAACTGGGGCTTCGGTACACGCGTTTTCTCAGCGCGGGCTTTTGCGAGTCTATCCTGACGCCCAGTTCCGGGCTGGCTGACGGGGAACAACTCCGCGCGGCATGCGTTCTCCTTTGCCCGACATCCTAGCCGACCAGCTTCCGACGGCCCGACCTCACGCTCGGGAGACACCGGCGTCAAGGCAGCAGCCTGAGGAGTTTTTCTTGACACAGCTTCGTTGGGGGGGCGGAGAATGCAGACGAACGGATAACTTCCAAGGCGAGGACTCAGACGTGAAAAGACTCTGGCTATATGCTTTGATGCTTGCTACATTGGCTCTCGTTCCGGCGAAGGCCCGCGCGGATATATCGGTAAAGTGTATAAGTGCGTCAGACTGCGGGGGCGACTGCCAGTACAGAGCGTGGATCACGTACACCGACCCTGACGGCAATTCGAACGGCTCGTACGGAAGCTGCTGCGTCTGCACATAGGCCCTGCCCATGGTCGGAACGAAAATTGGTGGAGGTTGTGTATGAGAGCTGTGACCCTTGGCTCCATTATCTTTATAGCGATGGGGACGGTCCTGTGCCAATCGCAGGTCACGCCCGTGATAGCGAAGCAGCGGACCATACAGGACGTTTTGGATTCGCAGGGCAAAGCTGTCAGTCACAAGGAGACTCTCGCCGTATTTCTGCGAAACTCCGACGGTTCCACGCTAACTAAGAATTATTCCTCGGCTGGCGGCAAGTCTTCGATTCGATCGGGGCAACTGGTCGACTACGGTCGGCAGAAGGTGTACGCGATCAACTATGAAAGGTCCGAGGCGGTGCCCATAGCTGATCTGCACGATGGGCCCCATCCCGAATACCTTGCAAACTCCAGGACCTCCTTAGGAGAAGAGACGATTAACGGGGTCCGCTGCCTTATTCACTCCGTTTACGTGACGATCGACGGCGAGAAACATCAGGTCGGCAAGACCTATGACTCAGCGGAGTATGGGCTGAGGATCAAGCAAGATGCGATTATCGAACCGCCCGGAGGGCCGCGCACCCACTTGGTCGAAGAGCTTTACGATATTCAAATTGTTGATCCCGATCCGAAGGAGTTCAATCTGGAGAAGTTCTCTTTCCTGGCGAAGCGCCCCGCGGCTTGCCCAAAGCCGGGTGCTGCCCCATCGTCAGAACTCTTGAAGTAGGAGTCGCGACTTTTCCCACTAAGCCGCTAGCCGTCTCGGCGGAACTGCACTATTTCGTGGAGGTGGGGTGTCGTGTAGGCTCTCTGCTCGTGCCATTTCCCCCTGCCACGCCAATTCAAACATGCGTTAGATGCGAGATATTTCTCCGGAGCTAAGAGGCACAGGAGTCCGTAAGCACGGAACAAAAGCGGCCCGAGGAAGAAGACGGTCATCACCACTCGATTCTAAGCCGAATCCGGCCATGCAGACGGTGGATTGTCGAAACATCGCCAGCACGCTCATTGACATCATTTGCGGTTTGTCGTTAGTGGGTTGCCCGCCGTCGATGCAGTGCGGCGGCCAACGATCAACGGCCAACGACAAACGGCCAACGACAAACGTCCAACGACAAGCGACCGACGACAAATGACCAACGACGGAGTCATAATATCGGCATGCACTCCGACAAGACCGTTCGCCGCCTGAAGACCTACGCCGGCGCCCAGGGCTACGTTTACCAGTACTACTTTGTGGGTCAGCGGGCCGCTCTTGCCGAAGATCCCGAGGCGCCGGCTACGGAATTCGTTTTCGACGTGACCTCTGATCGCAAGCTAACTTATGCCGTCAGCGTCTTCCTGCCGGAAAAGACTGTGGCGGGTTGGGCTCAGGCTCACGGGCGTCCACTGACCGAGGCGGAACAATACGCGGCGGCAAAGCTGCGCCTGTTCCGCGCATTTGATGAACTTGAAGATATGAAGGCGCATGGGCGGCGACTGGTGATCGATACGGCATTCCTTGAGGAGGCGCTTGCCAGTTTGGGCGTGGAGTGAGTTGAAATGAGTTGCTTCGTGAATACTCGCGTGTGATCCAGATCACAAGCGCCCGTGACGTTTGCCGTTTCCGCCTGCTCGATACATGTGCAGAATATAATGCGTGGAAAGAGATAAGGTCCCTGGGGTTCTGGGCGTTACTTGCATTAAACTCTGCGGACTCTGATACTTACCTTGCTTATGTCATTGCTTTGGCTACGATTTGCGCTGGCTTGTTACTTTATCGGGCTGACCTACGCTTTTTTTGCGCTCAGCCGCACCAGCGATCTTTTCAGCCGCATCGCGCTGCATGCGGCCAGCCTGGGCATGGTGTTCCACTTCGTTTCGCTGGTCGAGCTTTTCCTCGCGGGTCATGTGGTCTGGGCCTCGGTGCATAACGGGGAGTCGCTGCTGGCGTTCTTTTCGATGACATTTTTCATGATCATCTATTCCATTTATCAGACCACTTCGCCGGGCGTGGTCGTATTCCCGATCGTGTTCTTTCTGACATTCGTCGCGGCCGTAGACCAGCAACCGGTGCTGCTGACGGGTTTCGTCCAGCACAAGGGATGGCTGATCGCGCACATTATTTTGATTTTCACCGGCTATGCCGCGCTGGTGCTGAGCTTCGGCGCCAGCTTGCTCTATCTGCTGCAGGAGCGCCGCTTGAAAGCCAAGAAGCCCAGCAGCCTGATTTCTTTTCTGCCCGCGCTCGAAGTGATTGATCAGATCGGCTACCGCTCGCTGCTGCTGGGTTTTCCGTTCATGACTTTGGGCTTGATTACCGGCTCGGTCGTGGCCATGTCGACCTACGGGCACATTGACTTCGCCGACCCTAAGATTCTGTTGTCGATCCTGATGTGGCTTGTTTACATGATCATGGTCTTCACGCGCTGGAATTCGGGATGGCGTGGACGCCGCGCCGCGGTGCTGGCGACTTGTGCCTTCGTGGCCGCGGTGGTGGCTTGGGCAGCGAACTATTTCTCGACGATTCACAGGTTTGTCGCTTCATGATTGGCCGAATATGAGATACCAGCTCATTGGCGTGAATCACAAGAGCGCTCCGCTCGAAGTGCGCGAGCGCCTCGCGATATCTGAAAAGAACCTGCCCGATTGCTGCCGCGATCTTACTGCTCATCCTGGCATTGAGGAGGGCATGATTATTTCTACGTGCAATCGCGTGGAAGTGATCACGCATACATCCAACGGATGTGCTGACCTTCGCGGATTCTTGCACGATCATTTTCATCTGACCGCGGCTGAACTGGATTCGCACTTGTATGAGTTTCGAGAAAAAGAAGCCGTGCGCCACATCTTCCGCGTGGCTTCAAGCCTGGATTCGATGGTAGTGGGAGAAGCCCAGATTCTTGGGCAGGTGAAAGAGGCTTACGCTACCGCCCGCGCCGTGGGCTCGGTGCGCGGACAACTGGATCAGCTCTTCACCCGCGCGTTTGCCGTGGCTAAGCGGGTGCGCACTGAGACCGCCGTGGGATCGTCCTCGGTTTCTATTGCCTCGGTTGCGGTGGAACTGGCGAAAAAGATTTTTGGCACGCTGCAGGGGAAGAACGTCTTCATCGTTGGCGCGGGAAAGATGAGCGAACTTGCCGCGCGCCACTTGATGGCACATGGATGTGCCTCGATTTTCGTTGCGAACCGAACCTACGAGCGCGCCATCGGGCTGGCGGAACGCTTCAACGGGCAGGCCATTAAGTTTGACGATCTTTACAACGCTTGCGACAAGGCCGATATCGTTATCACTTCTACGGGCGCGCCTCACGCGATTTTCCGCAAGGAACACGGAGAACAATTTCTCTCCCGCCGCAAGAACAAGCCGATGTTCTTCATCGACATTGCCGTCCCGCGGGACGTTTCGCCGGAGATGGCCAAGCTCGACGGCATCTTTGCCTACGATATTGACGACCTGCAGCAGGCCGTGTCGAGCCATGTTGCCGACCGCCGCCACGAAGCTGAACTTGCCGAAGCGATCATTACCAGCGAAGTCGAACGCTTCGAAGCTCGGCTGCATACGCTCGATGTGGTTCCGACCATCGTGTCGTTGCAGGATCATCTGGAAACCATTCGCCAGGCCGAGATCGATCGCGTGCGCGGCCGCATGGGCGCGCTGACTCCGGAACAGGAAATGGCCGTCGAAGCGCTGACTCGCGGCATCATCAACAAAGTCATGCACACGCCGATCACTACCTTGAAAACCGCTGCGCGCGATTCCGAGGCGACCACTGTGATTGACGTGGTAAGACGCCTGTTCAATCTGCACGACAAAGAAAAAAAGGATAACTAGCGTGAGAGCCCCGACATCGCTTTTGGTCGCAATAGCCCTGTCAAGCATAGCCTCGGCACAGAAGCCCGCAAACGGCCCAAAGCCAGAACCCACAAAGCAGGAGTGTCACTCTGCTTTCGAACAGAGCAATTCGCTTGCAGCGGCACAAGGGGCATGGCTGGCGGGAGGAGCGAAG
>Ga0182024_10015564_pt1 | contig 14538 bp, 14 predicted proteins | sample P32metaG_FD_120480 | JGI IMG/M metagenome (GOLD analysis project Ga0182024, IMG submission 120480) | Permafrost microbial communities from Stordalen Mire, Sweden - P3-2 metaG (Illumina Assembly) | ecosystem: Environmental > Terrestrial > Soil > Wetlands > Permafrost | place: Sweden: Stordalen... | reverse complement strand
TTGTCTTCGATAAAATCTTCGGCGATTACGGCTCGCCAGCCATCGGTTCCAAATTTTATTTTAGGCACGGTTCAGAAGTATAAGCGAATGGGCGTGGGACGGCCACGCTACAGCGGGGTGGTGGGTGTCTATCGCGGAACCAAATTGGCATGCGGTGGGCTCGATCAGCCGTCAGTTTAGCAATGGAACGGTAGTTCTCGGGAGCTGGCGCGCGCTTGGTAGGCTTACGAAGGTCACAAAACCCAGCCTTGCGCGGGGACAGATTAGAGCAAATCGTTACGTTTTTGCAGTTCGAGCTCTTTGACGATTTTGCCTACATCCTGGGCGCGGCTGCGCGGGCAAACTAGAATGGCGTCGTCGGTTTCCACTATCACCAAATCGTGGACTCCCACCGCTGCCACAAATTTGTTGGGCGCCCAGAAATAGTTTCCACGCGCATCATGGGCGAAATGGGGGCCGGCGGAAACGTTACCGCCCTTGCTTTCCACCATTAGATCGTATACTGCCGCCCACGAACCGATGTCGCTCCAGCCGACTTCCGCGGGCAGGACGAACACTCCGCCGCCGTTGCGGGCAGCGCCGGCCGATGGACGCGTGGCCGGCTCCATGATTGCGTAGTCGACCGAAATACTTTCCAGAGTGGGATAAATCCGGCGCAGCGTCTGGTCGTAGGCGCGTGTTCCGATGCTCTGCGAGAGCTCCGCCAACGAGGCGCGGGTGGCCGGGAGGTAGCGCTCGAGATTTTCCAGGAAGGTAGACGCCCGCCAGAAAAACATTCCGGCGTTCCAGAAATAGCGTTTCGAACGCACGTATTTGCGGGCCACCGGCAGCTCCGGCTTTTCCGTGAATCGCCGGACGGCGTAGGCAGTGCGTCCGCGCGGTTTCGCGCCCTGCGCACCACGTTCGATGTAGCCGTAGCCCGTTTCCGGCCGGGTGGGCGGGATGCCGATCACCACCAGGTTTCCGGGAGTGCGTGCCAGGTGCAGCGCCGCGTGCAAAACCTTGCGATATAACGCGGGCTTGGCGATGTAACTATCCGCGGGAAGCACCGCCATCAAAGCATCGCCATGTTGATGCGCGAGATGAATCGCGGCCAGCCCAATCGCCGCAGCGGTATTCCGGCCGGCCGGCTCGGAAAGCGTGTGCGAGCGCGAGACGCCCGGCAGCTCTTTGCACACCGCGGAAATCTGCTCGTCGTTGGTCACCACCCAAATGTTCGACGGCGGAAACAACGGATGCAGTCGTGCCGCCGTCTCGCAAATCATGCTCTGGGGTCCGGCGATATTCAAAAGCTGCTTGGGCGTGCGGGTGCGGCTGCGAGGCCAGAAGCGCGTGCCTCGCCCACCCGCTAGCAGAACCGCACAGGCCGGCAGATTTGCGTTCTTCACGAATACACCAGGCGCGACAATCGTTTTTTCGGAATTCCCTGCCCCGCCAACCGCTGCACCATTTCATCCGGGCTCGCTGGCACGTATGTGCGCAGCAGTGCGGTGCGGCTCTCCGGCACAATTTGATAGTTACCCAGGGCGGCGGGAAGCAGCGAAACTTGCGCGGCGGAATAGGCAGTGGATTCGCCGCCGACCCATTCCAGGCGCCCGCTGCCCTCCAGGAAAATCAGCAGATCGAAATGCTCGGGCTCGGTGGCGGCGGAAATTGACAGGTGGAAATCCCATCGTTCAGTGGCGAAGTACCGGCAGGACACCAGATATGTTTCGGTTACCGGCCCGCGCTCGATGATCACCGGGTCGAGTTTGCCGCCGGCCTGCTTGCCGAATTTGATGACGTCCAACGCCTTATCCACGTGCAGTTCCCGCGGTTTGCCCTGCGCGTCGCGCCGGTCGTAGTCGTAAACGCGATAAGTGAGGTCGGAGTGCTGCTGAATCTCGCAGAGCACCAGGCCGCCGCCGATGGTGTGCGCGGTGCCCGCCGGTACGAACACGGCGTCATCGGTTTGCATGGGTATCCGCGCGAGGTTGTTTTCCGCGGTGCAGTCCTCGATCGACTTTCGAAACGATTCGCGGGTGACGCCGGGCTTCAGGCCAACCAGCACTTCCGCGCCCTTGCGCGCCGAGACCGCGTACCACATCTCGGTTTTGCCCCGTCCGCCTTTGTCCGCTTCGTGGCGCGCGGCGTATTCGTCTTGCGGATGCACTTGAACGGACGGCTTATCGCCGGTGAACAGAAATTTCAAAAGCAGCGGGAATGTTTTGTCGGTGATCGCGGAGCCGGTCCACTCTGGCGGGAGTTGCGGCCACACTTCTCCCAGCGTTTTTCCTGCGAATGGGCCATCGGCAAACAGGTTCTTGTCTCCGGTCAGCCACGCCTCGCCGATGTTTTCTCGCAGGCCGGTCTTGTCCGGATATAGCGGCAGCAGCGATCGGGTGCCCCAGGGGCGGGCATCGAAGATGGGTTCGAGACGAACGGGACGGAGGCTCACGTTTTCAGGAAAAGAACTGGGTCAACCGGCGAATACCCTCATCGAGCTTCTCAATCGGCACGGCGTAGGACAACCGAAAATAACCGGGAGCGCCGAAACCATCGCCCGGCACTACCGCGACGTGCGCGCGTTGCAGCAATTCGCTCGCCACCCACGCTGAATCGGCTTGGCCCGCGGAGGTGCGCGGTATCGCTGCACCGTTCACTTTGCAGCCGGCAATATTCGGGAAAACGTAAAACGCTCCTTGCGGATCGTTGCAACGCATTCCCGGGATGCCGCGAAGCCCCGCGACGATGCGCCGGCGGCGGCGATCGTACTCCGCGAGCATCGCAGCCACCGAATCCATCGGGCCCCTCATCGCGGCGAGCGCAGCATACTGGGTGATCGAATTGGCGTTGGACGTGGATTGGCTCTGGACCTTGATCACCGCGTCGACCAGCGGCTGGGGCGCCAGAACGTAGCCCATCCGCCAGCCGGTCATGGCGAAAGTTTTTGAAAACGAGCCGATGACGGCCACGTGATTTTTCGAGTCTGGCTGCGACGCGATGGAGTAGGGTTTGGCCGCGTCGCCATCGCCGTAGACGAAATGCGAATAGCACTCATCGGAAACCAACCAGATGCTCCGCACCCGGCAGAGCGACAGAATCTTCTCAAATTCCTGGGGAGCCACCACGGCGCCGCTGGGGTTCGAAGGCGAATTGACGATCACCATCCGCGTCTTCGGTCCCAGCACTTTTTCCACGTCTGCCGCACGCAGCGAGAATCGATCGCTTTCCCGGGTGGCCACAAACACCGGCTTGCCTCCCGCGTACATTACGATGTCCGGATAACTCACCCAGTACGGCGCGGGTATCACCACTTCGTCGCCGGCATTAATCAGCGAACACACCACGTTGAAGAGGGCATGTTTCCCGCCCACGTTCACCGCGCACTCGTTCGGCTGGTAAGAGGATCCCAACTGAGCGGCGTGCCAGGCGCAAATGGCTTGGCGCAGCGGCGCGATTCCGGCGACGGTGGTGTATTGAGTGTGATTCGCCTCGAGTGCGCGGACCGCAGCCTGCTTAATATGGTCGGGAGTATTGAAGTCTGGCTGGCCCATGCCGAAATCGACCACGTCGACACCGCGGGCCTTGAGCTTTGCGGCCGCATCGACCACCGCAGCGGTGGCCGAAACGGCGATGCGGTTCACGCGATCGGAGAAATGAAAAGTCGCTTCTGCTTTGGTTTCTACGCCACTCGACATGACCGGTCCTCTTAGCTTAGCGCTTCCCTACATTCACCGCATTTTTCGCCCGCAGCCGTTCCTCGACGAATGCTGGCACCAGATCCTTCACCGGTCCGCCCAGTTGCGAAATTTCCCGCACCAACCGCGAACTCAGGTAACTGTATTTCTCGCCCGGCAGCATGAACACCGTTTCAATTTCCGGCGCCAGCTTGCGGTTCATCAAGGCCATCTGCAACTCGTATTCGTAATCGGAAATCGCGCGGATGCCGCGCAGAATCACCCGGGCCTTCTTCTCGCGCGCGTAGTCCATCAGCAGACCGTTAAAAACGTCCACCTCGACGTTGCCCCAGTCGCGGGTGGCTTCGCGCAGCATTTCCACGCGCTCGGGCACCTCAAACAGTGGCTCTTTCTCCCTGTTTTGCAGCACCGCGACGATCAGGCGCTCGAAAATCTTGGCTCCCCGCGCGATCAGGTCCAGGTGACCGTTCGTAACCGGGTCAAACGAGCCGGGATAGATGGCGGTGACGGGTGTCATCTCGAAGAGTCTTCAATTGGCAATTCTAACCTATAACCTTCGAGCCCAAGGCGAAAAATGCTCGCCCTTTCGCCGCGGACGGACCCTGCCAAGGGCTAAATTGGCTGGCCCGATTCGTTGCAAAATCGCGTTTCCGCCACTATGCTGAATGTTAAATCGTTCGCATTCATAAGCTGCCAGGAGCCGTAATGAAACTTGGTCGATTGTTGCGATTGTTGGTTGTCGCTTCGCTCGGCATCTTGATGCCGCTGGCCGACTTTGCCCGGGACGCCGGCGAGACTACGGCCCCTGCGAAACACACGACTTCAGCCAAAGCGCCGACGCCAGCAGCATTGTTCGAGCCCATCGTTGCCTGGCGAAATGCAGTGCTGGCGGGCGACAAAGCAGCCCTGGCGGCCTTTTACAGCACGGCGCCCCCCGCCGACACCAAGGCGCCCGAGGGTGAATCCCGGGATCCCAACCAGGAACCGGAATATTGGTCCGCGCTGAAGGCGCGAGGCTTGAGCAGTTTCGAAGTGAAAATTCTGGAGATCCGCCGGCCGCAGCCTGACGTCGTACAGTTGGTCCTGCGATTTGCGCTGACGTTTCATACCAGCACCGGCGAAGTGCCCTACGTCGACGGCGCCAGCCAGGCTTGGGTGAAACAAGGAAGCGATTGGCGAATCGCCGCGACGCAACGCGGCGACGTGGCCCCCAAAACCGCCCGCCGCCTGCCCGAACCGAGCACCCCCAATCCCAATTTGTACGCCGATCCCAAGGAAGCTGAACCTGCAATTCAGTCGGCTCTGGCAGCGGCCGCCAAGGACCGCAAGCGGGTGATCCTGGTATTCGGCGGAAACTGGTGCTACGACTGCCACGTTCTGGACGCGACGTTTCACTCCAAAGCGATCGCGCCGCTGGTGAACGCGAATTACCACGTCGTGCACGTAAATATTGGTGACTATGACCAGAATCTCGATCTCGCGGACAAGTACCAGGTGGCGCTGAAAAAAGGCGTGCCGTGCCTGGCGGTTCTCGATCCCGACGGGAAGTTGGTTTTCAGTCAACAGAATGGTGAATTCGAGTCGACTACTCGTATCGGTCCGGATGACGTGACGCACTTTCTGGAACAATGGAAGCCCAAGCGGTAACGGTCGTTATTTTGAATCGCGGTCCGATTTGGTCGGGATTTAAACCATTAACGTGATTGGGGTTGCGCGCGAGTCCTACGCACAACAGGTCTTGACATCTCCTCTTACTCGGCATAGTATTTCAATTGCGACTGATCCAGTCGTATATCGGCGTGCTCAAGATATCTAAAAAAGCGGACTACGGTTTGATCGCCCTGCGGCACTTAGCCATCCATTACCAGGGTGGCTCCTGCAGCGCATCTGATATTGCCGGCGTCTACGGCATATCGACCACCCTGATGGCCAAGATCCTTCAGAAGCTGGCCCGGGAAGGTCTAGTGGCAGCGCGCCATGGTTCTACCGGGGGCTACCAACTGAACCGGCACCCCTCGAGTATTACGATATTGGACGCGATTCGCGCGGTAGAAGGCCCGTTGGCCATCACGTCGTGCGTGACGTCGCGCGGGGAGTGCAGCCAGTCGATTACCTGCACCATCCGGCAGCCGCTGCGGCGGGTGAATGAGAGCATTTTGGACGTTTTGAGCAAAGTAACGATCTCGCAGATGGCCGAGGACGCGCATACGTCTGAAGTCGTCGAGCTTACGGTCTAGGAGAGTAAGAATGGCCATCCAGCTACCAGTTTATTTGGACAATCACGCGACAACGCCCGTCGATCCGCGGGTCTTGGACGCGATGCTGCCGTATTTCCGCGAGGTTTTCGGAAATAGCGCCAGCCGCAATCACGAGTTTGGTTGGAAAGCGGAAGAGGCGGTGGAAAATGCCCGCGCCCAGATCGCCAAGCTGATCAACGCTTCGCCCAAGGAAATCATCTTCACCAGCGGCGCCACCGAATCCGATGGCTTGGCCATCCGTGGCATCGCGGAGATGTACCGCGAGAAGGGCAACCACATCATCACCCAGGTCACCGAACACAAAGCGGTGCTAGACACCTGTAAACGCCTGGAAAAAGAGGGCTACGAAGTCACCTATCTGCCGGTGCAAAAAGATGGCCGAATCAGTCTGGACGATCTGCGCCGCGCGATCACGCCGAAGACGATTCTGATCACCATCATGTACGCGAACAACGAAATCGCGGTGCTCCAGCCGATCAACGAAATCGGCAAGATCGCCAAGGAAAAAGGCATCTTTTTCCACACCGATGCGGTGCAGGCGGTCGGCAAGATTCCCGTCGACGTCCAGAAAGACGGCATCGACCTGCTTTCGATTTCCGCGCACAAGATTTACGGCCCTAAGGGCGTCGGCGCGCTGTACGTGCGCCGCCGCAACCCGCGAGTCCAACTGGTAGCGCAGATCGACGGTGGCGGCCATGAACGCGGCATGCGTTCCGGCACGCTGAACGTTCCGGGCATCGTCGGATTGGGCAAGGCTTGCGAGCTGTGTATGAACGAGATGGCCGAAGAATCAGTCCGGCTGAAGGCTCTGCGCGATCGCTTGACCAAAGCGATCATGTCGCAGCTCGATGAGACTTTCATTAACGGTTCGATGGAGCATCGTCTGCCGCACAGCGTAAACATCAGCTTCGCGTACGTGGAAGGCGAATCGATGCTGATGGGCATCAACGACGTTGCGGTTTCCAGCGGTTCGGCCTGCACTTCGGCCACGCTGGAGCCGAGCTACGTGCTCAAGGCCCTGGGCGTCGGCGAAGATCTGGCTCACACTTCGATCCGCTTCGGCATCGGTCGCTTTAATACCGAGGAAGAAGTGGATTACGTCGTGAATCGCGTGGTGGAAACAGTGGCGCGCCTGCGCGAGCTTTCCCCGTTGTACGAAATGGCTAAAGAAGGCGTGGACGTCGCAAAACTGAATTGGAAAGTGGAAACCGCCTAAACTTCGGCTTCCGGGATTTTATGGCAGGCAGCGGGACAGTAATTTTATTCGAGACCGACAGGAGAATCACATGGCTTACAGCGACAAGGTAATCGAGCACTACAACCACCCCCGCAACGTTGGATCGCTCGATAAGAACGATCAGAACGTGGGAACCGGCCTGGTGGGCGCGCCCGAGTGCGGGGACGTGATGAAGCTGCAGATGAAGGTGAATCCGTCAACACACATCATCGAGGAAGCCAAGTTCAAGACCTTTGGCTGCGGCTCGGCGATTGCCAGCTCGTCCCTGGCCACTGAATGGGTGAAGGGCAAGACGGTGGAGGAAGCTCTAGCCATCAAGAATACCGACATCGTCCGCGAACTCTCTTTGCCGCCGGTGAAGATTCACTGCTCGGTGCTGGCCGAGGACGCCATCAAGGCTGCCCTGACCGACTGGAAGAAGAAGCAAGGCATCGAAGTGAAGCCGGAGACTGCCTCCGCGCATTCTTAACCATTCTCGGTGCATCGAGCGCGATGATTGCGCGTCGAATGGAATGGGGACGTCGCCGGATTGAAATTAGCGGTAACGGACAAAGGCCATGATCCACGTAACCGAAAAAGCTGCGGCTAAAATTCGCGAGCTGCTCCGCAAGGACGGCGTTTCCGAGGACGCGGGAGGTCTGCGCGTCGGCGTTCAAGGCGGCGGCTGCTCCGGACTTACGTACGCGATGCGTCTCGATACCCAATCGCGCGATCGCGATAAGGTGGTCGAGGAATTCGGAGCGCGCATCTTCGTCGATCCGAAGAGCTATCTCTACCTCAACAACACTGTCCTCGATTATCACGAAGACTTAATGAAGCAGGGTTTCGTCTTTCAGAATCCGCAAGCGACGCGCAGCTGCGGATGCGGCAGTTCGTTTACCGCGTAACCCCGTTCCGAGAGGGCCATTGGGCATCGAGGGTGCTCGGCGCGAGCCGGCCTCCGGCTTGGCCTGCCCGGGTTTGGCGCATGGAAGCGGGTCTTGCGTTGGTCGTGAAGCGCAAAGACATCTTGGGAAATGGATGAACGCACCTTCGACTACAATTCGTGACGCCGGTGTGGCTTGTTGGCAGTGCGGCGCGGCCTCCCGCGGTGAATATTTCTGTCCGGCATGCGGAAAGATTCAGCCCTTGCCGCGCGGCGCCACCTACTTCGATCTTTTCGGAATGCCCCCACAACTCGGGATTGAAAGTGCGGCGCTTGAGTCTCGCTTCCACAAGTTGAGTTGGAAACTGCACCCCGACAACTTCACGCACGCTACCGAGTTCGAGCGCAATCTTTCCCTGCAGCGATGCTCTGAACTGAACGACGCCTATCGCGCGCTGCGCGAACCGATTTCGCGGGTCGAATACCTGCTGGCGCAGCGCGGGATGCGCCGCGAAGGCGCGGCTAAGCAGAAAGCGCCGCCGGAGTTGCTCGAGGAAGTCTTCGAATTGAATGAATGGCTGGACCAGCTGCGCGAAAATCGTGCGGCGGCATCCGGTGCCGCTCCCGCGGAATTGCTGCAGCGCTTGCACCATGCGCGTGACAATTTTCAGGAAAAGCTGGGCAGCGTCGACGCCGAACTCGAGAAGGTTTGTCGGGAATGGGACCGCGCCATCGCGGCCACCGGTGGTCCGGCCGCTCAAGAAGACCCGACACAGCAGGCCATCCTGAACCGGCTGAACGAAATACTCAATCGTCGCTCGTACATTCGCAATCTGGTGGCCGGTGTGCAAACAGAATTGGCGGGACCGTAACACCGGACGTGGTGTGTCCTTGGTGCGTGCTTGAAAACGCCTTGGGACGCTTCCGATTCAATTAGAAGGACCACGAGGAACCATGGGACGCGTAGTAGGAATTGATCTCGGTACAACTTACAGCCTGATCGCCTGGCTCGATCCAGCCACCGGCACGCCGCAGTGCATCCCGGGGCCGTACGGATCGACGCTGTGCCCTTCGGTGGTTAGCGTCGACGGACAGGGCAAGATTCTGGTGGGGGAGCCCGCGCGCCAGCGGCTGCTAACCCACTCCGAGCGCACCATCTATTCGGTGAAGAGGTTGATGGGCCGCGGCGTGGCCGATGTGCAGGACGAACTAAAGATTTTTCCCTTTCGCATCGATGCCGGCAGCCAAAATGTTATTCGCGTGCGCCTGGGCGATCGCACTTTCACCCCGCCGGAGATTTCCTCTTTCATCCTTCGCGAGCTCAAGGGCTGGGCGGAAGCCTTTTTCAAGGAAGCTGTGGACCGCGCGGTGGTCACCGTTCCCGCGTATTTCAACGACGGTCAGCGTCAGGCCACCAAGGATGCTGGACGCCTGGCCGGCCTGGAAGTTCTGCGGCTGGTGAATGAGCCAACCGCCGCGGCGCTGGCTTACGGCTTGCACAAACAAAAGCGCGGACGTGTGGCCGTGTACGATTTTGGCGGCGGAACGTTCGACATCTCCACGCTCAAATTGATCGCCACCGATGAAGGCGATATCTACCAGGTTCTCTCCACCAACGGCGACACTCACCTCGGCGGCGACGACATCGACAGCACCCTGATGAATCTGACGCGCGCGGAAATTCAGCAGAAATATTCGGTCTCGCTGGACGATCATCCCGAAGCCGTTCAGGAATTGCGCAAGGCGATCATCGCCGCGAAACATGCTCTTTCGGACCAAGAATCCGTCACCGTTCGCTTTCCTCTGGGCGGCACCCGTGGTGCCGACGCTTACGAACGCCGCATCACCCGTGGCGAATTCGAAGAATTGATTCGACCGATCGTCGCTCGGACCATGGCGCCGGTAAAGCTGGCGCTCGCCGACGCCAAACTCGCGTCCCCCGAGATCGACGAAGTGGTTTTGGTCGGCGGCTCGACGCGAATTCCGTTGGTCCGCCGCACCGTGGGTGAATATTTCGGACGCGCTCCGCACGCTGAATTGAACCCTGATGAAGTGGTGGCCCTCGGCGCCGCCGTCCAGGCCGATATTCTAGAATCTGGCGTCAAGACCATGTTGCTGCTCGACGTCACTCCTCTTTCCCTGGGCATCGAAACGATGGGCGGCGTGATTGCCAAAATCATCCCGCGAAATTCCACCATTCCTGCCAGCGCCCAGGAATTGTTCACCACTGGCGTCGAAAATCAGACCGGAATCGACGTCCACGTGCTGCAAGGCGAGCGCGAATTGGCCAAGGACTGCCGCTCGCTCGCAAAATTCCAGTTGCGCGTGCCGCCCGGCCCCGCCGGCCTCGCGCGCATCGAAGTGAAATTCCTGATCGACGCCAACGGCATTCTGCAGGTGGCGGCGAAAGACATGCGCACCGGCGCGCAACATTCTATCGAGATTCAGCCTAGCTACGGTCTCACCGACACCGAAATCGAAAACATGCTGGAAGAATCGATCGAATTCGCCGAGCAGGATTTCGAGGAACGTCAGCGCATCGAAGCCCGCACGGAAGCGGGCAGCATTCTCACGGCAACCACCAAGGCGCTGCAGAACGCCGGTGAAGCGGATCTGCCTACGGCGGAGCGCGCATCCATCGAAAAAGCGGCCGCGGCGCTGCGCACCGCCGCCGCCGGACAAGATTATAAACTGATGCGCCAGCGCATCGACGAACTCAACCAGGCCACCAATCATTTGGCCGAACTCGTAATGAACGGCGCGCTGCAATCCGCCTTCGAAGGCAAGCGCCTGGACGACGTATAAGCACGCGCAGCACATTGCAAGCCCCGCGTTCGCGGGAAGGAGCCGACACATGGGCGGCACGAACCCCTACATAGAACAAGCAAAATACGTCCCGGCGACGAAGAAATACAAGGTGAAGTTTGTGCGCGAGGGCAAGACGGTAGAAGTGGATCCGGCCAAGGTACCGTACGGCCGCGAGGGCTTGCCCGGCAGCATTCTGGATCTCTCCAGTGGTTTTCACATGGGTCTGGACCACGCGTGCGGCGGCGTGAACGCCTGTTCCACCTGCCATGTAATCGTTCACGAAGGCTTGGAGTCATGCAACGAGCCGACGGATGCCGAACTGGATGAGCTCGACGAAGCCCCTGGCGTTACGCCCAAGTCTCGTCTTGGTTGCCAGTGCGTTCCCGACGGCACGCAGGATCTGGTAGTGGAAATTCCGGAGTGGAATAAGAACTACGCTAAGGAAGCTGACCACTAGAGCGGGTTGGGTCTCGGGGTATCTGGGCTGCAAGTTCAAATGGTGGTCGTGTTTGTGAGTGGAGATGTTTTTGGTTTGGGGAGTTTGCACCGCCACGAGTTTCGGCGCCACAACGGCAACTGGAATGGCGGTAACGACGCGGATTCACAGTTTGGGGGGAGGGCCTGGAGAAATGCCCAACACTTTCGATTGGGATGACACCGAGGAAATCGGCATTCAGCTGGCCGAGAAATATCCCGACACCGAACCGCTCACCGTCCGCTTCACCGATTTGCACAAATGGATCGTTGCGCTTCCGGGATTTACGGGCGACGCGCAGAAATCGAATGAAGGAAAACTCGAAGCTATCCAAATGGCCTGGCACGAAGAATACAAACAGAACCACGGCTAGAATCGCAGACTGCACGAAATTACGGCCCAATTCAATTCACGAGGTGAGCATGCCCGAACCAGATCTGCGCTATCCGATTGGAAAATTTCAGAAGGATAACTCGCCCAGCCCGGAAAACAACAGCCGCCACATCGCAGAAATCGAAGCGTTGCCGGCGCAGCTTGGCAAAGTCGTCGAGGGCCTCACACCTGCCCAGCTCGATACGCCTTATCGGCCCGAGGGTTGGACGGTCCGCCAGTTGATCCATCACGTGGCCGACAGCCACATGAACGCATTCGTCCGCTTTAAGCTGGCGCTCACCGAAGACGCGCCCACCATCAAGCCGTACTCGCAGGCACTGTGGGCGCAAACTCCTGATAACCAGGAGCCGGTGGAGACTTCGCTCGCGCTGCTGGATGCTTTGCATCACCGCTGGAGCAAGCTGCTCCATGGCATGAAGGAATCAGACTACACGCGTACGCTGATTCACCCCGAATCTGGAAGTGTCCCGCTGCACCTGCAACTGGCCATCTACGGTTGGCACGGACGCCACCACACCGCCCACATCACCGCCCTGCGCGAACGCAACGGCTGGAAGTAAGCCCGGCACGAGAAAAAAAACGAAATTCCCGGCGGTCTGCCCACTCTAGAATCTACGGCATTGGCACGTAGCGCCACAGGTCGTTCAGCAAAGTATTGCCATTCGTGCCGACTGAATCGTATCCTTCCCCGCCGAACATCCAGAGTTGGTCGTACGTAGCGACTGGGTTGGTGTTGTTCGGGCTCGTCCAATAAGAGGCGCCCCAGCGCGCGCCCGGATTATTGAAGTAGTACGCAGCAACGTACGGGTCTGGCGCATTGCCATAGACCCCGGGTTGGTCAACCGAGTTTGGACCCTTCTGCCAGATCCATTGACCGCCTTTAAATTCCCACAGGTCATTGAGCGTGCCGTTACCGGTGGAATCGAAACCTTGCCCACCGAACAGCCAAAGATTTCCGTTCAAGTCCGTCCATCCGGCGGAGCTCCAGCGCGCCCCGGGGACGTTCGTTGAGGATGCCATGCCGACAATACCGTAAGAGCCCTTCGCATTGATATCCATGGATCCGGCAACCCACGTCCATTGTCCGCTGGAGTATTCCCACAGATCGTTTAGCGCGTTCTGTTGCTGCATTGAATCGATGTCGTATCCGCCGAACAGCCAGAAGTTCCCCGAGTTATCGAGCCAGGCAACCGAGGCTTGGCGTGCGCCAGGGACATTCGTTGAAGCTGGGGTGCCCTTGGTACCGTACACCCCGCCCTTGCCAACTACGTTCGAGCCGCTTACCCAAGTCCACATACCTGTAGTGGCGTTGTAAGTCCAAAGGTCGTTAAGCAAACCGTTGGTGCCCACGCCATCGAACCCCTCGCCACCGAAGAGCCACACGGCACCAGAGGCATCGATCTTGGCCTCCGGAGCCCAACGTCCGCCGGGATAATTACTAGCGGAGGGGGTGCCTTCCGTTCCGTAGACGCCACTCTGATTAAGGCCGCCAGGATTTACTTCGGTCCACGTAGAAGTGCCGATGTTGTATGTCCAGAGGTCGTTCAGGAAATTGGTGAATCCATCCTGACCACCGAAAAGCCAGAGGTTGCCGGCAGCATCGGTCCAAGTGACAGCTCCCCAGCGGCCGGCGGGGACTGGCGACGCGATAGCGGGTGCAATCCCGTTCCAGTAGCTGTAGAAACTGCCGGTATAGTTTTGCGTACCCGTGTATTCCCACATCTCGTTTAAATATGCAGGCTGAGGAAAGACGTTGATGTCGGTCGTATAGCCCAGGCCGCCGAATAACCATAGGTTTCCGTCGTTATCGGTCCAGGTCGAGGCAAGTAGGCGCCCGCCCGGAGTGGCGGCATCCTCACTCGTGGGAGGAGCAGCAGGCGGAGGCGCCGGTGGAATATCGGTAGCGCCTGGCGAATTGCCCACATTCCCGCCGTCCATCCACGCCCAGTCATTGTGTCCGCAATCGATCACTATATTGGAGACGTTGGCCGTGGCAACACCGGTACCGGCCGCAACGTTGCAAATTTGAGGTTGGGTCGGGTTGGGCAAAGTATCCGGTTGAATGAAAACCGTGACATCGTAAGAACTATTATCTGCAATGGGACTGGCAAATGTGAATCCGATATTGGTCGGGACGGGCAGGTTATCGCCGCCATTGTTTTGCAAGACGGTCTTACCTGGGTTAGGCAAGGCGCCGATCACCGAGCCACCGATGGTAAAGAACGCCGCGGGGCAAACTACCTGGACGCTTGTGACGTTGGCGGAGGCAGTACCGCTGCCGTTGGTCACGGTGCAGGCCTGCACCGGCCCAGATGGCTGAGTCAGAACAGTGACCTTGTAGGTGGCTCCCGAAATGAGCAGCGTCGGAAATGTGAAATTGCCGGAGCCGGTAATCGTCAGGTTGTCTCCACCGTTGTCTTGCAGAACCAGGCCGGTACCACTCAGGCCGCTAACCGATCCACCGATCGAAATTGTGGGCACGACGCATTGCACCTGAACATTCGTGACGTTGGCGTTGGCAGTGCCACTGCCATTGGCCACGGTGCAAGTTTGCGTGGGCGTGGAAGGCTGCGTGAGAACCGAAACGCTGTAAGGCCGTCCACTGACAATTTTCGTTGCGAAAGTGGACGTACCTTTCCCGGTGATGGTCAGGTTGTCGCCGCTGTTGTCTTGCAACACAAGTCCGCTGCCGGTGAGTCCAGTTACGGTTACACCGATCGTGTAGGACGAAGAGTGCGAACTTCCGCCGCTCGTTTTGCTGGGGGTTCCGGTGCAGCCGGCCATGATGACCAACGCCATCATGATCACGAGCGACTTGGTAA
>Ga0182024_10015563_pt1 | contig 14539 bp, 12 predicted proteins | sample P32metaG_FD_120480 | JGI IMG/M metagenome (GOLD analysis project Ga0182024, IMG submission 120480) | Permafrost microbial communities from Stordalen Mire, Sweden - P3-2 metaG (Illumina Assembly) | ecosystem: Environmental > Terrestrial > Soil > Wetlands > Permafrost | place: Sweden: Stordalen... | reverse complement strand
TTGCATGACGGGTGTCCGGTTGCATGTTTGGGAGATGCGCCCTTCGGCTACGTCAATGTATTCACTTCGCACGTAAATGTGGTTCCTTGGGAAACACTGTCAACTCCGTGGCTTTCATTGACTTGCCGGACTCCCCCACGTAAGATTTGCGCCTGATGATCGGTCAAACTATCTCGCACTACCGCATCGTAGAAAAACTCGGTGGTGGCGGGATGGGGGTTGTTTATAAGGCCGAGGACACCCGGCTCCGCCGTTTTGTCGCCCTCAAGTTCCTGCCCGATGAAGTTGCTCGCGACCCACTGGTGCTCGCCCGCTTTCAGCGCGAAGCACAAGCCGCATCCGCGCTGAACCATCCGAACATCTGCACGATCTACGACATTGGCGAACAGGACGGGCAGGCATTCCTTGCAATGGAGTTTCTGGACGGCGTAACGCTGAAGCAGCGAATCGCAGGGCGTACGCTGGAGACGGAAGTCCTTCTCCCCATCGCCATCGAAATCGCCGACGCGCTCGACGCCGCGCACGCTGCCGGCATCGTTCACCGCGACATCAAGGCGGCGAATATTTTCGTCACTAAGCGTGGTTCCGCCAAGATCCTTGATTTCGGACTGGCCAAGGTTGTTTCCATGGCCAGTTCGTCCAACCAGATTGGGGCCGAAAACACGAAGACCGTCGACGACCAACACCTAACCAGCCCCGGCTCCGCGCTTGGTACTGTCTCTTACATGTCGCCCGAACAGGTGCGGGCGAAGGAACTCGATGCGCGGAGCGATCTGTTCTCGTTTGGGGCCGTCCTCTACGAGATGGCCACCGGACAGTTGCCCTTCCGTGGAGAAAGTTCGGGAGTCATCTTCAAAGCCATTCTGGACGCCACGCCGACGCCCCCGGTGCGGCTCAACCCTGAACTGCCGGCCGAACTCGAGCGCACCATCAACAAGTTGCTGGAGAAGGACCGCGACCTGCGTTACCAATCGGCCGCCGAGGTGCGCGCCGATTTGAAACGCTTGAAGCGCGAAACCGAAACGGGCCGATCCAGTACGTCAGTGCCGGCGGCACCGGAAGCTGCAACGAGCAAGCGTTGGGTCGCGGCTGTTGCCGTGCTTATTCTCGTCGCGATGGCGGGGGCCGGGCTCTGGTACTGGCGCGGCAAGGCGAGCACACCACAGATCGAATCCATTGCCGTGATTCCGTTTGCCAGCTCGGGCGGCAATGCGGACACCGATTTTCTCAGCGACGGCCTTACCGAATCCTTGATCTCCAGCCTCGCCCACGTGCCGCAGTTGAAAGTGAAGTCGCGCAACTCCGTGTTTCGCTACAAAGGCAAAGAGGTGGACGTCCAGAAAGTCGGCAAGGATCTGACCGTCGATGCCCTGCTCACGGGCCGCGTGGTGCAGCACGGAGACATGATCCAGGTCAGCGCCGACCTGACCAATGTGCAGGACAACACCGAAATCTGGGGCGAGCAGTACGAGCGCAGAGCCAGCGACATCCTCGCCCTGCAGCAGCAGATCGCGGGCGACATCGCCGGCAAGCTGCGCTCGCAATTGACCGGCGCGGAAAAACAGCAGGTCACCAAACAAGGCACGCAGAACACCGAGGCCTATCAGCTTTACGTGAAAGGCCGCTACTACTGGACCAAACGCACCAACGCCGACATTAATACGGCTATCTCCTACTTCAATCAGGCCATCGAAAAAGATCCCGGCTACGCGCTTGCCTACGCGGGGCTATCAGATTCCTACAGCGTGCTACCCAGTTTCGGCGGCGACCCCAATGATGTCGTCCCCAAGTCGAATGCTACCGCCAAAAAAGCCCTGGAACTCGATCCCACACTCGCGCGTCCGCACGCCGACCTGGGCTTCAACAAGATGAATTACGACTGGGATTTTGCCGGCGGCGAGGCGGAGTTCAGGAAGGCGTTCGAGCTCGATCCCAGCGACGCCACCGCGCATCAGTGGTTTGCCGAGGCTCTTGCGTTCATCGGTGGGCGGGCGCAGGAATCGATCGATGAGGCCAACCGCGCCCATCAACTCGATCCGCTATCGCCGATCATCGGCCACGCCCTGGCCGAGGTTCACTACTTCGACCGGCAATTCGACAAGGCGGTTGAGTTCGACAAGAGAGTCATCGCCGACATTCCAAACTTTCCCGCGGCGCACGATGGCCTGGCAATGTCGTATTGGGGCCAGCGTAAGTATCCGCAAGTCATCGAGCAATATAAGCTGGCCGGACAGGCCGACAGGAATCAGGCCGAGTTGGGCGCCGCCATGGATGAGGGGTTCCACTCCGGCGGATGGCCGGGCGCTCTGCACAAGGCCATCGAAGTCTCGCTCGCGCAGCGCAAATCCACGGCTGAGTACGCTTCGCCTTACGCCATCGCAGAGCTCTATGCCGATTCGGGCGACAAGGACCGCGCCTTCGAGTGGCTCAACACCGCCTACCAGGAGCGCGACGAAAGCCTGGTCCAGCTTCGCACCGACTTCACGATGGATTCCCTGCGCTCCGATCCGCGTTACACCGAACTGGTGCGCAAAATTGGACTCCCACAATAGCGACGGTAGCTGTGGCCTTTCTCAGAATTCCGCTTGCATATTCGTGACTACAGAAATCCGGTTGCTGGTGTAAACAGGCAGTTCCGGTAACGTTCGCCAACGATTCTGGGCGGATGACGGGCTACTCTGACGTAACGCGATCAGGTCAGGGTTGCCGACTACTCGGGAGCTGGCCGGTTTGGTCAATGATACGGACCGTAAGACGCTTCAATCTCTGCGCGCGATCAGCTGGTGTTAAACGCCTTCTGACATCTATGCCTAGACTTGTTCTCGACTGGCAAATTCTCAGCTATCATTGTGCTCGACTGATCCACCTTCTCTTGGCTTTCATTTCAACGGCCGGAGGATCCTTGAGCACTTCTGTTGGGCCACCGACGGTCGAACATCCGCAACCTCGTGGAATCAGCTCGCGCCTCTTCGTTCTGGCGCTGCTTCTGCTGGTGGGTGGAGCGATCGTCCGTTCCGCCATCGCCACACGGCTGGACGGCTTCACCATCGATGAGGCTTATCACATTGCCGCAGGTGTCTCCTACGTACGCTACGCCGACTTTCGCATCAACCCAGAGCATCCTCCGCTCGTCAAGCTCTGGGTGGGAGCTTTGCTCTCCGCGACGGGATTCCACCTCAGCCCGATTCGCATGTTCGCCGACAAGAGCGATGAGCGTGATTTCACTGAAAAAGACGTCTACTTAAATAACGATTTTCATTCGGTGCAGCGGCGAGCCCGCATCGCCATGTGGGCGCTGAATGGTGTGCTCTCTTTCCCGTCATGCGCCCATGGGGATACTTCAACGAGATTGTAGGCTCAAAGAATGCTTACCTATACTTCAGCGACGAGGGTGTTGATCTCGGCCAACGCGGCAACGAGCTCGAACAGTACTATCATCGCGTTCTCGAGCCTTCGGGTGAAGTTCCTTTTCTAGGATACGAAATGGAGGAAGCAGAAAAGATCGCTATGCACCTGGATTGGCTTGGACGCGATCTCAAGCGTGACGAAGCTCGGCTTAACTCACCCATTTTTTCCGGAACCATTCTGGCCGATGCTCGGTACCTCGGAAAAAAGCCGTTCTGGGATACCCCCTCGCTGCGTAACGTTGTTCCGAGCGCACGCTTCGGAAATCTATTGGTCCTTTGAGGAACATTCCCTTCCTACTTGGCAGGCAAATTCTATTTTGATGCCCTTGCAAAAATATTCACGGAAAAGCCCGATTTAGAGGCTGCAGAACGATTGCTGAGGCAATCGCTCGCCTCTGATCCTACTGCCTTTTTCGTGGACATCCAATTGGGTAACGTTTGTGTAAAGCGCGGCTCGCGGGCATGTGCTTCGCGAGCTTACTCTGACGCGTTGCAATACGCACCCAACGATTCTCAACTGCGGGGACTGATTGGGGCGCAGATCAAACGAGTGTCTTCCGAACCGTTGAACCAGATCCAAGACTTGCGAGATCCATTTATGGAAGGATCCGGCAAGAAAGGATTCATTGATAGTGGGCTCGGGCAAACCGCCCGCGCAAGCATTGATCAAACTATCTCATTCGCAAGCGCTCATTCTGATTTTTGCATTATCGCGAGAGTGCTGTTAAGTTTGCCCGATTCCGCAGCTCCGATCCGCGACTGATCCCGGGTGACGGGCAAACCGGAAGTGATCCCAGGAAGTGATCCCAGGAGACCTGATCGCGGCATTACTTCCTATTTGCAGACCGTCATCCAGAATCGTCGGATTGTCTGCAATGTGCTGTGCAGGTCTATAATTGCGCGCACCGATGGCCTCGCCACCGACGGTCCATCACAGGATTGGGCTTACTTCAGTCCCTCCACTAGGTAGAGGTCCGAGAGAATGCGATGGTAGCCATACACGGACGACTTGCCATCCATGGTGAGCAGGATCGGTCCAATACGACTTACGCCGGCGGGGTCGGAGGGCATGAGCTCTTTCCACAGTGTTTTGTGGCCCGTGGCCAGATCCAGGCGATAGACTCTCGCTGGCAACTCTCCTGGCCTGTAGATATAAATTACCTTACCGTCTTCGCTCCATTGAATGGGTTCCTCTCCAACCTCAAAACCCGGAACCGCACGAGGCTCTCCTCCCGCGACCGGATAAATGTAGGCTTTCTCATCTGGTCCGATGGCGACCACCTGTTGCCCGTCGGGCGATAGCACCAGAACAAGCGGGTCTACGCCTTCCGGCGAAATAGGCGTGGGCTTGCCTTCCGCGGAATCCTGGCGGTAGATGCGGGCAGCGTGGCCTGGCTCCTTGCCACTGAAGAGGAAGCGCTTGCCATCCGGAAGCCACTTGGCCCAGCTATGACTGGTGGAGTCATGGGTAAGAGCCCTGGCTTCACCCGCACCTGTGGGCAGAAGAATCAGTTGGGCTGGAGCGGTCGGAGGACTGGCGATCGCCCATTTGCCGTCCGGTGACGCACTGATCGCCTGCCCGTCTCCCAGACGAACCGCGGAAGTGTCATTGATCTTCCGCTGGTAGACCGAGTAGTTCGATCCTCCGCCTTCACCCTCCTCATCGAAGAGCAGCATCTTGCCATCGGGTGAGAGTTCTGCAGGGTACGAGTAGTCGAACCAGGAGAGATCCCGTTCCTTGCTTTCCCCGGAGATGAGGCCTATGAGTTCCCGCCGCCAGGTGTCGCGGGCGAGCAGAACCCGCCCATCCTGCCAGATATCATGCAAAGACAGGGTCCCGGGTACCCGCGCGATCAGCCGTTCCCGGCCACTCAATGTCACCGCATACACCGCGCGCTTGGCGCCCTGCCGGCTGGCGGTGAACCATATCTCTCGACCGTCGGCAGACCAGGCCAGTCCCTGTGCGGTTTGGAAGCCCGAGGCCAGAGTCTGAACTTTTCCGTTCAGGTCCACAACGTCGACCGAGCCACCGTCGTCACCAGGCAAAGGATGATCGAGAAAGGCCACGCGGTCGCCCTTTCCCGACATTCGCGGATGGCTGATCCAGCCCGATGTCGCGTAGAGCACCTTTCCAATCGGATACTCCAGCTGATTGCGCCCCCCGACATCGCGCACGATAGCCAGGTTGGTGCCATTCGGAGACCAGTCGGCCCATTGCACACCTTCCAGGATGGCCCGTGGGGCGCCGCCATTGAGCGGCACCCTGGCCAGCGTGCCGACCTGAGTGTAGGTTCCGTACGCGCGGCTAGCGACTGATACCGCCATCTCCCCCGCGGTCGAGATCGCCAGGACCGCGGTTCCCGGCAGGTTCAGGGAACGCGATTGGGGACTCTCGGGACTGGTGATAAACAATTCGATGGGCGTCCCTTCCCAGGCTGCGCCGTAGACGACAGACTGCCCGTTGGGGGTAAAGCGTGCAGAATATACTGACCCGCGCCGGAATGTGAGCTGATGGTAGGAAGGTTGCGGATTGGATATCCATCCTCCGCGAAGAAGCCAGCCCGCACCGAGTCCCAAAATCAGTACTAGGACGGCGACGAATATCGGCCGGCGCTTCGGCCTTACGTTGCTGGGCTCACCGACACCCAGCCTTGCCGATCCGGTTGCTTGTGTCGCGGGTATCCCGCCTTGCGCAGTGGCAGAGCGGATCGAGTCCAAGTCGCGTTTCAGGCGCTTTAACTCGGCACGCACTTCCGAAGCGGTTTGATAACGTAATTCACGGTCCTTTTCCAGTGCCCGTCCGATGATGCGATTGAGTTCGGCTGGTAAGCTGGGGTTGATCTTTGGCAGGGGTGTCGGAACTCGATTCAGGATGGCCTCGAAGACAATTGCGGAAGTGCTCCCACCAAATGCCTCTTTGCCAGTGGCCATTTCGTAGATGACAGCACCGAAAGAGAACAGATCGGTGCGAGAATCAAGGTCCTCGCCGCGCGCCTGTTCGGGAGACATGTAAGCCACCGTGCCAACCGTACTGCCGGGACTTGTGAGCTGTTCTTCACGCACCTCCGCAACCGTTGAGCCAATTCCTGAAGTGGCCAGAATGCTGCGGCTCTGATTGAGCTTGGCAAGTCCGAAGTCGAGAACCTTGGCTTGCCCGCGGGTGGTGACGAAAATGTTGGCGGGCTTGATATCACGATGCACAATCCCGTGGTTGTGGGCTGCATCGAGTGCGTCGGCAATCTGGATGCTCAGTTCCAGCAACTCGTCAATCTTGAGCGGACGGTTCTCGACCTTGTGCTTGAGCGTCTGACCATCCAGAAACTCCATGGCTATGAATGCTTGCCCATCTTGCTCGCCGATGTCATAGATGGTGCAGATGTGGGCGTGATTCAGGGTCGATGCAGCTTGGGCCTCACGTCGGAAGCGGGCAAGTGCCTGGGGATCGTGAGCAACTTCGTCGGGCAAAAATTTGAGGGCGACGAAACGATGCAGCCGCGTGTCCTCAGCCTTGTAGACGACACCCATCCCGCCGCCCCCGAGTTTCTCGACGATGCGGTAATGCGAGATGGTTTGGCCGATCATTCGGGAGGTGCCTGGCTTTTGCGTCGCTTCATCTTACGGACGCGGCATCCGCTAGTCAACGAATGGGGGGAGTGTGGGGAGTGCACAACGACGACAAAAGTGCTACACGGGGTGAGAACACCACGGGACGGAATATGCACTTGACCAGGTAGTAATTGTATTGACGAGACAGTAAACAGGTGAGAAACACTAACGAGACGGAATATGCAACCCGCCCGATGCGGCGCAGTCGTCGATGCAGATCGCTATCGGACCATCTTTTGTTGTAAACCGGGCTTAAACAGGTTCCCTGCCTGCTGGGCCACAACCGGGTGGCTGAAATAATAGCCTTGCGCCTCGCCGCACCCGTGGCGTTGAAGGAAGTCGAGCTGTGAACGGGTTTCTACCCCTTCCGCAATGACCCGCTGCTTCAGGCTCTTTCCGATATTGATCATTGCGTCCACCATGGTTGTGCCTTCCGAGTCCGCCGTTATCTCCTGCACGAACGATTGATCGACTTTTAGCGTGCCCACTGGAAAACGCCGCAGATAAGTAAAACTGGAATAGCCAAGAGCTCACCCACGATGAATTGGGCCGACTGCCTAGATGAAATCTGTCCTTGTGGACAGAGGCATTCCGCCTGAATATTTGAAAAAAAAACTTCGAACTCGGATAAGACAAGTATTCAACGGGCTCCTCTAAAGTTGCTTGGCAGCCAAGGAGCGACTTGATCAGCCTTCGAGAGTTCCATAAGAGGTAGTTGTTGAAATATCTGATTTCACTAAATGAGAGTAGCCCCTACTGTTCCTGCCCTGAAGCAGCTGGTTTAGCCAGCGCAATTAGCCTTTGATGACAACTGACGTGATATCGTCGTCCTGGAGATCACCTTCCACGAACGCCCGAGTCGCACGATAGATACCATCTGCGATAGTCGATGCTGAATTGTGGCTGAGGGCCCGAATCTTATCAAGGACACGCTGAGTGCCGAATTGGTGACCATCTGGCGTGGTCGACTCCGTGACCCCATCGGTTAGAAACACCGCGATCTCTCCCGGATCGAAGCTAATTGGCTGCTGCAGCGAAAACTTGCTTCCGGAAAACAGGCCAAGGGGTGGGCCCGTGCTATCCAGCATGCACTTCACGTCGCCCGAGTTGAGTAATATGAGGCCGGGGACGTGGCCAGCGCTGGCGTACGACAGAGTTCGATGACTGGTATCCAGTCGAGCTACAAAAAGAGTAACGAAATCGCCATGGTCAAGGTCTTTCAGCAGCATCTGGTTGACGCGAGCCAGCAATTCATCCAACTCCATCTGCATGGCGGCAAAGCAGCGCACATAAGCCCGAGTGAGCGCCACGACCAGCGCGGAACTGAAACCGTGCCCTTTGGCGTCAGCCACCGCGATCACAAGAGAGCCGTCGGCCATAGAGATGAAATCGAAGTAGTCACCTCCTGTTTCGTTGGCGGGATGCGCGGATGCACCGATGTCAAAGCCCGATACCACGGGCAGGGCCGCATACAAGCGTTGTTGCACATCGCGAGCCAGTTGCAATTGGAATTCCTGTTCCTGCTTTTGCCGCAGCTCGGTGATGTCCTGGGACACTGAGACAAAGTGGGTCAGACGCCCAGACTCATCCCGCATCGAGGTAATGGTTTGTTGTGCCCAGTAGAGTTCACCCGTCTTCTTGCGGTTGATGACCATTCCTTTGAAGGGGAGCCCCTGTGCGAACTGCGCCCACATCTGCCGGTAGAACTCTGGATCGTGCCGACCCGACTTCAGAATCCGAGGGGTTTTGCCCACGGCTTCATCCCGACCGTATCCGGAAGTCGCCTCGAAGGCTGGATTCACATACTGGATGACGCCTCGCGTATCAGTGAGTATCACGCTGTCAGCTATCTGCTCGACAATCCGAGAAAGTAGGACGAAGGTTTGGGTTGCCTCGGGGCCTTGTTTGGAATCACGCAACATCACGACTGTCCCGGATTCTGCTTCGTTGATCGTCAACGCTTCTTGAGACCTGCGCAACATTTCTGTTCCCATTGATGGTAACCTCTCTGAGTTTTCGCTCCGCAGTTGCGGCACTTACGGCACTTACGGAAAATAAGTGAGCCGACTATGAATCCCTGGTACTATCTTTCATAAATCGGACTGCCAATTGAAGAACCTGCGTGGCTCGCTCACATACTTCGGCTGGTTTGGGTTTGTCTGCACCGGGCCCCGGATCAGCTCGTGCTTTTCCTCAAGCCAAGCTCTTCGGTCAATTCGTGCAAAGCGTTGGTCGGACAAATGGGCGCGTATTCCTTAATCTGCGCAGCCCATCTTGTCGCTTACGACGGAAATTGTTGTTGCCGGGTCATGTATTCGGCACGATCGTGCGAATCACCTCAAGTAGCTCGCGGTCGTCCGCAGGCTTCTGGAAGAAAGCTGCAGCCCCCGCTTGCATCGCCTGTTGTTCATTGAATTGAGGACCCCGGCCAGTCAGCACAATCACTGGGATTCTCGATAGAGTACCGGCATCCTGCAATCTCTTTAGAACTGCAAAACCATCACCCGCTGGCAGACCGAGATCGAGAATAATAAGACTAGGCTGCTCCTTCTGCGCCATTGCAATTGCAGAATGGCCATCCGAAGCTTGCACGGCGTCGTAGTGGTTGGCCCGCAGACGTATTTTCATTGCCCGCCTCAGGTCTGGGTCATCGTCGACGATCAGAATTTTCGGTCTTTCCATTCGAGTCCTCCATCGGGTCGATTTTGACTGGCTGTCCACTTGTTTCGATTTAAGTAATTGTTCGTTGTGCTTGTCGGTTCGTTCGCACTTTCGGGAGATGGTTTTGCGGCAAGGTACATGACACTACTATTAACCCGAATCCAACCCCGCGCCGTTCTAACCGTATGGCCTTCACTATAGTCCGTCTGCTACCGACGAACCCGTTACGCCATCCATAGCTCATGAACGACAGATTTGTGTGGCAGGGCAGGTTCTCCCAAGGCGTGTCGGATGACCGCCAAGAATTTGGAATCATCCAGGGGTTTTTGAAGATAGGCCTTCGCCCCGGCCTTGAGAACGCGAGCCTGGTTCGCTCGAACGTCGCGAGCCGAGACGACGATGATTGGGATCAGATCGAAAGCGGGGAAGGCTTTTAGCCACTGCATTACGACAAGACCGTCGCCACAGGGCAGGCCCAGATCGAGGATAATTAAATCCGGCTGGTGTTTCCGAGCCTCAGACATGGCGGCGATCGCATCGCCCGCAAAGAAAGTGTCGTAGTGATTAGCTGTCAGACGCACGTGCATTCCTTTGCGCACATCTGCGTTGTCATCCACAATCAGAATCTTCTTGTTACTCATTTGTCACCATCCCTAACGAGGTTTGCTCGTTGACAATTTCTGAACTCTGACATCCAGTGGTGTTCCTGCGTGCTGCTTGCCACTGGTGCTGATCGAAATCGGGGGATGACGATGTTGGGTTGTCGGGGGGATCACGAAGCTGCGCTTACAGGAGATGGATTTGAATCCGTACGCTGTCGATCATTAGGTTGATCGTACCTGATCTCCTAAGATCATTGTAACGGTTCTGCGCTTTTACGTTTTGGAAAACGGTGGAACCTGAGGTCAGAGTCCTTTGTTCGATTAGGCATTGACCTGCGGTGCAGCTTGCGACCGTAATGGTCAAATCCACACCTCCGGTGCCTGGCCGTTCGAAATACCTGAAGGGTGGAGCAATATCATCCAAGACCTGCTAATTGGAGCATCGCTATTCTAGGTTTTCAGTCGGGAAAGGGATTGCATCAGATGAGCAAGCAAAGCGCCGCTCAAGGTCTGGATCACGACTTGGAGACCTTTCGGGATAATTTGCAGGAGACATCAGAACTTGTCGTTCGTTTATACGAAGGACTGGATCACGCCCGGATCACCTCTGCGCAAACTCGGATGGAGATCTCCTCCTTGTTTGACGAGCCCCTCCCAGATGAACCTCAGCCGATGGAGGCCATCTTGCGCGAGGTGGAGAACAATATTTTTGCGAATTCCACGCTATATCTGAGCCCCCGTTTCTTCGGATATATCAATACAGGCGGAAACCAGGCGGCTATTCTGGGCGAGTTGTTGGCGTCCGCCGTGAACCAGCTTTGTGCCAAATGGCACTTCTCGCCCGCTGCTTCGGAGGTGGAGCGACGGGTGATCCAGTGGATTACGACTTTCATCGGATACGCTCCCGAGGCGGGAGGGTGTCTCTTAAGCGGCGGATCGGCGGGCAACCTCGTCGGGCTGGCAGTGGCTCGCAAGCAGAAGTCGCAGTTTGATGCCGCCTCGCTAGGAATGCAGGGAGGTCCTTCTCTGACCGTGTACGTGTCTCAGGAGGGGCATGCTTCGTTGGAGAAGAGCATGGTGCTCTTGGGGATGGGACGCAACCAGTTGCGTAAAATCTCCGTCCTGGAAGATTTCACAATCGATGTCAAGGCGTTGGAAAAGCAGGTAATCGAAGACCGGAAGAACGGATATCGCCCCATCTGCGTGGTCGGAAACGCCGGCACAACCAATACCGGAGCCGTAGATCGGTTGGATAGCATCGCGGACTTCTGTCGCGATCAAGATTTGTGGTTCCACGTGGACGCTGCGTACGGTGGGCCCGCGGCGGGCACGAAAGTTGCCTGCAGACTCTTCCGGGGATTGGACAAGGCGGATTCGCTGGTGGTCAACCCGCATAAGTGGCTGTATGTGCCGGCCGAAGCTGGGTGCATCTTGGTGCGGAAACCGAAAGCGCTTCGTGACACCTTTCAGATCGTTGCCGACTATCTGCGGGAGGAGCGCGAAGACGGGGCCAACGCGCCACTTGATTTCAAGGATTACGGTCCCGAACTCTCAAGAAATTTCCGGGCGCTGAAGGTGTGGATGACGTTCAAGGCGTATGGCGCAACGAAACTGCGCGCTGCCATTGAGAGCAATATCGAGATCATGCGGTATCTGGCAGACCGGATCGACCAGTCGCAGGATTTCGTTCGGCTCGCACCGGTTCCACTGTCCGTGGTTTGCTTTCAATATCGTACTCCCGACATTTCCGTCCACGAAGATCAGAGATGTATAGATGATCTGAACGGCCGTCTGTTGAATGCTTTGGAGAAAGACGGGCGGGTGTTTTTGTCCGGTACGAAGATACGTGGGAGAAACGTGCTTCGGGCGTGCAGTGTAAATCACCGCTTGCGCCGTGAGGATGTGGACTTTCTGCTGGAGGTAATCCGGCAAGTCGGGCGTTCACTCATTGGCCTATGAAGAGCGCTCGCGGGCCATTGGTTGGGAACCGGCAGAGTATTTTCCAGGCGTAACCCCAAGCGCCGTCTTGAAGCAGCGGTTCAAGTGACTCTGGTCGCAAAAGCCTGCGAGGTACGCGACCTCTGAAATTGGTGCCCCAGACTTCAATAGCTGGCGCGCCCGATTTACGCGCACCATTGTCTGATATCTGTGCGGTGGAACTCCCACTTGCCGGTGAAACGCTCGCACTAGGTAATACGGGCTCAAGTCGGCAAGGCTCGCTAGTGCGTGGATCGAGACACTCCGCTCGGAGTTGGCGTCGAGCCAGTCCTTGACCCTCAGGACCGCCCCACCTTCTCGGCCCACGTCTCGAGGAACTTGGCCGGGCACCAGGTGATTCGTAGCCAAACGCGCGACCACAGACAATAGAAACGACTCGTTTTGCAACAACGAATTTGATTCCGCAAGACTTGCAAAAACGCGAGCCAGCCGCGCAGCTAAGACGCTGTCCCGCACCAATGGGAGCTTGAATCTGGCCTCCAATGGCCCCGACCATCCCACACTGCACAGAAGTGTGGTCATTAGGGAAGTCTCAATGTACAGGTTGCGATAGACCCAGCCATCTTCAGACGTGGCATATCCCGTGTGCAACTCGCCGGGCGCTATCAAGTTACAAGTGCCAGGCGCCGCATCACGAAGCTCACGCCGGCAATCAAATGCACCTCGACCTCCGTAGTTGAGGCTGACCGCATAGAAGTCATGCATGTGTGGGGCAAACGAATGCTCCACCCACCTAGCACTCATGACTTCAAGACCGTCGAGTCCGAAGCAACGAGAATAGTGGGCGAAATCTCCCGTCTTCATTTCTTGCAACGAAAGCATTGTCTCGTGAGCGCAAACTAACGGTCGGCGCCTGAAAGCTAAAGATATCGCGAAATTGACCGGTGGCTCTTGGATAATATTGTCCAAGACTCGGTCGCTCATCCGAAGCTTGAGAGGAACTGTAAACTGGCGCGCGGGTCCGCTCGTCGAACCCGTTGGCGGCCATTTTCCCTGTTTCCGACTGGTTTGTCGGTTGTTTCGATTGTCCTGAGCTGATTGTCTTCTAGATCGGTAACGACAAACGGGCTTGGAGGAGATCAATCGCGATCTCCGCGAAGCCGACTTCTGGGGAGTCAGAGGGTCGCACCGCAACAAAGGCGTTTCGCAAGCGGGGATTTAGCTTTAGCCTAACGACCAAGCCCCAGGCACAACAGCCGGAACGGGACGTGCCCTCAGTCGGGATGTTCAGGGTTCCGCAATCGGTCAACTGCTCGGTGAGGCGACTGTTTGGCTATAGCTTCTTGTTCTGCGCCTTTCTTCGCACAAAGTGATCCAGCGGGCCGAATAATGAGTAATACGCATCCAGAAAACGATCTCGCTCATTTCGGCTGAGGGCTGGCGCGAGCGCTTCGCGTCGCTCCGGATCCAGTTCGTAATTGTACTCGTGAGTCAAATCCAAAATGAACCCCTTGCCTTCCTCCCACAAATCCACTTCGAACATCCCGTTGTAGTCGTCGTAGTGCGCGACCATCTTCAGTGTGGGCGCACCCCCCATATAGGGACGCTGAACGGGAGCACCGCGCGGATCAAGGAAGTCCACTGAGGCCCGGCCCTTGCGCACTTTCTTGATGCGCAAGTGATACCCTGACTCGGACACCCAGGAGCCAACAAACTGTGCAATGCCATAGCGCAACATGATGCAGAACGTCCTGAGCTCAGCCACGCGGGAAGGGGGACATAAGTGAAGCCACTTCTCCAAAAAAGCGAGCACCATCGTGCGCTGATTGCAGCTCCAATCATAAGCTGTAACTTCGCACGGGAGATCGGTGCTCACGCGGATAGAAAGTAAACAGGTTTTTCACTTCCACGAAGCCGACTTCCGGCCAGCATCGTTGAGAGTCCATCCTGGGCATTACTTCCGGGTTGCTCGTAATCCGCCCAGAACCCAGAAATCTGAAAAGTCTGGTGTCCGCACTGTTCGGTGAGTGAGTTGGCGATTTTGCATCAATTGAGAAACGGAAACGCGATCACGGCAAACTATCACTGTACCTACGCGCGCCCTAGGGCAGGACCTCATAAATTACGTAGGCGAAGCGCATGGAGTCTGGAGCCCAGGAGTTGACGTTCATCGTTCCCTGGCCGCCGATGGCCTTGACGAGTGTCTTCGGGGACGCCGCGACCTCGCCATGGTTGATCGCGACGAGTTTGAGCTCAATTTGGACAGTGCGGGGGTTGTGGGTTTGTGTACCGGCGGGATAGCCGATATACACCATCTTCTTGCCG
>Ga0182024_10015562_pt1 | contig 14540 bp, 12 predicted proteins | sample P32metaG_FD_120480 | JGI IMG/M metagenome (GOLD analysis project Ga0182024, IMG submission 120480) | Permafrost microbial communities from Stordalen Mire, Sweden - P3-2 metaG (Illumina Assembly) | ecosystem: Environmental > Terrestrial > Soil > Wetlands > Permafrost | place: Sweden: Stordalen... | reverse complement strand
TTTTCCAGGATCTTCTGCAAAGACTTCCGTTCTACCGCGATCGCCGCAGGCGTTTCTCTCGTGAGAAGCGCCAGGATGCCCATTGCTTCCAGTACGCGGAGCACCTCGTCGTTTGGGCTGAGGGTGCGAGTGTGCGCAATGACCCTGTAGTATTCCGCCTGCCGTTCAGCCGGCACTAGTCCCGCCAGTTCATCGAACAGAGTTTGCTTCTCGGGCTCTGTTCCCGCCAGATTTAGGAGTTCCTGATCGGCGCTCATGGGAGGCAGAGCTCCTTTGCCCGGTCGAACTCGGAGAAGAGCCGCCGCCGGTAGCTTTCGGCACGCATCACGATCGAAGCACGCTTGAGTTCGTTGATCGAATTCTGCCTTGTCGCAACCTGGCCTAAGCGAACGCCGTGTTGCCGTGCGGGGTTTTCCAGTTCTGCCAATCGAAATTCCATGCGAATCACGGTCGGCGACAGCGCTTCGCGGAAACGAATGGCTTGCTCAGCCGAGTCCCAGTAGCTGAAGTCTGCCTGGGGACTTGTCGCATTCTGGACAATCAGATATTGCGCCCGACTCTGCAGTCGGTTCGCCCATGAGAGGACACTCTCAACACTTGCCGGGTCTGACGTGACAACGCCGACAGCGGTGAAACGCGCGCCGGTAGCAGCGACATCCTCATACATCGCGTCGAACCAGTCACTTGCTACTTGCCCCGAACCGGCTCCCATGTCGGCGAGGATGATCGCCGCACCGGATTCGAGATGATCCACGAACGCGTCGAGGCCGGCTGGCGTGTGAATATTCACCTTAGCTACTGACCCGTTGAAGAAGTGCTTGAGTGATCCCCGTGCCTTGTTTTCCGTATCGAGGTCGAGCAGCGTGAACGGAATCTCATTGGCTTCGAACCACTCAGCCAGGGCAACCATCAGGCCCGTTTTGCCAACTCCGCCTTTGCCACCCATAGTGAAAACGACTCGTTTGTTTTTTGATTGGGTGTTCATCGCGATCCTCCTTGGCCGATGAGTTTCAACGGCTCGCTTTCTTCGAAGTGAAAGTGTTTGGGTTTTGTCCTATGCTCGACTGGCTTTGCCTTGAGCGCTGCAATTCGAGAGGCAACGTCTTCGCGGTTCGTGCGGGCGGTCACGGGCGCTTGCGGTTCGAGCGGTGGCAGTTCGTACTGCACCTGCTTTCGGTGTTTTGCGCGAACCTTGATGAACGAGTGGATCGTGCTGACCGCCACGTCGAGACCGACACGCTCGTGAAGGATGCGAAGGATATCGCGATACGTGCAACCTTTGCGCCGCAACTGGCGAATCAGTTCGCGGTGAGTTTCGAGTTTGGAGCGAGGCGGTTTCTGCGGGATCGTTTCCAGCAGGGAAAGAAGGGTCGGGTCCATGATTTTCAGGCTCCTTGGCACCTGGCCATCACAGTCCGTTAACAGTCCGATAACCCGTCTCCACAGTCCGATAAGTGCCCTAGAGGGCTATCCGTACCGTTTAATTTCAATCGGTTACGAACTCTAGGACGACTTTCACGGCGGTAACACGGGTTCAAATCCCGTCGGGGACGCCAATTTAGAATCAACAATTTGCAGCTGTTGCACGGAAAACTCATAGGCACAAAAAGGCACACATTTCCCGTCGCTGTGCCCATCCTTGTTCCAAGTTCTAGGCGGCTTTTCTCTGCGCAGAGCCGCAGTAGCTTTCAGCGCTGCCGCTTTATCTCTGAGGGTGTCAAGCGATCCGATCACGATTCTGCGATGCTTTCTCTTGTCGCCGGGGCAAGACTCTCTCCATCGATACTCCCAAACATCAGGTCCACGACGCCGCGAAGATTGAATGAGGCTTTCTTTTTGCATGGCTGCTCCTTGAGTCAGGCCAAAAGTGCTCCGCTATGGCCTGTTGTATAGGCACAATATAGGCACAAATCGGTGGGCCGTCGTGTGTTCCTCGTTGGTGACATCTGGCTGGGATCTCGATTTACGCCCGATGGAGTGGCTTGTTAATTGCGATATCGTGTCTGATATCGCTTTCCTGCGGAGATAACCTGAGTAGACTTTAGACCGAAAACTCAACTCATCGATTCGTTCGGGTCACTTGCGCGAACCCTTGCCGGCTTGAAGCGTCGTGATAATCGCCGAATTTGGATGCCACCCGACGACTCGGAGAAGCAGTCATCATGCGACAATCTTCTGAAGAACGATGCTGAATTGCTGTTTTCACGTCGGCGTCGCACTATGGAGTACGATGCCAAATACTTCGAAGCATTTAGAGCCACGGTGGCCTGCGATGCTTGCTTTGCTTGCCGTGGGCGGATTGCGCTTTTCTCTGCCCGAATCCCTGTCAGCGGGCCCAGACTGGCTAATCATCGTTGTTGTCGGAGTGCTTCTGATTCCCACAGCGTGGGCACGCCAGCGCGGTAAAGATAACCTCAATAAGGTTTTGGGCTATCTGCTGAGCTCTATCGTGACTGTCGACATGATCTGGTCGCTTGGACTGCTGGTCGCGGCTCTACCCGCGCATCGACAATCTCCTAAAGATCTGTTGCGTTCCGCAGCTGCCTTATGGATTACGAACATCCTGGTCTTCGCCTCGTGGTACTGGCGTTTGGATGCAGGTGGTCCGCTCGAGCGTGAGTTGCGTGGCGTACATACCGACGGAGCATTCCTTTTTCCACAGATGACTCTGGATCAGCAAGCCAAGCGCGAGATGGGAGAGCAATGCTGGAGTCCAGGTTTTGTGGACTACCTCTTTCTTGCCTTCAATACCAGTACCGCATTTTCACCAACGGACTGTCCAGTCTTGTCAACGTGGGCCAAACTACTCATGATGGTTCAATCGCTCATTTCCCTGACCACGGTGGCTCTGTTGGCCGCTCGCGCAGTAAATATTCTTTAGCGTCCTCGGTAAAGATTCAAGGTGCCGAGACCACATCGTACTGGTGCTCCGTATGCAACAATTCATCTGTGTGCCCGACAACGGCAACAGTCGTGACAAACGGAGAAAGCATCGACCAGGTCTCGTGCATTATTCATTCTCGTTGTTCTGGCTTTCGGACACCTTAGACTCGCGAAGGTGCAGGACAACTACGAGATCCAGGTCTACGGTTCGGACCAGTCGCGCCGAAAACGATGATGCTGGAACTGCACAGCAACTTTACCGTGGAGGGGAGTCAGCCTGCCCCCGGCTCGCAGTTGACTGCAGAGGGGGTCTATCCCACGAACCATGCCGAGCACGAAACTTTTGCTTGAGTGGGCGATCCGATGTCGGGACACACGCGAAATGTTAACCCTGCCGCGCGAGTTCCATGAATGCAGGATCAGCCCTTTTCGTTGGCGAAGTGTTTCTTGATTTAACTACTCAGTTGAGTCACTACGTGAACAGCAGACAACTTTGTCTCGCGCAGCTTGGGTCTCGCCATTCTTAGTCTGAAAGAAATCCTGTAGTCGGTAACGGATTGTCGGTAATTACCGGCCAATCTCGTGAATCACACCTATAGTATAGGAACTGCGAAGAAAAGTGCATGGTTCTCCATGGGACCTTCTCGAGAAGAAGGGGTCTGCGGTTCGACGGCAAGGTCCTGAGAGCGGAAGGTCAGGCAGAACCTCCGTGGGCGATGTTGTCTTGCAGTGGTTGGTCTCTGCGTCAACATGCTATTTGCGCCCAATCCAATCGTGAAGTTCACCCGTGCATCTACTTCTGACGGCATCTCCGGCGTACAACCGAATCGTGTTCAGCCGCGAAGAACTGCGCAGAAGAAAACCACGTCACAGTTTAAATCGAGTTGCTTTGGGCTTGTGCACGGAAGCGGAAAGTGGCATAAAGAGCATACGTTATCGAACCACGCGAAATCGGAACCCTCGAGAGTGGGCAGAGATTGGCCGGTAATGTCGGCAACCCTTCGCTTACCGGATTATGGAAGGGTTGCTCGTCAACCGGTCACAACGGGCGGACGAGTCACAGTCCTGTCGGCGCGCGTGTAGGTTGTGGGGGCGAATAGGAACATTCGAGAATGAGCCGACACGACAGCGGTCCATTTAGTCGGTCGGCCCACCCTTGCAGCAGTGACGGTCTGTCCCGGTTATGGCCTAGCTTCATAGACCAGATTGAATGGCGTCTGTGCGGCACGCCGGAAGCGGCTAAAACCGGCAGAATTGATGACTTTCTGTATTCGCTTCTCGCCTGCCTGAGCTCCCAGACACATCCCCCCCTCCTGCGATCGGGAACAGGGCGTGCACAACAAAGTCGAGAACGAATAATAGACGCGGCCCACGGGATTCAGATTGTCCTGAAGGTCGTCATTGGCGAACGGCTCGACGATCATCCAGGCACCGTTGTCGCACAAGGCAGCGCGGACGTGCGCGGCGGTGCCGACTGGGTCTCCCATGTCGTGGAGGCAGTCAAAGACCGGCACGAAGTCGTAGTCTTTCCCCGGAAACTCCTTGGCTTTCGCCACTTCGAACGTGACGCGGTCCGCCACACCCTGACGCTTGGCGGACTCCCGCGCCGCCTCAATGGACTTGTCATGGTAGTCAAATCCATAGACGTGGGATTTCGGGAAGGCTTTCGCCATCAGGATGGTGGAAGCTCCTTTCCCGCAGCCCACGTCGGCGACCTTCGCTCCGCGCGCGAGTTTGTCCTGGACGCCATCGAGAGCAGGAATCCAGCGGTGATCCCAACTTTCTCGAACGCGGGCCGGATCTTCCTCTTCAAGACCGCGGCCAGATCGAGAGCCCTGCGACCACCATGGAGCCGAGACGGGAACACGAAATCCGTAGGCTGCGTGCGGTGACTTTGCGTTCTCCATTCCAGCAGTCCCAGCTTTAATGCCGGATGCATGGGGAGAGGTTTGGCGGAGGCTTCCGTTTTCGTGCTTTTCAGAATGCCGCCGCGCCGCCAGTAGTAGGAATGCTCAATCTGAAAAGTGTCGTTTTCAAAGTCGCAGTCCTGCCAACGCAAAGCCGCAAGTTCACCCCGGCGCGTTCCCAGTGCGCCATCCAAGAGAACCAACAATTGATCCCGGAACTCAAGCATCGTGAGACCGAGCTTGAATTGTTCCGGCAATAAAACCGTTGGCGCTTTCGCTCGTTTTGCGCTCACCCGAACACCCGTGCTGGGACCGCGCTTCCCACCCGACCCCACTGAGATCCCCGAAGAGATCGGATTGCTGGAAGTGAACTCCCATCGCACGGCGTGTGAGAACAAGGCAGACATGATGCACTTGACCTTGGCCTTTGTGCCGTTTGAACCAGTCGCGTCTCGCAACCAACGTTCTATCTCGACGGTCTTTATTTTCTGCAGAAGCAAGCCACCCCAACGTGGAAGAATCCAATTCCTGGCGTACGAAGTGTATGCATCCTGCGTCGAGAAGTCTTTGAATGGCAGTTCCTCTCGGAAGTAGTGATCCCAGAGAGACTGCACAGTCATTTGACTGACGCCGTTGCGCTGCGACTAGTGATTGATTGTCAAACGAAGAGTGTCGATTGCGGCCTTGGCCGCTGTTTCATGAGGGTATTCGCTTAAGTCCCCAACTTGTTGCTTGCGGTACACACGCTTGCCGTTGGCATCGGTGTCCCACCATCGGAAAACCCAAACATCTGGCCCTCGTTTGCGCTCTTCGAGCTTCAGACTTCCTTGTTGATGGGCTTTGGCCTCTCCATAGTCGCCTTGTTGCAACAGGATCGTTGCAGTCCTGATTTCCCGCTCTGCGGAATCGTGTTGATCTTCTCCGCCTTGGGCGACAGCCGGGTAAGGAAGTATGAGAAAGCAGGCAATTGCGGAGTGAAGGAAGTCCCTTGTCATGCGTTTCAAACGTTGTGGAGTCTTTCCCGCAACAAACCTTGGATCCCGAATGTCGATGAAGTTCCCCAAAGATGTTCTAACTCCAGAGCCGGTCCCAGGAGCGTTCTTGGTCCCACTGTGGAGTCGGTTCGAAATAGCCGCTATTCGGTGCCAGATGCTGGCGAACCACATCTTCATTCAGAGTCACGCCAAGGCCAGGCCGGTCAGGCACATCAATCCAGCCATGGCTGACGATAGGTGTCTTGGCTCCTTCCTCCGCCAACGATGACCACCAGGGCACGTCGAGGGAATGATTCTCGAGCGCCAGGAAGTTCTGGGTGGCGGCGGCACAATGAACGTTCGCCATGCAACTGATGGGGGTTCCGGCAAAATGCATGGCCATTGGCACGCCGTATTCCTCGGCCATGTCTCCGATTTTGTGGGTCTCGAGAATACCCCCAGCCGTTGCGAGGTCGGGATGAATTTTGCTGACAGCGTGCCGGTCACAGAGAACCCGGAACGGTTCCTTGAGGTAAATATCTTCGCCGGTGAGGATGGGAGTAGGGCTCTGGTCTGAGATCTGTTTCAGCAGGTCGGTGTATGTCCAGGGAATTACGTCTTCCATCCACGACAGGTTGTACTTTTCATAGGCCTTGCCTAGCCGAATGATCGACTTCACACCCAAGTGGCCGAGATGGTCCATCGCAAGCGGAATCTCCATACCCACGGCGTCACGGATCGCGGCAACGTATTCCTCCAGCATGGCAATCCCTTTGTCCGTGACTTCCATGGCCAGGAAAGGATGCGGAAGCTGCGCCGTTTCCCACGGACTCAGGTCGGACGGGTGCGTCACTGTTCCGGGCGTGTCCGACACCATTTCGACCCCCAGGTCCATCTTGAGCCAGGTGAGGCCCATTCCCTCTTTGCGCTCCTTCATCCTGCGTGCATAAACCTTGGGATCTTTGGACTCCTCGGTGTCGGCGTAAATGCGAATCCTGTCACGAAACTTGCCCCCGCCGAGCATTGCGTAGACCGGGACGTTGTAGACTTTACCGGCGATGTCCCACAGTGCCATTTCGATTGCGCAAACTCCGCCAGCCTGTCGGGCATGCCCGCCAAATTGCTTGATTTTGCGGAACAGTTTGTCGATCTGCAGCGGGTTCTCACCGAGTATGCGGCTCTTTAAGAAAAGAGCGAAGGTTGGACTGGCGCCGTCCCTAACCTCTCCCAGTCCGTAGATGCCCTGATTGGTCTCGATCCGAATAATGGGGCAAGGACTCGGCCCCGGCTTCGCGATCGTCGCCACGCGGAGATCCGTGATTTTCAGCGCGGAAGGACTCGAGTTGGAATTCACCCCCTTAGGGTAGGCCTCGAGCGGTTCTCCCGCCAACAGGGCGCTTCCCAGAGCCATAGCGGAGGTCTTCAGGATCTCTCGACGGTCGAACCCACGACGGTCATTCTCACGCATGTGCTCTGTCCTTTCACGGCAGCGTATAAGCCAGAGAGGTGTTCATAGCGAAATCAAGATTGTACGCTTGCTGCCGGGGCAAGATTCGGGGCAAGATTCGCCTTTGACAAAGCATCTCTGATTTGAGAGCCTCAGGGGCGCGATCGTAGAATACTCGGTCCATAAACATCCGAAAACATCCGAGCATGCTTCAAGGGCCGCTATCTCTAGTCTATGTGGGAGGCACCCGATGTTCCGACCTGCATGCAGCCGTTCTGTCCGACTCGGTCTGATTGTTTTTTGGGGTGTGTGCACAACCGTCTTGCTTGCACCGTCGCCAGCTTCAGCGCAACTCTTCACATTTCCCAAGCAGGACCTGGTCGACTACACAGCACAGAACCCATTTGACCGTTTTCCCGACGGCCGGCCTAAAGTGCCCGACGATTTGATCGAAAGGGCGCGAGGTCTCTCATCGGAGGAGGTTTGGGCCGTCCTTCATGAAAAAGGATTCAATAACCAGTACGCCGATGGATTTCAAGTCCTGCAGCCTGCGAAAACGATGGTGGGACGCGCTTTTACGGTGCAATTCATGCCGCTCCGCTCCGATGTCGATGAGGTTGAGCAGACTAAGGCGAAAGATCATGGCCTTAAGCAACTCACCAATCAGACCGCCATCGACATGCTGCAGCCAGGCGACGTACTGGTCGTGGACCTGTTCGGCAAGAAAGTGAATGGGACTATCGTCGGAGACAATCTTTTCTATTACGTGATGACCGCCACGCGCGGTGGAGGCCTGGTAGTCGACGGGAGCGTCCGCGATCTCGACGGAATCTCCGAAATCGATATGCCCGCTTACTTCCGGTCTGTCGATCCAACCCCAATCGGGAACGTGATGCTCACGGGGATCAATATTCCGGTGCGAATCGGCGGTGTCACCGTTATGCCCGGCGATCTGGTGGTCGGCGATCGCGAAGGTGTGTATTTCGTTCCACCCCAGTTGGTGAAGGAGGTTCTCGAGCGGGCGGACGAGATCCATGTTCACGATGAGTGGACGAAAAAGAAATTTGCCGAAGGGAAGTACAAATCCAGCGAGATCTATGGCTCCCCCAGCGATCCTGCCCTCAAGAAAGAATACGAGGAATACCTCAAGAGGCGCTTAGACGAAATTCGCCGCGAACGCGCGGCAAAGGAGCAAAAGTAGTTATGTCGAATTCCTTCTCGAAAGAAATTTCCCGCCGCGGATTCATCTCTAGAGTCGGACAGGGCGTCCTGGCCGCCAGCATTCCCGGAGCGCTCCTGAAACCGGCGCAAGCCCAACTCAAGGTGCCAGATCCACCGGGCAAGAAACTGGGATGGGCGGTCGTTGGCCTCGGCAGCCTCTCCATCAACCAGATTCTGCCAGCCTTCGCCAAGTGCGAAAAATCGAAAGTCGTCGCATTCGTCAGCGGCCATCCCGATAAGGCCAGCAAATTGGCGCTGCGCTATGGCGTTGATCCTAAGAACATCTACAACTACGAGAACTACGATTCCATCAAGAACAACCCTGAAGTGGACGTTATCTACGTCGTGCTGCCCAATGGCATGCACGCGGAGTACACCGTGCGAGGTCTGCAGGCGGACAAGCACGTTCTCTGCGAAAAGCCGATGGCCAACACACCCGCCGAATCTCAGCAGATGATCGATGCCGCCCACAAAGTCGATCGCAAGCTGATGATTGCCTACCGCTGTCGCTACGAACCCTACAACCGCGAAGCCATCCGGATCGCCCGCTCCGGCGAACTCGGTCCCACGCAGATGATCCTTGCCGACGGCGGCTTTCGCATCGGCGATCCCAAGCAATGGCGCCTGAATAAACAGATGGCTGGCGGCGGCTCGCTGATGGACATCGGCATCTACGCCTTGAACGCCTCGCGCTACTTGACCGGCGAAGAACCAAAAGAGGTCAACGCCATGATCTACAGCACTCCGGGTGATCTGCGCTTTAAAGAAGTCGAGGAGCACATCACATTTCAGCTGCGATTCCCGAGTGGGATCCTGGCAAACTGCAGCTCCAGTTATGGCTATTTTCATCAGAGCCACTATCGGGTGATGGGAACGGACGCGCGTCTCGGTGTGGACCCCGCTACTTGGTACAGCGGCTTGCGTCTGTGGATTGAGCGTGACAATGTCATCGAGCAACGCGATCTTCCGTCTGTCGATCACTTCGCTGCTGAAATGGATCACATGTCCGATTGCATCATGCAGAACCAGCAGCCGCTCACTCCTGGCGAGGAAGGCTTGCGCGATCTCACCATCATTCACGCGATCTACGAGTCCGCAAGGAGTCAGAAAATGGTCACGCTCTAGCGCGATCTTGAGCACATTTCGGGGCTAGCTCCGGGCTATGCCGTCGTTAGTATACGCAGGGCGGCGTGCGCGAGGTCTTGAAGACACCGGAGGATTGTCTCGGCGAAACTTGGCGCGACACAGATCGAACCTAGCTCGGATTGTCCGTGCACACCAGCGCAAGAGAACCGCAGAGGAGTACATCGCATCACAAAAATCGAGACCGTCAAGGAGCGCACGCATGAGCAAGACGCCAATCTCCTCTTCCATCCTTTTACTTATTTTCAGCCTGTTCGCGGCACATCAGGCAATGGCTCAAGGCACGCTTCGCGTGGGCGCTGCGCGTGTTGATATCACCCCGCAATCCGATCCGGCCAATCCTCCCACCGGCAAATATGCGCACGAAAAGCTTTGCGCGCGTGCGATCGTACTCGATACCGGCGCGACCCGTGCTGCTCTGATCGGCGTCGACTTGGGCGGACTTTCGGAGGTAATCTGGCAGGCGGCTTCGAAGCAAATCGCAACGGAACTGAAATGCCCGATCGAGAACATTATTATGTCGGCCACACACACCCACAGTGGTTGGGGACCGGGCGGTTTTCGTGCGCTCACCGATACCAACGCTCCGCCGCCACCTATCATTGGGCAGGTGGTGGATGCTGTCCGCCAAGCAAAGGCTAAACTTCAACCGGCACGCGTCGGATTTGGCGGTGGGCGCTCGTATGTCAACGTTAACCGCGACGCCATTGATCCCGAAACCCACCTTTGGACGCAAGCGCCCAATCTTGACGGACCTTCCGATAAGGCGGTCGCGGTTGTCGAATTTGTTGCGTCGGACGGCAAACCGATCGCCGTTTATATGGGTTACGCCATGCATCCGGTAAACGGTTTCCTGTCAGGACTCACCAGCGCGGACTTCGCGGGGGCGGCGTCCCGCTATGTGGAGCAGGCGTTCGACGACAAGGCGGTCGCGGTTTTCGCGCAGGGTGCCAGCGGCGACGAGAATCCGCTGTATCTCCGCGCGGCCACGAATGCGTTGGCCTCGCGCAGCGGCACGCCGATTACGGGATACGTCATGACGCGCGAACCCATCGAGGCGCCGATCAGAGATGGAAAAGTCAACGCCGGCCCGCTTGACCCTCAGGTGCGCGACCAATTGGAGCGCATCATGGATAGTGAAGGCGTGTTGCTCGGCGAAGAAGTAATTCGCGTAATGACCAACATCAAGCGACTGGACTCCAGCCCGAGTATTGCTGCAGAACAAGAGACGGTGACGTGTCCGGGACGGAAGCGGATCGACACCAGCCGCGAGGGCAACCCCGGCACCTATGTAGACGGAGATCCGGTCGAGATACGTCTCGGGGCGCTGCGCATTGGGAACATCGCTCTGACATCCGTGGATGCGGAACTGTACACCGCGATCGGGCTACGACTGAAGCGGGAATCCCCCATGGCGAATACCGTCCTGGTGACGTTGGCAAACGGGAGAGCAGATTCCGGCTATATCCCCAATGACGAGGCCTTTGGAGCAAATACGTTTCTAGGTGCTCGGATCAAAGTTGAAGCCAGGCTGCGCGGAGACGGCCATCGTGAACGGGCTGCCGGACTTGATTGCCACGACCCAAAAGTGAAATTGGCCGCCGAAAGTCGTTGACGCAGTTCTGCCAGTTCTGGAACCGACAGGTAAGCGCCAGGGAACGTCGCGGAACCTATTCCGGATAGCGTTCGTTCGGTTTCACGATTCGAATTCGATGGTCGGAGAACTTATAGTGTGCTCCGGGTAGCTCGAGCTTGGGCATGTGACAGGACGCGCAATTCGATTTTGCTACCCGGCAGGGTTTAGCGCCTGGCTTCCCTCCGCCATGGCAAGCCTGACATTTGCTGTCGTAGTCCATGGTTTCCGCCACTAATTCCCGGTGCGGGTCGTGGCAGGCCAGGCAACTGATTCGCGGATCGTCCGCGTCGTAGCACTTGCTGCCGGCTAGCCGATAGGGTTGAAAACGTACGTTCCCAATGCCCAGATTCGGCTGCATGACGATTTCCGCCCAGGTCCGATGACACTGCCCGCAGAAATCTGAGACTTGCTCCGCCGCCAGTCCACCTGCCATTGACTTCGGGATCGCCGACTCCGCACCCTCACCAAACTGAATCATGGCTAATAAGTGTGATTCGCTGCCTTCGTGACAGTGATTGCACTGCACTCCTGGTCTTAGTTTCTCCAGTGTGAGTTGGGGGCCCGAAGTCGCGTCTGTGGAATGACACCCAAAACAACTCAGCTTGTCCTCCCGAGTCATCAATCGCCCTAACGCCTCATTCAAGGCAGCTGGAGCAGAGCCAGCCGAGCCCATGGTGGGTCCCAGCGCATTCAATTCGCGGTAATAACTGACGAGACTCTCATACAATTCGCCACCCTTTTCGAGGATGTATGTTTGCCCGATGGAAGAACTCGCCCCCATCGCCCAGCGAATTGGCGCAGTGATCGTCTCCACGCCATCGGTAACCGAGTACTCGCTCTGATTGCCCTTGCGTTCGATTCGGTAGGAATATCTTCCAACCGTCACAGTAAGCACAGAGCGATCGATTAATACCTTGCAGTCCTCGACCGTCTCAAGCGCTTGTCCCATCGAGGTGTGAGGCTGGGTCTTGGCCTGTGAATGACAGGGAGCGCAAGCGTTCGCGCCCGTCTTGGCCGTTTGGGCCGCCGCGACAAGGGGCAGAATGACAAACACAACCAGTATGGGCCGTATCATGGTGATCGAAAGGCAGCTTGTTCGGATTCCCCGAAGCAGCTAACACACTCCAAGCCCTGTCAGTTGCACGGGGCTCCGTCAGTCGCAGTTTCTCACCCAGACTCAGGCTATTCCCCATTTGAGGTCGAGCGAGGTCGGGATTATGGTTGAGCGCGGCCCGCGCTCACTTGCGCCTCATAGTAGGCGATTCTATCGCGAAGCTTCTGAGAAAGCGCCCCATCATTTTGGGCTGACGCAAGCGCAAGAGCCCGCCGTGCCGTCTGTCCTGCGTCCGAGAAACGACGCACTTCCGAGTACATTGCCGCAAGCATCGACAGACTTTGCGGTTCGTTCCCACTCCAAAGTTCTACTGCCTTCTCGCATTCTGGAATTGTTTCAGGAAAGTGATGCTCGGCCGCGAGAAAACGGCAGAGATTGAAGTGGTACTCGGGGGAATCGGGTGCAAGGGAAACGGCCTGCCGCAGCTGCACCATACTTTCATCGAGCTTGCCTGCACGGGCGAGGACGATACCGAGCATGTTGTGCGCATCCGCGAAATCTGGATCCAGCTCCAACGCGCTGTGGATGTGCTCGACCGCTTCGTCCGTCTGTCCCATCTCCAGTAAACTCGCCTGCGAGATTGCCTTCTGTCAAGACATCCTTTGGATTGAGCACGAGAGCCCGCTTTGCTGCTTCAATCGATCCATTCAAATTCCCGGAGTGAGCGAGCGCCGTCGACAGACTGGCAAAGGCCGCGGCATTCGAGCTATCCAATTCAACGGATTTGCGGTACTGCTCGATCGACTGTTCCAGTTGACCTTGCTTGTCGAGAGCGTAGGCAAGATGATAGCGAGCCTTGCCGTCCTCTGGATCGACCTCGATGGCTTTGCTCCATTGCAGCGCGGCTCCGGCGTAGTCGTCTTTGCGGGCCAATTCGCCGGCAGCGTCGGTGAGCCGGTAAAACTCCGTAGCAGGTGCTTCCATCTTTACCAGCCCATCGGGAGGAATGTTGACGAATTCGGGAATATTCACGCCGCGATTGGCGGCGGTCGCATTTTCCACCAGGATGGCCGGGGAATCCTGGCCATTCTCGTCAATGTGCGTAAGGAAGAGTTGGGTGTAAAGGGAGCGGCCTTTCGAGAAGAAAGCGAGCCAGCGGCCGTTGGGAGAGAACGTGTGCCAGGAATTCATGCGCGAAAAATTGCAATCAAGACGCCTGGCAGTGCCGCCCTTAAAAGGAACGATGTAAAGCTGGCTGTCCGGGCGCATGAGTAGACCATTGCGATTCTGAACAAAGACAATCCAGCGGCCGTCCGGTGAAACCTTCGGAAAATTGTTGCTCATACCGTTTTGCGAAGCACCCTCGATCCGTTCGGGCGTTCCACCCCGGCCTTCGTTGAATGGGATGCGGTACAGGTCGTATTGGATTTGAGTCTCGTCCGGAGAATTTGCATACTGCGCGAGGCCCTGGCCGTCATGGTAGGGCTCCTTGGCGGCGGCTCTGGAGAAGACCAGGTATTTGCCTTCGGGACTCCAGAACGCAGCGGCTTGGACGTAAGCCGGGTCGTCTGCTCCGGTTAGTGGTCCCAGCTTGCCGGTGGCCTTGCTGTACCGTGCGAAAATTTCTTTCGTTGGGAAGAACACCTGCCCGAAGCCATAATCGCGATAGAAGCCGTTGTAGAAGCGGCTGTCAAAATCCTTGATATGTGAGCCGGGGTTCTCGATGGAGGTCACCACGTACTGGCCGTCAGGAGAGATCTGCGACATGAAGCCGAAGCGCTTACTGGCGCGCTCTTCGGCGAAGGAACTCCAGCGAATCACGTCTTCGTTACTGATGGACGTCTCTCTCTTGACGGGCACAATGCCGTAGAGTCCCTTATCGTTTCCAGGGCCGTCAACATCCAGACCCATTGTCGCTCCGTCACGCGAGAAGGAACGGCAGTTGATGCAAGTAGGCAAGCCTTGCATCATCAGGCGACTTTCGGTTTCCCCCACATAGCGCAGGCGCCATCCGATGAACGGAACGGCCTCGCTCGGGATGGGCATAATCACGCCTTTCTCGCCTACGGGAACGGAGATGAGAGGAACGTCGCGGAAGAAAATGGGGGCGCCCACCGGGTCCCTGGAGGTCTGAATCGTGACTTGCCCTCGGGACAGCTCTTTGGCCATGCTCTCGTCGGGATAGCCAGTGATGGTGACGGTTGCTGGCTTTTTGACGGAGTGGCGGAGTATTGCTTCCCAAGTCGTGGCATCGGGCTTCCAAGTGCGGTCGGCA
>Ga0182024_10015561_pt1 | contig 14540 bp, 14 predicted proteins | sample P32metaG_FD_120480 | JGI IMG/M metagenome (GOLD analysis project Ga0182024, IMG submission 120480) | Permafrost microbial communities from Stordalen Mire, Sweden - P3-2 metaG (Illumina Assembly) | ecosystem: Environmental > Terrestrial > Soil > Wetlands > Permafrost | place: Sweden: Stordalen... | reverse complement strand
GTGTCAAGCATGAGGTGGACCTCATATGTCAAGCGTGAGGTGGACTTGCACAGTCGCGCTCATCCATGTGTGAAAGTCCGGCAGATACTTGACTCCGCGGGCCCAGGAGATGCTTGACGGCGTGCGGCGGGTCCGCCGGATGCTTGACACAGCCGGCCACCCTCCAGTCCGCTCGTCCGCAAGGACTGAGCGCCATCGGATTCCTTGAAGTACAGCCATGGGAGCATCTCGACCTTATTGATACGAGCTCCTCTCGCGTGGTGAAACTCCCGAACTCGAGAGTGGTACTGGCACCCTCCGCGTTCGCATGCTGGCAGCCTTCCGATCCCAGGATCGAGGACTAAATTGGCTGCTGAAGATCGAAGACTACTCTCACATAGAGGTGACCATGAACGAGTTTGACATCGTGACTGTCATTGACCGGCCCGCGGATGAGGTCTTTGCGTTTCTCGTGGACGTCGACAAGGCGGCTGCCTGGAATCCCCAAGTGCTCGAGGCGCGACAGACGAGCGATGGACCGCTCGGCGTGGGCAGCAGCCTTCTATATGTTGGAAAGTTCTTGGGACGCCGTTTCGAATCGGTCTCGGAATGTACCGAGTACACCCCCAACGAAAGGTTCAGCACCAAGACGACCTCCGGGCCTTTCCACCTCGAAATCGACAACACTCTGAGTTCTGTCGATGGCGGAACCAGGCTCGCAACCAACTATCGGGGCGAGAGTCGGGGCTTTTTCAAGCTCGCCGAGCCGGTCGTTGTGCGCTTGACCAAGAAACAGTTCGAAACCGCGACAGAGAACTTGAAGGCGCTGATTGAGACCGAGGCCACGTAGACGATCCACGAACGTTCGCGATGGTCATTGGGTCTGCCCCTAACAGGGGTTGGTTTCAACCGGTCGATGCATCGGGGCTCTCAAGAAGCTGGCTGAAAGCCTCGGCTGGCGTTCGCCACTCGAGTGTACCGCGGGGCCGGCCATTGAGTAGAGCCGCGATGGCCTGAAGAGTTGCCGGGTCGTGGGGCATCACCGAACTCCTGGGGAGGTACTGGCGCAGAAGGCCGTTGGTGTTCTCGTTGGTTCCCCGCTCACAGGGCGATCGGTGGTGAGCGAAGTAGACAGCCACCACTTCTAGGGCAACGCTCACAACCGGGACCATGGGTCAGGCAACTCGTCGGTTCGCAGCGGCCGTCAGCGTGGAGCATGAAAGGGCCGTCCTCCGACCCCTGAGGAGTGCTGACACCCTCTCGTTGGGGGCGGCCCGCACCATCGACAGTCGATCAAGCCGTCGATATCGTGGCTTCCATGACAAATCCGCTGGGCCCGTCGGGCAGTTCGGCTCGACTGTGGGATCGGGCTGCGCCTCGGGCTCGTGATCGCCAGCTTGGTTCTGCTGGCGCTGGATCGGAAGGCGATGACTTGCCGCTGTCGGCGCAGGATCTCACCAACATGACCGAGCGCGCCGACGCTCTCGGCTGGGTGCAGGTGGCGTCCGCGCCGGGCCGCGGTACGCAGTTGCACGGATCGCTGCCGGTTGTCGCCGTTAGGGTGCCAGCATGAGCATGCCAAGGCATCGACATCCTGCTCAGGTCCTAGCCGTCGGCCTGGGTGCACTGGCTGCCGCCATCGGAGTCGCAACTATTCTCCTTGTCTTTGCCAACCGCGCCGCCAGCGCGGCCTCCAGTGACATCCCTGTTGCTGTTGTGGCCGTGAGCTTCGGGGTCGTCGGTTCACTGGTCGCATCGCGGCAGCCGCGCAACCTGACTGGTTGGCTGTTCCTCTTCGTCGCCGTGGCCATCGGGTTGGGGGGCGTTTCTGACGAATACGCGCTCTACGCACTCCTCACCCACCGCGGTTCGCTGCCAGGCGGTGTCTGGGCCGTTTGGCTCGCCTCCTGGGGGCAGGACCTCCTTTTCCCCGCCGGTGCCATCGCCCTCCTCATGCTTGTCCTTCCCGACGGGCGTCTGTTGTCGCGACGCTGGCGGTGGGTCGCATGGCCGGCGGTCATCCTGGGCGCGCTCGGAGTCCTTGGCGGGATGTTCGCTGCGGGGCCGCTGGCGACCGGAACACCGAATTTCCCGACGCCGCAGAATCCTCTCGGCGTCGGTGCCAACGGACCCATCGGCGCAGCAATCAGTCTGTTCGGTGCGGCCTGGCTGCCGGGTTTCATCGTATTTGCGCTGGCGGCCGCCGCACCACTTGTGCGCTTGCGCAGATCTCGGGGCGACGAGCGTGAGCAGCTCAAGTGGATCGCGTACGCCGTGGTCGTGAGCGGGACCGCGGTTGTCCTAGCGGCTCTCGGCAGCATCTTCGTCGCGCACTTTCCCTCTTGGCCGGGCGCCGGGGCGCTCGGACTGGGGTTCGGCGTGGCCCTTCCCGCTGCAACGGGCGTGGCCATTTTCAAGTACCGCCTGTACGACATCGACATCGTCATCAGCCGCACCCTCGTATACGGCTCGCTGGCGGTATTCATCACCGCGGTGTACGTGGGCATCGCGGTGGGGATCGGCGCGCTGGTCGGGAGCGGAGGCAAGCCCAACCTAGCGCTCTCGATCCTGGCGACGGCCATCGTGGCGATCGGCTTCCAGCCGGTGCGGGAACGGATGCAGAAGTTGGCCAACCGGCTGGTGTACGGGAAGCGGGCAACGCCGTACGAGGTGCTCAGCGAGTTCTCGGGGCGGGTGGCGGTGACGTATGCGGCAGACGAGGTGCTGCCGCGCATGGCGCGGGTGCTCCAGCAGGGGACGGGAGCGGAGTCGGCGACGGTGTGGCTGCGCGGGAATGCCGAGCTGCGCCCGGCCGCCACCTATCCGGAGGCGCCGGGGCTGCATGAGCCACTCGTGATGAGCAACGGGACCCTGCCGTCGCTTCCGGGTGCGACGCGTGCGGTGGAGGTGCGCCACCAGGGGGATTTGCTCGGGGCCTTGAGCGTGACCAAGCGCCGTGGCGAAGCACTAACGCCGATCGAGCAGAAGCTGGTCGACGACCTGGCCCATCAGGCGGGATTGGTGCTCAAGAACGTGGGGCTGAGCGCTGACCTGCAGGCGCGGCTCGACGAGCTCCGCGCCTCGCGACAGCGATTGGTGAGCGCCCAGGACGTGGAGCGGCGCCGCCTGGAGCGCAACCTCCATGACGGGGCTCAGCAGCATCTGGTCGCCTTGAAGGTGAAACTCGGACTGGCGGAGATGCTCCTGGTACGGGATCCGGCGAAAGTGGCGGCGATCCTTGAGCAGCTCAAGGGCGATGCGGACGAAGCCCTGGAGACGCTGCGCGACCTGGCCCGGGGCATCTACCCGCCGCTGCTCGCCGACAAGGGGCTGGCGGTGGCCCTCGAGTCGCAGGCGCGCAAGGCGACGGTGCCGGTGCGCGTGGAAGCGGCGGGAGTCGCGCGCTACGCGCAGGACATCGAGGCGACAGTCTACTTCTGCGTGCTCGAGGCGCTCCAGAACGTGCAGAAATATGCGGGGGCGTCCCAGGTTGTGGTGCGCCTGCGTGCCAGCACTGATCCCGCCACCTTGACCTTCGAGGTGGAGGATGACGGTACGGGGTTCGAGGCCCCGACCGCGCGCAAGGGTGCCGGACTCACCAACATGAACGATCGGGTGGAGGCGCTCGGCGGTAAGGTGCGGGTGATCTCTCACCCAGGCGATGGCACTAGGGTTTTCGGCGAGTTGCGCGTGCAGGAACTCGTCCCAGCAGTACCGTAACGATTGCGTCGTCCGGTCGACGTCCTGGCACCCAACGAAACGAGTGCGTTAGAGCGTCGCTCAGCCGAGCGTCCTCTCGCCAGATCCACGGCGGCCCGCCGCACCACGGAGGCGCTTGGAGGTGCTGGGCCAGTACTGGGCGAATAGCCGTGGCCAACTACGTCGTCATATAGCGCTTCCTGGCCGCCCCTCGAGTCTGGCCGGCGCTTCATCCGATCGTTTTAGCGAGATTTGGAGGGTCCGATTCCCTTCCTCGGCCTTCTCGTGATCGCGCCGGTGATGGGTCGCACGGACTTTTGATCACGGGGATGCATGCCCACGACCATTTCAACGATCCCTGGCGGTGTGGCGTGAACGTGTTGGGCTCGTCTCGGTGCCAGTTATCGTCGAGCCTTACCCTTCGTCGCGAGGGCAGCCACGTCGCGCTCGCGCAGGATGTAGCGTTCGGCCGGCCTCCGCGCCCGAAGCCTTCCGTCATAGATGTAGTTGTATATCGTCTGGGTAGAGACGCCCAGTACGAGTGCGGCTTCAGCAACCGTCATGACTGAGATACCCCGCTTCTTAGTGATGAGTTTGCAAGTATGCCATTTGCCAAATCAGCCGAAGACGCTACGGACACGGTCGAGAACGAGGCAAGGACGGGAGAGACGTGCTCATGGATTGGAACATGGGAGTGCGGCGATCTGCACCACGAGTTGATCGACATTATGGTCGGGGAGACATTTCCCACGTCCCCGAACTGCGGCAGCCATCGGCTGGACATACCTTCATGAGTAACGGGCATGCCTCAGCGTGGGGGCCGGGCAGCGTCCCGCAGACGGTCGGGAATGTACGGCCGATCGCCGGGAGGATGTCAGTGGCTTACCCGGCCCTCAGAACCAGCAGGGCCCCTCGGTCTCAAGTCGGCCGTCGATGCGAGTAGATCAGCTCGCCACACCCGACGCACTTCAAAGAGGGGCGCTCTTCCGGAGGAATCAGTTCAGCTTGGTCAAAGTTCAGGGGGATGATCCGCCTGCTGCCGCAGGACACACAGGTCAATCCAAGCCCCTCAGGGCTACGCCTCGCCACAGTGTAAGGACGGTACAGACGGACGGATGAGGCGTCCGTTCGCTAGCGTACGTTTGGGCGTGGTGCGTCAAGGATGTCACTGCCCGATGCGCGATAGCTCATGCGTAGCCACCGTCAAAGTCGGCAACCGGAACGAGGGCGACCTGTCCTCGATAGACGGGGTGGCCATCAGGATGCCTGCTTCCGCGCCGCATCGCATGGCGCTGGCCATCAGGCGGCTTGACGGGTGTCGTCCCGGGCTTTGCGGTCACGTCCGATAACCAGTCGAGGGTACCGAACGTTATCGTCCCGATGGACCTACCCGGCGCGATGCGGCGAAATGATTAAGGGACGACTGCTCATTCTGGTCACGGTGTTGGTTGTGCTTGGAGTCGCTGCCACGTCATTCTTCTTGGGCGATGCGTATGCGGTCGGCAGCCTCAGCGTTCGTCAGGTAACACCCGACCAACTGGCTCAGGCGATGATGGCTGACGAGTTCTATTCAGACTTCAGGGAGGACACGCTGCTGGTGCGAGGGCAAGTTGCTTCTGTGTACGGGAATGCCGGCGGAATGACCCTCGTATTCCTGACCTCAGGGGGTATGAAAACCCTCTGCGGGTTGGCACAGCACCCGTCAGCGACACTCAAGGGGAAAACGGTAACCGTCGTGACGGAGGGTGCCAACGCGCAGCGCATCTTGTTGGGCGTCTTTCTCAGTAACTGCGTCATCGAGACCCCGTAGAGCGAATCGCCCCCGGGGCACACATTGGTATGCGCGATCAACGCACGGCCACGAGCCACGACGCAGAGTTCTGGCGGCGGGTCTTTGCACGGCGATGAATGGCCCCGACCCGCGTGCCGAGCACCGTCAGGATCTGCTCGACCGTCGTGCGGTTCGACTGATCTCGATCGACCCGTATTGAGGCTCATCGCCTCCGGACGACGAGCCCCAAGGCAGGTCAGACCCACAGTGTGGCGCACCCCATGCCCGGCGCACCAGCAGCCCCGTCCCGCAACGGTCTTAACCACATCTTCAACCGTCTTCGCCTAGTCCGAGTGCGATCCTTCCTGGGAAGTGTCGTTTGAAGACCTGCTCCTGCTTGCCCTTTTGGGAGCGATGGTCGGCGTTTTCGGCACCCTGGTCGGAGCGGGAGGGGGCTTCATCCTCACGCCAGTCCTGTTGGTCCTGTATCCGACAGCCAGTCCGACCACCATTACTTCGATCAGCCTGGTAGTCGTTTTCTTCAACGCCCTCTCCGGCTCGCTGGCTTACGCGCGCCAGCGCCGAATCGATTACCGGAGTGGCATCGCGTTCGCCGTGGCCACGTTTCCCGGCTCCGTCCTCGGTGTTGTGGTGGTCGCATTCTCCCCTCGGCGTCTCTTCGACGCGCTAATGGGGCTGCTCCTCGCCGCTTTGGCGGTCTGGCTGATCACCAACCGCGACGGCCAAGGACAGTTCCCGACGCCTCGCGCCGGCAGCCCGAGAACCATCACCGACCGCCAAGGGAATACGTACCGATACACGGTTCCGGTTCGACGCGGCGTGTTCTTCAGCCTGGGAGTTGGGTTCGTGTCGAGTTTTCTCGGCATCGGCGGTGGCGTCATCCACGTCCCTCTGCTGGTGAGAGCGCTTGGGTTTCCTACCCACATTGCCACTGCCACATCCCACTTCGTCCTGGCCAACATGGCAGCAGTGGGCACCGTGACGCACATCGTGACCGGTGGTTTTGCGGGCGGCACCGGCGTCCATCGGGCGGTTGCGCTTTCTGTCGGCGTGGTTGGTGGAGCGCAACTCGGTGCCTGGATCTCGCAGCGAATTCAAGGCGTGATGATCCAACGCCTGCTCGCCGTTGCGCTCGCCGCCCTCGCGCTCCGCCTTTTGATTGGGGTCGCGTAACGCGCTGTCGGATGCGGGCAGGAGCGGGCCACCTTATCCCTCCGCGGCTTCAACGCCGCTCAGCTGGCGATGCCGATGCTGTCGGCTGCAGCTCCCCGCCGCTCGCTCGCTTAGCACTTGCTTCCACACGTGTCCAGCCGACCACTCGTTCCTTCGTCAACCGCCAGAGAAGGTATAAGCCGGGGACGCCGATGAGCAGCATGCCGATCGAGGTCCACTGCGCTTGGCGCAGCCCGAGCAGCACGGCCGGTTCGCTTGCCCGCAATTCGAAGACGATCAACTGGGTGATCGAATACGCGGCGACGTAGGTGATCGCGATCACGCCCAGCGGCACGCGCCGCCGACAGAGGAGGAGGAGCAGCACCCCGATGGCGATCGTGGCCAGCGCCTCGTACGCCGCGGCGGGTTGGTAGGCGATACAGCTCGCCGGCGTGCAGAGGTGAAACCCCTTCTGGAGGACCGCCCCCGGGTTGGCATAGGCAGTCGCCCAGGGGAGGGTGCTCGGGGAACCGAGGATGTCGCCGTTGATGAGGTTGCCGATCCGACCGATGGGCTGACCCACGACCGCGAATGCAGCGCCGCCGTCGAGGGCCAACCAGGGGTTCAATCCGTACCGCCAGGCGCACACGGTGAGCGTGATGAAGCCGGCGATGATCGCGCCGAAGAAGGCCATGCCACCTTCCCAGAAGGCGATGATGTGGATCGGATTGGGGAGGTAGTGCGTGAAGAGATCGGGCTGCTGGACCACGTAGTACAGGCGCCCGCCAACGAGGCCGATCACGATCGTCCACACCGTGATCTTGAACACAATGTCGCGTGCGACTCCGGCGCGTTGCGCCAGGGGCACGACGGCGAAGCGATAGGCGACGAAAAAGGCGATGGCGTACATCACCCCGTACCAGTGGATGGCGAGCGGCCCCAGGTGGATGACCGGATCGATGTTGATAACGATGATGCCGATCACGTTGGACTCAGGTATCGGCATAAGTCCCTTCCGCTGGCCCTCGAGGACACCCGGTCTCGCCGGTGAACCCTGAGTTCATTCGTCGAGCATCGCCTGCCACTGCCACCTCCGTCACCGCACCGCTGCCTACAGTAACGCGGGCTCGCTTGCCCACGTTTCAGCCCCCGTGCCAGCCTCCATCCCCGATCTGAGTGGTCCGATCCGCTCCATCTCGGGTCACTCAGCCCTGCTCGATGGCGGGATGCGCTTCGCAGCCGTCTATCTGATCGTCGCGGCTGCCCTGGTCGCGATCCCCCTGTGGCTGCGCAGCGATGGCTTGAGGACCCTGGTGGCCGCCGCTCTCGGAGCACTCCTGGCAGTCGCCCTCACGTTCGCCCTCGGAATGCTCTGGGATCGGCCCCGGCCATTCGTCGCTGAACACTTCACCCCGCTCATAAGTCACGCTGCCGACGCGTCATTTCCCTCGGACCATCTGGCCGCCTTGGGAGCGGTGACCATCTGCGTCTGGTTCACGTCACGTCGACTCGGCTTCATCGTCGGTCTCATCGCCCTGGTAGTGGGGTTTGCCCGTGTCTACGTCGGCGTGCACTACGTGTCGGATGTCGCGGGTGGGTTCGCGCTCGGGCTCGCGTGTGGCGCCCTCATGTGGCGGGCGACCTCGTTCGCAGAGGGTGTCCTGTTGCAGGCAGATCGCCTGCTGGTGCGCTGCCACCTCCGTCCAAGTTCGGCAGCTACCTCACGGCGTTCACTCGCGAATGTGCGGTGAACCCTGGCAGTGGCCGCATAGGAAGCGGGGTCCCGGACGCAGCCGCCATCGTGGTCGACGACCGTCAGACTCCACACGAGCGTATCTTCACCTGAGCCGTAGCGCGCCAATAGCTGAGGGCGCCGACTGTCACAAACGCTAGCCGGATGGTCGCCGTCATGAGAGCAGTGCGGAAGAGGATCGATCGGGTCTGGCCAAATAGAAGCCAATGGATGTCGACGCGATTCCAACGGATTCCATCAAGCACGCTCTAGTCGTCATTCCAACCAATTCTCGACGAAAGCACTCTAAATCCAACTCAGCACGCGGCGGGAAATAAGCGCTGGTCTGGGGGACCAGGGGTCGCAGGTTCGAGTCCTGTCTCCCCGACGGACGCGCAATTTGAGTTCAGAGCATGCGGTTGCGTGGTGCGGGGTTGCGGCCGCGCATGACGTGGTGTAGTGCTCTAACCGGAAATAAGGACATTCCCCACAAAAGGGATCATTTCCGACGGTCAGGGCGGGATTCCGCTGCTCATGGCACCGACCATGGCACCCCAGCGCTTACATGGCGCTTACAGTTTTCCCGTCACCGCAAATGATGCGCGCCTTAAGGCTGTCGGGCTCGAGCCACCATGATCACAGGGACGGGAACTGTTGCCCGAAGCATCGTCCCGTGGCCCGGGCTCGCCTCGATCAGCAACGTGCCTCCCAGAGCCTCGAGCCGGTCCTCCATGTTGGTTAACCCAGCACCGCGCACGGCAACGGTCGCGTCGAAACCGCGGCCGTCATCGGTAACCGCGACACACAGCTGGCCTCCATCCGCGCGCAAGCGCACCGTCGCATTCGAGGCCTGGGCGTACTTCTGCACGTTCTGCAGGGCTTCCAGGGTGCAGAAGTACAGGGCTGCTTCGATCTCCTGCGGATAGCGCCCGACGCCGTCGGCGTCGACATGCACCGGCAGCGTTGCCTTCGCTGCCTGTGATTGCAGCGCGACGGCGAGGCCCCGGTCGGCAAGCAGAGGTGGATAGATGCCGCGGGCGAGGTCACGCAGGGTTTCGAGCGCTTCGTCCGCGTCGCCCTTGAGGGCGACGATAGTGGCGCTGGCTTTCTCGGGATCCCTGGTGAGCAGCATCTCCACCAACCCGAGCTTGACCTTGATGGCGACGAGGTGCTGCTGGGCGCCATCGTGGAGGTTGCGTTCCAGCTTGCGGCGCTCGTCGTCCTGGGCAGCCACGAGCCGTTGCCGGGACGCGCGCAGGTCGTCGAATCGGGCCTGCAGGTCCGCAGTGAGTCCCACGTTCTTGAGCACCAGCCCGGCCTGGTGGGCGAGGTCGTCCATCAGCTTGATTTCGATCGGCGTGAGCGACTCGCCGCGGCGCTTGGTGGCGGTCAGGGCACCAAGCACATCGCCCTGGTGGCGCACCACCACCTCACGATCGGCGGTGGGGATCGACAGTTCTGCGATGCCGCTCAACTCCACCGCGGCCGGTATCGCACTGTCGGCGGGGAATGCTGCAGCGCGGCGCAGTTCGCCACCACTGCGCAGCCACACTTCAGCGAGTTCGGCGCTAGTGCCTTCCGAGAGAATGCGTGCCATTCGCGGCAACACGTCGTCACTGGCGTACGACTCGGCGACGCGTTCGGAGAACTGAGACAGGACCTCGTAGGGCGTTGCTCGCTTCCCGTACACGAGCCGGTTAGCCACCTTCTGCAGCCGCTCGCGTACCGGTTGGAAGCCGACGGCAACGATGGCGGTTGCCACAATCGACAACCCCAGATTTGGTTTGCCGCCACTGCCGACGAGAGTGCCAATGCCGACTGCGATGCCGACATACACCGCAGTGATGAAAACGGCCAGCGAGCCGTACACGATGGTGCGGCTGATGAACACGTCAATGTCATAGAGCCCGTATTTCATGACCGTTAAGCCGATCGTTGCCGGAATGAGCAGAAAGAACCCGTAGGCGAACCCGGCGTCGCTGATGTTGGTCCCGAGCGTCCCGTTGACATGGTTCAGGAAGAATCCGGCCACGATGACAGTGATGGAAGCCGCGGCGACAGACGCGAACCAGCGCATTTGGCTCCGTTCCACGTCCCGAGAACGGCGGAAGCGCACCACCACTGCTGCCAGGACGAGCAGCAGCAACAGCAAGACTCCAACAAGGCTACCAGTGCTACTAGTGAAGTCGTCAAGCGCGGGCACGGCCAGCGGGTTAGGAACATTGGGAAGCCGTGGAGACAATTGAATCGGCGCCAAAGCGATCATCGACGCCGCGACCCCCACGGTGAGAGGGGCGAACACCACCCATGTGGCCCACCGCCAGCGTCGCCCGGGCAGCAGCCGACCGTTCGGGAAGAACAGGAGTACGAGGGCGAGCGAAACGAAGGCAAGAGTTTGGGGGTTGGTGGACAGCCAGGCTGGCCATTCCACCCAGCCTCGTATGGATGCTCCGCTCAGCAGTCCGCGGATGGCGACGAAGTCAGCAGCGAGGGTGATCGCAACGGCAAGGGCGATGGCCAGCAGCAACCAACCGATTGGGTTCCGGGGCCGGCGGACTGCGACCAGCACACCGAGGATTCCGACGATGGGGGCGCTGAGGAAATTGGAGAGCTGCGCGGTGGCCGGCGTGTCGATCGCCTTCCAGTCCAAGACAAGCAGGACCAGGCTGGCGATCACGAGCCCGAGGGAGCACAGCCCAGTCCCCCATGCGAGCCGAACTGCCCGGCGCTCCCAGCGTGCTGTCATGGGCGCCATGCTATGGACGGTCTGACCGGCTGTCGATGGTGCAGGCCGCCCCGTCGAGAGGTGGCAGCACTCCTCCGCGGTCGGGTCACGGCCTACGTGCTGTCGACTGCGCCAAGCTCGCTTGCCCCAGGGCAATAAGAGCTGATCAGCTCGTCCGAACCAAGGGGTTCCCAAATCCTGTGGCTGAGCTTGTGAGCAGTCGCATCTGGGCGCGCTCGGCGGTGGTGCGATGGGCGAAGGCGGAGGGGAGGTCGGTTCCCTGGGCAACTGTGGAGCTTGAGCTCGAACAGATCGCCAGCGGGGCGGCGGGCAGCGCGGCCAACATCTATCGGCTGACATGGGAGACCGTGCGGATGAAGGCTCTTGGGAGGAACAGCGATGGAACGCCGCTGACGCACGAAGGCACGCATGAGCTCGCACTAGCGGAGGCCCGCATGGTGGATCCCGCTTTCGACGTTCAGGTCCCCGTTGAGGTTGACGACCTGGAGGACGAGGCGGCAACTCCGTTGAGCAGGATGCTCTTCCGAGGCACGGAGCTCTGGTTTGTCCGAGCTGGGGACGACGAGCGCGGGTACTGGCATCTCGAGTGGGATGGACTCGAATGGCGGCTTCGTGAATGCTTCGCGGCGGACGGCTCGGGATGGAATCTGCGAAGGCGGCGCGCACTCGGATGGTGCACTCCCGACTCCGGTTTGGAGGAGTTCCTGCATCGTGAGCTTATCGCCAGTGACGCACCGACAGACGTTAGCGAGGAGCTCGTTCGTCTTGCTCTCTAGCATCCATCGTCTGCGGTCAGGGTTGAGAAGGCAACGTGCCCGGTCGATACACGTACGAAGAGTGGCTTGCGCGCTATCCGGAGCGTGACCCTTACGTTGCCGGCGCACCGGGACCGACGAGCACGTTGTGCTCATGGCGCTCACGGTGGTGCTCATCGTCAGGGCGAGCCAGGGAAACTCACAACGACGACCCCGTAGGGTGGGCCTACCTCGTGGTCGGAGCACTCTGCGAAGGGATCAACGATGTACCAGCCAACTCGCGAGTATCCCATCCCCGTCGAATGTTGGGACCCGTGCGGCGTAGACGGTCGTCAGCTCGAGATCTCGATACTCGGTGGTAGGTTGGTCACTCTTTGACAGCAGGTGCCAAGTTCGGCGAGTGCCGCTCCCGAATGGGGCAGCGCATGCCGGTTTCCACTTCTGACGTGACACTGTGAAGAGATTGGGAAAGACCTCGAGGGCTTTAGTTGGCGGCGGAGCGATCAGAGCAACGCAATAGCGTCGCCCGGTAAGCGGGGGAAGGGACTTGATGCGCAGGGCATCCAAGAAGACGTCACGAATGCCTGCGGCCCGTGTGATGCATTTCATCTCGAACAAGCCATATAGCTTGCGACTCAGCCCCACATACCCTCCCGCATTTGAGGTCGGGTTCGTGTGGACGATCACGTCCACCTCCTTCCTATGTCCCGGAAGTTCATGCGAAAGCGAGACACTTGTGTCGAGTGATGCAGTCACGTTACTCAGGGCAGCTGCGCACGCGAACTCATGGACGAGTGACATTTCATACCAGGACAAGTGATTCACGATGCGTAGAGCCATTGCCGTCTGAACGGAGTCCAGGGTTCTCTGTACGAACGCATCGATCCCCGGGTAGGGGCCCGGTGCCACCGTATGCATCACCTGGTTTGGCCATGGTCGCGGACGTGCTGGGGTCGTAGCACGACGGGTCAAGGGCCTTGTCACCGCCTGCTTACAAGGCACATCGTGGGATCGCTGGTGCGCCTCGCCATGGTCCGGGCCTCGTCACGGACGGGCTCTAAGGATGCGTTACCAATGTTGCCGGAGCGCGAGGGCGGCATGGCGACAAGTATCTGACTTGGCTGCGTAGTGTGCAATCCAGTGACACGGCAAGGCCGCCGCTCCGAGACGACAAACACCTCGGACAGTGCATCATGGCGGCTCTCCGGGCCGACGGGCTCACACGTTTTCCCGGGGCCACCTCTTTGGCATCTGGTTGTCTAAGGAGCGATGGATGGCTTCGGCGACGGGGAACACCCAGGGTCGCAGCGGACGGCTCATCCGCCGAGCTGGTCCGCGTGCCCGATGGCACCCCCTCCCAGCAGATTTGGGGCTCACCGCGACGTTCTCACAGCCTCTGGTCTTCTCCTCGGCCAAAGCTCGGCATCAACTCGGTTACCAAGACACGGATCCCGACGAGGCCGTGAGCCGATCCCTGGCCTGGCATCTCGAGAATCCGCCCGATAGTGGGTCTGCCGACTTCACTCTGGATGACCGCGCCTTGGCTGCCATCAGCGGTTAGCCCTGGGAACCCGAGGCGGGAGATCTAGACCGGAGTAAGCCGCATTGAGTACCGCAATCGATCACCTATCGTGCCGGCAAGGTCGCGCTTCCAGCTCGCCCTTCCTTCACGTGGAGGGCGGGGTCGGTTCGGCCTCTACGTGAAAGTGATCCGACGTCACCGTCAGGTCCCAGACAACCGGTTGGCCATGGCTGCCGCCGGGCGTGGCTCGCATATCGAACATCCTTGCCCACATTTCGGTGGTACCCGCGCTAGCGGTGATGCGCAAATCAGCCGTGCGTCCGACGATGACTGATCGCTCCTCCTTGGGGTATTCGACGAGCGATGACGCCACAACGAATAGGCCAAGAGTTCGAAGCAGCAAACCGGCCTCGACATGCACGGTATCGGGCAGTAAGACCTTGCGTTGACGTCGGACCACGTAGGTACTAATGACGAGCTTGCGGTCGGGTGGAGGTTCTGGGAGCCACCTGACATTCGGAGGGCATGGCTCCTGCATCGGTGCTGGCACGTTCGTTGAAGGAACGATCACCGAGGGACCGATCCGCGTGCCAGGAAAGATTTCCTTCGGTCTCCATCCGAACCGCTTTCGGTCCTCGCTCTCATTTAGCTTTACGGTGTCGTGATAGGCATATCTCCAGGGACCGGACTGGTGCAGGCTGTACTTGAGTACCTTGCCGAGAGTGTTAGCCGTCAGGTAGGCGTCGTCACGGTGAACCCAGAACTTCCAGATCGAAGAGAACGCGAACTGGTGATCTGAAGCGGCCGGGACCCGGTCAAGGTTTTGACGAAACTGACCCACTACCGAGCGCAGAAGTTGGGTTCAGTGTGGCCCGGCTCAGGCCTGCCTCCTCCTCGACAGCAGACATCTGAGCGACCCTTAGCCACTCGGCGCTGAGGTCACCCGTCTGAGCTCGAAGAGCGGATGACGCCGAGCCTCAGCGAGATACTCCTCGGGCGTGTCATCGATGCGGATCCGGTATCGGCTGAGGATGCCGATGGGTGGCCTGAACCGGGGTCCCAGCAGCGCGCGGAGCACGCGCGACCGCCGGTAGGGCGCGAGGATGCGCCGGAGGATTGCTGCGGCCTCGTCGGGCGGCAGCTCGACGGGAATCACCTGCAGG
>Ga0182024_10015560_pt1 | contig 14540 bp, 13 predicted proteins | sample P32metaG_FD_120480 | JGI IMG/M metagenome (GOLD analysis project Ga0182024, IMG submission 120480) | Permafrost microbial communities from Stordalen Mire, Sweden - P3-2 metaG (Illumina Assembly) | ecosystem: Environmental > Terrestrial > Soil > Wetlands > Permafrost | place: Sweden: Stordalen... | reverse complement strand
GCGATCATCGTTGCGCGCGCGCGTATTTTATCGCCCATGGCGTCGATTGCCTCGGGACTCGGCCCGATCCAAATCAACCCCGAGGCAACAACCGCGCGTGCAAATTCCGCGTTTTCGGCGAAGAATCCGTAGCCGGGATGTAACGCGTCCGCGCCGCTGCGAGCGGCGACCGCGAGCATTTTTTCCGCGTTCAGATAACTTTGCGCGGGCGGGGCGGGCCCAAGAAGATAGGCTTCATCGGCCATGAGGACATGCCGCGCATCGCGATCGACCTCAGAATACACGGCGACGGTTTGCAACCCCATCTCGCGCGCGGTGCGGATGATGCGAATCGCGATTTCGCCGCGATTGGCGATGAGCAGCTTAGTCGGTTTCGTCATACCGTATCGAAAGGCGCGAGGCGAGAAGCCAAGGAGACGGGGAAGTTGTCGTTGTTCGCGCGCGAATGATTTCGAGCGCTTTGCGGATCGCGGCGAGTTCTTGCGCGGATGGCGGCTTCAAGGGCCTGGATACATGCCCATCGCGTGGTAACCGGCGTCCACGAAGTGCACGTCGGCCGTGACGGCGGCGGAAAGATCCGAGGCGAGATATACCGCCGTGTTGCCGATATCTTCCAAAGTGATGTTGCGGCGCAGCGGAGCGGCGGCTTGCGCCTTGCCGAGCATCCCGGAAAAGCCTTTCACTTGCCGTGAACTTGCCGTTTTCACCGGACCCGCGGAGAGGGCGTTTACGCGAATGCCGCGATCTCCTAGATCGAAGGCCAGATATCGGACAATCGATTCCAACGCGGCTTTGGCAATGCCGGCGATATTGTAATTGGGAACGATTGCGGTCGCGCCGTAGTACGTCAAAGCCATGATGCTCGCGTTGTCGTTGAAATCGTCGCGTAGTGCTGAGACCAATGCGATGAGCGAGTAGGATGTGACGTCCATAGCCAATGCGAAGCCGGCGCGCGAGGTTTGGTAAACCTTGCCTTCGAGATCTTCTTTATTGACGAACGCGATGGAATGCACGAGGCCGTCGAGCTTTCCGCAATCGCGGCGTACGGCCTGTGCCGTTTCGCGCAATGCTTCGTCGGAGGTAACATCGCATGGATAGACGGCCTTGCTGCCAAGCTCCGTCGCGAGCTTCTCAACTTCGTCGCGGACGCGGTCGCCTTGATAGATGAATGCGAGCCTTGCGCCGTGGGCGTGCATTGCGCGGGAGATGCCTGTCGCGATCGACCAGCGATTGGCGACGCCGGTTATGAGAATGGTCTTATCCTTTAGGAGCTTCACGGGAAAACGGGATTATCGGCCGAGCGCACCGTCCCTTTTCTGAGGGCGGCGTAGAAGACGGTTGCGCGGTCGCGCGCTTGGAGATGGTCGACGATCGGCTCGGGGTATTCCCTACCCAAGCGCAGGCCTGCGGCCTGCGCTTGGGTAGGCGTGAGCGTCCACGGCGCATGTATCGCTTTCGCGTCTAAACCCGCCAGCGCCGGCAACATTTTTTTTATGAACGTTCCATCGGGGTCGACTTTCTCGCTTTGGATGACGGGGTTGAAAACGCGAAAGTTCGGAGCGGCGTCGCTTCCCATGGATGCGCAACCTTGCCAGCCGCCGTTGTTGGATGCAAGCTCCGCGTCGACGAGCCGTTGCTCGAAATAGCGTTCGCCCAATCGATAATCCAGCAGAAGATGTTTGCTGAGAAACGAGGCGGCGATCATGCGCAGGCGATTGTGCATCCATCCGTACGTATTGAGTTGCGTCATTGCCGCGTCCACGATCGGATACCCGGTTCTTCCTTCACGCCATGCGTTAAACGCTTCCTCAGAAGAAGGAAAGCGCAAATCTTTGGCCTCTTCGAGGAACGGTTCGTTCGCGACGCGAGGAAAGTTCGCGAGAACGGCTTGAAAAAAATCGCGCACTATAAGTCCGGAAAGCCAGGTATCGACGCCGATGCGGTGTATCGGGCGCGTGCGTCGGCGCGCTTCGCTCGCGGCGTGGACGCAGGTGCGAATTCCGACGGAGCCGGCGCGTAGATAGGGGGAGAGGCGAGAAGTCGCTTCGAGCGCCGGGAAATTGCGTTTATCGGCAAATGCGTCAATTCGCTCCTCAATGAAAGCGTCGAGAAGTTCTCCGGCGTTCGCGCTGCCGCCGCGCGGGTAGAGGGTGGAACGCCTGAGTCCATAGTGCTCGGGTGCGGGGACGGATAGCGTCGTTCCGATCGTATTCGTAGCGGCGAGCTTGTTTTTCACGGCGGCCAGCGATGCGATCGGCGGACGCGGATCTTGTTCGTGACGTTGGAGCCAACGGTGCTTGAAGGGCGTGAAGACGACGTAGGGCGAGCCGTCGTCTTTGAGTATCTCTTTTGCGGAATAGTACACATGATCGATGAACGATGCGACGTGGAGGTTCTCGCGGCGCAACGCATCGCCTACCCGCGCATCGCGCGCGATTGCTTCAGGATCGTAATCTCGATTGAAGAAGATCGCCTCAGCTTGCACGCGCTGCGCGAGCGTGCGCAGTTCGGCCGCCGGGTCGCCTTCGAGCAGCGCGAGGTCGCTGCCGTAGGCGTAGAGGTCGGCGCGCAGTTCCGCTAGGGCGTCGAAAAAGAATGAGACGATCGGCGGGCCGACGCGATCGCTGCGCAGCAGCTCGGGGTCTAGGATGAAAGCGCAGACGACGCGGTCGCTCGTGCGTGCGGCGTGTTCGAGCGCGACATTGTCTTCCAGCCGAAGATCGCGACGGAGCCAAACGATGGAAGTTGCGAAGTGAATGGATGCCTCCCAATCTATATCTGCTATATGGTTTAGGCGAACATTCCATCGTCGATACGGTAGAGCATTTCCTCAACGAGACGAGCGCCGGCTTCCGTTTCCAACATTTCAATCGGCTTGCGGTTATCGAATTCTCGCTTATTCTCATGCAACCATCGTTGTGCCTTATCCTCATTGCCGAAGATCCCTTTGGTCATGATAAGGATGCGTGCCTCGCACTGGTTCACAAAGGAATGTTCCCATGCTTGCGTCGCGGTCGTTCCACGCGCTTGGTTCGCAGCATTTCCAGCGCGCGCGAGACCGCTCGGCGCGTTTGGGAGGCTTCGATCACGTCGTCCACATACCCGCGTTGCGCGGCGATGAACGGGTTGGCGAAACGTTGGGTGTAATCCGCGATGAGTTCGGCCGCGCGCGCCTCCGGGTCGGCTGCTTGCGCGATCTCGCGGCGGAAGATCGTTTTCACCGCGCCCTGCGGGCCCATCACTGCGATCTCCGCGGTGGGCCACGCAAGATTGATATCGGCGCGGATATGCTTGGAAGCCATGACGTCGTAGGCGCCGCCGTAGGCTTTGCGCGTGATCACCGTGATTTTCGGAACTGTCGCTTCGGCGAAGGCGTAGAGCAGTTTCGCGCCGTGTTTGATGATGCCGCCGTGTTCTTGGGATATACCGGGGAGGAAGCCGGGTACGTCGACGAAGGTGAGCAACGCAATGTTAAAGGCGTCGCAAAAACGTACGAAGCGCGCGGCTTTCACGGAGGAATCGATGTCGAGCACGCCCGCAAGGACTTTGGGTTGATTGGCTACGATCCCCACGCTGCGCCCGCCGATGCGTCCGAAGCCGATCACGATGTTTTGCGCGTAGAGCGGCGCGATCTCGAAGAAATCGCCGTTGTCCGTTACCGCGACGATCACGTCAAGCATGTCGTAGGGCTTGTTTGAGGAATCGGGGATCACGTTTTCAAGTTCGGGCGCTAAACGCGCCGGATCGTCGTCGATCGGAAAGCTCGGCGCGTCGTCAAGATTGTTTTGCGGGATGAATGAGAGCAGGGTTCGCGTTTGCTCGTTCATATCGTCTTCGTCGCCGGCGACTAGATGCGCGACGCCGCTTTTGCCGGCATGCGCGTCCGCCCCGCCGAGTTGTTCGAAGGCGACGTCTTCTCCGGTGACCGTTTTTATAATGTCGGGCCCCGTGATGAACATTTTGGCGATGCCGCGCGTCATGATCGTGAAATCGGTGATAGCCGGGGAGTACACCGCGCCTCCGGCGCAGGGGCCGGCGATTAAGCTGATCTGGGGAATAACGCCGCTTGCTTGCACGTTGCGGTAGAAGATTTCGGCATACCCGCCCAGGCTAGCGACCCCTTCTTGAATGCGCGCGCCCCCGGAGTCGTTGATGCCGACGATCGGGCAGCCGGTGCGCAGCGCGAGATCCATCACTTTGCAGATTTTTTCCGCGTGAACTTCGCCCAACGAACCGCCGAGCACGGTGAAATCTTGGGAGAAGAGGAAGAGGCGCCGCCCCTCGATGCTCGCATGCCCGGTGACGACGCCGTCGCCGAGAAACTCGCGTCCGTCCAAGCCGAACGAGCCGGCTCGATGCGTCGCGAACGCGTCGAGTTCGACGAAGGAGCCGGGATCGACAAGCGTTTCGATGCGTTCGCGCGCGGTTCGTTTCCCGCGCGCGTGTTGTTTGGCGTTGGAATCGGGGCCGGCGGGCTCGAGGGCTTGGGAGCGCTTATCGGCGAGAGTCTTGAGCGCGGCGGCGCGAGCGTGACTCGATGCGCAGTCATTCACGCTGCGGCGCGTTCGAGGAAAGGATGGGCATTTCCGGCAGCGGAACGCTGCCCTTGGTCATGTCCACTCCCCATATCGCAATCGACGGCCCCGTCGGTAGCGGAAAAACCACCGTCGCTCGCAACCTCGCGCGTCGTCTCGGCATTCTCTATTTGGATACCGGCGCGATGTACCGCGCCGTTGCGTTTATCGCTTTGCGCGCGGGCGTCGATACCGCCGATGAACAGGCGTTGATCGCGTTGGTACGCGCCCATCCCGTTCATGTCGACGCCGACGAAACCGCGCCCCTGGGATTTCGTATCTACGCAGGCGACGAAGAGCTGGGCGAAGGACTTTACGATAACCAAGTGAGCACCCACGCCTCCGTCGCGGCGGCGCATCCGAGCATTCGAGAAGAGCTCGTCGCCCGGCAACGCGAAATCGCGCAAGGCGCGCCGGTGGTGATGGCCGGGCGGGATATCGGTACCGTCGTCCTGCCGGATGCCGGGCTGAAGATTTTCCTCACCGCCTCCGTCGATGCGCGCGTGCGACGGCGGTTGGCTGAGCTTGCGGAGCGAGGAGTGCAGATCGAGCAGTCGGCGCTGCGTGCGCAGGTGATCGAGCGCGATCTTCTCGATGTGAATAGGCCTATTTCGCCTCTGCGCGCGGCGGTAGACGCGATAGAGATCGACTCCAGCGCGATGAGCGTGCCCGAAGTGATCGAGCACATCGTCTCTCTTGTGCTCGCGAGGCGATGAGCTCGATTTTTTACGCTTTTTCCAAAGTGACGGCGACTCTCGTGTTGAGGACGCTGTGGCGTATGCGAGTCGTAGGCTCCGAGCGCGTGCCGTGCGAAGGGCCGCTGATCGTGGCGGCCAACCACGTCTCGTATTTCGATCCTCCGGTTCTAGGATGCGCCCTTCCCCGGCCGCTGCACTTCATGGCGAAGAAAGAGCTCTTCGACATCCCTTTGTTGGGGGCGCTCATTCGCCGTTACAACGCCTACCCGGTGGATCGCGGTCGCGGCGACGTCGGGGCGGTCAAACGCACCTTGGCGGCGCTCAAGGCAGGGCACGCCGTCCTTATTTTTCCCGAAGGAACGCGCAATCGCGACGAAAGTCGGGGGGGCGAATCGGGGGTTGCCTTGCTGGCTTCGCTTTCGGGAGCGCGGATTCTCCCCGCGTATATCGACGGGACCAGACGCCTTCGTTTATTTTCTTCGATAAAAGTCGTTTTCGGTGAGCCGTTTTCGGTCGGCGACGGGGAGAAAGCGAGTCGCGAAGATTTGGCGAAACGGACGGATCAGGTCATGAAACGAATCTTCGCTCTGAGGGAGTAAGAGGTGGTATGCGGATATTGAAAGCTAAAACGCAAGGATTCTGTTTCGGCGTCGCCATTACGGTTAAAAAGGCCGAAGAGGCGCTGGCGGCCCATCCCAAAGTGACCACCCTTGGGCACATTATCCACAATCCGCAGATGGTGGATGAAATGGAGCGCAAGGGGCTTGTTAACGCGGGAAGCGTGGACGACGTGGAAGACGGCGTCCTTTTCGTGCGCTCCCACGGTCTGCCGACCGACGTCTTCGCCCGGGCGCAAGAGAAGAAGCTCACCATCCTCGACGCCACCTGCCCAATGGTGACCAAAATCCACGTGCAAGCTGAGAAATTGCGGGCGGACGGGTACAAAATCATCGTGGTGGGCGATCCCAATCACCCGGAGGTGAAGGGAACGCTCAGCCATGTTCCCGGCGCGTGGTGCATTCAGAAGGCGGAGGACGTGGACGGGTTACCGCGCGCCAGCCGGGTGGGCGTCGTCGTGCAGTCGACCTGGTCGGGCGCCGACTTCACCAAGATCGTGCAGAAGCTTTCGTCGAGATATTACGACGTGCGCGCCGTCAATACGATCTGCACCGATACGCACAACAGGCAATCCGAGGCGGAGCAGCTCGCGCAAGCGGTCGACGTGATGGTGGTAGTCGGCGGCAAGACCTCCGCGAATACCAAACATCTCGCGGAGTTGGCCGAACGCAACGGCGCCAAATCGTATCACATCGAAGGTCCCGACGAATTATCGCCGGAGTGGTTCACGGGGGTCAACGTCGTCGGATTGATGTCCGGCGCCTCTACTCCCGGCAGATTGGTGCAGGCTGTGGAAGATCGCTTGGAAGCATTCGCGACGGCGTGTACGACAGGGTAGAGGCGATCGAAGCGCATCTTGCGCGAGCGATCGAACGGCACGGCGGAACCTCTCCGGTTTATGAGATGATTTGCTATCACTTCGGATACGACGAGGCGGGAGCGGTTCGGTGGGGCAAACGCTTGCGTCCGCGCTTGTTGTTGCAGGTGGTTCAAGCGGAGGGCGGACGCATTGAAGATGCGCTCGACGCGGGCGTCGCGATCGAACTCTTGCACAATTATTCACTCGTCCACGACGATATCGAGGACGGCGACGCGATGCGTCATGGGCGCGCCACGGTATGGTCGCGCTTCGGCGTTCCCCACGGCATAAATGCGGGCGACGCGATGTGCGGGATGTCGTATTTGGCGTTGTTGCATAATGAGGCGGGCTTGCCGCCCGAGCGCATGGTCGCGATGTTGCGCGTTCTCCATGAAGCCAATCTCAAGATGTGCGAAGGGCAAGGGCTGGATATGCATTTCGAACGCCTTCCGAATGTTTCTTTGACGCGGTATTATGAGATGATCGCGGGCAAGACGGGCGCCTTGTTCGCGGCCTCGTGCGAATTGGGCGCTCTCGCGGCCGGCGCCGCGCAACCGCGCGTCGCCGCGTGGGCGGCGCTTGGGCGCGCGTACGGTCGAGCTTTCCAAATCCGCGACGACGTCTTGGGCATCTGGGGAGCAAGCGAGGTGACCGGTAAACCCAGCGGAGCCGACGTGGAGCGGCGGAAGTGGAGTTTTCCGATCGCGTGGGCGCTAGAACAAAGACCGTCGACGGATCGCGAAATCATTGCGCGCGCGTATGGCCCCGCCTTGCGACTCGACCGGAATGAAGTCGTTGAAGTGATCGGCGCGCTTGACCGTTTGGGCGCGCGCGAGGCCGCCGACGAAGCGCACGACGGCGCGTTGGAAGAGGCTGCACGCATTGCGGCGCAGGCCCGGATCGATGCCGCCGGCTCTGTGCGAGAATTCTTTCAAGAAGGAGCGCGTCGCGTTGCGTAAAGTCGTGTATCTACCGCTTCTGGGGATTCTCGCGGTCGGTCTGATCGTACGATTGTCGCTTTTGGGGGCGGCCGGTTTTTCCAGCGACGTCGGCACCTTCGAGAGTTGGTCGTTGACCTTGGCGCACTATCCGATGCGTGATTTTTACGCGAAGGCCGGCTTCGCGGATTATCCGCCCGGCTATTTCCCGGTTTTGTGGTTTGTGGGCCGGCTCTATGGATTATTCGTGCATGCTGATCGGCAGTGGAGCATCCTCAAGACGTTCGTAAAGCTGCCGGCCGTTCTGGCGGATCTCGGGTGCGGCGTCTTGTTGTTCGCGATCGTGCGGCGCGCGGCGAAATCCGAGGCGTGGGGGTTGGCCGCCGCCGCGCTGTTCGTGCTCAACCCGGCGATGATTTTCATCTCCGCGTATTGGGGGCAAGTGGACTCGGTCGCCGCGCTGTTGATGCTGGCCGCCGTCTTCTTGATCGTTTCAAGCGAGGAACGGCGCGGTTCTTCTCTCATCGTTCGCAATGCGCTTGCGTGGCTCTTTTTAGGCTATTCGGTACTCATCAAGCCGCCTGCCGCCGTGCTGATACCGCTCTTCCTACTATACGCCTGCGTCGCCGGCGATCGCGAGCAGCGCCGGTCGCGACTGTCCGGAGCCGGCGCGGGTATTGCCGCGTCTTTAAGTTTGGCGTACGTCGTCTGCCTTCTCTTTCATCCGGGGTTTAATCCGATCGAGCAAGGCACATGGCTGCTCGGGCGCTATCTTTATGCCGGCAACGTTTATCCCTACAATACGGTGAACGCATTTAACATTTACGCGATTCGTTGGCCGTTTTGGCAGTCAGACGCGGCGCCTTTGCTGCAAATCGGTTCATTTGCGGTTTCACAGCAACTCCTCGGAATCGCCACCGTCGTGACGGCGATGGGCTTTATCTTGGAGCGCTACACGCATGGGCGCGACGCGCGATCGTTTTTGGAAGCCGCAGTGCTGATGTCGCTGGCGCTCTTCATGCTGGCGACGCGAATGCACGAGCGGTACCTCTTTAACGGCGTAATCTTGTGCATCGCGCTTTGCGGAACGCATCGGCGCTACCTCTATGCCTCGATCGTTTTCTCAATTACGTTGCTCGCCAATCTCTTTTACTCGCTTCAGTACTTGGGCGTCGTAACCGGTAACTCGCACGGCCTGAACCCGGCGGACCTCTATCCATGGGTAACGCATCCGCTCGCGGCCCTCAACGTGCTTCTCTTTTTCGCCTTGGCGTATTTTTATATGGATGCGCAGGCCGATTCCGTGATCGAGTCGTGGTTTGCGCGTATAGCGGAATCGAGCCGAAATTGGTTTTCGCCGTTGGAAGGCGCAACGCATATGACGTTCATTGACGGCGTCATCGCGATCGGTTTATCCGTTGCTTGTTTCGTGTTCATGGGCTTTGGTTTTGGGATACCGGGGACAACGCCGTATTGGTTTCCTGCGGATAGAGTGTTCGATGAGATATACTATGCCCGTGCGGGGGAAGAGTATCTCAAGCACATGGAGATTTTTGAATTCACGCATCCGCCGTTAACAAAATTGATTATCACCGCTTCGATCTTGATGTTCGGAGGGCTCTCTGGAGGCGATGCGAGCGCGGGCTGGCGATTTTTGAATCTGGTTGTCGGCGCGTTGATGGTCGGGGTCTTGTACCTTTTCGCAAAGCGTCTCCTCGGATCGACGGTTTTCGCGTCGATCGCTGCGGGGATGCTGTTCTGCGACGGTTTCCATTTTACGCAGTCGCGCATCGCGACGCCGGAAATCACCGTTGCCTTTTTTTCCCTGACGACGTTGTATGCGTTTTACCGTTTTTGGTTGGCGAGCCGCGTGCGCGTCGCGCCGCAGATTTCCGCTTCGTTGAACGTGCGAGAACTGATTTTCCTTGTGGGGGCCTTGCCTCTAGCCGTCGCGGCGGCTGCGTTCATCGTACGCCAACCATTCACCCCCGCTTGGATCGTTGCGGTACTGTATTTCGAACTGGGGGCGTATCTCGCGGTTCGTTTGTTGATTCCGGAGAGACTCAAGGCGCCGCGAGAAATATCCTATGCGGACGGAACGACCATTTCAAACGGAGTCCTTTGTGCGCCGGACGGTCGCCTCGTTGAACTCAAGCCTAAAGGCAAAGAGATAACCTACAAGGATTCGGATCTGCGCATTCAATATGCGGCGACGGGGATCGTACGGTACGCGACGCCGCAGGGCGAGGCGATCTTTTCTCCCGAGGGGACGATGGACGCGGGCGGGGAGGTTGTACGGAGCGCGGACGGGACGTTTTGGTTGTGGGCCTTATCGATTAGCGGCGGGCTACTCGCGGCGAGCAAATGGAACGGACTCTTCGATTTCTTCGTCGTGTGGTTGTTGGCGGCGTTCGTCGTCGCGCAGCCTTGGCTTTTCGGGCGCCGCCCCGCATTATGGGGAAATCCCCAGGGGTTCTCGCTGGACGTCGTGATTGCGGCCATGCTCTTTGTGGGCGCGACGATCTATACGCTCAGCTATATCCCGTATTTTCTTCTTCCCGCGCATCACAACCTGAGCGATTTGGTCTCAATGCAGAAACAGATGTACGATTATCACCACAATCTGCACGCGACGCATCCGTACTCCTCACGCTGGTGGCAATGGCCGATCTTGCAGATCCCGATATCATACTTCTACCAGGATCATCGCTCCGGAGCTGCCGCCGCTTCCGCCGCGGCGTGTTGCGTCGCGGAGATTCTGGCGGTGCCTAATCCCGTGGTGTGGTGGACGGGCCTTTTTTCCGTGCCGTTGCTTGCCTGGTGGGGATGGTGCGAACGAAATAAAGGGTACGTGCTTCTTGTTACGGCGTACCTGCTCCAATGGTTACCGTGGATACTCTCGCCGCGCATCGCCTTTGAGTACCATTTTTTCCCAAACTTGGCGATCATTATCCTCGCGGATGCCGTGCTCTTGCAGCGCGTATGGATGAGCCGGCCGGGAAAATCATGGATCGCCGCTTCACTGCCCGGCGTCCTTACGGCCGCGTTTTTAGCGCTGCTTCTGGCCGTGCCCATGATGTGGATTGTCGGGGGAGGATGGATGTACGCGGACGCGGCGGCGCTGGGAACTTTTGCCCTGCTCTTTTGGTTTTTTTGCGCGTTTCCGCGCTTCGCGGTCAGCGCGTACGTCGCGGCTGTGCTCTCGGCCTTCATTTTCTGGTACCCGGTCACGGCGGCGACTCCGCTATCTTGGCAGGCATGGAACGCGCGCATGCTCACGCCGCTTGAAGGAAACAATTGGATCAATGCGCACCCGGGACAGTAGGATATAGTATGTCTGGACATTCTAAGTGGCATAACATCAAGCTTCATAAGGGGAAAATCGATGCGCAACGCGGCGCGCTGTTCACCAAGCTGAGCAAGGAAATTATTCTCGCGGTCAAATCCGGTTCTCCCGATCCGGAGGCAAATTATCGGCTAAAAATGGCGATTGAAAAAGCGCGTGCCGGTAATATGCCGGCGGATACCGTCAAGCGGGCGATCGGGCGCGCAAGCGGGCAGGGCGGCGAAAAAGAGATCGAAGAGATCCGCTACGAAGGCTACGGCCCCGCCGGGGTCGCCGTGATTTTTGACGGCGCTACCGACAATCGCAATCGCACCGCGGCGGAGCTGCGCTTTCTTTTCTCGCGCCATGGAGGGGCGCTTGGAGAAATTGGAAGCGTGGCGTGGATTTTTGAACCGCGAGGTATTGTCGAGGTTGACCCCGGCGCTCGCGGCGAGGATGATTTGACGGAAACGGCATTAACGGACGGCGTTATCGACGTACGCTACGGGCGCCCGTCCGAGATTATCACTGACGGCGCGGCCGTCGCATCGGTGCGCGACGCATTGATCGCTCGCGGTTTGCGCGTGACGGCAGTTTATTTGGGCATGGAGCCCAAGACGACGGTTGTCCCCGCGGATGAGGAGCTTGGTTCCGTGCTTGCCTTTCTTGACGCCCTTGAAGAGCATGAGGATGCGCAGCACGTCTACTCCAACGTTGAACTGGACGAGGCCAAACTCGAAGCCTTGGCGTAGCGTCAAAGGGTGGGGTCGAGCATCAAGTTCCGGCGAGGTCAAGATTGGTTTTTTGCCCTGGCTCTCGCATTTTTTACCGGCGTCGCCGTGTGGTTTGCGCACTCGATCAAAGATTTTCTCATTCCGACCTCTCCGCAGCTTGTCGCTCCTAGGTTGGTAGGGCTAACCGAGCGCGATGCGATCGAAGAGGCCAAGCAATTGCGGCTAAACGCCGTCGCGGTGGAGCGCGAACCCAGCGACACGTATCCTAAAGACGTGGTTATGAGTCAAGAACCCAAGGCCGGTACCGCCGTGCGGCAAGGGCGCCAAATGTCTTTGGTTATTTCGCAGGGCGTGCAGATTTTCGCGATGCCGGATATGCGGTACGAGTCGATGCGCGAGGTGCGATTGGATCTTTCGCATTACCGTTTGCAAATGGGCAAAACGCGCGTGGTTCCCAACGACGACATTCCGGCCAACCATGTCGTGACGCAGGATCCGTTGCCTTTGATGAGCGTTCGCGTGGGCACGGTCGTGAATCTTGAGGTTTCCAAGGGGCCGCCGAGCGTCGTGCGGGTTCCGCGATTCGTGGGGATGTCGATCGACCGCGCGCGGGCGGCGGCGGCGCACGATCGGATACATCTTGGGCAGATCGTATGGACTCCGTTCGGAGGGTACGGTCCGCCGCACGGCGAGGTGGTGCGTCAGATTCCGGGACCCGATTCGCGCATCGACGCATTCGATCGCGTTTCGTTGCAGGTCAGCGCGGGGCCGCGCGAAGCGGGGTATATCATCCGGCAGTTTCATGCGACCGTCAGTATTCCGGAGGCCGCTACGTCGCAACGCGTGCGCGTGCAATTGCGCGATCAAACAGGGACGTGGAACGCGTTCGAAGCCTATGCGCAACCGCGCCAAAAATTTGATTTCAATCTCACCGTCATCGGAACCGCGGAGCTTGACATGTATGTTAACAACGAGCTGCTCAATTCCACCACGCTGGGCGTGGAGCCGCCGTTGCCGCCGTTGCCCACGGATATGGAGGAATTGCAGCAGCAGAGGCTAGAGGATCAGAACTCCGGGGAGATTCGATGAACCTGAAAATCGCGCCGTCGCTGTTGTCGGCGGATTTTAGCAAGATCGCGGAACAAATCGCGGCGGTAGACGCCGCCGGCGCCGATTATTTACATCTGGACGTCATGGATGGTCGTTTCGTGCCCAATATCACCTGGGGGCCGAAGATCATCGGCGATCTACGCAAACTTTCGCGCAAGGTTTTCGACGCGCATTTGATGATCGTCGAGCCGGAAAAATATGTTGAGGAGTTTCGCCGGGTCGGAGCGGATATCATCACCGTGCACCAAGAGGCGACGGTGCATTTGCAGCGCGTGCTCACGCAGATCAAATCGCTGGGCGCGAAGGCGGGCGTCGCGCTCAATCCTGCGACGCCGGTGCAAACGCTTGAGGACGTGATTGAAGATTGCGATCTTATCTTGATCATGAGCGTGAATCCAGGTTTCGGCGGTCAAACGTTCATTCCGAACACGCTGCGTAAACTTCGCGCGGCGCGCGCATTGATCGACGCGCGCAATCCCGCTTGCGAACTGGAAGTTGACGGCGGTATCGGGCGTGCGAATATCGCTTCGGTAGCGGATGCGGGAGCGCGGATAATCGTGATGGGATCGAGCATTTTCGGCGCCGGCGATCCTGGCGACGAACTTGCTGCTTTGCGCGCTTGCGCGAGCTCCGCGCGCGTTTAAGCATGACGGAAGATCAGCTCGTCGCGGCGATTCGCGCGATCGTCGAGGAGTCGTCGCGGCAAGTTCCCGGACCGCGTCCGATCGCGTTGGGCATCGGCGACGATGCGGCGGCGTGGCAGCCTTCGCGTTCGCATCTCTCCGTGATCACGACTGATGCGTTGATCGACGGCGTGCATTTTTTCGGCGAGCGCATGAGCGCGCGGAACATCGGGTATCGTTCTATGGCCGCGAATATGAGCGATATCGCGGCCATGGGCGCGCGTCCGGTTTTGGCGACGGTCGCATTGGGCGTCGCGCCCGCGGCGCAAGAAGCGTGGTTGCTGGAGCTGTATGAGGGAATGCAAGGCGTCGCGCGAGGACACGGCGCGCGTATCGCGGGCGGAGATATTACGCGAGCGCCGGCGACGATGCTATCGATTACCGTCGTCGGCGAGGTGCGCCGCGCGCATTTGCGTCGGCGCGATGCCGGGCGTGCGAACGACGTGGTTGCGGTGACGGGGCCGCTGGGAGCTTCGCGTGCCGGTTTGGAGCTTTTGCGCAATGAGGGCATCCAGGTTGCCCAAGACATGCGAGAGCGAGCGTTGCGTGCCTTTGAGACGCCGCAAGCGCGCGTACGCGAGGGGCGTTGGTTGGCCGCGTCGGTCAACGTGCGCGCAATGATGGATTGCAGCGACGGGCTTGCCGCGGATCTCGGGCGCCTGGCGCGGGCGAGCGGGTGCGGGGCGCTGATCGAGCATGTTCCGGTCGACGACGCGGCGCAAGCCGTTGCCGGCGCGGCCGGCGCGGATGCGCGCGCGTATGCGCTCAACGGCGGCGAGGATTTCGAATTGATCGTTACGATCAAGCCGCGCGCGTTCGCGCATCTCGCCCGGCGTTTCGAGCAACGCTTCGGACGAACGCTGCTGCCCGTCGGCGTTCTCGAAAAGAACGAAGGCCTCCGTATACGGGAAGCCTCCGGAACGCGACCTCTCCTTGCCGCGGGTTGGGATCATCTGGCCTAACTTCTAAGTTACGCCGTCCTCCGCACGCGGTTCGAGCGT
>Ga0182024_10015559_pt1 | contig 14541 bp, 10 predicted proteins | sample P32metaG_FD_120480 | JGI IMG/M metagenome (GOLD analysis project Ga0182024, IMG submission 120480) | Permafrost microbial communities from Stordalen Mire, Sweden - P3-2 metaG (Illumina Assembly) | ecosystem: Environmental > Terrestrial > Soil > Wetlands > Permafrost | place: Sweden: Stordalen... | reverse complement strand
TGAAACTTGCAATGATGCCCTGATCTAATGGCTGCCATACCGATGTCGTGTTCTTAGGGAGCCATTCAACCTGTACGTTAGAAAGGCTGCCTTCACCAACCAGCCTCAAGCCCAGCTGGTGCGCAGAGAAGTTATCCAGCAATAGCAGTACCAATCTCCTTTCGCCACGCATTTTGTTGTTAAGCCATAGCAGATACTCCTCAAATATTGTGCCAGTCATCCATTTCGAGTTGTTATACTTGTACGTGATGCGTAGGTTCTGTCGCTGAATCTTCTTGAATGAACGAGGATTCTCACTCTGCCCAATGATCCACGGCTCAAGTTTCTCGGAGCCATCAGCATTAGTTGTAAGTGCGATGGTAATGCGGTCTTTGCTCTTTTTGGTTCCGCTGGTAGACTGTGTTGCAAGCGTACGATCAGGAGTCCGTCTCCAGTTAAGTCCAGTCTCGTCCATGTTGAGAATGTTGCGCTCTTCATGCTCCGTACAGATCAGTCGCAGCCTCTCCATCTGCGCAATATGATCGGGATCCTCTACAGCCGCAGATGCAGCTTCGCCATGCTGTACGTACTCCTTAATGTTGAATCTCCCCTTAAAGCGTCCAAGCCAGCCGTTGCTCCATTTTGGCATGTCTTGCCCAGCATACTGCGGCAACGCCTCCCATAACTGCGCAGCTTTCTCCTTTAACGTGTCGCCGGTTATGATAGCATGCACTTCTTGCATGTGTTGCTGCCATTTGTACAATGCGGCTTCAAGGTCTGGCCATTCTCCTCTAGACGTACGGCTTTTATTCTTGAGCGCTTGAAGTTGTTTCTTCGTGTGATCACCATCAAGATATGTGTACATATCACCAAGAATCTTTGAGACTTGACTCTGGTTTAACGGATGACCAGTCTCGTTCGTAAACCATTCTACAAGTTCTTTTTGGTGCTGCTCGGGGTTGGTTTGGAAGCGCTTTCGTATGACCAGTCTGTCGGCATCAGTTAACTTCCTACGGCGCTTTCTGTCGTCCATCTCAAGAATATCAAGGTCAAGTTTGTACGGGATTTTAAAAATGGGGAGCCAGAATCATAAGAATATCCTTATGGCGCGGTATTCTTATTATCACACGGTAAAAATGAGGGGGCTGGGAATATATTCTTATGAGCGGGGATATTCTCATTTCGGGGATTCTTATGGCGAGTTTGTACTGTAGTACAAAAGGCTTCTATATTAATACTGCCACCTATCCTTACGAAGGAGCCCATACACAAACATAATACCCGGGCCGTAGACCCCCACAGCTCGTTCCAACATTCGGATTCCATTTATTAAACTGGGTTACCGCTCTGTTAGTTCTAGAAAATAATCTGTATCTTTTAGATTTGTATAGAACACTTACCTGATCCGCTGTTATTATATAAACCGGCTCAATCGCAAAGCACGTGTCACCCGACACAACCAGGTGATACGCCGTACAACTCGGATCCGTGCCCGGCTCTAGAGGCGAAGGCACAGTCGTACTTGGGGCGGTCAAAGCTGGGATTCCGACACAGACTGGGTAGCCTGCAACACCAGAAAGTGAGATATTAGCCATCTGGTAACGGTTTTCCCTCATCACTGCCTAGGGACGTACGATAAACTTACCCAGCTTAAGGTATAGGCATCTTGAATCAACGGCAGGGTTCCAGCTGTACGTGCACCAGTGGTGTCAGTCAGTCTGTACCCAAGTCTCAAAGTCGCGCGGAAAATAAAACAGCGCATGTGTAATCAGATCATACGCACCTGTAAAACTGCGCGAGGGTGAAATTCCCGTATTTGTCGACTATGCCCTGGCACGTGTCGCCTGACTGGACCGTATGTAAAGCATTACCTTTTTACGAACGAACATAGCAGTTAGTAAAGGGTCTCTAAGCATTTGCTCCCGGCCAGGGTAGAAGATTGGATTCTCTTACATTTTGCTGCATTGCTGCTCTGCTTGGGCGCGGCAGGGCTCGAAGAAGTGGTTGATGGTGCGGTGGTTGATGGTGCGGTGGTTGATGGTGCGGTGGTTGAGCTCGCTGTGGCAGTGTTGCCTTCGTAGTATGTCGGCGAGCAGGTCTTGGGGAAACTCGTCGATGGCAACATCGTTGCGTTTACGGTGGGATTGCAATATTCTAGGAGGGCATCGGTGCAGTTGTCGGGAAGGTCGTAGATTGTCCAGCCGGCGGAGTAATCATCGGCTGTGATTGGGCAATAAATGGTCAGGGCTGCGATTGCGGAGATTTGTGTGACGTTGACTGTGACGGTGGTGGTTGAGATATTCAATGTTGCGGTCGGGACAAACCATGTGGTATTATAGGTCGGTGTTGCAGTTTGCGGAGGGATCGTGCCTAAGTTCGTAGACGGGACAACAAATGTGCTACGTTTGAATCAGCTTTTCGGGAGATAGACACTTTTGTACGTGGGACATGTCCTACACATTCCAGAAGGTAGTGAAATTTTCGGGAACTACGTCCCATGTCGAAGATCCAGGTGGCCTATCAGAGATTTAGAGAATCCTTACTAATCACATCTATATAAACTCACGAAATACAAATGTCCCTTCCAACCATGGAGCCAAGGTTGTCGCAGTTTGAATGGATTGTTCTAAGCGTGGATCAGCACCTGATGCAAACAGATACGCAAGTTTCAATCAACCTACGGATTCCATGACAGCAATTGTGTTAGATAGAAAGTTTCACCCGCCAGAATCCCGTTACAAGTATCATTCACCTTTATCTGATACAGCGCACAGCTGGGTCCTAGGCAGACCTCGTTTCCAACAACCAAGGTTGTGCAATTGTAGTCTAGATTGTTTTGGGTTAGGAATCGATCAGTGGCGATATCGTTCGCCGCTGCGATCGAATCGCAGGTATCACCCGCCTGCACCGTATATGGCGTACCGCTACAAGTGGCGTTCGGCGGCGCCATTGTTGTCGTTGTCGGCGCTGCAGGAGCTGTCGTCGGCGGATTCGTGTAAGGAAACTTCGATGCAGGCACACTGCAGGACGACAAAGTCGACGAGAAGGATCCAGGATCGATCCTCAGTCGTCCATATGCAGAATCCAGCATCGCCGCGCCATACAGCCAAGCGCATTCTGAGCACGACGCTATTGGATCGGAAGCGTTCGAGACTTTGGGAAGGCAGAAGGACGTTCCGTCCGTCAGACACGAAACATTATATGCCCAGACCAGCGGATCCACAATCTGCTGGACCTTCTGATTGACGTTGGCGCTAAAGGTATACGACTCGGTCCCGCAGGCCGCGTCTACTTGCGCCTGGAACGCGAGCAGCGAGTCTGCGCACGCCGGCGTGCAGAGCCCCGTCAAGGTGGCATTGTCTAGCAATCTCTGGGCGGAGATGTAGGCTGCTGGCACCAGCTCTTGGCAAGTGATGTTGGTGCTTAAGGCAGTTGCGCACGCTGCTGGTATGGATGGTGGCACAGCGGCGGCACTCGGGAACAGCTGCACTGCATCGCTGCCATTGATCAGGGAGAGGAGAGCAAGAAGGGGCAAGTAAACAAGAAACTTCAACTGGCTACCATGGGAAGCCATATCTCAGTTGTTCTTAGGAGAGAGGTCCATCGACTTGAAGTGTTGAAGTGATTGACTGGAGCATTATTGTCCCTACTGTCTCGGCCGCCCGCCTATAAAACTAACATTGTGATTGTTCAAGTCAGGTAAAAGGCTACTCTGAGAGTCTCGTGCACAAGTCCCTTCTCCAGGGTTATTTAATTTGGTGGAGGGGGGAGGGTGCTGACTGGGATCGTTGCCCGTCCCGTTCCAGGGAATGGTGCATGAGGGGCAAAATGGATTGGGAGCCAGTATAGAATTCCAGGTTGTTGAAAGCCGCCAACAGACGGCCGGCTAAGCAGGTTACCTCGGCGTGCTGACTAGGATCGAATTCCATCTCATTCCAGGGAATGGTGCGCGAGGGGGTAAATGAATTGGGATCCGGAAAATAAGCCCTAACCCTTACCCATGTAGACACAATGTAAAAATGTACAATATGCGTGTCATTCCCGGGCTATAGGAAATGAAAGGGCAGCATCTCATTTCTCTAGCTTTTTGGCTAAACGGCGTATTTACACCGCAGTATCGGTTACGTTGTGTTTATGAGCGCAAGCGGATTATTCCTGAAAAAGGTTGGTACGTCAGACTGGAGTTTACGGTAGGCTACGGTAGGCGGTCTGTTGATTGATTCATTCATTGAAAAGGTGAGCGAGTCGCAAGAGCAGATGAGCTCGCTACATAACTGGTATTGCATACTTATTTAACCGATGTCCTATCGCACGATAAATAAGACATCCTTCTCTCATTCTGCGTCACCGTGCACAAATTACGTCCTCGGCAAGCCCCATTTTTTCATCTATAAATACCTTGTTCATTCTGGCACCTTCTTCCTCTCACTTTGCACCTTCTTGTTGCGTTTCACAACTTACTCGGCTTTATTGCCCGCCATGGATGTGTCGGCTCCAACGGCAACAGCGACGGTAGCGGCGGCAGCAGCGGCAGCAGCTCTACGCATTCATCCCGCCGATATTTTCCTATTTGTACGATACGACCAACATCTCATATCCCTCTGCATATGCTGTTCACCCGCCCCCGTCGAGCTGCTGGCAATCTTGCTTACACGTCGCTCCAGGAACGCTGGGACCACAGTTCTCCTTTATCTCCAGATGAGCAGCGTGCTGCACTCTTCGCCGAATTCGTGCGCATGGGCATTCATGGACGCTACGTAAGTTCTAGACGGCTTATTGTTATCATCTTGTTATCGTTCGCCTTTACGACTGTCACTCTGTACTAAAGCTAACCACACAATCACATATGGATAGCCATACCACGAACAACTCAGGGGACGTTACGATCGATACCTGGCGTCCTCCCTCCCCCCAGCTGACCAGGCCTTGCTAGCTCGTGTCCGCCACCTCCGCGAGCGAGCGGTGGAACCCCCGATCTGGCTGCGGACATGTTACCGTGATGGCGCCGGCCACAGCACGGATGCCGCACACGTGGCGCTTCTTAAGGGATCCTGGATGGAATTTAATGCGCCCCTGCCGCACCACACGCAGGTCTTCGATGACTCGACGCTGTATGACGATGGCCCGGGGGGTTGGCAACGCATCTTCACGCGCATTCCCGAGCTCCTTGAGAATGGCTACGATCCCGAATCCTACGACCAGCTAAAGGCCGATGCGATACAGGGAGCGCTGGAGGCGGAAGAAGAGGAGGACGCCGAGCTGGAAGAGCAGGGTTACACCAAATCTGAGGACGGCATGGACTGGACGGAGCGGTATGAGTATGTGCAGTATGCAAGTGTGGTGGGCGTGATCTGGGTTGCCGACGACGAGGCGCTCCGCCATCAGCAGCTACCCGAGAGCGGGAAGCTGCTCATCGCCTGGTTCGATGATTGTGGGCGCGTCGTGCGATGGAACCGCATGCGCTCAGCAGAGATTGACACCATCATGGGCTTGATAATGGGGGGTTGTGAGCGCGATCACGAAGCATGGATCACCGCCGAGGTGGGCGAGGATTATGGCTGGGAGGGTGTTTGTGGCCCGCCGTATGAAGCTCGGGATTGGACGGACAGTGAAACAGATTAAGGACCGCTGTACGTAGATAAGAGTCAAGGTTTAACGAAAGCTTACAGAGTTAATACTCAATCTCAATTCAATTTATGGATTAATGCCCGTTGTCATTTCGTAGCAGCCCCCTTTTTAGGCTGTGGGAAGAAATCATCTACCAGGTGCTGTACCGCCCTTGCCTATATAGAGCTGTACTCTACAGAACACACAAGTCATATGGCTTGTCCGTTGCAAGCCACCCCGTCAAGGCTTACGGCGTGGACGGAGATAAAATGCGTGGCTACCTTATCAAGCAAGGAAATATACGTCCATACAGTACAGATAACTGGTAGTTATCTCGTGCTGAATATTCTCAGCGAATGTTAGTGTCATCACTGAAGATGCTCTACATCTTCATTCTTTTGTGTCTTCTCGGCCTCGGGAGTGTTGTCCGTGGGCAGCAGGGCGCACAATGTTCCGCAGTCAACGCCTGTTTAGAGGGTTGTTGTAGTAAGGATGGCAGGTATGTCTACTTCCATTCTAGCTATGAAATTGACTGCCTGACTGACTCGATCATCAGCTGCGGCTTCGGGCCCGACTTTTGCGGCGAAGGCTGCCAGGGCACATGCGATGCGATTGCGCAATGTGGGCAGTATTCCAACGTATCGACGTGTCCGCTCAACGTCTGCTGCAGCCAGGATGGTTTCTGCGGCACCACCGCCGACTTCTGTGGCGACGGATGCCAGAACGGCTGTGAGCCGCCGACGTAGGTTTCGTTTCTACGTCCACTGCATTATACATCCACTTTTCTTTAGGGCCTACTACTCCTATATCAATCCTACACGTATTTTAGTATACTGAATCTCTGGCATCAAAGTGTCCCGATCTGTGAGAGCACCACAAACGCAACAGCGCTCCAGCGGCGCGTTGCTTATTACGAGCTATTGGGCCTGTCGCGGCCCTGCGACACAATGCAGCCTGAAGCCATTGCGGCTGGCGCCTTGACGCACATTAACCTCGCGTTCGTGTTGTTCGACGACACGTTTAACATTGTTGATGCGCAGGGCGATATCGTGGCGCGCGTGTCGAGGCTGAAGATGACATATCCGGATTTGAGGGTCAATGCTGCTATTGGTGGCTGGTCATTCAACGATCCGCCCACGCAGGATTTTTTCTCGAATATGGTATCTACGTACGACAATCGGCAGACATTTATAAACTCTGTGATGTCGTATCTGCAGAGATACGACCTGGATGGCATCGATATTGGTAGGTACAACTCCAACGTAGTAGTTCATACGTATATTACAAGCCCCCATAATTAATCCTAAACAAAATTCTACAGATTGGGAATACCCAGCCGCCTCTGACCGCGGCGGTGTCCCCGCCGACGCAGAGAACTACGTTCTACTCCTCAGCGAAATCCAAGACGCGTTCGCGCAGACAAATCCCGGCTGGGAAGTGACAATTACCCTCCCATCTAGCTACGGGTACCTCCAAAATTTCGACCTTCCCAGCCTACAAAAATATGTATCCTGGTTCAACTTCATGAGTTATGACCTACACGGGATGCGGGATCAATTCAACCAATACACAGGACCGTACCTGCTGGGACATACGAATCTCACGGTTATCGATCAGGGTATGGACCTGCTGTGGCGGAATCAGGTTGATCCGAAGAATGTAGTTATGGGCTTCGGCTTCTATGGGCGGTCGTTTACAATGACGGATCCGTCTTGTTATGGGCCGACCTGCACGTTTTCGGCTGCTGGTGTTGCGGGAGATTGCTCCCAGACAGCCGGGATCCTGATTTATGCGGGTATGTCATCGCTACCAAACTCAACATAAATGACTAGATTACTCACTCTCTGCCCTCCATGTGACAGAAATCGTGGCCTCCAACAATTCATTGTGAGACTTGAAATCCAGTAGTTAGTGACAAGAAACCAACTGACATCTTCCAGAAATGTACAGACCTTCTATGACCCAGTCTCCACTGTAAAATTCAACGTCTTCAATGGAAACCAATGGGTCTCCTATGACGATGAGCAATCGTTCACAGATAAAAAGGCGTACCTTACATCGCATTGCCTTTCTGGAGCGATGATATGGGCTATTGATCAGGATGACTCGCAGTATGATGCTCTCACTGGTTTGCTGGGCGAAGAAGCTATGCAGCGCAGTTTGCTTCAGGGTGGCGATCTTTCTGACGGGCAGAAAGCCCAGCTTGCTTCTCAGTATGTAGTGATCTCAATTTCTGCCCCCAAATGCCATATCACTAATCAATAATTTGTCAGATTCGCTGCATACACAGGACAGGACTGCTTTGTGACCCAGGTTTGCACCGACGGCTCTCCGGGCCAGCTGGGTCCCCAACAGGTTTGTCCGGCTGGCACATCCGCTGTCTCCACAGCACATGCACCGCTTCAAGCCCCAGGATACAGTATCACGGGAGCTTGCTCTCAGGGCTGGTACCGATCAATATGCTGCCCAACAAACGCGATGCCCCAGAACTGTCAATGGAACGGAGCTCCTATTCGGAGCGAGATAGGCTGCACTGGATTTTGCGGCTTGGATCAATTCCAGCTGAATACCGATACGTACATTGATGCCGCTGGCGACGGCCAGTGTTTCCAAGGCCAGAGGACGTTGTGTTGCGACAGTACAGAGATCTTATTCCAGTGCTTTTGGACCGCGTGTCAGGGACCCCTCGATCAAAATCCCGAGTGTCCCAGTGGTACTCAATTCATGACACTCCGTTACGATAATGGTCAAGGTGCGTTATCATGCAAAGCTCAAAAAGAACATTGTAAGAGCTAATTAAACACTAACGTTGCAGACACTTGCGCATCACTGCGAGGTGCAGACTCTGCTGTCACCGATGTCTTTTCGCAAGCATACTGTTGCCCTACTGCAGGTAAACCACATCAAAATCTCTTTTACTATTCGGCAAGCTACTAACTTCCCATTTTCACAGATGTGCCTACCAATTGTTCGTGGACCTTCTTACCCAATACTCCCAGCGGTACTGGTATAGTCGAGTTTAATCCAGAAGCGACATGCAATCCATCCAGCTGTCCGAACACACAGGTACAGTATACGACAGCGCTAGATCCTCCCAATCCATTCCTCGGAACGGGTAGCTTGGAAGATGTAGACTGCAATGCGTACCCACCACCTCCGGGAGAGAACCCAGCATGGCCATATTGCTGCAATCCGCCGGAGGCTTACAATGAGAAATGGCCAGTTGGTGAGTAGAAGCTTGATGCTTTTGGAAGCACTCAGATACAGAAGTTTTACAGACGGTTCTAACTTCACACGCAGATCCGAGTTATCTATGGCAAAACCATTATAATGAATCCGGTGACGACGTCGAGTGGGCTTATACGGACAACTTCGGCAACAATGCCCTTGAAACGCAACCAGGTAATGGCGATGGCAGTGAGTTATATTCAAGCCAAGTCTTGCTAGATCAATTACTGAATCTTCAGGTGATCCATACGGCTTTGTTATGCTCGACGGTCCTCCTGGTTCGCTGAGCAACTCATTCGCCTCAGATTTTACAGTGGCTCGACGAAGTGAAAGCATCCCAAACATTAAGAGATCTCTAATCACAACGAATAGAACTCTTATTGATACCAACTTCGATCATTCGGAGGAGACAATCTACGTATACTGTAACTTCCCAAAGGATTCACCCAGGTGCAAGAAGATATTTTACAAGGGTGCTGAAGATACGATTATCAGGTTGCCCGATCACGTTGGAGAAGGCCCATTTGCTCGCATCATGTCTATGGAACTCGTTGATGACAGCTACTCCTTACCAGATCACCACGTCCGAAAGCGCTCCGCCCAGGGCAACGATAATGAAGTATACCGGGTGGTCATCGATTACAACTTCCATCTGATTAAGCGGCAAGACGAACCCGTTAATATGCGCGTTGACTATACTAATCTGCTGGATTACTGGGCCGACGTGACAGACACACCTTCCCGCAAGCGATCAGTGACGGAAGAACATCTCTCATATCGAGACTGGCGGGCTAAAGTCGGCGCAGCAAAGGAGGCGCATACGAAACTTCGTAAGAGACAGCGCGATATCCTAACATCATCGCAGCCCTTTGAAGGCGGAGAGAGCCAAGAGACCTCTGGCCTCACGAAGAGATGGTGGGGCACATTCCTGGGCTGGCTTCAGAAGCTGAGCACGATCGAGTCCAGCAATATCGGATATCTCAACATGGCGTTCCAGCAGAGCATCCTTCTGTACCAAGCAATGATCGGCTGCACGAAGACGAATGCCCAGTTAAGCATATATCTCGACACGGAGGTAGCAATGGACTCGACCTACGCCTACTACTTCTCTGGCACTATCGTTCCACCGGCCATCACAGGCACCTACGCGTACTTTGGTCTCGACCCGAGCGTCTACCTTGGTCTGACCGTTACTGGCAGCGCGAGGATGCAGTATACCTCGCCTCGACAGCCGCTGATTGCCACGCTCTCGTATCCTGGTCTCGCCATTAAAGGCATCGCGGCTGTGGGACCAACTCTCGATATTTTTGGCCAGGTAGGAAATCTCTCCTTGTTAAATAATTACTTAGTGTTGGGCTTTGACGGCAGTACTGACAAGATTACTCGATGCTAGATCATAGGTGTCGTCCAGATCAGTGGCACGATGCAGGTTGGCGCAAGGTACAACTTTGAGAGAGCAGAGGTCTACTGGCCACAGGACAGCGACAGTGCCGGATACTCGCAGATTCAGGATCTGGTTGGACAGCCTCAGCCCACAAAACAGGGCATTGTGCCTCAGTTCCAGGCGGCAGTGACAGTGTCTGCGGATCTCGATATTCTCGTCACTCCGGAGGTAAGTTTGAAGCATAGTCGATACCTCAATGGCTGACATTTGATCATTGCTTAGGCGCACATCGGAATCCAGGTCGGCGGCGGCGGCAGCGGCACCTTTGGCACCACCCTCGTCGATGCTCAGCTCGTTGGCTACGTCAATAACACTCTCCGTTTCCACGCTGATGCCACAGGCACCGCCTCCACCGGCGGCGCAAGCCTGGCATACAACTACGGAGTGTACCTCCTCTACAATCTGGGGTACGGTGGCTACGCCAACATCCCATTCTACAGTTGGTCCATCACTTCACAAAACTTGTTCACCACACCAAAGCAAATCACCCTCTATGAGAATGGGGACGTAATCTCGACATCTTCGAAGCGCGACCTAGACTTCTCAAAGCGTGGATTTCAGTCTTCGGAGACGGGTGTCCTGAATAGCCTTCATGGTAATGAATTGAGCCCGGCTGGTCAAGTTGTCATGGAATCCATAGTGGTTGGCGTCGAGGATGGCATCGTCTGGTCCTCTCTTCCCGAACCTGCAAACTTTTCCACCCCGACTACCACTATGCTTGAACTGTCGCGGCGGCAAAGCGGTAGGGGCGACGCTTTGAGGCAAGATGCTGGCCAGAGTCCCGATTTCTCTCTCGCGCAGTCTTTTACGTGTCCCAATAGCCAGTGCTCGAGCCCAGGCGGTGGCCCGAGCCCAGGCGGTGGTAGTGGCCAGTCGCAGGCTCCTTGTCCCTCGGTTCTGCCAGACTTTCGTTGTAAGTATTCTATCTAACAACATATAACAGTTTAATGCATTGTTCCCATGGCTAATTGACCGCAAAGATAACTGCAACGTTTTCAAGGATATCAATGCGTTCGGATCTATCGCTTCAGCACTTATCCCGGGGATTTGTACTAATATTCGGCAATGGTTCGATCAGCGTTCTCTGACCTCTGATGGCTTGGCTCTCACCTACGATCCAACTCCAAAACCTTCAACCAAACGTCGAGCATTTGCCTGTGGCAGAAGAGATGGTGGCCCAGAGAGTAGTATGTGTAGAATTCCCAACCAGCTTTATTCACAGGAGCTCGGTTATCCCGATTCGTTAAGTATTACCAGCTGCGATGAATTCCCGTTTGCAACCTCAGAAGAGGGCGGAAAATTCTTCGGCAATCTCCCAAACAATCCCACCCCTATCGCAGCAACTTGTGTTCCGGTTTACCAGCAAACCCTCCAGGGACAATGTAACAGTGAGTCGTTCGCCCGTGCTATCCATTTTCCTCCGTGAACGGAAATAACCTTTTTTAGAGTTGCTCGCGGCACTATCCACGAACGTCGCGTATGCCGATGATCCCAACGCTCCGCCAAATTGGCAGGCCTGGGGCGGGGGAGGGGCTAATTCCAATCCATTATGGCTTCAAGTAAATCCCAATGGCGGGTTCAACCGATTGACCACCTATCCCAACATCATCCCACAAGCGGGTGGCGTTTCTAATACGGTCAGTAGCCTAGATGTTGTCGCCGCTTGCCTCAAGTAATGTTGAATATGCTGACAGGGAAATCGCTAGCAATACGGGCCCAGTCGGAACGTCGGTTACAATTTCAAGCGCAACTATACCATTGGCCTTTCGCAGCCATCGAGTCCAGCCGATGGAGCAGCGTGGGGCGCACAATCTATAGCGTCATACTCATTCCTTTCCGGCTCTCGCGGCCCTCGCGGCCCTCGCGGCAGCTTTACTGACGCTACCGCGATTGCCTGCGCCATCAACATCTTTGGCCAGAACAGCATCTACCGGCTGGAACCTGCCAACGGGTTTTGCCTGAACCCTGACGCTGCGCAGATTAATGTACCGGGTGAGTTACCGCCGCGGCTTTCGTCTATTTCCGAACAGCGGCAAGACAGTTTTGCTGACTCGGAGGTGTGGATTCTTAATAGGCTATGGTCAATTCCCAAGCTTCAGCCAATGCCGCATCATCTTCTCGGGCCCTACGCCGCAGACAAAGCGCGACAACATCATTGGCTCGTTCAACGGCTGGGATATTGAACGTAAGACGCACCCGATCTCATGCCTCTTTACACTGCACCAGGCGCAAGAGGCAAATGACCATGACTAACGCAACAAGCAGGCATTGTGATGAGCGAGGATCCTGAGGTGGTCATACCTGCTCCAGACTTCGTACCGGAAGGACCAATGTTCCCGGTCCAGGTACTCAAGGGTCGTTCGGCTCTAAGGGACTAAACTGGTAAAGGATATTACTAAGGGGGGTAATAAAGTTATTCGTAGAGTAACCATGTATAAAAAGATGAATTAAGGCGCATACAGTAGAAACTCGCCATAAGAATCCCCGAAACAAGAATATCCCCGTCTTTAAGAATATATTCTGTGCCCCGATTTATTTATTCACATATAAATACCTACCCGGTATAAGAATAATACACTATATTCTTCCGAAAAGTTGGTACGATGCGTATTCTTATGGCGAGTTTCTACTGTATATAACGTAGGTGATAAGTGAGTGGCTCAGACAAGTGAGCGACTCGCCAGGACTTACCGCAAAAATCGACCTTGACGACCCCTAGTCAACTCCACAAGCACGGCTCCTGATAACTCGTGCTCTTCGATATAAGGTATAGTGGAAGAATTGAGCTCGCTGGAGGCTCCGGTAGGCTATCCGTGGCACGGTTCGTTGGGAACCCAGATTCGTGCGGATTTTGGGGGCCGAAACTCGAGTTCTCCATATCAGGGCGCGATCCAAGGATCCAGAGCTTGAATGTTGCTTCTGCGCGTAGGTCAATGCTCGATGTGGAGGCAGAATTAAGCGAGCCACACCAAAACTCGCTCACCGCCCTGACCAAATAGGTTAGGGTTAGACTGTTGGCCCATTGCGAATGTGCGGCTTATTGGTTGATGTGCTGCATACATGTGTGCCCTGCACGGAAACTCTCCTGTTCTCGAGGCCGTAATGGGCATAAGGCCGAGAGCAAGCAGGCTGAAATAGAAATAGATACCGCCAGAAACAGGCAGCATGATTCAATCAGATTAGAGTTATGCCAGCTCGATAGTATTGGTAGCCAACATGGCTTGCTCATCTCAAATTGCCACCGTGTTATCGCTGTTAAGAGTCATCGCTGTTAAGAGGTCACATAGAGCCTTAGGACTATTGTCCTATCATAGATGATCAGGTGGGACACTGTTCCTGTGACTGGAGAAGTCCTAGCGTGCTGAGCGTGCTGGGTGAGCAGTCCTAGACTTGAATCTGCCCTGGCCCATTTGTCCCAGGACAAATGGGCATCCAGGACAGACTGCCCAGGTCAAATAGCCACTTAGGACGGCTGCTGTCGTAGGAAGTATGTCCTATATTCTCTGTCCTATAACTTATGTCCCATATCCTCTGTCCCATAACTTATGTCCCACGGCGGTTTCACTCCTGTGATTGAGGGAATCCTAAGACGGTTAGGATATCTCAACGTCCGCGCAGGGGTCATGATGTGTCTTCGCTCGCTTGCACAAATGACAATCTCTCCCTTACTATATGAAGCCGCTTGCAGCGCGCTGCCATACTCTCCTCCCTGCGCGTTGACGTCGGCCCCCTTCTCGAGCAGCCGCTGGACGACCTGGTCGTGGCCCTCCCCCTAAATGAGGCCGCCTGCAGCGCGTTGCCGTAGTCTCCGCCTTCCGCGTTGACGTTGGCCCCCTTCTCAAGCAGCAGCTCGACGACCCGGTCGTGGCCCTCGGCTGAAGCCGCCCGCAGCGCGTTGCCGTACCGTCCTCCTTCCGCGTTGACGTCGGCCCCCTTCTCAAGCAGCAGCTCGACGACCCGGTCGTGGCCCTCAGCTGAAGCCGCATACAGCGCGTTGCCGTACCGTCCTCCCTGCGCGTTGACGTCAGGCCCCCTCTCGAGCAGCAGCTGGACGACCCGGTCGTGACCCTCAGCTGAAGCCGCATACAGCGCGTTGCCGTACCGTCCTCCCTGTGCGTTGACGTCGGCCCCCTTCTCGAGCAGCAGCTGGACGACCCGGTCGTGGCCCTCAGCTGAAGCCACCCGCAGCGCGTTGCCGTACCGTCCTCCCTGCGCGTTGACGTCGGCCCCCCTCTCGAGCAGCAGCTGGACGACCCGGTCGTGGCCCTTGTATGAAGCCACAT
>Ga0182024_10015558_pt1 | contig 14542 bp, 11 predicted proteins | sample P32metaG_FD_120480 | JGI IMG/M metagenome (GOLD analysis project Ga0182024, IMG submission 120480) | Permafrost microbial communities from Stordalen Mire, Sweden - P3-2 metaG (Illumina Assembly) | ecosystem: Environmental > Terrestrial > Soil > Wetlands > Permafrost | place: Sweden: Stordalen... | reverse complement strand
CTGACTTTGGGCGTGCTGCCGTTCCTTCTCGTCTTCAGCCGGCCCGAGCAACCAATCGTGTTGTCACTGCTGTTGGGGTGCACGCTTCCGTTCGTGTTGCCAAGCTCCCAGGCTGGAAATGTGCGGTCGTGGGTTTTCGTGGCTCTCTACACGTTTCTGGCGTGGACGATGACTGCGGCTCACCTTAAAGCCATATACTTTCTGCCGGTCCTATTATTTGCCGCCTTCATAATGGTGCGATCGTGGCTGCCACGGATTGTGCTATGCGCAACCTTCGGTTATAGTGCCGTGGAGACCTTGAATATCTGGCTTGCGCGAACGGATTGCCCGGAGTCTCCGTTTTTGATGCAGGTATTTCACAATTTGAGCCTGTCGCCTGCGGATCTCGGCGGAGGCTTGAGCCCGTTTATCCACCGTTGGGTGGCGAATTTATTGGAGGCGCCGAATTATTGGGATCGGATAGCCTTCCAACTCGACTATCAGAATTTTTGGCTGCCGCATTCTTCCGCGCCGCTGAGTGAGCTTGAGGTGGCTGTCAACAAGACCCCTGAAATCGCAGTTGTGCTCGGCTTGTTGGTTGTTGCGGCAGGAATCTTCCGAAGCCTGAGGTTCGAACGCATGCGTGTCGCATGGGTAGGCCGGCCGGGTGCCATGGCTGCGTTGCTTGTGTTGCCCTTGATCGCCCTGGCCGGGATGCAGACTACGAAAAATTTTTACGAAGCAGGTCTGGGAGCGCCGCTTCTCGGGTTGGCGGTCATGTTGGCGCTGCCGGGGTTGCTCAGCGGCGCGGAAAAGTTCAGGAAGGCCGGCCTGGCGGCGGTCATCGCTCTCGCCTGCGTCTCCACCGTCAGCCAGGTTGCGTTGGCGGCGCGCTTTTCTGCAAATCTACCGATGTGGTTCGCGAAGCTATCGAAAAGGCAGATGGAACAGGCAGATGTTGCCGCTGCTCTCGATCGGTGCCGATTGCCGATCGGCCTTGCAGGCAGCCACATTGCCATGGACGATCTCGCATATACGGTTCTCTGGCGTACGCGTGAACCGATCGTAATGGCCCATGTCAGCGGGTGGTGGGCGACCGGCATGGACCTGAAACAATTGGTTCATGACCGAAATATCATCGGATTTATCGGAAAATGCACCAACATTCCGCCGGCGTATCAGCCGGAAATGGTGGCCGAAGGTCGCTATTGCTGCTCGAGAGTTGAGCAATAAGCTTGGAAAGTTACCAAGTAATGGTTCCGATAGCTTGTGCCACCGGACTCCAAACAAGCGCTTCCTTGTTTTCGTGAAAATGAGATGAGTACAATGTTTACTGCAATTTCTTGTTGCCGTATCTGCGGCTCCAATAGCTTGAATACAGTTTTTGATCTCGGATACTTGGTGTCGTGCGGAATATTTCCAGCGGTGGATGCCCCCGACCCGGCGCCAATGCCACTTGAAGTGACGCAATGCACCAGTTGTAATCTCGTGCAGCTGCGACATGATTTTCATCAGAATGACTTGTTTCGCCACAGCTACGGATATCGGTCTGGGATAAACGAAGCCATGAGAGCCCATTTGCTCGGCGTGGTTGCTTCCATTGGCCGGCGTGTTTCGTTACGTGAAGGAGATATCGTTCTCGACATCGGAAGCAATGACGGAACGACGCTGAGCTTCTACCAGAGTCCGAAGGTCGTGAGGGCGGGTATCGATCCGACCATCGATAATTTTAAACAATACTATGATCCGGAGATTCTCACTCTTGCGGATTTCTTCACCCACGAAAGTTTCCGAAAATTGATTCCGAGCGGTAAGGCACGAGTCGTCACCAGCATCGCTATGTTCTACGATTTGCCGAATCCAAACACGTTTGTGGACGATATCCGCAAAGTTTTGGCTGACGACGGCATCTGGGTCGTGGAGCAGAGCTACCTGCCGACCATGGTGGAGACGTCGTCATTCGACACTATCTGCCACGAGCACCTGGAATACTATGGGCTCGGACAGATTGTACGCCTTGTGGAGCAGAATGGTCTGCGGGTCGTCGACGTGTCCTTGAATGACGTGAATGGTGGGAGTTTCCAGGTCTCGGTTTGTCATCAGGGCGCGTCGTTTGGCCGTAATGATACGGCAATAAATGCACTGCTGGAACGAGAAAGTCGAGAAGGTTATCTGGGGCCGGCCCCATTCGAGCAGCTCAAGAAGCAAGTTTCGCAAGTTCGCGACAACGTGATGGGCTTTCTGCATGACGCCAAGAGCAGTGGTCGGCTCGTGCACGGTTACGGGGCTTCGACGAAGGGCAATACGTTGCTGCAGCATTTCGGAATTTCGACGGACCTGCTGCCGGCCATTGCCGAGCGCAACGCCAGCAAGTTCGGCTGTCGCACCCCAGGCACCAGGATTCCCATCATTTCTGAAGAGGCTTCTCGCGCGCAGCGCCCGGATTTCTACTTCGTGCTGCCGTGGCATTTCCGCCAAGGATTTGTCGTCCGGGAAAGGGCCTTCCTGGAGGGCGGCGGCAAGCTGGCATTTCCGCTGCCGAAATTTGAGATTGTTTCGCTAAATGATCTCTCGCGATGAATGGGCCGTCGAACGAGAGGCCGCGACATGCGGTGATATTAGGGGCGGCGGGGCAGGATGGCCACTATCTCCAGCGCCATTTGATCTCGGCCGGTTATCGTGTGACGCCCGTTGGGCGCCGGAGCATGCTGACCTGCGACATACAAGCGCCGTTCGATGTCCTCGATTCGCGCGCCGTTATTGATTTCATCGAAGCTGAAAGACCGCATGAGTTCTACTATCTCGCGGCTCACCATCACTCGTCGCACGAGCAACAAGGCAGCTTGCGGGAGTTGTTCGATACGAGCTACGAGATTCATTGCCGCGGTTTGATGAATGTGCTCGACGCCATCGCGGCCGTCGGCTCCGGGACGCGGTTGTTTTATGCGGCATCGTCGCTCGTGTTCGGAGAGCCGACGATGACGCCGCAGAATGAAGATACCGCAATGGCCCCGATCTGCGCCTATGGCATCACCAAAGCTCTGGGAATCGAGCTCTGTCGACTCTACCGCAAGGAAAGAGGGGTTTTTTGCAGCACCGGCATACTGTACAATCACGAATCCCCGGTGCGTGGCGTTCGGTTCGTCACCCGCAAGATAGCGCGCGCAGCGGCCGGTATCTGCCGGGGTGAGCAATCGGCACTTACTTTGGGCGATCTCGACGCGCGGGTCGATTGGAGCTTCGCCGGCGACGTGGTGCGCGCCATGCATGCGATTCTACAGGTTGATACGCCGCGCGATTTTGTCGTTGCGAGCGGGACGCTTCACACGGTTCGTGAGTTCGCGGCTCGTGCCTTTGCGGGCGCGGGTCTCGATTACCGGAAATATGTCGCCGAATCGCCCGCGCTCATTCAGCGAGCCCGACGACGGGTCCCTCTGCACGGCGATCCGAGTCGTCTCGCTGCGGCTACGGGATGGAAGGCGCAGACGTCGTTCGAAGAGTTGGTGGACATGATGGTGCAGGCGGAGTTGTCCCATGGCTGAGGCAATGCGGAACGAAATACTTATTTTCGTGCCGACGTATAATGAGGCGGACAATATCGTCAGGTTGCTGGATCAGATCCTCGCGCTCGGGCTTCCCGCCGACATTTTGGTGATGGATGACAATTCTCCGGATGGAACCGGCGCCCTGGTCGAAAATATCGGCCGGACGCACCCGCAGGTGACGCTGTGGCGCCGTGAGGGGAAACTCGGCATCGGCAGTGCGCATGTTCTCGCGCTGGGCTACGCGAAGCGCCGGGGATACAAGTTGTTGGTGACGCTTGACGCCGATTTTTCCCACCAACCGGCAGATATCCCGAGGTTCCTCGTGCATTCGGACGAATTTGACGTGGTGGTCGGGTCACGCTTCCTGCTGGAAAGCAGTCTGCGCGATTGGGATATGTTTCGTAAGTTCATGACGCATCTCGGGCATTTCCTGACCAAGACGTTGCTTCGGCTGCCCTATGACGCAAGCGGGGCGTTCCGGGTCTATCGCGTGGACCGGATTTCCGATGCGCTGATCGATGCCATCCACAGCCGCGATTACGAATTCTTTTTTGAGAGCCTGACCTTGCTGTATCGGGGCGGCTATCGGATCTGTGAGGTTCCTGTCCATTTATCGGCTCGGGTCTATGGTCACTCCAAGATGCAAGTTGCGCATATGGTGCGCGGGCTCTTGCGGCTACTGCGGCTGTCTCTCAGGCTCGCGCAGTCGGGCCGCGCACCGCAGCGGTGCGCGCCCGCGGAGCAGCGGCCGGATTCGGAAGCTATGCGCGCCGCCTGGGACGACTATTGGGCCGACAAGGGCGGCAAGGTCGACCGTTCGCTTTATGACGTGATCGCGAGCTTCTACCGTAACCGGCTGATCAAGCCGACCCTCAATGCCTACATCAAGACGAGTTTCCCTCAGGGCGCCGAGATCGTCCATGCGGGCTGCGGGGGCGGGGCCGTTGACGTCGACGTGGTGCAATATGCCAAGGTAACCGCGGTGGATATTTCGCCAAATGCACTTGCCAAGTACAGCGCTCTGCATGGCGGTCGCGTCGAAACCGCCGTCATGGATATTTTTTGTTTGACACAGCTTGGCCGGAATTTTGACGGCATCTACAATTTGGGTGTGATGGAGCACTTCGAAGAGCGGGAAATTCTACAATTGTTCCGCGAATTCAATCGTACTCTCAGGCCTGGTGGACGTCTCGTCATCTTCTGGCCGCCGGCGTACGGGCTTTCCGTCATCGCCTTGCACGGAATCCACTTCTTTCTCAATCGTGTCCTGCGCCGTAACGTGCAGCTTCACCCGCCGGAACCCACGAAGGTCCGTTCGAAGTCGCAGATCTCCGGATACCTTAATTCTACCGGGTTTGCGCTCGAATCGATGGATTTCGGCATCAGGGACGCATTCACGTATGTCATCGTGGTTGCCCGCAAGACGTCGGACGATATCGGCAGCGGCGCGATCCAGAGCGTATCGCCGGCGGCAGAATAGAAAATGCCGTCTCCCGACACTTCGGAGAACGCGCATCATGTGATGCGCCATATCGGCCAATTCGTCACGTTACCGCGGCCGACCGGCGATATTATACTCATCGTTTTCAGCTGCGCCTTGGTGTTGGTTCTATTTGGTCCGCTGCTGCAGGCCGGATGGAGCGTCTATGCAGATCACGAGCTCCAGGTGTACTTGGGCCCCAGCGGTCATGTTCCTCTAGCCAAAGTTCCGAGTTTGCTGCTGCAGACCGAGGTTGGGTATCCCGACCAAGTAAATCGCTATCGGCCGACCACATATTTGATGTGGATCTTGGAGGCTTCGTTTTGGGGCAATCATCCGGGATCGTGGCAGGCGGCCCGGATAGCCATGCTCATGATCTCGCTGTCGAGTCTGACGGTGGCGTTCGGACGACTTTTCATTTGGCCGTTGGCGGCGTCTTTGAGCTCATTGCTGATGTCCGCCCCGTATTGGTCGACGGTGTGGATCGGAATAGGGCCGAATGAGCAATATATGGCGTTATTTCTGTCGGCGTTCTGCTGGAGCTACGCATCACTCCACGGATGGCCGCCAGCGATTACGGTTCACAACCGTTCGAAGGTCGTGGCGTGGTTAGTGTGTTCTGTAAGCGCCATTCTCCTGGTTGGTATCAAAGAAAACATGATGATAATTCTGGTTCCGCTGGTGTGGCTCGCGTTTATTTCCTGGCGCGCGGACCGAAGTGTAGATTATCGCATGGTCCTAATGCTGGCTGTATTTGGCTGGTCGACGTTTATTTTTCAGGCCGTTGTCGTTGGCACGATGCGGCAGGGCGTCGATTTCTACGGAAATCCGATCAGCCTTTCCTATCGTTTGAAAAACCTGATCGCTACATTCTGGCACTCCCCCCTCATCTTTATGGCGGGAGTGCTGATCGTTCTGGTTATGGTTTTGCAATGCATCTCGCGATCGACGTCGAACGAGAGGGCGGCCGCGATAGCCCGAAGCCTTTGGCTCGCCGTTCTGCTGCAGGGCGCTTTGTTCGGATTGGCCTTGAGTCATGCCTTCTTCTATGACGGTTGGCCCTACGATTCTCGGTACGCTTTTCCCGGCCATCTTTTGGTGTTCGTTTCCGTCGCTCAGCTTCTGTACCTGGCGCTCTCTATTGCAGGCGAGTTCCGACCAAGCTGGACGCCGGTGCTCGAAATTGGCGTCACGATCGCGGTCCTGGCGGTTGCAGTCCACAGCGGGTTTGCGGGACTTCGCGCAAGCGTCGAGACATTCGTCGAGGCCAGCCAATCCTATACACGGCAGATTGAAAATATTGTATCCATTGCCGCGAGCAATCCGAGCGTGCCGCTGATTATCGAGTCGGCGACACCCTACGATCTGGAGCCGGTCTTCAGCGTCAATCGCTTTGTCCGGATGCGTGGAATTCGGTCGCCAATGTTCCTGCGGCTTCACAATTTGGAAAAGGCGAGCTTCCCGCAGCAGCCGTTCTTCTACGGGTTGATCGATACCTTGGCGCAGATATCCCGTACCGGAACGCTTCCATCCTTCGGGAGTACGGGGACTCTGCCTAGCCCGTTCCTCGTCGAATTTTCTCCGCTGAACGAGCTGCCGCCAGGCGGGCCGTGTTTTTCGATCGTGTTGGCGATGGCTCCGGCGTCCGGGTGCGAGGTGATAGCTCACATTACGTATTGACGCGTCGTCCCTTCGGCTGCCGCCTGCAGCGGGGGTGTTCCGTAACGTGTACCCGCTGGCTGGTGCGCAAGGCGATGAGCCGAACCAGCAAGTCTAGCGATCAGACGACGCTGGGTTCCGAACGGCGGGCCGGCCGGTCGCGAGCCAGATCAATGCGCCCGGCAGCGCGGCCAACAACAATACGGATCCGAAAGACAGCGAAAGGAGCAGCGCGCCTTCGGCGTTGAGGCCGGCGGCAAGCAGGAGCGCGACAAGAAAGCCTTCGCGCAGACCCCACCCGGCTATCGCTACCGGAATCGTGGTCACCAAGATGGTCATCGGCACGATTGCGGCGGCGTCAATGAGATCGAGAGGAAGTCTCTGTCCGCGCGCCAGCGCCCAGAATGCGAGTATGGCGCACGCGTGGACGGCAAGGTAGAGACAGATCACCTGTAGGCTGATAAAACTGCCGACGGTCAGGTGACGCATGTCGAGCAATGCTTCGGTGATCACACCAGCCACACGCCAGCGGGCGCCTAAACGCGCAAGTGGTCCCGCAATCGCGAAGATGATCGCGGTTCCGACGAGCCCGGCCGCGACGATGGACAGGATCGGTCCATAGAAGCGGTTCGATGCGCGCATCACGGGGGAAAACAATACAAATGGTAGCGCCAGCGCGAACAGCACAACAAGCGCAATGGCGCGATCGATCAGCACGCTCTTGAAGGCGACGCGCATCCGAACACCAACGTCGTGAAGATGGAACACCCGGACGGCGTCGCCGGCCACGAACGGTGCGATTTGTCCGCACACTTGTGCGATATAGAACGATCGCAGATACGGCCAGAAAGAAAGGCTCGTGGTGCCTTCGGGATCCAGCGCCCGTGTCAGGAATTGCCACCGGTATGCAGCTACGAATATCTGCAGCACGGAAATCAGTACCGCCGCTCCGAACAGGATCGGATCAATGCGGCGGACTTGGGTCAGGAAGCTGGCCCAGTCAACGGCGCGCGATACGAGAAGGGCCGCCAAAAGTGTTACCGTCAGCTTGGTGGCAATCAGAAGCGCCCTGACACGGGACCGACCTGTTGAGCGTGTCGACAGATTCGGCAGGGCGTTGCCACTCGGCAAGCTTGCCGCATTCATTCGGTCCATAGTGTCTCCGGTCGTGTTCCGCAGCACCGCGACCACAGGCGATTGCGGGCCTGCCGGTCATCGCGGGGGCAGGCGGCTCGAGCCATTGCGCCTCTCGGAAGATTCCGGAATACCTACGCGGCTATCTGCCCGGTTGTCAAACGCCGAGCATATCTCGGCCAAAGTGCAGACCGCGGTATTCAACTTCAATCGCCCAAGCGGGGCTGGTTTTCGGGAAGCGGCCTGACTCAGGTGATGCACCTTTAGAATTCGGTCGTACTCAACTGGATTTTGGAATCTCATGACAAAAATGGAAGCCGGAGCTCAAAAGCGACCGACGGCACGTCTCATTCTGCAACGCTTGTGGCTTTCGATAGAGCCGATGATCGTCGGTGCGGCGCGCTTGCTTCCCGGCCCGACCAAGCTTGTTCTACTTCGTGCGCTCGCGAAAGCGATGCGTATTCGGACAGTTATTGTCGACGGAAGCTATGGCGAATTTCAACTAAATCCTCTGGATCTCGGTGTGGCCAGTGAATACCTTCTGTCGGGGACGTACTCGCCTCAATTGTTGGAGTTCATGCTTTCTTGGTTTAGAGAGAGGGGTGGCGCGGGGACGCTCATCGACATTGGCGCCAACGTGGGATTCACATCGATTCCACTCGCTCGCGCGGGTATCGATTGTCTTTGTTTCGAGCCGGACAGCACAAATTTCGATCTGTTGGAGAAAAACGTACTGAAGTTGACTCCAGCAGACCGCGTAAGGCTATTCAAGGTTGCGCTGTTTGATTGTAATTCAGAAGTGTCTTTCGAGCTATCGGACTGGAATCATGGCGACCATCGCGTGAGGAAGGTCGATACTGAGGGAGCATTCGGGGAGCAAAATCGATCCGTAACAAGTGTGCTTGGCCGCTGTCTGGATGATCTGGTTGACGCCGCGAGCTTGCGCCATCCCCTCGCCGTAAAGCTCGATACTCAAGGTGCGGAAGCGAACATCTTGAGGGGCGGATCGTCGATCATATCGACAGCCGGGCTCCTCTCGATGGAATTCTGTCCCTACCTTCTCAGAAGAATGGGCGAGCGTGAGGAGTCGCTCATCGAGTTTGTGGAAAAAAACTTTAGATATGGGTGTATCAGCAATTGGCACAGACATGGCAGCGCCTTTGAGTTTCTGAAGATGGACGAGCTCGTATGTCGTCTGAAGGAGTTCAGCCGAACCGTCCACACAACGCAGCACCTCGACTTGATCGTCACCAAGGACCCGGTACCGGTTTAGCCGGATGATGTTCGGATGTGCTTGAATCCGAGGCGGTTCAACCAAGGGCTCTTGCGGTGCAAGCCGGTGGGATGCTGGAACCGTGTGCCTAGATCGACGGTCTCATGATCAACGTTCGATTTGAGCCGGCAATGCCGATCAAGAAAGAGCAGGGGAGGAGAGTTGGTCGCGGGACGCCGGGATCCCTGGTCGTCGCCCGACTGATCGGGGGCCTCGGCAATCAGATGTTCCAATACGCGACGGGGCGGGCGCTGGCGCTGCAGCGTGAAGCTATCCTTAAGCTCGACGTCAGGGGGTTCGCGGCGGCCGGGGCCCATACCAAACGTCGGTTCGAGCTCGATTGTTTTTCGATCCATGGCAGCGCGGCAAGCGATGCGGACCTCGCCCAGTTCGGTCGCGCCGCCAAACCACGATCTTGGCCGCTTGACCGCGTCCTACGCTGGTTGCGCATCGAGCGGGCGAATGGCGCTTGGCCGATCTATCGCGAGCCGCATTTTCAGTTCGACCCGGCGGTACCCGAGTTGCAGGCGCCGGTCTATCTTGATGGATATTGGCAGAGTGAGAGATACTTTTCCGACATCGGCGGGGTGCTTCGGCAGGAGTTCACCGCCAATGTGCCGCTCGACCTGGAGAACCAAGCGCTTGTGGCGGGAATCGACTCGGTCAACGCGGTTTCGTTGCATGTGCGTCGCGGTGACTACGTCAGCGATCCGGCCACCAATCGTTTCCACGGAATCTGCTCGCCCGACTATTATGAGCGCGCCGTCGAATACATTGCCGCCAGGGTCGGGTCGTCGCGCCTCTTTGTGTTCTCCGACGACCAGCAGTGGACCCGCGCCAATTTGCACTTTGCGGTTCCGACGACGTTCGTCGATGCCAACCCGTCGGACAGCGGCTATCGTGATATGCTGCTGATGGCGCGCTGTCGACATCACATCATCGCCAACAGCTCGTTCAGCTGGTGGGGCGCGTGGCTCAACCCTTCGCGCGAAAAGATCGTCGTTGCGCCACGGCAGTGGTTTCGTGCCAACAGCAACGATACCCGCGATCTCATTCCGCCGAATTGGGTGCGATTGTGATCAGGCTGCGCCGATAAACTCATGAACGGACAATGGCGCCGGGTGCCCGCAAGCGGGCTCGCATGATCATCAGTCGCACACCGCTGCGCGTGAGCCTTGTGGGCGGCGGAACCGATATGGCGGTGTTCTACCGCCGCTACGGTGGTGCGGTCATCAGCACGTCCATCAACCGGTACGTCTACGTGACCGTCAATACCAAGTTCGACGATCGGCTGCGGATCAGTTATTCCCGCACCGAGGACGTCTCGAGCGCCGACGACGTTACGCACCCCATCGTCCGCGCCGTGCTACGTAAGCTCGGCATCGGCGGCGGTATCGAAATCACGTCCATTGCCGATGTCCCTGCGCACGGCAGCGGGCTCGGCTCCTCGAGCGCCTTTTGCGTCGGCTTGCTCAACGCCCTGTACGCATATGAGGGTCATTATGTGGAGCGGCGTCGACTCGGCGCCGAGGCATGCGAGATCGAAATCGATGTCCTGCGCGAGCCGATCGGCAAGCAGGATCAATACGCGAGCGCGCTCGGCGGCCTCAACTATATTCGGTTCAACCCCGACGACTCGGTGGATGTCCTGCCCTTGACCCATATGCGCGCGCTGGCGGAGGATATCCGTAGATCTCTCATCATGTTTCATACCGGTATCGCACGTGGGGACTCCGACATCCTGAAGTGCCAGAGCAGCAACGTCGATGGCTGCGGTGCCAAGCGGGATTCGCTCAAACAGATGCTGGCGCTGGTGGAGGATCTCAAACGCGAGTTCGAGAAGGGAAATGCGGCGATTCTCGGCGAGATCCTGCACGAAGCCTGGCTCATCAAACGTAGCCTGGCGAAGGGAATCAGCTCGGAGGCGATTGACGGATGGTACCACCGGGCGCGAGCGGCCGGCGCGGCAGGCGGAAAAATCCTGGGCGCCGGCGGCGGCGGATTCATGTTGTTGAGCGCTCCGCCGGACCGTCATGAGGCGATTTGCCGGGCGCTGCCGGAGCTGCGGAGAATCGGCATCAAATTCGAACGGCTGGGCAGCACGATCGTCTTCAGCGAGTCCAGCGACGAGAGGCAGGGATGACCTCGCCTCTGGTGAGCGTCGTTCTGCCGGTTTGCAATGGCGCTGCCGATCTGCCCGTGGCCATCGACACGATCCTGAAGCAGACCTTTGCCGATTTTGAGCTTATCGCCATCAACGACGGGTCGAGCGATGGAACCGCCGCGGTCCTGGACGGTCTGCGCGACCCGCGCGTGCAGGTCATCCATCAGGACAATATGGGCCTTGCGGCCGCGCTCAATCGCGGCATTGCGCGGGCTCGCGGCCGATATGTGGCGCGCCAGGACCACGACGACTGGGCAAGGCCGACGCGGTTGGAAAAGCAGGTTGCGTTTCTGGAGGCCAATCCGGATTGCGCGCTGGTCGGGACCCGCGCGGAGATTTGGGTGGGAGATCGAAAAACCAGACGGGTACACGATCATCCGACCGGCAATGCCGCGTTGCAGTTCGAGCTCCTGTTCGACAATCCGTTCGTCCACAGCTCGATCATGCTGCGCAAGTCGGCGTTGATTACGGTTGGTGGCTATACGACCGATCGGTCGCGGCAGCCTCCCGAGGACTATGAGCTGTGGTCGCGACTGGCGCGCCATTTCGAGGTGGCGAATTTGCCGGAGCGGCTGACAATCTATCGCGAGGTGCCCATGAGTATGTCGCGGCTCGGCCCGAACCCCTTCCAGGAGAAAGTCATATTGATTTCGGCTGAAAACTTGGCGTACGCGACCGGGGAGACGCGCGTCGCCCAGCCCCATCGGGACATCGCCGCCTTGACCCATCGTGCATTTCACGCGCTTTCGGCGGATCCCGATATTGAGCAGCTATGCAGTGTCGTGAGCCGAGCGGGGGAGCGCATGGCCATATCTGCGGCCGGCTCGGATCTACGAGACCGAATCCAATCACGAATTGTCAACCTCAGGCATAGCCACAAAGATGCACGGTGCGAGAAATCCTCGAGCCCCATGGCGCCATTGACGTCTCGGATGCGGCGCATCCGGCACCTAAGGTGGCTCAGGCGACAAATTGCACGGTTGGGATTCTAGTGCCTAACGACGATTGACCGACATGCGACTGCTGCTCTGTTGCGAATTCTACTACCCGAGCCGCGGTGGAGTGCAGGAAGTCATGCGCCAGATTGCCGAGCGCATGGTGGTTGCGGGACACGATGTCACCGTCGCCACGAGCTACCTTCCGGAGCGAAATGTCATTTCGTACAACGGGGTTGCAATTCGGGATTTCAAAATAGCTGGAAATGCGGTTCACGGCATGGTTGGAGCAGTGGAGCAATATCGCCAGTTCGTGCGTGATTTTGACGGAGACGCCATCCTAATAAAGGCCGCGCAACAATGGACGTTCGATGCGCTGTGGCCCGTGCTCGACCAGATCAGTGCGCGTAAAGTCTTTATCCCCTGCGGTTTCTCGGGTTTGCATGAGCCGGCATATCATCGGTATTTTTGTCAGCTGCCGGAGGTCTTGGCGAAATTCGACCATCTGATATTCTATGCGGAGAGCTATCGTGATATCGACTTTGCGCGGGCGCACGGGCTCACCCGCTTTACAGTATTGCCGAACGGCGCAAGCGAAGCCGAGTTCGATATTCCACCCGATGTCGGTATTAGAGCGCGGCTCCAAATACCGGACGACGATTTTGTGTTTCTGACAGTGGGCGCTCCAGTTGCCACGAAAGGGCATCGGGAGGTCGCCGAAGCGTTTGCCCTGCTCGACACCGGCGGTCGAGGTGCAACTCTTGTCTTGAATTCAAATTGGCCGCACGTGCCGACTTATTTGAAGCTGATCACGAGATTTTGTGGGCCACTTGGAACGAGGCTCCGTATTGCTCAACATGCGTTTGACATGCTCCGCGCCGAAGGGTGGCAAGGACTTGCGGCTGGCGTCAGGCGGAGATCGAGGCGCGCGCGGTTGGAACAGAAGAACTCGGGAGGGGAGAGCTGCGGCACCCAGGCCGAGAGGTCACCGACAGTCGATGATTCGATCAAGAACGTAGAATTGCAACCCTACAAGCGGGTGTTGCGCAGGAATCTGTCGCGCTCGGATTTGGTGCAAGCTTTCATGACCGCCGACCTGTTCGTGTTCGCGTCGAATATGGAGTACTCGCCGTTGGTGTCGTCCGAGGCGGCCGCCGCCGGCACGCCGTTCCTTTCCGTCCCGGTGGGCAATGCCGAGGAAATTGCTCGATGGACCGGCGGCGGCAAGATATGTCCGGCCGCAAAGGATGAGCGCGGCTACACGTGCGTCGAGCCGTCGGTGCTGGCGCGCGAAATGGAGCGTTGCATGAGAGATCCAGCCATGCTGGCCCGGCTCGGCGCGTCGGGCAAGGAAAGGTGGCGGCAAATGTTTACTTGGAAAGTCATCGCGCCGCAGTACGAATCAATTCTTTTGGGCGGCAAGGGCGGTAAAGGCGGCAAAGGACCACAGGTATCAGTGAGTGGGGATACAGCCGCAGGTGCGCAATGAGCACACGGCCATCCGGTTGGAGATGACCGGCAATGCGTCTTGGGCGCGACTCGATGTCGGCGGGATCGTACGTTTCCACCGCGAGCATGGGCGCAAGGCGACCGTGGCCGCGGTGCCGGGACGGTTCGCAGCGCTCGATCTTGCCGGTGACGGCAATGTTCAAAGCTTCCGGGAAAGGCCCGACGACGAGATCGGTTGGATCAACGGCGGCTTTTTCGTGTGCGAGCGCCCGGTACTCGACTATATAGAGGGCGATGCGACCGGCTGGGAACGCGCTCCATTGGAACGATTGGCGCGCGCCCGGCGAGTTGATGGCCTATCAACACACGGGATTTTGGCAGCCGATGGATATTTTGCGCGAAAAGCGGGCGCTCGAGGCATTGTGGGCCGACGGCAACGCGCTTTGGAAAACATGGTAGTTCCCACCCCGGCGCCGGTCGCTTCGACTCGCGTCCCGCTCGGATCGATGCAATGACGGCCTCACCGATGTCCAGCCTGATCGTCCCGCTGATCATGTGCGGTGGAGCGGGCACGCGCTTGTGGCCGGCCTCGCGTGAGGGGCGTCCGAAGCAATTCCTGCGATTATTCGGTCGCTATTCGACCTTTCAGGAAACCGTGCATCGGGTCTGCGATCAATCGCTCTTTGCCGCGCCGATCATCGTCACCAACGGACAATATCGCTTTCTCGTCGCCGAGCAGCTCGCGGAGATCGGGGTTGTGGCCGATATCCTGCTCGAGCCGAGCCGCCGCGATTCGGCGGCCGCAATCGCAGCCGGTGCCACTTTTGCGAAGCGACGCGGCAGCAATCCTGTCATTCTGGCCCTGGCGGCCGATCATGTCGTCGCCGACACCGAATCGTTTCGGACATCTTGCCGCAGCGCCCG